>Ga0208941_1000003_pt1 | contig 103495 bp, 98 predicted proteins | sample AOAMet2_C27A4_35_2_FD_188080 | JGI IMG/M metagenome (GOLD analysis project Ga0208941, IMG submission 188080) | Ammonia-oxidizing marine microbial communities from Monterey Bay, California, USA - C0912_C27A4_35 (SPAdes) | ecosystem: Environmental > Aquatic > Marine > Intertidal zone | place... | reverse complement strand
GTAAAAAATTAGAATATATAATTGCCGGATTTTTATTTCTTATAACATTCGGTATTTATTTCTCTACAATGGCACCAACAGTATCTTTTTGGGATACTGGAGAATTTATTGCTACTTCATATATCTTGGGTATACCTCATCCACCAGGCAGTCCATTATTTTTATTAATTGGTAAGTTATTTACTCTAATTCCAATTAGTTCAGATATTGCTTTTCGTATGAATATATTTTCTCCGCTTATTAGTGCGGCTACTATTAGTTTGCTCTTTCTTATTTGCAATCAATTCATTGACAGGCTTGATAGCAAAGATAATGTGAAGCATTTTAAAATGTGGTCCTCTGTAGTTGCATCACTTACATTTGCATTCACGCATAGTCATTGGTTTAATGCAGTAGAAACTGAAGTATATGCTTTTAGCGGATTTATGACAGCTTTAGTAGTATATCTTATTCTAATCTGGTCAAGAGATAAGGATAAGCCTTACAGTGCAATGTATTTGATGGGCATTGTGTATGTTATTGGCTTAGCAACAGGAGTACATTTACTAAACTTGCTAACAATACCTTTCATAGGATTAATTATCTATTTCTCTACTTCAACTTTTTCAACCAAAAATCTATTTCTTACATTAGGTCTTTCATTATTAGCATTTATTATTATTCAGAATGGTATTATTAAAGGTTTCCCGGCTATTGTATCAAAAATAGGTTTTGCAGGATTACTATTTTTTATAGGAGTGCTATTTTATTTACTTTATAGTAGCATAAAAAAACAAAAGACAATCTTATCACTTATTTATACTTCTTTATTTTTAATTATTATTGGTTATTCTACATATTTTTCAATCTTTATCCGTTCGGGACAAGATCCAAATATTGATGAAAATAATCCTGAGACAATAGAAGAAGCCATTTCTTATTTAAATCGTGATCAATATGGAGCGATGTCGATACTTCCAAGAAAATTTAATAATCTTCCGTCAAAAATTTCTATAGTAGGTAGCCCAGAATACCCAGATTTTGAATTTTCTAGCAAACAAAACTATAACTATATAACTCATGATATGTCATCACAAGTAAGTTTTCTTTGGACTTATCAGATTAATAAGATGTATGTAAGATATTTCTTATGGCAATTTGCGGGTAAGGGACCTAGTAATGATTCTTTTGTATCAGACTTCGGAGCATCACCTAAACAAGATGGAGTAGATTGGAGACAATTTGGATTACCCTTAGCGCTCGCCATGGGTTTATTTGGTGCATATTTCCATTTCAGAAAAAATAGATATGATGCATTTTCATTGTTGGTATTGTTTATTATGACAGGCCTTGCAATTATTTTCTATTTAAACCAAGACAGTCCTCAAGCAAGAGAAAGAGATTACTCTTATGTTGCAAGTTTCATGGCATTTTCGATATGGATCTCTATAGGAATATTTAGAACAATTAATTATATAAGTGATACCTTTTTAGAAAAATCTATTAAGCTTAATGCATCCTACTTTATGATATCTATGTTCCTAGTTTTTATGCCAATAAGGATGTTGATTGCAAATTATGATCAACATGACAGAACTGGTAATTACATAGCATGGGATATGGCATATAATATGTTACAAACTTGTGATCCAGATGCAATTTTATTTACTAATGGAGATAATGATACTTTCCCTTTATGGTATCTACAGGAAGTTGAAAAAATTAGAACTGACGTAAGAGTAGTTAATTTAAGTTTATTAAACACACCGTGGTATGTAACTCAGCTCAGAGATAAAGAAGATTCTTTTATTTCTATGACAGATAATGAAATCCAAAATCTGGATTTTAAAAAATGGTCAGCTAACACTATATCTATCAATGCTCCATCTGATGAATTAAATCCAGAAGGTATTATCGAATGGGAATTAAAACCAACCTATCTTGATGTAGCTTTGCGTATCCAAGATTTAATGGTACTAAGAATTATCAAAGATAATAATTGGAAAAGACCAATATATTTTGGTGTAACAGTTTCTCCAACTAGTATGTTGAATTTAGAAGATTATTTAACAATGGAAGGCTTAGCTTATCGATTAATCAATAATAAGTTGTATCCCATTAATCAAGAAAAGATGTCTAATAATTTATTGCCATTTGTTGGTAGCAAAGATTGGTTTAAAGATTATGATTCTAACAAAAATTCTATCGAAGATTTATCTATATCTAAAGAGTATCAGCCTGGATACATATATAGAAATCTAGCCAATAAAAATGTTCATGTTGATAGACAGATTGGAAGGTTAATTCAGAACTATCGTACAGGCTTTACTCGGTTAGCTATATCACACTATCTTGATGATAATTTTCAGAAAGCTGAAACGGTATTATTAGATATGGAAGATAAAATGCCTAGCGCGGTAATTAGTATTCCATCAAAAGATCTTCAATATCAAATCTCACAGATATATAATGGGGTTGGTAATAAGGAGAGAGTAAAGTATCACTTAAAAGAGCTCACACAAAGAGATGATATTGATATGGAAGATTATTTACTATACGGTAAGACATTCATTCAAAATTTGGATGATTATGAAGAAGCAAAGATAATCTTTAAAACTATATATGATAACTTTCTAATTATTGAAAGAGCAATTGAAAAACAAGGATTTACATCTACTAAGATTACAGTAGAAGAATGGCAATCTTGGCAACAGACTTTGCCTGAATTAGTATTTCTTCTTTATTTATGTCATAGAGAATTAGAGGAATATGATGAAGCAATTAAATTAATTCAGGATTGGATAGTTCGAAGCCCTGAAGATACAGATGCAAGCCAATTGTTAGATGAAATTGATAAATTAAAAGGTCTATGAAATTAGTCTCAATTATTATTCCTCATTATAATGGGAAAGAACTTTTATATAATTGCATTAACTCAATCTACCAAAATATCCAGATAGAAAATTTTGAAATCATTATAGTAGATAACGGATCTACAGATGATTCTGTTCAAAATATAGAGCAGCTATTTTCAGATATAGTTATTATTACTAATGAAACTAATGTTGGGTATAGCGGTGGTTGTAATATCGGAGCACAAAATGCAAAAGGTAAATATTTACTATTTTTAAATAACGACACTGAACATTCAAAAGAGTGGGTAGAAAAATTAGTAAACTTTCTTGATAGTCATCCAGATGCTTTTGCAGTACAGCCTAAAATATTGAATATTAAAAATAAAGAGTATTTTGATTATGCCGGTGGTGCAGGTGGTTTTTTAGATCATTTTGGATTTCCTTATGTAAAAGGTCGCATTTTTAATACACTAGAAAAAGATACTGGCCAGTATGATGAGCCTTCAGAAATATTTTGGTCATCTGGAGCGGCCATGATGGTTAGGGCAGACATATTCAATCAATTAAATGGATTTGACGAAGTGTATTTTGCATATATGGAAGAAATAGATTTATGCTGGAGAGCTCAATCGCTAGGATATAAAATTTGGTCTGTACCAGATACATTAATTTATCATTATGGAAAGCAGACTATTAAGCAAAATACTATCAAATCACATTATTTGAATCATAGAAATTCTTGGATTTTATTTTTTAAGAATTCTTTCACCTTTGACTACGGACTCTTAATCATTCAAAGATTATTGCTGGATTGGATGGCTTTGATTTACTCAATTATTTCTCTTGATGTAAGAAGGTTCATTGCCATATTGAGAGCAGAATTATGGCTATTATTTTCTATAAATAAAATAATGAGTCTTAGAAAAAACAATCATATTGTCCAGCTAGATAATATTTATAACGGCAGCATTGCGTTAGATTATTTTTTTAAAAGAAAAAAATATTTTTCTCAGATTGACGACAAAAGTTCTTTATAAATATCATCTCTTTGAGAATCTAAATAAATCATTTCTTGTAGCAATTTTTTCTGACCTAATTTTTGCATCATCTCACCAATTTTTTTACCATGAAACTTTAAAAATGTATTAGTATAAATTTCTTGATTATAATTATCTACTACCTCATTCAAGTTCTTTACTATGGAATCTAATGCATCGCCACATGCATCTATTTCCCCATTTTCGAATAGTTCATATGCAAGATAGGTTGAGAATCTTAATTTCCTTAATCCAACATTTTCTGTCAATAGATTGATGAGTATAATTCGCTGATCCCATCCTCTAGAAAAATTAGAAGCACTAGCACGAACTGCAACAGATCGTGCTTTTTCATAATGACTATTACCACCTAAGTTTGACCAAGTATCTAGCTCTGCTCCTAATATAATATTTCCATAAAATCCCAGTAGACTTGAAAGAGGGTCGAAGTAAACACTGTCATAGTAAAGTGAGTTATTTTGATTTAAAACAAAATTTGAACCTTTATCAAAAAAATGTAAATCTTTATTGTTACTAAATAAAGATTGAATCCCATATGCTTGTGTACTGCCTATATTGGCATTTCCTTCAAACAAAATTTGAACATTAATATTAATTTCTAAGTCACGGTATTCTTCATTCCAAACAGTATATTCATAAAACTTTTTAATATTGTTTTGTAGTTGGAACAAAGATACTTTTTCATCTGCTTTTAGAAGGCGATCATCAAATGAAACCGTAGCTTCTTTGAATTGAGCGCTTAAAAGCGAAAAGAAGAAAAATAATACAATATATTTATTTAGTTTTTGTAGCATAATAGATAGATATATTTTTTAATTTACAAAATGACTTTAATTAAAGACACACTTAAGGAAAATAAGCGATTATATCGTATATCTAAGATAATTAGTGATTTATCTGAAGAAACAAAAGTACCGGCTTTTCTTGTTGGTGGTTGTGTTAGAGATTTATTACTCGAGCCAGAAAAACATTCAGTAGATATTGATATAATGGTTGAAGGAGATGGAATCGAATTTGCCCATAAGCTAGGTAAAAAATTAAAAGTATCTACTGTAGTCCCATTTCCAAAGTTTGCTACAGCTCGTATACCATATAAAGAGTGTGAAATCGAAGTTGCTTCTGCTCGTTTAGAGTCATATGACCCTAAGTCACGTAAACCAAAAGAAATTATTATGACAGATATTAATGAAGACTTACAGCGAAGAGATTTTACTGTAAATGCTATGGCAATCTCATTACAAAAAAATAATATGGGTATGCTTATTGATCCTTTTGATGGACTTAAAGACTTAAGCGCAAAAATATTACGTACCCCTATGATTGATTCTGATGTAACATTTTCAGATGATCCATTGCGTATGATGAGAGCAGCTTATTTCTCAGCAAAATTAGGAATGGAAATAGATACACAATGCTTAGAAGCAATTAAAAATAATGCAGAAAGAATCTCTATAGTTTCTCAAGAGAGAGTAACGAATGAATTATTAAAGATTTTAGGTACCGATAAGCCTTCTATTGGATTTATTTTGCTTCAAGAAGCTGGATTGCTCCAATATGTTTTCCCAGAAATTTCAGTAATGTACGGCTTAGATCAAACCAGTGAATACCATCATAAAGATATTTTCTTTCATACCTTGGAGGTTGTTGATAATGCAGCAAACCTATCTGATAAACTAGATTTAAGATTAGCTGCATTAGTCCATGATATTGCAAAACCTAACACTAGAAGAATAGATAAAAAGAAAGGGTATACTTTCTACGGCCATGATGATTATGGTGCTCGAATGCTAAAAAAGATATCAGAGCGTATGAAATTTTCAAACAAAACTAGAGACTACATTGTCAAGCTTACCGCCTTACATTTGCGTCCTATTAGTTTGGCAAAAAAAGAAGTAACTGATTCTGCCATTAGAAGATTGATTGTGGATGCATCAGATGATGCAAAAGACCTGATGTTATTATGTCGTGCTGATATCACAACCAAAAACCCAAATAATGTTAAAAAGTATTTAGCTAATTTTGATCGAGTAGATAAACGTATTCAAGACGTTATTGAAACAGATGAATTACGAGCATTCCAATCTCCTGTGAGAGGGCATGAAATTATGGAGATGTTCAATTTATCAGCAGGTAAAAAGGTGGGTGAAATTAAAAAATTAGTTGAGGAAGCAATATTAAATGGAGATATTAAAAATACTCATTCTGATGCAATGTCTATGCTTGAAGAGTTAAAACAATCAAAAAAGTTTTAATAATTATTATTTTACTTTTTCAGTTTATGATAGTCATACATATGTGACATAGATTATATATTTTTTTTTATTTATTGTGAAACTTTTTAGCTACTTTCAGGTCTAATTAATTGTAGAAGATTATGAGGGTAAAAATTAATTGTAGGAGATTATGAACAAATATATTGTAACTATTTTATTCTTTATTTCAACATCTATAGCACAGTCACTAACTGTAGATGAGTGTGTACGTATTGCATTAGAAAACAAACCATCGCTCAAGAGAGCAGAACAAGATGTGACTATCGCCAGATTGAATCGTGCTTCAACTGGTGCACTGATGCTACCATCTGTTAATGCAAGTAACTCTTTTAGCGAAACAACTTATGGAAATAGTTCTTCAGAAGCCTCTGAAAGGTATAGCGGGGGAGTAAGTTTATCTCAAAGCTTATTTAATTTTGGTACAAAAATTAACACCCTTAAACAAAGTGATAACACATATAATACTGCAAAGCAGCAAAAAAGACAGGCAAAAGCACGTATTATTCTTGATGTACATACTTTTTACTATCAATATTTAAAAAATTCTGAATTATTTGATATTGCAGGAAAAGATTTAGAGCTATCAAAAAAGCAGCTAGATTTAGTCCAAAATCAGTATAATTTAGGCGCTGTAAGCAAAACAGATTTCTTGAAAGCTTCCGTACGTTATGGAACTGCAAAATCTAGCTTTCTTTCTAGAGAATTAAGTAAAAAGAATTCAGAAAAATCTCTGAGATTCAGTATGGGTCTCCTCAACAGCGATATACCAATTATTATTGAACAAAAAATGGATCTTATATTGACTGTGCCAACATTTGAGGAAGCTTACAGTTTAATGCTGTCAAACAGTCCTGATTTAAGTATACTAGATAATCAAATTGCAGGAGCACAAATTAATGTGAAAAAAGCATGGAGCTCTAGTCTGCCAAGTATTAACATGAGTATTGGTATGAATGCATCGTCAGCAGATCAAATTACAAGAACATATTTTGATGATAATTACATCAAGAGTGCCAATATTACAGTGAGCATTCCTATTTTTTCTGGGTTTAGAAATAGAAACTCAATTCAAATATCAAAATTACAATTAGACCAAGCAGAAACACGTTTACGCGGAGGTACAAATTCTGCTAAAGTTAGTTTGTATGCATTGATTAATACATTAAATAATTATCAGGAAATCATTCCCATTCAGGAAGAAGTTTTGCTTTCCGCAGAAGAAGATTTAAAGCTAGCACAACAAAGATACGAGCTAGGTTCAGCAAGTATTCTAGAGCTCTTAGATGCACAGCTGGCATTAATTCAAGCTAGCTCTAGTTTGGTGAGAACAAAATATGATGCAGCGATCCAAGTAGCAAGTTTAGATGACTTGCTTGGTACGTTAGATAAAAAATATGAATAAGGAGATAATGTGAAAAAGTTTTTAGAAATATTGAAGAAGAATAAATTTAAAGCATTTGCTGGAGTCATTGTTTTAGCAATAGCTAGCACATTTTTTGGTAGTTCAGAAGATGGAATAATTGAAGTTTCAACTATGGAGCTTACAAGAAAAGATATATCTAGCAAAGTAGTAGCTGATGGAGTGTTGCAGCCAGAAACAGAAGTAAAATTAAGTGCTAACAATACAACATATATCACAGCTATAGCAGTCAAAGAGGGAGATTTTGTACAAAAAGGTGACTTTTTAATGTCGTTAGATGACCGACAACAAAAAGCTGCTACAGAAGCATCCAAAGCGGGAGTTGAAGCAACTAAAGTAAATCTTAATAATGCTGAAATTAAAAAATCTCGACAAGAAGAGTTGTATAGAAAAGGATTAATATCAGATCAAGAAATGGAAAATTCTAATTCTTCATATGCATCAGCATTAAGTTCCTTTAACAGTGCAGAAGCAAGATATATTCAAGATGAAGATGCCCTTTCTAAATTGAGATTAATTGCTCCACAAGATGGTACAATTACTTTTATAGATGGTGAGGTTGGTGATTTAGCGCAGGGTGGAATGTTTAATCCTAGCGTGCTACTTAAATTATCAGATCTTTCAAAAATGGAAGTATATGTTAATGTAAATGAAAATGATATAGCTGATATATCCATAAATGATACAGCGCTTGTAGAAGTAGATGCCTACCAAAATAAAAAATTTAAGGGAGTAGTTAAAGAAGTTGCATATGCTGCTACAACATCTAGTGGAGGTTCTTCTCAGCAAGTCACCAATTTTGAAGTAAAAATTCAAATGCTCGAAGTTGTTGATGGTATGAGACCTGGAATGAGTGCAACTGTTGAAATTATTACAGAAGAAAGAAATCAAGTACTTGTAATTCCAATTCAATCTTTAACAACACCTAGAAAAAATCCAAATATTTCAAAAAATAAATCAAAATCATCTATGTCAGTTTCTACATCAGCTGGATCAAGCGATTGGAGTAATTACTCTAAAAAAAGCAGCGGTGAAAAAACTAGCGAAACTGTAGTTTTTGTTGTTAAAGACGGCAAAGCTGAACAACGCATAGTAGAAACTGGAATAGTTGGAGAGCGAGATTATGAAGTAACATCCGGGCTTGAAGAAGGCGAAGCAGTTGTTACAGGAGGATTTGTGGCTATTAGTAGAGAGTTATATGATGGAGCGCCAGTAAAAATGAGAGAAAAATCAGATAATAAATCTAGGCCAGGCCGTAAGCGTGGCTAAAGCAAAAAAAGAAGTAATATCAATACAAAATATTTCTAAAATTTATAACTTAGGAGATACAGTTGTAAAGGCATTAGATGACGTCTCTTTAAGCATATTTGAAAATGATTTTATTTCAATAACAGGTCCATCTGGTTCTGGAAAATCAACTTTAATGAATATCATTGGTTGTCTAGATGTTCCATCTATAGGTGTTTATAAATTTAATAATGAACTCATTTCTAAAATGAATGATAGTCAATTAGCTAATATCAGAAATGAAAAGATTGGATTTGTTTTCCAAACATTCAATCTTTTACCAAAACTAACTTCTCTACAAAATGTAGAGGTTCCACTTATCTATTCTTCTCTTGGAAAAACAAAACGATTAGCAAGATCTAAAGAGGCATTAAATATCGTTGGTCTATCTGATAGAATGACACACAAGCCGAATGAGCTTTCTGGAGGACAAAGACAAAGAGTGGCTATTGCAAGAGCATTAGTAAATAAGCCTTCTATCATTCTTGCGGACGAACCTACGGGAAATTTAGATTCTAAGAGTGGGACTGAAATTTTAAAGTTTTTTGATGAGCTGCATAAAGCTGGAAATACATTGATTATTGTTACCCATGAAGAGTCTGTTGCTAAAAGAGCAAAAAGAAGAGTAAAAATATTTGATGGTAAGATTGCATCTGATGAATAATATTTTTAAAAATATTTTAATTGGTTTAGCCGCAATTCGCGCAAACCTTACAAGAGTAATCTTAACTTCACTAGGGTTAACAATTGGTATTTTTACTGTTAGTATTGTAACAGCAGGAGTATCTAGTATTGATAGAGAATTTGATAAGTCTATGGAATATTATGGCAATGATAAGGTATATGTAGGCACATGGCCTTGGTCTTTTGATTTTGATTGGTGGAAATATCGTAATAGACCTAAAGTGAAAGAAAATTCCTTAGATTATATTTCTCAATACAGTGAGTATATAACTGCAGCTAGTATCAAAAAAAATACTTGGACTAGAGCCTCATTTGGGAATAAGTCTTCTTGGCTACAGCTAAATGGTGTATATCCTGAATATCAGGATATGTTAAGCGGAACAAAGGTTGTAAATGGAAGATTTTTTTCACAGAACGAGTGGGACTTGCAGCGAAGAGTTATTATTGTAGGTGGTACGGTTAGAGACGGCTTTTTTGATGGGAAAGATCCTATAGGTAAAAAAATAAGATTAAACAATGTTACCTTTGAAATAATTGGAGAATTGAAAAAACAAGGTATGGGAATGGTTCCTGGTGGAACACTTGATAATCTTGTCATTATGCCTTCTACAACTTTTAAAAGAATTTTAACTAGATGGGGTTTTGACGAACTTGTTTTACAAACAAATCCAGAAGATATGGCTAAAGCAAAAGAGGAAGTAGCAATGATTATGAGAGTTGCTAGAAAGATAAAACCTGGTCAAGATGATAATTTTTCAGTGAATTCTGCTGATGCATATCAAGAACAATTTGATTCTTTAAAAATTATTATAGCTGGTATGGGTTTTTTAGTGACAGGTATTTCTTTGGTAGTATCGGCAATTGGTATTATGAATGTAATGTTTGTTTCTGTTCGAGAGCGTACTAAAGAAATTGGATTACGAAAAGCAATGGGAGCAACAAATAATAATATTTTAGTTCAGTTTTTAAGTGAAGCTGTAGCAATATCTATTATTGGAGGTTCTACAGGAATTTTACTAGTTAAGCTTATCACTCTAGCTCTCGCAAATACATTACCAGTCGAGTTCGATTTAGTATTAATATTTTATACTTTTATGGTTTGTGTATTTATTGGCGTCACCGCTGGGATGATTCCAGCTAGGACTGCAGCAAAGTTAAATCCAATAGATGCATTAAGACATGAATAGAATTTTAAATTATCTTCGCGATGCAATCGGAGGAGTTTTATTTTATTTTGGGCAAACCAAGCTTCGTACAGCCCTTACTTTATTAGGTATTACAGTAGGAGTATCATCCATTATCGCAATCATGACTGTACTAACAACATTTGAGAATAGTGCAAATGCAGTAGTTAGTGATATGAAAACTAATATATTTTACATTACAAAAGATAATCCAACAGAAATTAGTTTTGGAGTGGGAGGTTCACGTTCTAGAAATAAACCTCCTATTACATGGTCAGAATATGAACAACTTAAACGTAGCTTAGAGCTTACAACTAGTATGGCAGCAGCAGTTTCAGAAGAGCCTAGCGATCGAACTATTAGCGTTGGAAAAAATGAACTTAAAAATAGGATAACTAGTTTTTGGGGTTCAGATGGAGACATGCTTTCTCTTAATAAGTATGAATTAGAATTTGGAGGAAGAAATCTTTTAGAAGCTGATATGAACAACTCAAGTAGAGTTGCTATTATAGGCTCTGATATAAAAGATGAACTTTTCCCATATTCAGATCCTCTGGGAAAAGAAATTAAAATTGATAATATCCCATTCGAGGTTATTGGTATCACTCAACCTAAGGGTGAAATGTTGGGACAAAGTTTAGATAGCATGATTGGTATCCCAATTTCAACCTATCTAAAATATTTTGGAAATAAAGGTTGGAGAAGAACAGACTTACAGCTCATCCTCGAGTCTGAATCTATGGCAACTTTAGATGCAGCTACTGATGAAGCGATCGGTGTGTTCCGTGCTATTAGAAAAATTCCACCAGGAAAGGATAATAATTTTTATATAGCAACGAGCGATCAATTAATGGATACTTTTGGAGAATTTACAGGCTATATATCTATTTTTATTGGCTTAGTTGCTGGAATTTCTCTTTTAGTTGCTGGAATTGGTATTGCAAATATTATGTTAGTATCTCTTACGGAGCGAGTTAAAGAAATTGGTATTCGTAAAGCATTAGGTGCGAGGAGAATTGATATTTTTCTACAATTTTTAATTGAAGCAGTTTTAATATCTGTTATAGGTGGAATAGTTGGTATTATTTTAGGCATTTCATTTGGTAATGTTGTAGCTATTATCTTAGAACAAGACCCAACCATTCCTTTAAATTGGGTTTTCTATAGTCTGCAAATTTGTGCATCAATGGGAATTATTTTTGGCCTATATCCTGCAATCAAAGCATCGAAGCTAAACCCAATTGATTCCATGCGATACGAATAATTGATCACTTCCTTTCTCTTGATGCAATGATACTTATCTTATAAATTCTTTGAAGTAATTTTATTATGTCAAAAAAGAAAAAAGTATCAGAAAAAGAAGTTGAAAAAATAGCATCACTTTCAAGACTCTCTCTTTCAAAAGAAGAATTAGTCAGTCATACGGAAGATATGAACAATATATTAGATTATATGGACCTGCTAAACGAAATAGATACTGAAGGTGTAGATGAGCTGGTAAATGTGCATGATATGAACAGTCCATTAAGAGAAGATCAATTTGAAAAATCTCTTGATAGAGACTCAGTCATTAAAAATAGTCCAGAATCAACAAATGACTATATTGAAGTGCCCATAGTTCTTAAAAAGGAAAGTCAGTGAATCTAGGCGTTATTCCTGGTCGATTAAATTCAACTAGATTCCCAAAAAAAATTGTCTACCAACTTAATGGAAAATCAGTAATTCAGCACGTCTATGACAATGCAAAAGAATCTACATTACTTAATCACCTAGTTATTGCAATTGATTCGATAGAAACTTTATCTCATTTAAATAAAGAATGCGATACAGTATTGACATCTAAAGGGCATGAATCTGGCACTGATAGAGTGGCAGAAGTCGCAGGAAAAATTAAATGTAATATTGTTGTAAATATACAGGGAGATGAACCAAATATTGATGCAAATCTTATTGATAGTCTTATTAGTCTATTTGATGATCCTAACGTTGAAATGGCATCGATAGCATCCAGTGATTTAAATGAAAAAGATTTAGATAATCCTAATGTGGTAAAAGTATGTTTAGACAAAGAAAATAATGCCAGATCATTTGAAAGAACTGTAAGTGATAAAAAGCTACAGTATTTTCGTCATATTGGAATATATGCATACAGAAAAGCAACATTAGAAAAATTTACTAATCTTGAACAGTCAGAAAATGAAAAAAAATTGAAGCTAGAACAATTGAGAGCATTGGATAATAATATTGCAATTAAACTATTAATTAGTGACTTTCAACATAGAAGTATTGACGTAAAAGAAGACCTAAAGTATTATGAAATCTAAAACAAAATTTATATTTGTACTTGGCGGAGTAATGTCAGGCCTTGGAAAAGGTATCTCTGCTTCTTCAATTGGTTACCTACTAAAAAGTGCTGGATTAAAAGTAAACATTTTAAAGCTAGACCCTTATTTAAATATTGACCCTGGTACTATGAATCCATATCAACATGGAGAAGTATTTGTGCTAGATGATGGTTCGGAGACTGATTTAGATTTAGGACATTATGAAAGATTCATTGATGAAAATATGTCAAAGCATAATAATGCTACCTCCGGACAAATTTATAGTACAGTATTAGATAAGGAACGCTCTGGACAATATTTAGGAGAAACAGTTCAGGTCATTCCACACGTAACAGACGAAATCAAGCAACGTATTAATAATTTAGCAGATAGTAAAAAGTATGATGTTATTATTTGTGAAGTGGGAGGAACAGTAGGAGATATTGAAAGCTTGCCATTCATGGAAGCTATTAGGCAATTCTCACTGGATGTAGGATATTTTAATTCACTCATTGTTCACCTAACTTTACTTCCACATATTTTTGCAAGCGGTGAAATTAAGACAAAGCCAACACAGCACTCAGTAATGAAATTAAGAGAAATTGGCTTGTCTCCAGATTTTATTTTCTGTAGAACATCTCACGAAATCACTCAAGATATAAAAGATAAGCTAGCTTTATTCTGCAATGTTAAAGCTGATCATGTTATTGAGAATAAAGACGTATCAAGTATTTACGAGGTTCCCTTACTATTAGAAGAACAAAATATTACAAAAATGATTTGTGATAGATTGCAGTTAGAGAATAAGCCATCTATTAAGAAGCTACAAAATTTTGTAGATACATATAAAAATCCAGATCATAATGTTAAGATTGCTATGTGTGGTAAATACACAGAATTACATGATGCATATAAAAGTATCATTGAATCATTTATTCATGCTGGAGTAGAAAATAACACTAAAGTAGAAGTTATATGGGTTAATACCGAAAAAATTAAAAATGATAAACAGGCAGAGAAAACATTTCAAGGCATTGATGGAATTTTAATACCGGGAGGCTTTGGATCTAGAGGAGCAGAAGGTAAGATATTAACCTCAAAGTTTGCTAGGGAAAACGACGTTCCATTTCTTGGAATTTGTTTAGGGTTACAATGTGTTATTATAGATTTCGCAAGGCACGTTTGTGGAATTAAAGATGCAAATAGTACAGAATTTGATAGTAAATCATCAAATCCAGTAATTGATCTAATGGAATCTCAAAAAGCTATAAAGGTTAAAGGAGGAACAATGCGATTAGGTTCTTACGATTGTGATATCTCTCCAAAAACAAAAGCTTCAAAAATTTATAAGAAAAAGACTATATCAGAGCGTCATCGTCATAGATGGGAAGTAAATAATAGATTTGTTAAAAAGATGGAATCAAATGGATTAGTTTTTTCTGGAATGAATAAAGACTTAGGAGTAGTGGAAATTATAGAGCTGGCTGACCATCCTTGGTTTATAGGTTGTCAATTCCATCCTGAGTTAAAAAGTAGAGTAGATAAAGCTCATCCACTATTTAGAGAGTTTGTTAAGGCTTCATTAAAGGAGAAAAAGAATGTCACAAAATAAAGTTTCATTTAAAGATATTGTTTTTGGCGGTGAAAAAATTCCATTTATTGGAGGTCCTTGTGTTATTGAAAGCAGAGATCATATTCTTAAAATGGCTGAAGAAATTCTCAAAGTTACAGATAAGCTAGACATACCATTTATTTTTAAAAGCTCTTTTGATAAAGCTAATAGAACTTCGATAGAATCGTTCAGAGGTAATGGTATGGATGAAGGATTAAAAATATTAGAAGAAGTTAAGAATTCATTTAATATTCCTGTATTAACAGATATTCACCATCCAGAGCAGGCAGCTATAGTATCTGATGTAGTAGATGTTCTTCAAATTCCAGCATTCTTATGTAGACAAACAGACTTATTAGTAGCAGCTGCAAAGACCGGAAAAGTAGTGAATATAAAAAAAGGTCAATTTTTGTCTCCATATAAAGTAAAAAATATTATTGATAAGGTTTCTGCTACGGGTAATAAAAATATTTTAGTTACTGAAAGAGGAAACTCTTTTGGATATGATAGTTTGACATCGGATATGCGTTCGATTCAAATTATGAAAGAATTTGGCTTTCCAGTAATTTATGATGCTACTCATAGCGCTCAAATTCCTGGAAATTTTGAAGAAACTACTTCAGGAAATAGACAATTTATTCCTGGTCAGATTTATTCTGCAATAGCTTCAGGTTGTGACGGAATATTTATGGAAGTACACGATAATGTAGATCATGCATTGAGCGATGCTAGTACACAGTGGCCTTTAGATAAGCTAGAGCCTATTCTTACATCTATGCTAGCATTTAGAGAAACTTACTTGAACCACGGAAGAGAAAATGGATAAAAACTTAAAAAATATTAAACTATTTATTTGTGATGTCGACGGCATCCTGACAGATGGACAATTTATCAAAGATACTGCAGGCGAAGAGTCTAAAAGCTTCAATGTTTTAGATGGAGTCGGCTTTGTAATGCTAAGACTTTTAGACTTAGGAATTAAAACAGCATGGATTACTGGTAGAGAATCTGCTACCACAGAATCGAGAGCAGAAGAATTACAAATTGATGATGTATATAATGGAGTAATCAGAAAGATTGATTCTTATAATGAGTTGAAGAAAAAATATAATCTAGAAGATGATGAAATTTGCTTTATGGGTGATGATATTATTGATATCCCTATTTTAGAAAAAGTTGGTTTTGCAGTTTCTGTCCCTAATGCACCTGATTATGTTGCAAGTTATGCGCATTTAATAACAAAAAATACAGGCGGAAAAGGAGCGGTAAGAGAAGTGATTGACCTTATTATTGCATCAAGGGGTGATTTTGATCAATTGCTAGATCAGCTACTTTCTGAATTGCGATGAATTATTATTTACTATTCTTCTTTATTTTGACTAGCTGTTCTAGATCTTATGAATCCGAAGCATCTGTAAATGATGTACATGACCAACTATCTGTCGATGTAGAGATTACACTTACAGAAAAAGGAAATATTAAAGCACTTATTAAATCAAAACTTTTAGAAAGAAATGATAATAATCTAGAACTGAAATTAACAGATAATGTTAATGTAGATTTATATGATGATAATTATCAACACTCATCTCTAATTACTTCCAATTATGCATTTGTAAGTGAAACAGAGAATAAAATTAATGCATTTGGAGATGTAATAGTTGCAGCTGATAATGGACAACAACTATGGACAGACTCATTGCTTTGGGATAACAAAGCAGATAAGATTTTTACCAATGCTAGCCTAACCTTTATATCAGGCAATCTTGATACATTATATGGTACTGGATTTGAGTCTAATATCGATTTAACAAATTGGAAAATTACAAAACCAAGAGGCTCTGTTAACAATGAGTAAAACATTAAGTGCAAAAAATCTAAAAAAGAATTATTCACAGAAGAATGTTGTCAACAATATTGATATTAATTTAGAGAAGGGTGAAATTGTTGGATTGCTAGGACCTAATGGTGCAGGAAAGACAACTACATTCTACATGATTACAGGAATGATTAGACCTTCATCTGGAACCATACTATTAGATGATATCGATATAACAAAGCTTCCTATGTATAAGCGTGCAAGAATGGGGATTGGATACTTAGCTCAGGAACCATCCATTTTTGGGAAGCTAACGGTCGAGAATAACTTAAAAATAGTATTAGAAACAGTTTTGCCAAAAGATATTGATCAGAACAATCTAATTGATGAGCTATTAGATCAATTTAATATTCATCATTTAAGAAATAGCTTAGGATCTAGCTTATCAGGCGGAGAAAGAAGGCGCGTTGAAATATGTCGTACTTTAGCTTTAAATCCAGATTTTGTCCTCCTAGATGAACCATTTGCTGGAGTAGACCCAATTGCAGTTGAAGATATTCAACAAATGATTATGTCATTAAAGAAGAAAAATATAGGAGTATTAATTACAGATCACAACGTAAGAGAGACTTTATCCATTACAGATAGATCCTATCTTCTATACAGCGGAGAAATTTTAAAATCTGGGAATGCTGAAACACTTGCAAATGATGAAGAAGTGAGAAGAATTTACTTAGGAAAAAAGTTTAGATTAGATTGATGAGCAAGCTTTCTACTAAGATCAGACAAAAGCAGTCTATAATACCAAAACAAATACTTCAATCGAGCTATTTAGAGCTCAGCTTAGATGATATCGAAAAAGAATTAGAAAATGAAATTCAAAAAAATCCTGTTTTAATTGAAAAGAATATAGAGGATTCTAAAGCAAGAGATTATGATGGTTATGGATTTGATCGTCAAGAAAGTTATGATTTATTTTTATCAAATCTTCCTGAGGATAAAAATATTATTGATCAACTTATTAATCAAGTTGATCAATCTGAAATTGATACAATATCAAAAAAAATTGCTAAAGAAATTATATTAAATGTAGATAATAGTGGTTTTTTAGATTCTGAATTAGACTTAATTGCAGATAGCACAGATTCTACCGTTGAGGAAGTTGAAACCGTGTTAACATTTGTTAAAACGTTAAGTCCCCAGGGAGTAGGTTGTAAAAATTTACAAGAGTATCTTATAATGCAACTGTCAGAAAAAGAAGATTTAGCATTAGACATAATTAGAAATCATTTTGAGCAGTTTCTTAACCAAGAATTTCTAGTTATTAAATCTTCATTATCCTGTTCAGATACAGATTTTGATAATGCATTAAAAATTATTTCTGCAAAAAAATTTGCACCCATAATTGATCTTTATGAACCTAGCAATCATGTGAATCCTGATGTTATTTTAAGGATGAAAGATGATAAATGGATTATTCTAATAAATGATCGAAATCTTAGTAGGTTTAAAATATCGAATGAGTATTTAAATGCAGCAATGAATAAAGATACTCCAAAAGAAGAAAAGAAATTTATTGATGAACATGTCAATAGTGCACAAAGTTTACTTGATACAATTTTATTTCGTTCGCATACATTGAGAAATGTTGTAAGCGAAATTATTGATATACAGCATGACTATTTATCTGAAAAACAGCAACATCCTAATCCTCTAAAATTAGAAGATATTGCTAAAAAAATTAATATGGATATTTCAAGCATAAGCAGAACTATTAAAAATAAATATATTGATAGCCCATTAGGCACTTTAAGTTTGAAAAGTTTTTTTACTAGTAAAATAATAAAGAAGTCTGGTAAAGTAGTAGGAGCAGAAGATTTAAAAACTGCTATTAAAGATATTATTGAGTCAGAAGATAAAAATAAACCACTATCTGATCTGGAAATTGTAAAATTATTAGATACCCAAGACTTTTCTATTGCAAGAAGAACTGTAGCAAAATATAGAGAGTCAATGAATATACTAAATACTAAAAAAAGGAAATTAAAATGAACCCTAGGCACTGCATCAAAGTCGATGATTTTTCTCAAAATGAATTAATAGATTTATTTGAATTAACTGCTGAATTAAAACATAAGTATAGAACAAAGGAAGACTTCAAGCCATTTAGAAATCATTCTATGGCGATGATTTTTGCAAAACCTTCTGCTAGGACCCGCGTATCATTTGAAACAGGATTTTCATGGATGGGTGGCCATGCTATATATCTAGCTCCACAAGATATTGGATTAGGTAAAAGGGAGAGTGCTTCAGACTTGGCTCAATTATTTAGTAGATATAACGATTTAATTATGGCCAGAGTATATAGTCATAATGATATGCTAGATTTTGAAAAGCATGCTAATGTTCCTGTCATTAACGGATTAACCGATTATAATCATCCTTGTCAAATACTGACTGATATGTTCACAGTCTGGGAAGCAAAGAAAAAAAATATTGATGATTTAAAGATAGCATATGTTGGAGATGGAAATAATATTGTCAATTCATGGATTCGGTTGGCTGCAATACTGCCATTCGAATTTACATGCGTCTGCCCTGAAGGTTACGAGCCAGATCAAGACACAATTAACTTCGCAGAATCAAAGAACTTATCAAAAATCAATATTAGTCATAATGCCACTGAAGGAGTTACGGATGCAGATGCTATTTATACTGACGTCTGGGCTTCTATGGGACAAAAGGAAGAGATTGATGAAAGAGTTAAAATATTTTCTCCTTTTCAAGTGAATGACGCTCTAATTGCGAATGCTAAAGATGATTATTTATTTATGCACTGTTTACCAGCTGAAAGAGGAAGAGAAGTTACAGATAGTGTGATTGATTCAGAAAATTCTGTAGTGTTCGAACAGGCAGAAAATCGTTTACATACTCAGAACGCTATCATGGTTACATTATGCGATAAAATCTAAAAGTTTTTGATTTCTAATTTATTGCCATCAAAAATAGCATAGTTATAATTGTTCTCATTGCATTCTCCTAATAGAATTAACTGGCCACCATCAAATATTTTGTGATAGGAGTGATGATAGTGTCCCATAATAACATAATTGTGACCCTCAGCAATTTTTTCTTTGGCAAAACCTTCTAATTCATCATGAATTCTATTAAGCTTATCTTGATCAATTTCATGTGAATCTTTTCTTTCATACGATATTTTTTCTGCAATTTTATTTGCAATACTTTTTGGAAGCAGAGAGTAGGTTGTTATAAATATATTGCTGCGTAAGACTTTCTTTAACAAGCGATATGAAGTATCCCAAGACAAAATTCCATCTCCATGCGTGACATAAATACTTGTATTTTTATGAGCTACAGTCGTGTCATCAAGAAAAGTTTTATTGGTATACTTCTTAAAGTAATTACCAATCCAATAGTCATGATTGCCTGCTATAAAATAGATTTCAAACCCACTATCTTTCATTTTTTCAATTTTTGAAAATATTTCATCAAATTCACTTTTTTGCTGATTTGCATATTCAAAATAATAATCAAAGAAATCGCCCATAATAAACAAGGAACCTTTAGCAGTTTTTGTTGTTATAGAATTAAGGAAGTCTGAAAACTTTTCTACTTTTGCTTTTTCTTGATTTGATTGCGATGATTTAAAATGGGTGTCCCCAAAAAAATATAAAGGTAGCTGCATTGGAAAAATTACTCTTTAAACTAAGCTTGTTCAATATTAATATTATTCATATGAAATTCGTCATAATATATCTTTTATTCAGCCAAATCATTTTTGGTCAAAATTTTGGTCAAAATAAAGTTCAATATAATACCTTTGACTGGGAATACATTGTCAGCCCCAATTTCAATGTCTATTATTATGGCGATAATTACGATTTAGCAGTCTTTACTTCTAAGGTCGCAGAAGAGTCTCTAGATCAAATAGGCAAACACTTGAGATGGAGAAGTAACAAGCCAGTAAAGATTATTGTTTATTCATCGCACAATGATTTCCAACAAACAAATATAGTGGGCGCTTATATGCCTGAAGGAGTTGGAGGTGTAACTGAATTATACAAGAACCGCATTGTTATTCCATTTGAAGGGTCTTACACACAGTTTAAGCATGTTATTCATCATGAGTTAGTTCACGCCTGCATCAATGATATGATGTATGGAGGAAATGCTCAAGGGCTTATCAGTGGAAGAATTCTCTTACAGATACCTCTATGGGCCAATGAAGGTTTAGCCGAATTCCTTTCAACTGATTGGGATAGTGAAACTGATATGGTAGTGAGAGACCTTGCTATAGAAGAGCAATTACCTACTATTAATCAGCTAAATTATTCTATTCTAGCCTATAAAGGCGGTAATTCAGTCTATCAATATATTACTGAAAAATATGGTAGAGAAAAAATTGGAGAGATTTTCCAGCAAATGAAAAGAACTCAAAATGCAGAAAAAGGATTTCAAAATGCATTAGGAGTAGATTTTGAACAGCTAACAAAGGACTGGCATGATTATCTAAAAAAAGAATATTGGTCAGATATTAATAAGCGAGAAAAAATTACTGATTTTGCAGATAAGATTACGGATAGAACAAAAACAAGAAATTTCTATAATGTTAGTCCTGCATTTTCTCCTGACGGGAATACAGTAGCTTATTTTACAGACCAAAATGGATACATGGATTTAGTGCTACACAGTCTTGATTCAGGAAAGCAAAAAAAGCGACTGATTAGGGGGAATACTAGTCCAGACTTTGAAGAGCTAAAGTGGTTACAGCCAGGATTATCTTGGTCTCCTGATGGCAAGTTTATTGCCTTTGCTTCTAAAAGTGGAAAAGAAGATTCTATTATTATGGTGAATACTCAGAACGGCGATTATGAAAAAATACCTATTGCTTTGGATGGAGTCTTTACTACAGTGTGGCATCCTAATGAAAATAAGATTGCTTTCGTTGGACATAAAGATAATGCGAGTGATTTATATATTGTAGATCTAGATACTCAAGAGCTGATTAATTTAACCAATGATACTTTTTCAGACTTTTCTCCGACATGGTCAGATGATGGGGGTAGCATTGTATTTAGTTCAGATAGAGGTTCCAGCAAAGGTTCACCTGATATGTTTGATGTAGACTTTTCTCAAAGAGATTTATTTATGTATGATTTTGCTATTGAAGAGATTGTGCAAATTACTGACACGCCTTATAATGAAGATTATCCATCTCTAACTAAAGACAATTTACTGTTTTATACTGCAGATTATAATGGTGTATATAATATATTTAGACATGAAATAGGTAGTGAGATTTTTTCTCCTATTACTAATGCAATAACAGGAATTCAACAAATTGATGTTGACAGCTCAGGTGATAAGTTAGTTTTCTCAGGTTACTCAGAAAGAGGGTGGGACTTATTTGTCATGAGCCAAGCTCAAAATAGGGAGGAAGAAGTTATCCCGGAAACAAGATTCTATAGCGAAAGAAATGATGTGGATACTTTTGAAGATTTACGTTTTGTTAAAACAGAGAAACCTAATGAAGAGTCTCAAGATTATTCACAATATATATTTTCTAAAAATTATAGAAGGTTCAATGATACCAACAAAGATGATGAGCAAGATCCTGCACCGGTAGATTCACTTCGTTTTGCTGATGGATATTCAGCTAAGGCATATCAAACAGACTTTTCTATTGATTATATTGCGACCAGAGCTTCTATTGATAACCTGTTTGGTACTAGAGCACTAGCAAATCTTGCTTGGAGCGATGTAATGGGTGATCATCAAATTATGATGGGCACAAATTTAGTATTGGATCTGGATAATAGTGATGTAGTAATTAGTTATGCTTTTCTAAAAAATAGAATGAACTATTATGGTACTTTATTTCAGCAAGCAAATACCTTTTCATTAGGCTATAGTCTTACATCGGACTATATCGGTAAGCTAAGAGATTATGGTTTAGGATTTTTTGCCCAATATCCTTTCTCAAAATTTAGTCGAATTGACTTTGGTGGAACATTGAGAGCTGTAGAATATGAGGTAAAGGAATTTGATATATATAACCTAACGTACGATTCTGTCTACACAGAGAATCTTACAGCAGTTATGCCGATGGTGAGTTGGGTGTTTGACAATACTACAAATTCATATACAGGTCCTAATGATGGATTAAAACAGTATCTTACTTTTCAATTCAGCCCTTCTGTTGGAGATGACTCCATTCCTTTCCAAACAATTAAGTTTGATATAAGAAAGTATTTTAAAATTAATAGGAATTACAGTATAGCAACACGATTGATGCTAGGAAAGAGTATGGGAGATAATCCACAAAGATTCTTTTTGGGGGGAAATTCTCAAATGACCATTTTCTCAGACACTCAAACAGAAGGAAGAGATGATACAGGTTTTTATGCACAAAGAGTTTTACAGTATGATAATTCTTCTGTGCTTCAGGATGTTTATTTTAGTGAATATGTTTTTCCAGTAAGAGGTGCACGATATAGAGAACGAACTGGAGAAAATGTTGCAGTAGCAAATTTTGAGTTCAGGTTTCCATTTGTTAATTATGTGGATGTGAGTTTTCCTGCAAGGATTAGATTTGGAAATATCTTTGGACATTTATTTGTTGATGTTGGTGCTGCTTGGGATTCAAGTGAAGAGTTTGACGATAGTGCATTAGTAAGAGCAAAATACGGCCTATCTGATCCAGAAGCTTCTGCAATTATTTCTACATTTGGTATTGGAATGAAGATGTTTACTCCCTGGGCTTTGGTAAGGCTTGATACAGCTTGGGATCGATATCCAAATGGAGATTATTCAAAACCACAATATATCTTATCTATAGGTTACGATTGGTAATCTCTTGAAGTTTACAGTCCAGTCTGAAGATAAACATTCATTAGCAAGAGTAGGTAAAATAGAAACAGATCATTCTACAATAGAGACCCCTGTTTTTATGCCAGTAGGTACACATGGAGTCGTCAAATCCATTTCACCTAATGAATTGTATGATATCAATACTCAAATAATGCTTTCGAATACTTATCATCTCTACTTAAGACCAGGCACAGATATTATAGAAAAAAACGGAGGCCTTCATAAGTTTATGAACTGGTCAAATAGCATTTTAACAGACAGTGGAGGCTATCAAGTTTTTTCATTAAGTAAGATGAACGAAATTACAGATAATGGAGTAAACTTTAAATCACACCTTGATGGAAGTATGCATTTTTTTACACCAGAGACTTCCATGGAAGTACAAAGAAAGTTAGGTTCTGATATCATCATGGCTTTTGATTATTGCCCTCCTGCTGATTGCTCAAAAAAAGAATTAAAACGAGCTTCTAGATTAACAGAAGACTGGACTAGGCGAGCGTATGAATATATAAATAATCAATCACCACTATATGGTCATAGTCAAACTCTCTTTCCTATTATTCAGGGAGGAGTGGATAAAGAAGAGAGATTAAAATGCCTAGATCAGATGCTTCCATTCGCTACATGCGGCCTAGCTATTGGTGGTTTATCTGTAGGAGAAAAAAAAGATCCTATGTTTGATGTTGTAAAATTGCTAGGAACACATATGCCTCAAGATCAACCTCGTTACTTGATGGGAGTAGGTAAACCTACAGATCTTGTGAAATCCATTTTATCTGGAGTTGACATGTTTGATTGTGTGCTACCGACTCGCAATGCAAGAAACGGTCAGATTTTTACACATGACGGACCAATTAATATTTTAAATAGTAAATATAAGGATGATACATCCCCAGTTGATAAGAACAGTAGTATTTTATTTGCCCAAGAACATTCTAGATCATATTTAAGACACCTATTTAAGGTGAATGAAATGTTTGGCATTCGTATTGCAACTTTAATGAATATTGCATACTACTTTGACTTAATTAGTGAAATTAAATCTGAAATTAATAATAATAGTTTTGTAAAATGGTCTGAGGATTATTTACAAAGACATGATAAGTAAGGAAAAGATATGTTATCTATTGGAGATAAAGCACCAGCATTCACATTAAAAAATCAAAATGACAAAGATGTTTCTTTGGACGATTTTAAAGGATCGAGATTATTGATTTGGTTTTATCCTAAAGCTAGTACTGGAGGTTGTACCAAAGAGGGTATTAGTATAAGGGATGAATTCAAAACTTTTGCTAAACATAATATTGAAGTAGTAGGTATTAGCAAAGACTCCATCAAGGCACAGTTTAATTTTTCTGAAAAAAATAATTTTCCATATGATTTATTATCAAACATAGATTTAGATGTTATCAAAACCTACCATGCGTGGGGATTAAAAAAAATGTATGGTAAAGAGTATGAAGGTATCATGAGAATATCTTATCTAGTTGATGCAAATGGTATTATTGAGAAAGTATATTCAAAAGTAAAAACTGCAACACATGCAATGGACGTCATTGAGTCTTTAGATGAGTAGAATCTTATTAATTATAGCAATTATTATACTAAATAATTGTGCATCTGTTCGCAATCCAGAAGGAGGACCAGTAGATGAAATTCCTCCTACACTTATCAGTACAAACCCACAAACATTAACAAGCATTACCCCTAAACAGAAAGTGACAATTCGTTTTAGTGAATACTTAAAAGAAAGTGCCATAAAAAATTCTATTCAAGTCTATCCAATGGATGGAGAGAAAATAAAATATGAATTTAGAGGAGATAAGATTGATGTGATGCTTCCAGAAAATCTTAATAATGATATGACCTACATGATTATGTTTGATACTGGTCTTTTAGATGAGCACAGCATCCCAATTGAGCATGATATTAGTATCCCATTTACGATGAGCACTGAACTGGATATAAGTAAAATAGAAGGGCATGTTTATGGTGATTTTGATAAATCAACTATCTTGCTTTGGAGAGGAAAACTAGATCGAGCCACTATGTTAGATACAGATCCAGACTACATCGCAAATACAAATGATGACAATAAGTTTAGGTTCAATTATCTGCCAGAAGGGGAATTCTCAGTACTCGCAGTACAACAATACGGTTCGAATATTGATTATGCTAAAGGTCAATATGCATTTTATCATGAAACTACACTATCAACTAAAGGTAAAAATTTAGATAAGATTAATTTTTTTATACATAAGGCCTCTGATATAGAAATATTAGAAAAAGATAGTTTGGATGTAGTAGGAGGTATAGTAGAAGAAAATAGTGAAGAGACAAAAAGAGTAGCCAAAGTATCAGGGATAGTAACAGGAAAATTTCTTCATCCTATAAAGATACTATTACAAAATGATACCCATTCATACGTACAAACAGTTGCTTTAGATGGTTCGTATGTAATTAATGATATTGTAGGCGGTAAATACCAATTGTTAGTATTTGAAGATAGAAATAATGACAATAAATTAGATTCAGGATCTTTTGAAAATACAATACAAGCAGAAGAATTTAGTGTTTATGCTGATTCTTTATCTTGTCGAGAAAATTGGGAGCTAGAATTACCAATTTGGAATTATGAAGAGGAAAATATGGAATGAAGGTTGTTGCAGTAAGCGGTTATTTTGATCCAATTCATGTAGGGCATTTAGAATTCTTAAAAATAGCTAAGAGTTTAGGAGATAAATTAGTGGTGATTATAAACAGTGATTATCAAGCAGATTTAAAAAAAGGAAAGTCATTTATGCCGGAAGAAGATAGATTAGAAATTGTTCAAGCTCTACGTTGTGTTGATGAAGTGTTTCTAAGTATCGATAAAGACAAGAGTGTTTGTAAAAGTTTGGAGCATTTAAAGCCAGATATTTTTGCAAACGGCGGAGATAGAAGACTAGAAGAAATTCCAGAAACCGCTGTCATGAAAAAATATAATATAGAAATGGTAGATGGTTTAGGAGAAAAAATTAGGAGTAGTAGTGAGATTACAGGGATTAAGTTTGACACATAAGAAAAAAAATAAAAAAAATCAGCAGCTTCTTGATGATTTTATTGAATTAAGTCATAAATTTGATATTAAAATTATCCAAGATAAAGGTGATTTTAATGGAGATAGTTGCATGTTGTTTGCTGATAATGTTGTAGTAATCAATAAGCATAAACCTCTAGAGCAACGTTTACATATATTAGCAAAATGTTTTAGTAAGATGGACTTAGATAATGTATATATTAAACCAGTATTGAGGGACCTAATCGATAATATTGAATCAGATAATGAATATGTCGCATAAAAAACATTTATGGGCTCCCTGGAAAATGGAATACATCAGAAATAAAGATGGATCCCAAAAAATCTTTTCAGATAAACCAAATGAAAGTGAAGACAGAGAAAACTTTATTCTTTACCGTGCAAAAACATGCTATGTAATTATGAATTTTTATCCATATAATAATGGGCATCTTATGGTGGTTCCATATGAAGAAAAGAATGCAATAGAAGATTTAGAGGACGATACTTTATCAGAAATTATGAAAGTAACAAAAAAAACAATGACTATCTTAAGAGAGCACTTACACTGCGAAGGATTTAATTTCGGAGCGAACATAGGTAAGGGATCAGGTGCATCAATTGAAAGTCATTTACACTTTCACATCGTACCTCGTTGGCCTTCAGATACAAGTTTTATGCCAGTAGTAGGATCAACTAAAGTTGTAGCACAAGGGTTGCATGATACATACGATTTATTAAAACCATCCTTTGAGGCATTAGGATAATGGATTTATTTTCACATTCATGGCTTCCTTTTTTATATCAATATAGTTTTGGGTTGCTAATTTTTGGTGGAGGATTGTTTGCAATCTTTAAAGCATATGGACATGAAGTGCTTTGGGGTGAGTATAAAGCATTTGTAGTAGCATTAGTCTGGGGATTTATTTATGTCACCTCTATCCATTTAATTATGACCGTTGCTGCACTGAATAATGCCCCACAGCTTTATTTTATTATTCTTGCTGGCTATCTTATCACTGCATTATTATTAAGTAGGTACATACGATGACTCCTGAAATAGCTACAAGTTCATTATTTTGGTTTATCCTAGTTTTTTATGTATCCTTTGTTTTAGGTGCAGGCTTATTCTTTGCACGTAACAATCAATCTACAGAAGACTTCTTCTTTGGTGGAAGACGATTCTCATGGTGGCTTATTGGAATGTCAATGTTGGCTACTGGGGTTGGATCTCACAGTTTTGCAAAATATGCATCAAAAGGATTTGAATATGGTTTTTCTTCTACAATGACTTATATGAATGATTGGTTCTTCATGCCCCTCCTTTTATTTGGCTGGATTCCAATTATTTATTATATGAAAGTGAATTCTATCCCAGAATATTTTGAAAGAAGATTTAATTCTACAGTAAGAAATTTATCAACCTTCACAATGATTCTATATCTAATAGGGTATATTGGAATTGGTTTGTTAGCCCTAGGTTCATTATTACAGCCCATTCTTGGTTGGGATATTGAAACAATCATTATTACAATTGCATTAATTTCCGGAATCTATGTTTCTTTAGGTGGGCAGACAGCTATTATCTTTACTGACTTTTTACAGGGAGTAGTATTGCTCTTTGCAGGGCTCTTAATCTTTGGTCTTGGTATCGCATATCTAGGAGGATTTGATATATTTTGGAATGCTTTATCTACAACTAATAAACTACCATTAGCTGATTTTAATTCACCGCCTGACTTTAATTTTGTAGGTGTATTCTGGCAAGATGGAGTAGTTGGATCTGTTGGATTTGCTTTTATGAATCAGGCTGTTATTATGCGCTTTTTATCTTCACGCTCTGTAGCACATGCTCGTAGAGCAACAATGATGAATGTATTAGTTTTCCTACCGATTGCTACTATAGCAGTATCGAATGCTGGTTGGGTTGCAAGAGCCATTACTAATACATCACCAGAAGTACTTGCTGAGACTACAAACCCCAATAGTATTTTTACAGTTGTTGCTGGTATTGTTGCATCATCAGAAGCAGTATTTGCATTTTTAGTTGCGGCAGTAGTAGCAGCATTGATGTCTAGCCTAGATTCTCAAATTAATGCATCTGCAGCAGTAGTTGTAAATGATATTTATACACCTCGAGCAAAAAATCCTTCTGAAAAAACTCGTTTAAGAGTATCGATGTTAACATCTGCCGGAGTAACAATAATAGGAATTGGTGCAGCATTTTTATTTGCTCAGTACGGCACCATTTATGAAGCGCATGGAGCATTTCATAGCGTAGTAACCCCTCCAATGGTAACTATGATATTCCTAGGAATCTTCTGGCAACGTTTTTCAGCCCAAGCAGCTGTATTGAGTTTTGTTATAGGATCTGTATTCATTGTTTTAGGTATCATATATCCTTTTGAATTAATCACTCCATTTGCGCATGGTACCGAGTTCGTTCCGGAAAAACCTTATTCATATATCAGAGCATTATATAATCTGGTAGCTTGTGTGTCCATCGGAGTCATTGTCACTTTATTAACAAAGCCACCAAAAAATTATGACCATATTAAAGGACTCACTCTTTGGACAATCAAAGATGGTGCAGAACACTTTAAAGGGGCTAAGGTAAATCCTAATGCTGGAATTACTATTACAGTTCCTGGAAGTGAAATTATCGTATCTGAGGACGAAAATAATAAAATATGTCTTCCACAAAAATATATGGATCAAATCAAAGGGAATGTAGGGGACCTTATGTATATCAGTGATAAGCGTTGGTATTTAGGTGGATTAAAATCTACCCATGCTAACCTTGGATCGGTCTCTAAGTTTGATGGTGTGATTATCTCAAAAGATGTTCAGAGGCATGCACAATTTGATTTATCACGAGATTTAATTATCGAACTTGAAGTGTAATATTCCTTGTTTTTTTCATAATAATATGAAAAATTCTTTCACATATTCCGGAGTAGCTCAGTTGGTAGAGCGAGTGACTGTTAATCACCAGGTCGGGAGTTCGAGTCTCTCCTCCGGAGCAAGTTTTTTTCAATCATAAATCATTCAAAAAAATTAAACTCTTGACTTATATTTTCAAATTTTTTTATTATTCCGTGTAGTTAAAATCGCTTTTTAAGAGTTGAAGCAGATCTAAATGAAAAAAAAGATCTGGCCATGCGATTAAAAAGAGTTTTATTGCTTTTTAATAGTTGAAGCAGATTTTGAAAAAAAAAATCTGGCCATGCAATTAAATAAGTCTTAGAGGGCGTTTTTAAAAGTTAAAACTAATTTTATGAAAAAATTAGATTATACGATTAAGAACACTTGTCCTAACTGTATATCTAACCTAATTCATAAGTAAATAACAGGGAAAAATATGGATTTTCTTACACTTTGGTCTTTACTTGGATTTTTATTTGCGGTATACGCAGTTACTGCTAATGATAGTATCCAAACGCTCGGTACATATATATCATCTAATAGCGAAGTGAAGTGGTATTGGATGTTTGGATATATGGGTTCTATCTTTTTAATAACAATGTTACAAGGTTTCAATGGCGGTGATCCAGCTTTTGGAAGGCTAGATAAGTTTCCAGAAATCGAAATACAATGGTATCATGCAATAGCACCATTAGTCTTGGTGGCATTGACACGATTAAAAATACCAGTATCAACTACCTTTTTAGTGTTATCGGTCTTTGCATCATCTGTTGTAATGGAAAAAATGTTATTAAAAAGTTTTCTAGGCTATGCAGTATCTTTTGTTTTTGCTTGGGGATCTTGGTTCTTAATTAGCAAGTACTTCTTACATGAAGGTGAAAAAGGTGAAAACAAAAATAATAATTATTGGAGAATAGCCCAATGGTTAACTACTGGTTGGCTGTGGTCAACATGGTTGAAACATGATCTAGCTAATATCATGATATTCTTACCAAGATTTAGTACTGTTGACACGGTAACATATCAAGCATTTGTTATTGGGGTAATGCTTTTAGGGTTAGGATTTATGTTCTATGAGCGTGGAGGAAAGATACAAGAAATTGTTTTATCAAAAACTAATACAAGATATGTTCGTTCAGCTACATTAATCGATTTAGTTTATTGTTTTGTATTATACTATTTTAAAGAAATAAATAATATACCTATGAGTACAACATTTGTTTTTATGGGAATGTTAGCAGGTAGAGAGCTTGGAATTTGGATGTCTCTTGGATATGGAGAATTAACATACACTAGTAGACATAAAAAGGCTATCTTCCCAATGCTATATAAAGATTTCCTTAGATTGATGCTAGGATTAATGATAAGTGTTTCTCTTGCATATGCTATCCAATGGTATAGCACACTTTAATCAAAATGATGTATTGCAGCACTCACAACTATTGATGATATTATTACTGGTATGAACCTTAAAAATAAAATCGTATTAGTTACGGGTGCTGCTAAAGGCATTGGTCTAGCGACCGTTAAACGGCTACTCAAAAAAAATGCTAAAGTTATCTTATGGGATTTTCAACCTGAAGATCTAGAGAATGCTGTAAAATCTTTGAAAGCTGAAGGGCATGATGTATTCTCACAAGTCTGCGATGTCACCAATAAAGAACAAGTATATAGAAACGCAGAGACTATTAAACAAGATATTGGCGATGTTGATATTTTAATTAACAATGCTGGAACAGTATATACAGGATATATGTTGGATCGTACTGACGAAGAACTAGAGAATATGATAAATGTCAATTTTACATCAATGGTTTATACTATTAGAGCGTTTATGCCAGCAATGCTTGAAAAGAACAAAGGGCATATTATTAATATCTCATCTGCATCTTCATTAATTGGTGCTCCTAAATTAGCAATATATGCAGCAACAAAATGGGCTGTAATGGGCTTGACAGAATCTTTAAGACTTGAAGCAATTAAGATGGGTAAGAAGGGCGTAAAATTCTCTTCCATTCATCCAAATTTTTTGAAAAAAGGCTTATTTGAAGGGACAAAGCTAAATATCTTAGGTTCAATTTTTGCGCCAGGTGTCAAATCTCATGATACGGTTGCAAGAGTAATTGTAAATAGAGCAATTCGATTTGGATTTCATTCACCTAAAATTCCATGGATTATGAACCAATCTGTTTTGTTGAGAGCTCTTCTCCCTAGTTCTTTGCTGGTAAAATTTGGTAGTTTGTATGGATTAAATAGTATGATGGATAAACATACCGGTTATAAGGACGGGCGTTAATTTTTTTCTTTACTATGAGTATAAATCATAATTAGAATAAGCTCATGAAAAGCTCAATAAAGATACTAGTTATTATGTGTAGTTTTCCATTTTTCATAAGTTGTGGAAGTGATACTAGTACAACGCCAGATGAACAATCATTAATTGTTACTTTTGAAGATTCATTAAGCTACTCTATGGGCATTAATATGGCTCAAAATTTACCTGAGACACAACTTAATCACGATCTTGTGAAAGAAGGAATGGATGATTATTGGCAAAAAAAACAACCACGATTAAATAATGCTGATAGACAGACAGTATTACGAGAATTCAATATTAAAAATTCACAAATAGAAAGAGATGCAATGCAAGTAGCCGGAGAAGATGCTAAAGAATTATCTAGAGAGAATAAAATTTTAGGTCAAGAGTTTTTAGAGGATAATAAAGTAAAAGAAGGTGTACGCGTGCGCCAACGTAGTGGATTACAGTATAAAATACTTAAAGAAGGTTCTGGTCAAGTTCCAGATTATGATGATGTAGTAACTGTTCATTACACTGGATCATTGCTTGACGGCCATAAGTTTGATAGTAGTTATGATCGCGGTAAACCTGCTGAATTTGGAGTTAATGGAGTAATAAAGGGGTGGACAGAAATATTGCAAATAATGCCTGTTGGTTCGAAATGGGAAGTCTATATACCTCATAATTTAGCTTATGGAGAAACTGGAATTCGTGGTTCTAAGTTGGGAGAATATGTTATTCCACCTTCCTCAGTACTTATCTTTCAAATAGAGCTATTAGGTATTGCTGAGTAATCTTCAGGCTCTTCAAACAATAAATCAATAATTTCAGATAATAATTTAAATAGGAGACGTTTAATATGATGTTTTTAAAAAAATGGAATATAATACTGTTGATTGCATTTTCATCTTTAGTTGCTCAGGATATCAATGGAAAAGTTGTTTTTGCTTACAGCAATTCCGATGATAGTAGCAAAATTGACGGATTTGATTTAAAACGAGTATACCTTACTTTTGCTAAATCAATTTCGGATGAATTGTCTATAACAATACAAACAGATGTTGATGCAAGTAGTTCGCCGCAAAATATTTATCTTAAGAATGCTAAAGCAGATTGGAATATAGCAAATGGGAAAGTTGTTATTGGGTTGCAGGGTATGAATATGTTTAAAATCCAAGAAATGAATTGGGGAAAACGTTATTTAGATAAAACTGTAATGGATCGATTCAAGTATTCAAGTTCAGCAGATATGGGATTAGGATATTATCATTCAAAAGATAAATTTCATGGAAGTATTTTAATAACAAATGGCGCTGGTTTTAAGAAGTCAGAAACAGATTCACATAAAAAGTTATCTTTACAGTTTATTTATGGAACTGCAAAGCTGTCCAAGTCAGATGGATTTAATGTAGGGGCAGTTTTATCTCATGAGCCTTATGATAGAGATGGTGAAGTTACTATTCCAGAAGAGCCATCAGGAGAACACAGTAAAAAAGTGTTCGGTGTATTTGGTGGTTATGCAAAAGAAAATTTACGAGTTGGAGCAGAATGGAATCAGTTAGACGATTCTGGATTATTAGATGGAAATTATAATAATAATTTAACTTCTTTATATGGTTTCTATGTTCTTAAGAGCAAGCAAACATTAGTTGTTAAGTATGATAAGGTTTCAGGTAATAAAGATGCTAATTATGCATTGGTGGCAATGGAATTTGCACCCACTAAAGGTTTGATGGTTTCACCAAATGTTCGTTCTAATGACGGAACCACAGCAATAGGGGTCAACTTCCAATTCCAATTCTAAGATGAGGATTTTTTTTAAAAGACTTACCAATATATTTGTCATATCGATAGCATTGCTATTTATAAGTAGCTGTCAGAATAATGATAAAATTATACTATCTGATCCTCTATTCTTTACCGACTCAATATCAGATGCTGGTATCGACAGCATAGGATTTCTAATGAGAAAACATGTCATTGTTGTTACCGTCAAAGATAAAAATGAGATTCATTTATATGGTGCAATGGATGGAAAATTTAAAAAATCTATCTCTCGTGAAGGCGCTTTTCCGAATGGTGTCACAGTAATAAATGATCAATTTGTTCTAGTAACTGAAAGAGATAATAAGCATGTTGCCGTATTTAACACGTCAATGGAATTTCTAGGTTCTTTTGGTATAAATGAATTAAGAAGTCCTTATGGCATTTCTTACTACAAGGTTGATGATGGCAAGTACAAGGTATTTGTAACAGATAGCTATGAATATAATAATCCAAAACAGGATAGAATCCTATCATGGGATTTTAGTATTAATGACAACACCTTCGCTGTTAGCTCTGCATCAATATTTGGAAGTCCAACTTTATATCAAGTGGAGAGTATTCATGTAGATAAGCATTTTAAAACAATGCTAGTTGCTGAGGAAATGGAAGAGCATCATAAAATAATGGCGCTAGATCTAGAAACAGGTCAAACAAAAGTAGAAGATTTAGGAGATTTTAACAGAGGTAATGATCCTGAAGGTATAGCCTTAGTCATAAATAAAGATAATACAGGGTATTGGATTTGTACTGAACAAAGTAAAACTGATAATCGTTTCCATTTGTACAATCGTCAAACCTTAGAACGTATTTCCACCATGTATTTAGAAGATGTTTCATATACAGATGGCATTACTACAGCGTATATGCACGGAAATTGGTATTTATATGCAGTAGATAATGATAAGCGTGTTGTAGCATTCCAATTGCCTGAAATCAACTAGTTTTTCGTTGTAATTTCATCTAGATTTATTTAATGATGAGTAATCTGATAACAATTTTCTCAAAGTTTACATTTCCTATTACTCGATCTCCTCATGAAGAAACACTAAAGTCACTAAGCCGTTAATTATATGCTTTATATGACCATATTTATACTTTGTACTATTTTGATATCATATATTTTTAGAAATAATATTATAATGAATATCTATAAGCTCCCATTGATTAGAAAGTCTTGGCAATTACCAAATATGGCCGCATCAACATTTGAAGTTCCTCAAAATAATACTAAACCTGTCGTTGTATTTTGTGGTGATAGTATTACGCACGGACATATTGGATATGATTGGGTAAGCGCATTACGGAAGAAAGATGATTCAAAAATATATATTAATGCAGGAATTAATGCTGACTTAACATGGAACTTAAATGAACGGGTAGATAATATTATTAAGCATAATCCTGACTACATTACTATTTTAATTGGAACCAATGATGCAATAGGCAGTCAAAATATTAAGCACATCCAAGATTATTACGTATCCACAAAAGGATTGCCGCGATTACCTCATATTGATTGGTATCGGTCTGAACTAGAAAGATTTATTACAACAGTTACAGTTCAAACTGACGCTAAGATTGCGATTAGCACACTTCCTTGGTTGGGAGAGCAATCTAATGCTGAAATCATAACAGTAGTAAAGGATCATAATGATATTATTAGATTATTATCTAAAAAATATAACCTAACTCTTATCGATTTATTTAAGAATTTTGAAGACTCAATTGATTCCAATAATAGCGTGCCATATACAACGACAGAATGGAGAAGACTAAGAGGGTTAAGAGCCGTTATTTTACATTATGTATTTGGATGGAGTTGGAACCGAACTGGAGAGAAATATAGATTAAAGTTGTTGTGTGATCATATTCATCTAAATGAGAAGTCGGGAGCAATATTCCAAAATCTGATGGAAGACTTTATTAACGAGGTGAGTACCCCCGACATGAAATGAATCAAATTTTAATCTATTTCTTTTAATGCCTCAACCAGTTGATATTCTTTTTCAAATATTTTTTCCATACCACCTTCTTCTTTAAGCAAAATATATCCATAAGATTTTGAACCAATTGCAATTTTATCTCCATAGCGAGTATCGTACCAATATTGATCACCTTTACTGTCAATAATTACTTGATATCTACCATTTTGATTGTCTTGTTCATGATCATCGAATCCCATTAACAAAAACAAATTTACTGTTGTTAATATTCCAATTAAAAAACTTTTAATATCTAATTTCATGTTTATCTCCTTATTGATTTTTTTAAATATAATAGCATAGTACTGTATGATAAAAGATATAAAGAAATAAATGAGAGGAGATTTGTCGTTGTACCCCGGACAGGATTTGAACCTGTGACCTACGGATTAGAAATCCGTTGCTCTATCCAGCTGAGCTACCGGGGCATGCAGAGAATTTAGTTAATTAAAAAAATATTTAAAGACCTTTTTTGTATTTATTTATCGAGGAGGCTCCGTCGGAGAAATTTCTTGCAATAATTCAAGTTTAGCTGTAGTATTGAGGAGATTACAATAAAAAAAATATTTTCAATTAAATTTTCAAGGAGAAAATCATGGCTGAAAAAGTAAAAACAACAGGCGTTAGTAAAGAAAAAGGATTTTTATATTACTTAGGTAAAGATGGTAATGTATGGCGTTCAGGTATGTCACGAGGTGGATCTGGCGGCGGAAATGCAGAAAAAGTTGCTGATGCAGGCGTTACACGTGAAAGCGGATTCTTATACTTCATCGATAAAGACGGAGATGTATCACGCGCACCTATGGCTAGAGGTAGAGGTTAAATTTTAACTTTTATTTTTTAGATATTTAAATAAAAAAGGAGCATTAATTGCTCCTTTTTTATTTAATAATTGAATTTTTCTTACTTGAAACAATACCACTCGATACAATCATTCTAAATCCTTCTTCTACATCTACTCCAGCATCCGATGTTTCTTCTTTAGGGACAATCAAGAAAAATCCAGAAGTGGGGTTAGGGGTTGTAGGAACAAATAGATGGTAGAATTCTTCATTTGCTTGATTGGTAGATTCACTTGTTACAAATCCTAAAGTCCATATATTTTTTCTTGGGTATTCAATATAAACTACTTTCTCAAAAGAATGAGATCCACCACCAGAAATAGACTCTATAATCTGCTTAGTTGTTGTGTATATCATTCCAACTAATGGAATTTTTTTGAAAATGCCTTCTAGCCAAGAAACTACTCTTTTACCGATTACATTTCTAGCAAGTGCTCCTACAAGCACTAAATAAATTATTACAATGATTAGTCCAATAATAGAGCTTAATAAATTAAAACCAGGAAATGTTACATCCACAAGCTGTTTAAGAGGCTCTGATACCTTTCCTCCTAAAGCAATTGTTATGTTAACAACAACTTGTAGCACATAAACAGTTAATGCTATAGGTATAGTAATTGCTAAACCAGCTAAAAATGAATTTTTTATTTTATTTCCCATATCGGTATCAATTTATATAAAATTCTAATCTATTTCCTATATATAAGTACAGAGCTACCTAAAATAAAAATTGTACCTATAATTTCTTTTGCGCTAAGTACTTCATTTAAAAAGATCCAACCTAAAATAATAGCAACAATTGGAGGAAAAATAGCAACATAGGTGACTTGGGTCACACTCAAATATTGATAAAGCCAAAAATAAATACCCCAAGATATAACTCCACCAAATAAGACAAGATATGCACTAGCAAATAATAATTGATCTGTCCAAACTATTTGAGCAAGATCTTCTTTCAGTAAAGACGATAATGAAAGCATGATAACACCTGTTAATACTTGGCACACTGCATTCATCTGATAAGGCCCCACAACGTCATTATATTTCTTATATAGGACGCTTGGCCACGCTGCAATAATTATAGCCCCTACAAGTACCATAATTGCAAGAAATGACTGTGATTGTAAATCAATAGACTGGTTAGATCCAATAAATACCATTCCTATAAATCCTAGAAATAACGCCTTTAGCTTATTGGAAGTTAGCTTTTCATTATCATCTCCTGATAGCATGAAATGGGCCATTACACTAGTAAATAAGGGAAATAATCCCCATAAGATAGATGATATACTTGAATAGACATATTGTGTAGCCCAATAGGTAATACCGTATGAAAGAGCAAAATTTAACAACCCAAATGATAAGTATAATTTGATAGCTTGCCTATTAAAGGGGATCGATTCTTTTTTGAAAAAAATAATTAAAAAGAATAAAAGCCCTGATAGAAAAAATCTAAATCCTACCCCAAAAAAAGGAGGGACTCCTGCATTTAAAGAGATTTTAATAAAATACCATGTAGATCCCCAAATCAAGCATAATGCTATAAAAGGGAAAAGAATTTTGTTATTCATTACTTAGATTTATAAAGAGTAGTTAAGAAAGTACTAGCAACATAAATACTTGAATATGTTCCTATAATTACTCCTACAAGCAAAGTAAATGCAAAAGGACGTATAGTTGCTCCACCATACATTAGTAAAACAGTAATAACTAGTAATGTAGTCAATGATGTAATAAGTGTTCTACTAAGTGATTGATTAATACTTTTGTTAATAGTTGATTCTAGTAATACAGTACCAGAAGATTTCATATTTTCTCTAATTCGATCAAGAATAACAATAGTATCATTTAAAGAGTATCCAACAATAGTTAAAAACGCGGCTACAGTGCTCAATGTAACTTCATAACCAGTTAGCGAAAAAATTCCTAGCGTGATTGTAATATCATGCACAAGTGCTAAAATTGCACCAAGAGCAAATTTGAACTCAAATCTTATAGAAATATATAAGAGAATTAATGCAAGCGAAGATAGGATAGACCAAAGCGCTTTTCCGCTTAGCTCAGTACCTACCTTAGGACTAACAGAATCTAATGAAAGAATAAAATCATTTTTATCCGCTGGAACTTTATCTCCCATAGTTTTATAAACATGGTTGACTATATGTTGAGCAAAGTCAGGTGATACATTGTCTCTAATTTTTACTTTAATCATTACATCATCTGTACTTCCAAAATGTTTAATTTCTTCACCACTCAAATCAATGATTTGTCCATCTGATTCGACAGCACTCATAGCTGTTCGAACTTCCTCAATACCTACATTATCAGAAAAATTTAACCCAATCATAGTACCACCTTTAAAATCAATACCAAGGTTAATTCCTAATAAGAGTAATACAATAGATCCTATTCCCATAATACCAGAAATAGTAAATCCAGCATTCTTAAATGCCATAAAGTTTATTTTTGTATTTTCCATAAATTTCATTTTAGATACTCAGCTTCTCTATATTTTTTCTAGATGTTATAAAGTCAAAAACAAACCTTGTTACTATAATTGCAGTAAACATACTTACAATGATACCCCAGAATAATACTGTAGCAAACCCTTTAATTGGACCACTACCATACTGATATAATACAGCCGCTGCAATTCCTGTTGTTAGATTTGCATCAACAATCGTAGTAATAGCTCTTTCATAACCTGAGTCTATTGCAGATCTTACAGACTTACCATTCCTTAACTCTTCTTTAATTCTTTCAAAGATAATTACATTAGCATCAACAGACATTCCTACGGTTAAGATAAGCGCTGCTATACCAGGCAAAGTTAAAGTCGCTTCTAGTAATGCTAGAACACCCAATAATAATATTAAAGTCCACATAAGAGAAAAACTTGCAATTAGTCCTGATGCTCGATAATAAAATACGATAAATAGCACAATTAATAATAGACCTATCATTATAGATGACGTACCTGCATTCACAGAGTCAGCGCCAAGTGAAGGACCTACTACTCTTTGGTCAACAATTGTTACAGGAACTGGTAATGCACCTGCACGCAATACAATGGCAATATCTTCTGCTTCTTGAATTGAGTCCATTCCTTCAATAACGGTTCCTCCACCAAAAATTTGACTTCTGATTACTGGAGCCATGTGTACTTTTCTATCTAATACAATAGCAATTCTTTTATTGATATTCACTCCGGTAATTCTTGACCACTCTCTTGAGCCTTCGTTATTCATTTCAACTTGTACCGTAGCTTGTCCAGCGCTCACTCCAGATTGACTTAATCTCATTTGAGCATCTTCTATTACACCACCTGTCAATTCTGCATTATCAACTAAATGATACAGTAGATAGACTTCTTCTTCTTCACCAAAATCATTGATTAAAGTTTCAGGAGAATTTCCAGTAAGAAATAAACTGCCAGTAGCATCTAATACTTGTTTAACACTATCTTTATTTAAGATGTTTTTAAGTGCAGCTAAATTTTCTGAAGAAATAGCTAAGTCATTACCACCCACCGCTATCAATAAAGAAGAGAATCCTAAATCATTATTTCCAGAGTCATCACTATTAAATAATTGATCAACATTATCATTATCTGATTCAGTGTTAGTAGATGTAAGGTTATCAATTTGTCTGACAATCGTATTGGTGCTTTCTACATCTTTTACAATCATTAGCTCTAATAAAGCTGTACTTTGTAGTAACTCTCTCGCACGTTCGGAATCTTGAATACCAGCTAACTCAACAACAACTCTGTTGTTTCCTTGTTTTTGAATTGTAGGCTCGGATACCCCAAATTGATCTACACGATTTTGAATAATTTCAATAATACGATTAATTGAATCAGTTGATTGGAGATCTAACTGTTCTATAATTTGTTCTTTTGTCTTACCGTAACTAATAAAATATCTAGGTAATTTTAAACTTTGTTCTTCTGCTTTCTGTTCAAAGACAGTAAAAAAATCAGCGCTATTATTTCGGTATTCTTTGCTTAGTTCTTCAAGGAATCTATCAAAATTTTTATCTTTATTCTTAGCAAGGCTGCTGACAAGCTGAGGAAGATCTACCTCGAGTACAATATATATACCGCCTTTTAAATCAAGCCCTTGTTTAATAGTTTTTGATTCAAAGTATGCAATCTCATCTTTTGATAAGTCACTTTTTGCTTCATCACTTAACAATAGATATTTAATTGATGGAAAAAGAGCATAAATCCCTAATCCAAAAATAAATAGAATTGATAGTAATCGTGTTCTTAATGTATTGTTCATATCTTATTTACTTTAAAGTGAAAAGAATTTAATACTTTCAGATTCTTTTTCACTATTTTTTTAAATTATATTTAACTCTGTTCCAACATTATGAAAAGCCTGCAGTGCATAATCTAATTGTTCTCTACTATGATCTGAAGAAATTTGCACTCTAATTCTTGCCTGACCTGTAGCTACCACTGGATATGAAAATGCGATGACATATATATTTTTTTTCAACAATTCTTCAGACATTTTTACTGCTTTTTTTTCATCATAAATCATAATAGGAATAATAGGATGATCAATTCCTTTTATATCAAAACCATACTCTTTAATTTTTTTTCTAAAATACATAGTATTTTTATCTAATCTTTTTTTATAACTATGATCTTTTTCAATAATATCAAATACCTTAATGCAGGCAGCAACTAGAGGGGGAGCTAAGCTGTTTGAAAATAAATATGGTCTCGATTTTTGTCTTAGAGTTTCAACTATTTCTTTTGAAGCAGATACAAATCCTCCAGAAGCTCCACCTAAGGCTTTTCCAAATGTTGATGTAATAATATCGATATCATTTAATACGTCATGGTAATCTCCACTACCCTTACCTTCATTCCCAAGAAATCCTGTTGCATGACAATCATCAACCATCACCATGGCATCATACTTCTTTGCTAGCATTACAATATTTTTCAACGGAGCCACAACTCCATCCATGCTAAATACACCATCTGTTGCAATTAATTTTAGTCTAGCACTAGAGTTTTTTAGTAATTCTTCTAAATGCTCCATATCTGCATGTTTGTAGCGATTTTTTTCAGCCTTGCTGAGTCTGATACCATCAATAATGGATGCATGATTTAGTTCATCAGAAAATACAGCATCTTCTTTCGAGAGGATAGTTTCAAATAATCCGCCATTAGCATCAAAGCATGAAGAGTAAAGAATAGTATCTTCTTTTCCGTGAAATTCACTTACTTTATTTTCTAAATCTTTATGGATAGTTTGAGTACCACAAATAAATCTAACGGAACTTAAACCAAATCCCCATTCGTCAATTGCTTGAATAGCAGCTTTTTTTATAGCAATATCATTCGATAATCCTAAATAATTATTAGCGCAAAAATTAATAACTGTTTCCCCTAGTACATCAATTTCTGTTTCTTGTGGAGTTTGAATGATGCGCTCATGTTTATAAGTACCATCTTGCTTGATCTGTTCAAGTTGATTTCCTAAAATATTTTTAATGTTTGCCATAATGCTTTTTGATTTCTGGTATTAAATATTCTTTAAAAGTTACATCATTATTCTGTTTATTTATAAAATTCCATTTGTCTGAAGCTTCATCACAATTTAAACTTTCAGGCCATGTATCTGCAATAGATTGAAATTTAGAGTCTATATCGAAGTCCACAATAAATTTTGGAAATTCTTTTTGCAGTTGTTCAATAATTTCTGTGGGATTTAAACTCATTTCTTGCACATTGAATGCCCTAAGATTTGAGTTGATAGTCTTAAAAGACATAATATCTATAATAACTTTAATCGTATTTTTCATTCCTAAGAATGGCAGTCTTGTTAATGAATCCACCTTACAAATATAGTTTTCATTGTTAAAGGCTGCATGCAGCATCTGTGGAGCAAAATCAGTTGTACCTCCAGATGGTATAGTAAATGGACTTATGATCCCAGGAAACCTTAAGCATCTAAAATCAATACCAAAACCTAACCCCAGACTCTCCTCATGCTTATGAGTCCCAAATTGTTCTACAGCTAATTTATTTCGCCCATATATGGTCAGAGGTTTCATAATATCTAATTCCTGAGCATTTTTTAATTTTCTTGGCCCATATACTGCGATTGAGCTAGGAAAAAAGATCTTTATAAACGATTCATGTTTCTTGCCATGATCCATAGCGGTATTGATTATTAATTTTGATCCTTCTTCATTTACTTGATTAGCTAATTCAGGATTATTATTAGCAGATTGACTTAAAAGGGCAGCAAAATGATACACTTCAATAATATTGTAATCATTAAAAATAGATTTTATAATATTTTCATTAAGAATACTGTCTTTGATGTATATAACATTATCATATTTCATATCAGACTCATTAATATCTAATGCAATGACAGGAATTTGTCTTTGGGTCAAAGATAGGAGAGTTTGTGTACCAATTTCTCCATTATGTCCCGTAATTAAAATTGCATCATTCATATTGTAAATTAACTCAATTGTGATGATTTTTTAAAAACTTTGTATTAAGAGTGAATACCAATTAAATTTTTTCGCTCAAATGAAAAAAACTATAGCAATTATTAATCAAAAAGGTGGTGTTGGTAAAACAACAACAGCTATTAATCTAGCTGCAAGCTTAGCTATCTTAGAAAAGAAAACCTTACTAATTGATTTTGATCCTCAAGCAAATGCTACAACTGGATTATCAGATTTTGGGATCGATAGCAGTCATTCTATTTATGATGCTTTAAGTGCAAATCAAACAATGAGGAATGTTATCTCATCTACAAATCTAGATTATCTAGATTTTATTAGATCAGATAATAACTTAGTTGGTTGTGAAGTAGAATTAGTTGGAGTTCAAAATAGAGAAAAACAATTACTGCGATTAATTAATAAAGTAAAAAAAGATTATGATTTTATTTTAATAGATTGTCCTCCATCATTGGGACTGTTGACATTGAATGTTTTAGTAGCGTCAAATAATATTCTGATACCTATACAAAGTGAATTTTTTGCGCTAGAAGGCTTAAAAAGCCTACAAGAAACTATTAAATTGGTTCAAGAGAATATTAATAAAGATTTAAAGATACTTGGAATCCTCATTACCATGCATACGAAAAGATTGCGTTTAGCAAAAAAAGTAGAAGCTTTATTAAAAGCAAATTTTAAAAATAAGTTGCTTAAGACAAAAATTAGCAGAAATATTCGATTGGCTGAGGCTCCGGACGACGGCAAGCCAGCAATTATGTATGATGTTGATTGTGCTGGAGCAAAAAATTATATGGAATTAGCATTGGAAATTATAAATGAAAAAAAATAATCAAATAGGACAAGGTATTGGTGCATTACTCACACCAAATAAGTCATCTGATAATGTAGAGCAGAATAATATCCTCATGAGTAGAATTACACCTAACCCAAATCAGCCTAGAAAAGTTTTTGATGAAAAAGCATTAAAACAGTTAGCACAATCGATTGATGAAAAAGGTTTAATAAGTCCTATAACAGTTAAAGCATCAAATAATAAATATATTATTGTTGCAGGTGAGAGAAGATTTAGGGCTCATCAATTACTAAAAAGAAAAAAGATTTTAGCATATATAATAGATGCAGATTCTAGCAAAGATATCATGTACATGGCACTAATTGAAAATATACAAAGAGAAGATCTTAATGCTATAGAGCAAGCAAAAGCATATCAATACTTGAAAGATAATTTAGGGAGCTCTATTACAGAAATTGCAAAAACAGTCGGTAAATCACGTCCAGCAGTTTCTAATTCATTGAGATTGTTAAACTTGCCTACAGAAATTCAAGAAAGTATTCTCAAGAATGAAATTAATGCAGGTCAGGCTAGAGCAATCTTACAAAAAAAGACCAGTCAGGGCATGATTTTACTTTGGAGGCGATTACTAAAAGAAAAAATGTCTGTAAGAAAAGTAGAAGCGGCTGCTTCCAACAAAACAAAATGGGATCAGCAGGTAGAACAAATTGAGAATAAAATATCAAGAATTATTGGAACTAAAGTGACTATTAGTAATAATAAGAAAACAAAGAAAGGATTTGTAAAAATTCATTTTGATTCAAAAACTTGGGATCGAGTAATTGGTAAGCTCAAAAGTGTAAAGTCAGATTTTGAATAGGGTATTGCTTTAACATGTAGATTTATTAATGAAATTTAAAAAATATAAAATATTATTCATTTCACCTTTTAATGATAAGACTTGGCAATCTGAATTTAACAGACCAACTCTAATAGCTGGATTGTCACTAGTTGCTTTCTCATTTATTGCCTCCTTATCATTAATCCTTCTTTCCGCGCCTATTGTGAAAGAGTATTTTAAGATCACTGCTATTAATCAAGAGATTAAACATCAAAAAGAGATTATAGATAATATAGATGAGACTTTAGAAGACATAGGTTTAATGAAATCTTACATTGAAAATATTATCACCTCTGAGGATCAAAATGTTTTGCCAGACAATAATATTAGATTTATGGTAACAGATAATATTCCTACTACTAAGCCTGCAAATGGCATCATAAGTAAAGAGTTTGATTTAAATATTCTCCACTTTGGAATAGATATTGTTAATGACGAATCGACTCCCATTGTTTCAGTTGCAAATGGAGTTGTCATTTATAGCGATTTTTCTAGAGAGCTTGGAAATGGAGTAGTCATTGATCATCAGAATGGGTATTACTCTCATTACTATCATAATGAAGAAAATTTTGTGAAAAAAAATGAAAAAATTGATAAAGGAATGTTGATTGCCAAGCTTGGAAACACGGGAGTTTCTACTGGCCCTCATCTTCACTTTGAAATATGGAAAGATGGAGTGCCTATTGATCCATTCACTTTTTTCCCAGATTTCTCAAAAAAATCTGATAAATTTGAGGATGAACTTAATGAATAATAAATCAAGTAATAGTCAAACAATTATAGCTGAAGATGTACAAATTGACGGCGATATGACCTTAAGTGGCAATATTACTATTTACGGAGAAATCAGAGGTTCAGTATCTACTGATGGAGCTATTCAGCTAGCAAGGAAGGGTAAAATTTTTGGAGATGTGAAAGCCTCAATGATTCAAATCAATGGATATATTCAAGGAGATGTTTTTATCAATGGCTCTGCCGAGTTATTAGGAAAATGTGAATTGGTTGGAGATTTAAAATATAAAGTATTAACGATACAGGATGGCGCTCAATTTTCTGGACGCTGTGAAATCATTGAAGATGATTTTGATTTATAAATGAATCCCCCTAAAAGATCATTAAGCTCAATTATGTCAGAGAGCTATTCTATTTATTTTGAATTTTTTGGAATTATTCTTGCATGGATATTTTGTGGATACCTCATTACAAAAAATATCTCTTATATTGCTATCATTTGTGGAGTAATACATGGATCTGTTACAGCTTATAAGCACGTTCTAAAAAAATAATTAAAAATTCTAATTATTTTCCTGTTTTTCCTTACATGTTTTCATTAATATTTCGGCAATGATTGTCGGTGAAAAAATTACAGAAAAATGGTCAATGGATCAAGCAGCTCAATATGCCAAAGATCATGTCATCGATAGCGATAAATTAGCTGAAAAAAATATTTTCGATTTTGAATTTTTAACTACTCTAACAGAGAAAGCATCTGCATTTGGACTACCTATTGATTTTGCAATCTCCAAACATGTATTTCTTTTATTTTTTGTATCATTTATAACTGTTGGAACGATAGTGACTCTAGTGCAGAGCTACATTTCCCATAAAAAAAATATCCCTAATAAGTTTATGAGTATGATTGAAATGATGGTTGTTTATTTAAGAGAAGATGTTCTTAAAACAACAATCGGAGATAAGGAGCATAGAGATTGGGCTCCTCTCATATATACAATTTTCTTTTTTGTTTTATTTTCAAATATTTTAGGATTGATTCCAATTTTTGACCTTTCTGGATTGATAGGTTCCTTAGGGTATAAATTTGAAATCTTTAAAGAAAAATATAATTTTCTTTATGTACTTTCAAAAGGAGGCAATACTGTTACTGCAAATATTAATGTAACATTCGCATTAGCTACCATTTCTTTCTTTGCTTTTATTGGTGCTGGAATTAAAAAATATGGTTTTATGCAGCACTGGAAAAATTTAGCCCCTTCTGGATTACCATGGCCATTATATTTTGTTGTTGTGCCTATTGAATTTATGGGACTGTTTATACGTCCTTTAGCTTTAACTTTAAGGCTAGCTGGTAATATGATGGGTGGCCATATAGCTTTAGTTATTTTTATAACATTTATTTTTAGTGCCAACGCTGAACTTGGAGCATTTGCAGGCTTTGCTATAGCTCCTTTTTCTGTTGCGCTTGCACTAGGTTTAACTATGCTTGAACTACTTGTTGCAGTAATTCAAGCTTATGTATTTGCTTTATTAACAGCCGTTTTTATAGGAATGGCAATACACGTAGATCATTAACACAAAAAAAGGAGTCTCACTATGGGAGCAGGATTAGCAGTAATAGGCGCAGGAATTGGTATTGGTTTAATTGGTTATGGAGTAGCTCAAGCTATTGCAAGACAACCTGAAGCAGCTGGAGAAATTAGATCTCAAACATTTCTTTTAGCAATTTTGGTTGAGGGAGCAGCAATTTTGCTTGGATTATTATCATTGGTTCTTGGTTAATAGTAAACGATAAACGTAAGGAAGAAGTATGGATTTATTAACACCAGATCTTGGTACTTATATTTGGTCATTATTTATTTTTATGACAGTTCTTTTTGTACTAAAGAGATATGCATGGAATCCTCTTTTAGATTTTCTTGAAGAGAGAGAAGAGGATATCGCAAATTCTTTGAAAATGGCGGAAAGTGCAAAATCTGATTTAGAGCAAATAAAGGATGAGTCACAAAAAATACTAGATCAAGCCAAAAAAGAAGGTAAGGTTATTGTAACTGATAGTAAGCAAAAAGCTGAGGACTCAGCAAATAAAATTTTAGAAAGTGCTAAGGCAAAGTCTGATGAATTTATTGTCGATGCAAAGTCTAAAATTGAAATCGAGAAGCAGCGAGCAATTAAAGAGATCAAAGAAGAAGTTGTTGATCTTAGTATTGATTTAGCTTCTAAGATATTACAGAGAAATGTGAAAGATGATGATAATGATAAATTTATTCAGTCTTCACTTGACGCAATGAACACAGATGAAGCAAAATCATAAAAAAATAAAGATATATTCTGAGGCGCTATGTAATAGTGTGGATACTTTTGAAACATTTCAAAATGTTAAAGCATGCTTACATGAACTCACTGCTTTGTCAAAAAAAGATCTAATGATTAATACATTTCTGAAATCTAAATCAGTTGATATGAGTAAGAAAATGAACATTTTTACAGAAGCCTTTCAAGAGGTTTTTGATAAAAATTTACTTGAAGTACTTTTAGTAATGATTGAAAATGATGATATGAATTTGTTAATTGATGTAAATAAGAGTTTTGTAGTTTTAGCAAAAGAAAAATTGAATATAGCATATGTTGAAGTAACCTCATCTGCAGATATGGATGAAAATATGAAAAATCAACTATCAGATAAGCTGAGCGACATAACAAGCAAGAAGATCGATATTAATTTTTCAACTAATCAGGATTTAATCGGTGGATTAAAGATTAAAATTGATGATATGCTATTTGATAGCAGCTTAAAAACAAAATTAGAAAACGCAAAATCAAAATTAATAGGGGTATAAATGGATATTAAAACTAATCAAATCGGTGATTTATTACGCGACCAAATAAAGAACATTGACAACAATGTTGATGTTAATGAAGTTGGTGAGGTTCTTGAAATTGGAGATGGTGTAGCTAGAACAAGCGGTTTAGGTAATGTCATGAGTTCTGAGTTAGTAGAATTTCCGAATAATGTATTTGGTATGGCACTAAACTTGGAAGAAGAAAATGTCGGTGTAGTACTTTTTGGAGATAGTAGTCTCGTAAAAGAAGGCGATACTGTAAAAAGAACAGGTAAGGTTGTTGAAGTTCCTGTTGGAAAAGAATTATTAGGAAGAGTTGTGAATCCTTTAGGAGTTCCAATGGATGGTAAAGGCCCAATCAATGCGAAACATTCTCTTCAAATTGAAAGAAAAGCATTAGGAGTAATGCAAAGATATCCAGTAAAAGAGCCATTACAAACTGGCTTGAAATCAATTGACAGCATGATTCCAATTGGTAGAGGCCAAAGAGAATTAATTATTGGTGACAGACAGACGGGAAAATCTGCAATTGCTACTGACACGATTATTAATCAAAAATCTACTCACAGTGGTGATAGCCCTGTTTATTGTATTTATGTAGCAATTGGTCAAAAAGCATCTACTGTTGCAAAATTAGTTGGTGAGCTTGAAGCAAACGGAGCAATGGAATATACTACAGTTGTTGTTGCAAATGCATCAGACCCAGCTCCTCTGCAATATATTGCACCATATTCTGGTTGTGCAATGGGAGAATACTACAGAGATAATGGGATGCATGGTTTAATTGTTTACGATGATTTATCCAAGCAAGCAACTGCATACAGACAAATGTCACTAGTACTAAGACGACCTCCAGGTAGAGAGGCATTCCCTGGAGATGTATTTTATCTTCATAGTAGATTGCTAGAGAGATCATCAAAATTATCTGAGGATTTAGGTTCAGGTTCATTAACTGCATTGCCAGTAATTGAAACTCAAGAGGGAGATGTATCTGCATATATTCCAACTAATGTAATATCAATTACTGACGGACAAATATATTTAGATACTAACTTATTCAATGGTGGAGTAAGACCTGCAGTTGATGTTGGACTATCAGTGTCAAGAGTTGGTGGAAGCGCACAAATCAAAGCTATGAAAAAGATTGCTGGTAAATTGAGATTAGATTTAGCGCAATTTAGAGAGTTGGAGGCGTTTGCAAAATTTGCTTCTGATTTAGATGATGCTACAGCAGCACAAATTACTAGAGGTCGCCGCATGGTAGAAATACTAAAACAGAATCAATATGTTCCAATGTCTACAGCAAATCAAGTTCTGATTATCTATGCAGCTAGTCAGGGATACCTTGATGACATTGAACTTGAATCTGTAAAAGATTTTGAAGTTGGCTTGCTTGAACATTTTGCGTCTAAATCTCCTGAATGTATTAAGGAGATTGAAGATACAGGTAATATCGGAGATGACTTAGCTAAAAAGATGAATAAAGCAATCGAGGCATTTAAAAAGAGCTTCTAATGGCAAATCTTAAAAGTCTACAAGAGCGAATTAAATCTGTTAGTAGTATTCAGCAGGTAACAAAAGCAATGAAGATGGTTGCTGCTGCCAAGGTGAAAAAGGCTCAAGATAAAATGGAAATATCGCGACCTTATTCAAAGAATACGCAAGATATGATATGCAGAATTTTACCTCAAGTTTCTAATGATAATATAGTATTAGTTGGTAAAAGGAAAGTTTCAAAAACAGCTTTAATCATCATAACGAGTGATAGAGGTTTTGCTGGATCTTTTAATTCTAGCGTTATTCGATTAGCTGAGAAAGAGATTGAGAAGCTTGGAAAAGATAAAGTACAGTTATTTTGTTTAGGAAAAAAATCTTCAGAATATTTCAGTAAAAGAAATTACAACGTAGTACAGTCTTTTTATGATTTTTGGAAGGATATGACGTTTGATACAGCATCTGATATTGCTGAAACATTCATATCCGCATTTAAAAATCATGAGGTAGATGAAGTTAATGTGATTTACAACAGATTTAAAACATTGGCATCTCAAGACTTAATGATGGAAAAAGTATTGCCAATTGATTTTACTGAGGATTATAATCCTAAGGACTATAATTATGATTATGAGCCAAATAAAGAAAGTATTGTTAAGTCATTACTCCCAAAACATCTGAAAGTACAAATGTGGCAACAGATGTTAGAATCTTACAGTAGTGAAGAAGCTGCTAGAATGATTGCAATGGATAATGCCACAGAAAATGCAAAAGAAATAATTAAAGAATTAAAACTAGAATTTAACAAAGCGCGTCAAGCTGCGATTACCACAGAAATGTTAGAAATTGTTGGTGGAGCAGAAGCGCTAGTCGATTAAGGGGACATAAAAATGAATAATGAAGGTAAAATACTACAAATAACTGGTGCGGTGGTTGATGTAAAATTCACCGAAGGGCATTTACCAAAAATTATGAATGCTTTAAACATCAAAAGAGAAGATGGATCTGATTTAGTATTAGAAACTGCTCAACATTTGGGTCAAGGAGTTGTTAGAACCATCGCTATGGATTCAACTGACGGACTTGTAAGAGGTACAGCTGTATCAGATTTAGGTCAGCCAATCTCAGTTCCTGTTGGAGAAGAAACATTAGGAAGGATGTTTGATGTACTTGGAAATCCAATTGATCAAAAAGGGGATGTTGGAAATACAAAGACATCACCAATTCATAGATCCGCTCCATTACAAGAAGATTTGACAACAACTTCGGAAATGTTTGAAACAGGTATTAAGGTTGTTGACCTGATGGAACCCTACACAAGAGGTGGAAAAACAGGACTATTTGGAGGTGCTGGAGTTGGAAAAACAGTTTTAATTCAAGAGCTTATTAGAAATATCGCAACAGAACATGGCGGTTTCTCTGTTTTTGCTGGAGTAGGTGAAAGAACTAGAGAAGGAAATGATTTGTATGCTGAAATGACGGAATCAGGTGTTATTGATAAAACAGCACTAGTGTTTGGTCAAATGAATGAGCCACCAGGAGCAAGATTAAGGGTTGGTTTGAGCGCTTTGACAATGGCGGAATATTTCCGTGATGATGAAGGGAAAGACGTGTTGTTGTTTGTAGACAACATTTTTAGATTCACTCAAGCAGGTTCTGAGGTGTCAGCACTATTAGGAAGAATGCCTTCAGCGGTAGGGTATCAACCTACACTTTCTACCGAAATGGGAGATTTGCAAGAACGCATTACATCAACTAAAAAAGGATCTATTACATCCATTCAAGCTATTTATGTTCCTGCTGATGATGTAACTGACCCTGCGCCAGCTACAGCCTTTGCACACTTGGATGCAACTTCAGTATTAGATAGAAAGATTTCTGAGTTAGGCATCTATCCTGCGATTGACCCCCTGACATCAACATCTAGAATTCTAGATCCGAGAGTAGTTGGAGATAGACACTATAATGTTGCACGATCAGTGCAAACAACATTACAGCAATATAAAGATTTGCAAGATATTATTGCAATTCTTGGTATGGATGAACTATCTGATGAAGATAAAATGGTTGTATCTAGAGCAAGAAAAATGCAGAAATTTATGTCACAACCATTCTTTGTAGCAGAGCAATTTACAGGGCTAGAAGGTCGTTATGTAAAGTTAGAAGATTCTATTGCAGGATTTGAAGCAATATTAAATGGTGAGGTAGATGATCTTCCAGAAAATGCTTTTTCTTATGTAGGATCAATCGACGAAGCAATTGAAAAGGCTAAAAAGTGAATAAAGTCTTTAGCCTAGATATTGTAACTCCAACACATTCTTTCAGTTTTGATGATGTGACATATGTTAAATGTCCTGGAACTGAGGGATATTTTGGGATTATGAAAAATCATACTAACTCCATCCTTAATCTAAAGGAAGGAGTCATATCGGTAAAAACAGGAGAAAAAGAAATAGAATTTTCCTGTTCAGCAGGGATTGCTGATATTAATTCCGACTCTACAGATGACATTCCAGATAAGGTATTATTACTTGTCGAAAATGCACAAGAATTAGAAAAATAATTATTACATTGATACTATATGGATTCTAGAACACACAATTGTGGTGAATTAACCAAAAAGAATATTAATAAAAACGTCCACTTACTTGGATGGGTGAATTCTACACGTACTCATGGAAAAATTATTTTCATTGACATTAGAGATCGATTCGGAAAAACTCAAATTATTCTCAATTCCAACTCTTTGATTGAAAGAGGAAAATCCCTATCAAATGAAGATGTGATATCAGTAAGAGGTAAAGTTATCGCAAGATCTGAAGACCTTATTAATAAGAATATCATAACAGGTGAGATCGAAGTTGTTGCTGAAGAATTAGAAATTTTAAATATGGCTGCTCCACTACCAATGTCTATTCACGATCGAGAAGCCTCTACAGAAGAGCACAGATTAAAATATCGTTATCTAGAATTAAGAAATTCTGAACTACAGAATAATTTAATTATCAGACATAAAACAACCCAAGTAGTTAGAAATTTTTTAAATGACCAAAATTTTATTGAAATTGAAACTCCCGTATTAACTAAATCTACTCCTGAAGGTGCTAGAGATTATTTAGTGCCAAGTAGAGTACATAATGGAAAATTTTATGCTTTACCTCAATCCCCTCAGATGTATAAGCAATTATTTATGATTTCTGGCTTAGATAGATACTTTCAAATTGTAAAATGTTTTAGAGATGAAGATTTAAGATCAGACAGGCAGCCTGAGTTTACTCAGATTGATATTGAAATGAGCTTTGTAGACGAAGAACATATAAGAGATATGGTAGAAAAACTTATTGTAACCGTTTTTGACAAAGTAAATAATATTAAAATGCAAACACCCTTTCCAATTTTATCTTACAAAGATTCAATGAATAGATTTGGTACTGATAAGCCCGATCTTAGATATTCAATGGAGATTCAAAATTTCAAAAAGTTTTCTGATCAATCCGATTTCCAAGCTTTTAAAAACTCAGAATCTGTTAATATGATTCATGTGAATAATGTAGAACGTTTTTCTAGAAAAGTTATTTCTGAGCTTGATTCTTATGCTCAGTCTCTTGGAGCTAAAGGACTAGCATGGATGAAATACAAAGATGGTTCATTTGAGGGTGGGATATCAAAATTTTTTAATCAAGATCTTCAATCTGATATTGCATCAGATTGCAATATAAATGACGATTCAATATGTTTTATGGTAGCTGATAGTACTCAGCTATCTTTAAAAGTATTAGGAAAAATAAGAGTTAAAGTTGCGGAAATGTTAAGTCTATTTGATAACTCAGTATTTAAGCCAGTATGGATTGTAGATTTTCCCTTATTTGATTGGGATGAAGACAACCAACGTTTTGATTCAGTTCATCATCCTTTTGTAGCACCAAAAGATAATGATATTGAAACTGCTATATCAGAACCTGGAAAAGCTATATCAAAAGGTTATGATATAGTTATCAATGGCTATGAAGTAGCAGGTGGTTCTATTAGAATTCATAATCAAGAGCTACAGCAAAAAATATTTGAAACAATGAATCTAACACAAGAAGATATTAGTAATAAGTTTGGATTCTTCATTGACGCGTTAAAATTTGGAACTCCTCCTCATGGAGGCATTGCTTTTGGTTTAGATAGATTGGTTATGTTATTAGCAGGGGTTAATAATATAAGAGATGTAATCGCATTCCCAAAAACTACTTCAGCCTCTGCTCTTATGGAAGATTCTCCTAATACTGTATCAGATGAACAATTAGATGATTTGGGTATAGACATTAAAGAGCATGAAAAAAACGTTTGAAATAAAAGGAGTTGATTTGACAGAGCTGTATGGCATTGGCGATCAGAATATACTCTTTCTAGAAAAATCACTTCCATTAAATATTAATATTCGCGGTAATAGTCTCTTTTGTAAAGGATTGAAAAAAGATTTAGATCATTTTTCAGTTATTCTGGGTCATATGGTTGACTCAATTAAAAAAGGTAATAACCTTACAACTAAGGATATCAATCAATTATTAGCAATGAATATGCAACAAACCCTTGATCGTAAAAGATCTATTGGTAATGTTGTTTTTTATGGCAAAAAAGGGCCAGTACATGCCAGAACAGGCGGACAGAAGGAATTATTAAACTCTTTATTTAAAAATGATATTGTTATATCTGTAGGTCCTGCTGGTACAGGAAAAACATTTTTAGCAGTTGCCTATGCATTGTCTTTATTAGAAAAACATGAAATAGAAAAAATTATTTTCTGTAGACCTGCAGTAGAAGCTGGAGAAAGTTTAGGTTTTCTTCCAGGAGATTTAAAAGATAAAATAGATCCATACCTTGCACCATTATATGATGCACTAAATGAATTGTTACCAAAGAGTAAAATTCAGATGCTACTCAATAAAGGTATAATAGAAATTATTCCATTGGCATATATGAGAGGGAGAACAATTAATAGATCAGTTATGATTTTAGATGAAGCTCAGAATTCTTCAACAATTCAGATGAAAATGTTTCTGACAAGGCTGGGTATAGATTCTAGAGCAATCATTACTGGGGATGCATCTCAAATTGATTTACCAAAAAAGTCACACTCAGGATTAGTTAGTGTTCTGAATATTTTGAAAGATATAAAAGATATTGGAATTGTAAAATTAACTGAACATGATATTGCTAGACATCATTTAGTTAAACATATCATCAATGCGTATTCCAAATCAAAAGCATAAAAAGGGAAAATTATGAATAAAGGTATATTTGAAAGAGTTAGTAAGACAAATCATGAACAAGTTGTTTACTGCAATGATGAAAGTACTGGTTTAAAAGCAATTATAGCAATTCATGATACTACTTTAGGTCCTGCGCTAGGTGGATGTAGGATGTATCCTTACAAGACAGAGCAAGAGGCATTAGTTGATGCACTAAGACTTTCGAGAGGGATGACATATAAAGCTTCGATAGCAAATTTAAATTTGGGTGGAGGAAAAGCAGTAATTATCGGCGATCCTAATTCAGATAAATCAGAAGTACTTTTAAGGTCTTTCGGAAATTTTGTTGAAAGTCTTAATGGAAAGTATATTACTGCTGAAGATGTAGGTATGTCAGTACATGATATGGAGTTCATTAGAATGGAGACTAATCATGTTACTGGAATTAAGAGAGCAATGGGTGGAAGTGGAGACCCTTCTATATTAACTGCATTAGGAGTATTTGTTGGTATGAAGGCTGCGCTTAAGAAAAGATTAGGCATAACTTCGATGCGAGATCTTAAAGTAGGTATTCAGGGATTTGGAAAAGTAGGATACTATCTATGCAGGAATCTTCAAAAAGAAGGTGCCATTATTTATGGATATGACATTGATCAAAGTAAATTAGATACTGTAATTAATGAATTTGGTGTAATCCCTGTTTCTAACGAGGAATTAATTAGTTTAGATTTAGATGTTTTTTCCCCATGTGCTTTAGGAGCTATTGTAAATCCAGAAACAATTAAAAAAATGAAATGTTCTGTTATAGCAGGGGCTGCAAACAACCAATTAGAAAAAGAATCAAGAGATTCGAAATTGTTACTAAGCAAGAAAATCATGTACGTACCAGACTATGTTATAAATGCTGGCGGATTAATGAATGTAGCTAATGAGCTTCAGGGCTATAACAAAGAGAAAGCTCGCTATCAAGTAGAAGGGATATACTATATTTTGATGAGAATATTTGACTATGCAGCAACAAATAACATTTCAACTCTTGAAGCAGCAAACCTACTTGCAGAAAGAAGAATTGATGAATTTGCTAAATGGAATCATTAATGAGTGAAAAACAACATAGAAAAAAAGCAAGAGAAGCGGTATTGCAAGCCCTATATGCAAAGCATGTTTCTAGTGAAGATGAAAAAAAAGTTCTTCAAGACATCAATGATAGATATCAGTTTGATAAGCCAACTAAAAAATTTGTAGATGAATTGTTTAAATCCACAATAAAAAATGCTGAATCACTTGACAAAAAAATTGAGTCCGCTCTAGAGAATTGGACGCTCGAAAGAATTAATATTATTGATAGATTAATTATGCAAATGTCGATATGTGAAATGTCACTTATGCAACATTATGAAATATCACATAAAGTCACTATAAGTTCAGCCATAGAAAATGCTAAGAAATTTAGCTCAGAAGATAGCACTGCATTTGTAAATGGTGTATTAGATTCGGTGTATAAAAAATTATAATTGATATGAGCTTATTAACAACAATATTCGGTACAAAATCTGGGAGAGAAATTAAAAAGATCCAACCTTTGGTTAATCAAATTAATGAACTCTATGATACTCTTGAAGGAAAAGATGAATCTTACCTAGCTCAAAGAACAGCTCAGCTACAGAGCGATGTACAAGAAAAGATTTTTTCTGCAGAAAGCAAAAAATTAAAAGATATTTCTGACAGAAAAGAAATACAAAAAATACGTACTGAAATTGAGAAAGAAGTACTTGATGATATTCTAGTAGAAGCATTTGCTTTAGTCAAGCATGCCTCTCGTTTATTATATGGAAAAGAGTGGGTAGCTGTTGGTCAAAAAATTAAATGGGAAATGATTCCTTATGATGAACAGTTGATTGGAGGGGTTGTCCTTCATCAAGGTAAAATATCTGAGATGAAAACAGGTGAAGGAAAAACTTTAGTTGCAACAATGCCTATATATTTAAATGCTTTATCTGGAAGAGGAGTACATGTAATTACCGTTAATGACTACTTGGCTCAGAGAGATTCAGAATGGATGGGTAAGGTTTTTGAAATGTTAGGTATGTCTGTTGGACATATTCTAAACTCAATGAATCCAGAGCAAAGGAAAGCTGCATACAATTGTGATATAACTTATGGAACAAATAATGAATTTGGATTTGACTACTTAAGAGATAACATGACAATTGATGCTGAGTACTTAGTACAAAGACCTCATCATTATGCTATAGTTGATGAAGTAGATAGTGTTCTAGTAGATGAGGCAAGAACTCCTTTAATTATTTCAGGTCCAGTTGAAACAAAAATTAATCAATCTTATGTAGATTTAAGTTCACCTGTAAAATCTTTAGTTAGAAAGCAGAAGGAATTAGTTTCGGATTTAGTAGTTCAAGCAGAACAAATTATAAGAATTGATTCACCATCAGATGAGCAGCTTTATGATGCTGGACTTCTTTTACTTAAAGCAAAAAAAGGTTTACCTAAGGACAGTAAGTTACAGGAATTATTTCAAGAGCAAGGTACTTTAAAGCTAATGAATAGTGTTGAATCAGAATTTATTGCAGATAAAAAATTACATGAACTTGACGAGGATTTATATTTTGTAATCGATGAACAGTCTAATAGTGTAGATCTTTCAGATAAAGGTAGAATTGCGCTATCTCCAGATAATATGGAGGCGTTTACAATCCCAGATTTAGGAGAAATGCTAAGTGATATTGATGAAAAAGATTTATCAGATGATCAAAAAAAGCTAAATAAAGAAAAAGCGTATCAGTTACATTCGCAGAGAAGTGGAAAGATACATTACCTTAATCAATTGCTTAAGGCTTATACTTTATTTGATAAAGATGTTGAGTATGTAGTACAAAATGGACAAGTATTAATTGTTGATGAATTTACAGGCAGAGTTTTACCTGGAAGGAGATTTAGTGGAGGTCTTCATCAAGCTTTAGAAGCAAAAGAAAATGTTAAAATTGAAAAAGAAACTCAAACATTAGCTTCAATTACTATCCAAAATTATTTTAGAATGTATGATAAGTTATCTGGAATGACAGGTACAGCTGACACAGAAGCAGCAGAATTTGAAAAAATTTATAACTTGGGTGTTACTGTAATTCCAACGCATCGTCCAATTGTTAGAAAAGATTTTAATGATGTTATTTATAAATCAATGCATGCTAAATATAAAGCAGTGATAAATGAAGTAGGTAGTTATTTCAAAAAAGGACAACCAGTTTTAATTGGTACTATTTCAGTAGAAGTCTCAGAATTATTATCAAAAATGTTAAAACAAAAAGGAATACCGCATAATGTTTTAAATGCTAAGCAACATAAAAGTGAAGCTGAAATTGTATCGCAAGCAGGCTTAAAAAATGCGATTACTATTGCAACTAATATGGCAGGAAGAGGAACAGATATAAAATTAGGTGCAGGAGTAGAAGAGTTAGGTGGATTGCATATCATTGGTACTGCAAGACATGAATCAAGACGTATTGATTTACAATTAAGAGGTCGATCTGGTAGACAGGGAGACAGCGGTTCATCAAGATTTTATATTTCATTAGAGGATGATTTGATGCGATTATTCAATATGGACAAACTTGCTTCATATATGGATAGACTAGCAATGGATGAAGATCAAGAATTAAGCGCCGGTATGTTGAATCGTGGTGTTAGTAATGCTCAAAAGAAAGTTGAAGAAAGAAATTTTGGTATGCGAAAACATCTACTTGAATATGACGATGTTCTAAACCAACAAAGAGAAATCATTTATGAATTAAGAAATAAGGCATTATTATCAAAATCCATTAAATCTTCGATTGATGAATTTATTGATGACTTTATATATGATTTATTAGAGCCGCTTGAAATTAAGGGCATAAAAGATTGGGACTGGGCAGCATTGAACCAAGAATTAAATGCACATCTATTGATAGATATAAATCTTTCTGAACTTAAGGAGCTAAAAAGTAAAGAAGAAATAGTTGCTAAAATTTTGGATAAGGCATTACAATATTATAATAAAAAAGAAGAAATTATTCCGGAAGAACTACTACGAAAGCTTGAAAAATTTGTTGTTTTAAGAACTATTGATGAAAAATGGCGTAATCATTTGCTAGGAATGGATCAATTAAGAGAAGGAATTGGCCTTAGAGCATTTGGACAAAAAAATCCTTTAATAGAATACAAAGCAGAAGCTTATAATTTTTTCCAAGATTTAATGGTAAGCTTGCGAGCATCAATTGTACAAAGAGTTTATCATGCACAAATTAGTGAGAATCCTCGTCCAAAAGAAAATGCTCCCCTTCAAAAAAATATTCAACTTACTCATGCAGATGCTTCAGCTGATACTAAGTCACAACCTGTTAGTACTCCTGAAAATAATATGGAAGAAAAAATTGGTAGAAATGATAAAATAAAAGTATTATCTCCCTCAGGAGATGAAGTAGAAATCAAGTTTAAAAAATTAGAATCTTATTTATCGAAAGGATATACTCGTGGCTAATAAAAAAAATAAATTACATTTTTCAACTAAATCTATTCATGTTGGAAATAAAATTGATGAAACAGGAGCAGCTGTAACTCCCATTCATTTTACATCTACTTTTAGGCAGCCTACTTTTGCTAGTACATCAAAATATGTTTATTCTCGAGTTGGAAGTCCAACGTTAGCTGCCTTAGAAGAAAATTTAGCTATGTTAGAGAATGCTAAGTATGCTTACGCATTTTCTTCTGGTATGGCAGCAATGACTGCGATTTTCATGATGTTTAAGCCAGGAGACCATGTATTGATATCACGAAATGTATATGGAGGTGTTTTTAGATTAGTAACAAAAGTGCTGAATGATAATAAAGTAGAATTTGAATTTATTGATACAACAAACTTAGATACGATTGCCCAAGCAATAACAGAAAATACAAAGTTGATTCACCTTGAAACTCCAAGCAATCCTTTATTAGAGTTAGCTGATATTAAAAAAGTTTCAGAATTAGCACATAAGAACAATGTTTTAGTGAGCGTGGATAATACTTTTATGGGTTCTTATGGACAAAGACCATTAGACCTGGGTGCTGATATTGTAATGCATAGCACTACAAAATTTCTCAGTGGACATTCTGATGTTCTAAGTGGTGCATTAATGGTAAATGATGATTCAGCATCAGAGAAAATAACCTTAATTCAAAATACTGGAGGCGCTCTTCCTAGTCCGTTTGATGCATGGCTACTTTTAAGATCAGTAAAGACGTTATCTGTTAGAGTAGAAAAGCAGTTTGACAATGCTGGTAAAATTGCTAAATGGCTGGATAGCAACTCTCTAGTTACGCGCGTGATTTATCCGGGATTAAAATCTCATAAACAGTTTGATTTAGCAACAAAACAACATTCATGCCCAGATGGTAAACCTGTATATGGAAGTATGATTTCTTTTGAGCTCGATCAATCAATCAATCTTGATAGTTTTGCAAAAAAATTAAGTATTATCACTTTGGCTGAAAGTTTAGGGGGGGTCAAAAGCTTAATATCTTGTCCTTATTCTATGACTCATGCATCAGTACCACATGATGAAAAAGCTGAGTTGGGAATCACGCCTAATTTATTAAGGTTTTCTGTTGGTATTGAGCACGCAGATGATTTAATTTCAGAACTTGAATTTGCAATGAATCATAATTAACGCTTTTTTTAGTTAATTCTTTTTATATTGTTAAAAATATGCCGTGGTGGCGGAATTGGTAGACGCGCTGGTCTTAGGAACCAGTATCGTAAGATGTGAAGGTTCGAGTCCTTTCCACGGTACTTATGGAAATTATATTCCTAGGTGTAATAATTCTGACAGCATTAGTACTTTTTATTTCAGAGTTATTTCCAATAGATGTGACAGCTCTACTAGTTCTTGGGTTGTTATTAGTCCTCGGACTGGTCAGTCCAGCTGAGAGTCTTGCGGGATTTTCTAACCCTGCAGTCATGACAATTGCTTGTCTTTTTGTGATGAGTTATGCATTACAAAAATCTCATATTTTAGAATATGTGATTATCAGCGTTAATAAATTAATTGATAAATCCAGAGTTGTAGGAATGATTGCTTATTTATTTTGTATTGGTATTGCTTCTGCCGTAGTAAACAATACAGCAATAGTAGCAATATTCATGCCAGTTACTATTCGATTAGCAGATAAATATAAGATCAGTCCTTCTAAGGTATTGATCCCATTAAGCTATGCTGCTATTTTAGGTGGAACATTAACACTTGTAGGAACCTCTACTAACTTAATTGTTAATTCTATACTGGTTGATACTTCTGGAGGTGCGGTATCTCTTGGAATGCTAGAGTTTGCCAAATTTGGAATAATAAAATTTGTAATAGGGTTGGTGTATATATTTACAATTGGATATAAGCTTCTTCCTACGAGGGTAGCAAAATCTTCAAGTATTGAAGACTATAGTCTGGATGGATATTTAACAGAGTTTAGAGTCAATGAAAATTCTCCTTTATGTGGTAAAACATTATTAGATAGGAAAATTAATGAAAACTATGATGTGATCGTTTTAGATGTTATCAGGGGTGGTGAAATTATTACTTCCAACCTAAGAGGCTTGGCATTACAGAAAGATGATGTTTTATTTGTCAAAGGCTCTTTTGATAATTTTCAGCGCTTGAAAGAAATTGAAAACCTTGCTCTTCTTACTGATGAAAAGCTTACTCAGGAAGAATTGGAGCAAGAGAATCATATATTAGCAGAATGTCTAGTAACTGATAATTCTGAATTAATAGGCCAAACGCTTCAAGATGCGAATTTCAGAAGAACTTTTGGTAGTTTTGTATTAGCGATTCGTAGAGAAGGTGAAGTCATAAGAAGAAAATTAGCACATTTTATATTAAAACCATTTGATACCTTATTAGTATATGGACCTAAAGATCGAATTAGTCAACTTGCTTCTAAAGAAGGATTTATTGTACTTGGTAAGGCAGATGCTAATCTTGATAGTCATCCTTTATGGTGGTTAAGTATTGCTACGATTTTATGTGCTGTAGGTTTAGCTATCTTTAAAGTAGTTCCTATTGTTGTAGGTGTCATTCTTGGAGTAATTACATTGCTGTTAGCTAGAGTTATTACGCCTAATGAAGCTTATTCATCAATTCATTGGCAGGTAATTGTTGTCATTGCGGCTTTCCTACCTATGGGAGTTGCCATTCAACGAACAGGACTAGATGTGATAATTGGTAATGGAATAGGAAGTATAGTAAATTTATTTCCTGAACACCTTATCCCATATTTTTTATTAGCTATAATTTATTTAATCACTATGGTCCTAACTGAGATTGCATCTAATGCAGCAACTGCAATTATCATGACCCCAATAACTCTAACATTGGCAGCAAGTTTTGGATTTGATCCAAAGCCATTTATTTTTGCAGTATGTTATGCGGCATCAGCGTCATTTATTACTCCGGTAGGGTATCAAACCAATTTGATGGTTTATGGTCCTGGTGGATACAGATACTCTGATTATATCAAGGTAGGATTACCTCTAGGGATTATTTTATGGATTGTTTCTGTCTTAGTTATACCAATGATCTGGCCCTTTTAATGTTTAAGGATTTAGACAGTTGGGAATATGAGAATAAAGCTATTTCAAAAACTTTTGAATTCTCATCATATTTATCCGGTGTAAATTTCCTTAACAAGATAGCTTCATTAGCTGAAGAACTAGATCATCATCCCGATATCACCTTAACTTGGTGTAAAGTGCATATACTGCTTACAACACATGATAAGGGTGATGTAACAGAAAAAGATATAGAATTAGCCAAGCTGTGCGATAAGTATTGTAAGGAATAGTATTGAAATACCTAGTTTTAGTATCACTGCTTTGGTCTTTCTCATTTGGCATTATTAAATATGGATTATCAGAAGTAGATCCTTTTTTTATTAGCTATACTAGAAATTTAATTGCCTTAGTTTTTTTCACCTCCATTTCACTCTACCAGTTTAAAAAATTTCAGTGGGATATTAAGTTAGTACTTATAGGAGCGATTCAATTTGGATTGATGTATGTTTTCTATATACAATCATATCAATATCTACCGGCATATCTTATTGCAACCTTTACAATCACAACACCTATTTTTATATCTATTGCTGATAAATATTTTTTTAAAAATCTTATCACTTTAAAAGACGCTTTAGCTATTTTTTTAGTAATACTAGCTTCCTATCTTATGAGATACAATGTTACAAATCCATTTGAATACTGGTATGGATTTCTATTAATTCAATGCGCTAATTTTGTATTTGCTTGGGGTCAAGTATGGTTTAAGCAATGGAATAGCGAAAATCCTAATACTGATATCATCAGTAATTTCTCTCAATTATTTCTTGGCGCTACCATAGTTACCTCCTCGGTTTACTTATCGGTATCAGGTAGTATGATTGAGTTAACAGATACCAACTTACTCGCCTTACTTTTTTTAGGACTAGGCTCTACCGGAATTGGTTTTTTACTATGGAATATTGGTGCAACTAAAGTGAATTCATATAGGCTTGCTGTATCAAATAATTTAGTAATACCAATTGCGATTATAAATTCAGTATTAATTTTTGGAGAATCAATTAGTCTGTTATTATTCTTACCAGGAATAATTCTATTTTATATAGCTTATAGAATTACTTAGTTTTTTTATGCATTTTTCTTGCAGCATTCGCCATAAAAATATCAAGTATCCCTTTAAATGCAATCACAATACGCCATTGCCATGGGAAAATGAACATTTTTTTCTTTTTATGTAATGCATTTACAATTTTCTTTGCAGCAATATCTGTTTTGATTATAAATGGAGTCCATTCTACTGGATCTGTCATCTCACTCTCCACAAAACCTGGACAAATTAGGGTTACATCTATTGTTGTTGGCAAAGTTTTTCTCCAACTTTCACTCAAAGCTCTTACTGCAAATTTAGAGGCAGCATATGCTCCGCCACCAGCCCATGCTATGTGACTAGCTACTGATCCTACTAAGGCAATATGCCCATTGTCTTGTTTCAGCATTACTGGAATAAAGGGGAGGATTGTATTTTGAACTCCAATAACATTAACCTTTATTACTTCATTAATTAATGTTGGATCTCCTTTGTGAAGTGCATCCAGATCTCCAAGACCTGCATTTGCAATCACTAAGTCAATTTTTTCAATTTTGGATAAGAAGTCATCTATTGATTCTTTGGTGGAATGCTGATCTGTAACATCCACTGAGTAGATAGTAACTTCGGCACCCATTTCGCGACATTTAGTAGCAATATCTTCTAATTTTTCTTTTCTTCTGGCGCACAGTGCTAGATGATTACCTTTTTTAGCATATTCATAGGAGACATATTCTCCAATTCCACTACTTGCACCTGTTATGTAAATATTCATAGAGACAATTCTACAAATTTATCAGTCATAATTCCACCAAAACTAATTATATTCATTCATATATGGATAAAAGTAAAATAAATGGATTAGCTAAAGCAATTCTCGAAAATGAATCGCGTCAGCTAAATAACGTTGCACAACAAATTGATGATGATATTGTAAAGGCTTCAGAACTTATCATGAACAACAACGGTAAGTTGGTAATATGTGGTTTAGGAAAATCAGGATTAATAGGACAAAAGATTGTTGCAACCCTTTGTAGTACAGGGACAAAAAGTGTATTTGTTCATGCAGCAGAAGCGTTACATGGAGATTTAGGTATTTATAATCCAGGAGATCCAACTCTCCTTATTTCAAAGAGTGGAAACACAGAAGAATTAGTACGATTAATTCCAATTTTACGAGAATTCCAGTCACCATTAATTGCTTTAGTAGGCAATATGGATTCTTATATGGCAAAAAATGCAGATATTGTACTTAATGGAACAATTGAGAGCGAGGTTGATCCTCTTGGAATTGTGCCTACAACAAGCGCATTAGTTGCCTTGGCAATAGGAGATGCCCTAGCTTCTGTCTTGATGGTTAGAAGAGGGTTTAATGCTGAAGACTTTGCAAGATATCATCCTGGCGGAGAATTAGGTAAACAATTAGGACTAACAGTAAATCATTTAATTCATCCACTAGAAGATGTAGCTATTATTAATGAAGATACTTCTTTAGAAGATATCGCATCTGCAATGACTGAAAAGCCTTTAGGTGCAGCATTAATTGTTGATAATAAAAAGCTTCAAGGTATAGTGACAGAAGGGGACTTAAGAAAAGCGATTGCATCAGATAAGACTTTATCAGATTCAATGGGAGAATTGATTAATAAGGATCCTATATCCGTTTCTCATGGCTTATCTATTCACGATGCTATGAAATTAATGGAAGATCGCGATTCGCAGATTTCTGTTTTACCGGTAGTAAATGAGTCTAAAGAATGTCTAGGCTTAATTAGATTACATGATTTATATCAAACTAAATTAGTTTAATATCACTTCGAATTCTTTTATTATGATTTCCCTCTAATAGTTATTTAACAAGTAACATTTTCATGGTCTTATTAAAATCTTTTGTACGAAGTTGATAGAAGTATACACCACTACTTAATGTATCGCCATCATCGTTCTTACCATCCCACTCAACGGTATGTGTTCCTACACCATTATCACCACGATCAATTGTTTTAACAAGTTGTCCTAGCGTATTGTAGATATAAATCTTAACAGAAGTTGCTTCTGCTACATCATACTGGAATGTAGTCTGACTACTAAATGGATTTGGATAATTTTGATAGAGTTTAAATTCATCTGGTGAACCAAGTTCCATTATACCATTACCAGCTGCACCCTCTTTTGAAAATAGTTGATAACTAACTTCCACTGTTTTCATAGATGCGTCTCCATCAATATAAATAAATAATTCTTTTTCATCTTGAGATAATCTTCCAAACTCAAACTCATAGCTTTCTTCAAGACTATCGTTATTCTCAAGTATAATCATACTTTGATTATTTTTTGCTACAGAGAATTTATAAGTGTTACCTTCATTAAGAATTTCAAATCGTCCAGCTGTAATATTATCTGGAAGAGTAATCTTTATTTGATTACCAAATAATTCTGCGGGGAAGTTTATTGGATTTAGTTTTTGCTGACTAGCTGGCTCTGAAGTTTTACCTTGAGCTTTAGTCCATAACCAATTTCTAGTAAATACACTTACATCATTAATATCATTTAGATTATCAAAACTTGGAGATAAATAAGGGCTTGTTCCTGTAGCAGGACCAATATCCACAGTTGTATCCACACCAGCATTTGGCCATGCATTTACAAAGGCATTTAAGTCTTCTACATCTACATCCCAATCTGCGTCATAGTCTCCTAGTAAATTATTGTAAGTCATAAAATCATTGATTACAAGCGTAGAGAGATTTCCTGAACCATCTACAGCATAAAGCTTAACATGGTAGGTTGTATAATCATCAAGTGATAATCCGGTTAATTCAAGAGTGGATGTACCAACATTCTGATATGCAACAACATCAGCAGTTGTATTATCTCCGCTTGACCCAATACCAAGTACATAATAATTGATACCTGTATTATCAGACCAGTCGGCAGCTGTAACTGCGACTTCAGATGTAGAGCGTAAATATGAGCCATCTACAATGCTATTAATAGTAAATGTTCCAGCTGTAGGCCCTTCACTATCTAATAGATAGCTTACTTGATCAGAAATAGTTTCATTTCCATCGTTATCAACAGCTCCAACTTTGTAGTACCATTGTTGTCCTTGAGTCAATCCGTCATGAAGCAATGAATCTACGCCAAATGTCTGTCTAAATATAAATGTTGTGTCTGGCCATGGAGTGGTGGATGAAGACGGTTCAAAATGTTCAGAATCAATATTACCAAGTGTTCCTTGTCCCAATAGGTTTCCACTTCCTGGTGTAAAATTGTCTGTCAAACTACCATAAACATTATACGAAGCAAGATCTGTTTCACCATTTCTATTCCAGAAAATAGCTACACCATCATCACTAGGATCCCAAGAGTCATTTGCTGAATCATAAACTAATTCTGCTTCAGCGCTAACTCCTTGTGGAGCAAGTGGTGCACCAGCTACATCTAGTTGTCCAGCTGTTAACTGAAAATTGTCCCAAAAAGAATATTGTTGGCTAGCAGTTTTAACATGCATTGCAATTCTAATATTTGTTCCTGCATATGCTGTCAAATCATAAGTTTGTTGCACCCAGCTTGCTGTACTTTCTCCATCAATATCAGCAAGAACTACTGTAAAGTCTGAAATTGCATTACCTCCAGAAGGAGACAATAGTAAGTCATAATCTTCTGATCCTCCATTCATATTAGAATAGAAGGTTAAAATATTGTCAGTTCCTGGTCTTAACCAAAGCGTTGGGCTAATCAACCAATCATCAGCAGAACCAGCTCCCGCCATTCCTAAACCAGCCATCCAATGACTGCCATCTGCAGCACCATATCCTGCAGTATAATACCACCAACTGAATTCATCTGCATCGCCATTACTGTTTATTGCGCCAAATGCATGTACATCACGTCTACCGTCTGCCCAGAAATAAGGATTTGTTTCAAAACCTTCCTCCCAAAGAATATCTTGTTCAGCTGTTGCCCAAACAATTTCATTTTTCGTTGTATTATCAGAATTTGTTCCGTCTGAAACACTTAATGAAACATTATATTTTCCTGCAGCCGTATAAGTATGTGACGGCGATTGATCTGTACTGGTTGTACCATCTCCGAAGTCCCATGACCATGTTGATGGGGAGCCAGTTGATCTATCATTAAATGCAATTGTTAAAGGAAAGACACCCGATGTTTTGTCTGGAGTAAATGCTGCATTTAATGGAGCAGTTGATGTGAATCCTGTTGAGAAAAACATACCTCTTCCATGTGTACCTGCAGCCATAGATCCATCTGCTCTTTTGGCTAACATATCAACTCTTACATTTGCTAATCCATCATTTGATGGATTCCATGAAGGTGAAGATACAGACACGTCATCAGAGGTCCACGTTCCCAAGTCTGTTCCAACAATAACTTGATTATAATTATCCTTGTTATAAAGTCCTCCTCTTACTGGAATATCTGGTAAGTCTCCTTCAATACTATTCCAAGCATTAGAGCCACCACCACCATATGTCTCAAAAACTGATGTAGCACCATAGTTAGATATTGTAGCTAATATTTGATTATCAGATGCTCCGATATCAATAGATGATATATAGCCAGCCATATTAGAGCCTGTAATATCTGTAGCAGTAAAACTAGTCGTAGATGCGTCAGTAACCTTAAATATTCTTCCACCTGTTGTACCGATATACATTACATCATCAGTGTAAGGGGATGCTTTGAAAAAAGAGGCTTGTGAGCCTAAATTAATGCTCATAGTAGAAGTCGTGGCAAGTTGCGTATAATTAGTTAAGCGTAAAATTGTAGTATTATCTACATTAGCATAAAGAGTTTTTGTACCATCATCAATACCAGTAGGATTAATTAATGTACCTGTATCAGCACCACCAACTGTATAGCTAGAATATAAACTCCAACTTTGACCACCGTTTGTAGACCTGTAAATAGTATTATAATTACTTCCTACAAATTGATAATTTGGATCTTGTTGGTCTATATGAGAAAAACCTCCATCTCCTCCAGTCATATTTGTTCCATTCGAAAGAGTTGATCCATCAACTCTCCATGACCCATTATCTTGTGTACCACCAATAACATATTTACTATTAGTATCTGGATGTAATGCTACACTATAGAATTGACTGACATTAAACCCTTCATTTCTATCTGAAACTTGTACTCCGCCATTACCAGTATAAAATATTCCACCATCATTTGAGAAAATAACTTTATTTCCATCTATAAATTCATAATTATGTTGATCAACGTGCATGTAGGGATAAGTTGATCCACCTGAATTAGTAAGCTGAGTCCATGAAACACCTCCATCTGAAGATTTAAAAACATCTAATTCTCCAGCATATAATACATTAGGATCGGTAGGGTCTACAGCAAAACTCATACTATATCCTGCTTGACCATTAGCATCTCCTAAAGGATTCCCATTTGCGTCTGTAGGTACAGTTAATTCTGTCCAAGTTGCTCCGTTATCAGTACTTTTAGCAACCCAATTTGCTTTATTGTCGGCATTATTTGAAATTAGTGCATATACATAGTTTGGATCCGATTCTCCAGATGAAATAATCACTCTATTAGGTGTTCCACCAACAGAGCTCTTCCAACTAGCTTCTGTCCATGTAGCGCCATCATCAGAATAAAAGATCTCTCCGCCCCCCGACCAGTAAGAATTCATTCGGGTTCCAGCCCAAATTCTATTATTGCTATCAATATCTAAACTACTAAATTCTTTATATCCTGTAGGCTCTTGCGCATCAGTACCTTCAAATGCTCTAGACCAATTTACTCCACCGTCTGCTGATTTCCATACACCTGTAAATTCTCTTCCAACGTATGAGCCTTCAAATTCATTTCCTCCTACACCAGCATAAATAACGCTTGTACCATTTTCATTTCTTACAACAATATCGTTAACAAAAGAAAAATAAATACAATCTGGTAGTTGTGCCCATGTTGCACCACCATCAGTTGTTTTCCATATTCCTAATCCTTTACTTACTCCTGGGCTATACCAATTTGATCCACCGGAGGAATAGTTACCCATTCTTTCACCAGTACCAACATACATTATATTAGTATCATTAGGATCATACGCAATAGATGATACAGCAAGACTTCCCCAAGTAGCATCTACAAGATTCCAATCTTCTGTATCGGAAGTGATATCATTATTATACCAAAGACCGCCAGATACACCCGCTCCCCATAGCTTATTTGAGTTGGATGGATCTATTAATAAAGCACGGGTTCTTCCACCAATATTATTTGGTCCTCTTTCTTCCCAGTTAACCTCTGTTAATCTGTTAGAGTATCTATAGCTATTAATTTTATTTTCTGCAACAGACATACCATCCATTAATCTTTCTTTTGGTATATCTTGAGTGCTAAGATCATATGTCATCAAATATTCACGCATACCTCTCAAGTCAGGTCTTTGATCTCTTCTAGTCTCAGCTTTCATTTTCTTATAGTTAATCTTTTCACCTGCTATAGAATTAATAAACGCTTCACGTTCTAAGCGATTTTTTTCAGCAGTATAATTTTCAAACATTTGTTTGGTTGGTTGGAATACGACAAGTCCAACTATAATAAAAGCAGTTATATATTTTAGTTTTTTCATAATGTTATTCTACTATTAAGTATCCGTTTTCTAATCCGTTAATTGAGATATCTTCACCATCAACATCAAGCATGATATTACCAGATCCATCTTCAGCAAATCCTAAGCTTGCATCTATGGTACCAGTTATTGTTAGATTAATGGTGGCAATCACACCGTCTCCATCGGAACTTGGTTGATCGCTTGAAAGGGAAGAGGTATAAATTATGACCCTGCCAATACCTGGATTGCTTGTAATAACTAATAATGGATCAGTATTCCCTTGTAAAAAGTCACCAGCTGTAATATCACCAATAGAGATTAAGCTGTTGTCATAAAATAATGTAGCTTGTGCTGCAGCAAGACCAGTTACACCAAGCACTTTTAAATCTAAAGCTATACTAGCTCCAGATGATGTAGTAGTGTATTTAGAATCTAAAATCATTGCAGGAGTTGGTATATCAGTTACATCCACAGTAAGATAATTATTTGTATTAGTTCCACCTTCACCAGTTACAGTTAAGCTTACATTGTAAGATCCGGTAGTAGTGTAAGTATGCGTTGGACTAGTTTCGGTGCTAGTATTACCATCTCCAAAATCCCAACTAGATGATGAATAATTTACAGAACCATTATTAAATTTTACTCGTAAGGGATTTGTGCCGGAAGACTGATCAGCTGTATATAAAGATGTTGGTTCTACTGCGGTTACAGTAATATAATCTGTTTTAAGATTTGAATCAGTACCTCCAGAACCTGTTACTGTTAATGAAACAGAATAGACTCCCGGGCTATTATAAGTATAAGATACAGAGCTTCCAGAAGCATCTGGAGATCCATCATTTTCAAAATCCCAGGCATGAGTAGTAGCATTGCTAGATCCAGATGTAAAATTTACTTGTAAAGGTACTGGCCCAGATACAGGCGAACCTGTAAAAATTGCTACTGGAGCTGGATCAACTGGTTCTGTTGTATCACCGCCGCCGCCGCCGCCGCCGCAACCAATCAATAAAACTAAGAATAATGATAAAAGCTTCTTTAACATAATCGATAAATCTACAATAATTCTTATGACTTTGCCATAAAACTCTTTGAATTAATTGGTCTTTTCAGAAATTATTACGTTTCTTTGACGTAAGTATTCTAATATAAATTGCATACAATTAGTGTTTGCTCCAACTATTTCAGGAGGAAAAACTCCATATTCACTATATAAATTATCTAAAATTAAATTAATACTAGCTGTAGCAGTATAACCTGTAGTCCGTGCCATTGAAGAAGTGCGACTGCTTAAATCAAATTCATCATATAGGTGATAAGTAATCATTTTCATCTCACCTTTAATTATAATATCCAGCACAGTAAACTCTATTTCATTTTCTCCTAACTTCCATTCTTGAAATAATTTTTGAGATGTTTTGTCAATATTAGACTCATCAAAAAGGCCTTGATTGCGATAATCTAACATTAATTTTGCATGACCTGGAAAACGTAAAGTCTTTTCTTTCAAGTTAGGGATATGATTCATTGTCGAAAGTAGTGATCGTAATCCATCAGTATTGAATGCCTCTAGTGTACCAGTATCTTCAAATTCCATGGTCTCTATATCGGACAATGCAGGCTTTGTAATTACTTCATGATCTATTAACATTCTTGCAGGACGTGTGTACTCTTCAATAACATCTATTGGGGAGAAAGGAGCCTTGTAGTTAAACGGTGGTTGTGGATTTTTAGGAAGTCCACCAACATAATATTCAAATGATTCTATGTTTAATTGTGCATCCCAAAAGCCTAATAAGTAATTAGGAATCCCAGGAGCAACACCTGCATCAACAATTACAGTTACACCTTTTTCTTTTGCAAGACTGTTTAGTTTCAAAACATCTTCAGGAGAAAATGAGATATCAACTACATCTTTCCCAGCTTTGATAATTGTCTTTAGTGCATTGTAGCCCAAAAAGCCAGGTACAGCTAATAATACAATGTCAGCAGGTGCAATCCATTTAGTAAGAGATTCTTGATCAGTAACATCTAGCTGAGAGATTTGGATATTTGGATTTTTAGACTGAATTTTTTTCAGAATAGTAGCATCATAGTCTGCTAAAAAAAGATTATGATTCTTTGAAAGGTCAGCAGCCATAGCGCTTCCAACCATCCCAGCTCCAATTTGATAAATATTTTTCATTTTAATATTTTTTACAAAAAAAGGAACTATTAAAGTTCCTTTTAAGCATATACTTACTTTTATTTATTTGCGGGATAGACGGGACTCGAACCCGCGACCTCCGGCTTGACAGGCCGGCGTTCTAACCAGCTGAACTACTACCCCATTTAATTATTTACTAAATAATGCATATGGAATGAGAACTAAATACCCGATTAATAAAAGCAGAGGAGAGAGGACTAAACTTTGAAAGCTGTCAACTACTCCTAAATACATTGTCAAATAACCCACAATTATAACGAAAACTCCGGCTCCAAACAAAACATAATTTTTAGTTTTATATGGCCACTTCAAGTTAATTGATTGTTTATTTTTGTTAGTCATTTATGCTAAGTTAAATTTCTTCTAGCTAGTTTCCAAAAAATATAATTCCTTACAATTGATTTCAGCCTATAAAAGAATTAATTTCACGTTCTTCATGGTAGCCAATAATAATAGTAATCGTGATTCAATATATGGATTGTTTTTAACATTTAGTCTTGTTATATCGAGCATATTTTTCACCGCTAGTAAAGAAATCGATAAAACTATTTTTGTAATTGAAAAAGGAATGTCGCTAAATACAGTAACAAATCTTTTATATGAAAAAGATATTATTCATAATAAATCTTTTTTTAAATATAGAGTTTTTTTTCTAGGCTTATCAAATAAAATTCCAGTTGGAACATTTGCTGTTGAAGGTAAAGTCAATTCAAGAGATATTATTCATACTATTTTCACGAAAGGTCCAATTCGTCTAAGATTAACAATACCAGAAGGTTCTTCTTCCACCCAGATATTTCTTAATGCAAATAATCTATTAGAGAAATCTGATGACTATAATAGATTATTTATGGATCCAATGTTTATTTCAGAGTTCGATATTAAAGCTTCTTCATTAGAGGGATATCTTTTCCCAGACACTTATTACTTTTTTAAAGATTCAAGCAGTCGTGAAATTTTAGAAACGATGATCAATGAATTTTGGATCAACTTTGACAAAACATTCATAGAACGCACAAATGAGCTAGGATTTACGGTGCATGAGGTTGTAACTTTAGCGTCGATTATTGAAGGAGAAGCTTTGCTTGATGAAGAAAGAGTAACTATATCTTCAGTCTATCATAATCGATTAAAGAAAAGAATGAAATTACAAGCAGATCCAACTATACAATACTTAATACAAGGGCCACCTAAAGCCTTAAGTCTTAGAGATTTAAAACGTGTTTCACCTTACAACACTTATTTAAACTATGGATTGCCTCCAGGTCCTATTAATAATCCTGGATTTGAATCGATTAGAGCAGCGCTATATCCTGCTGATACAGATTACTTATTTTTCGTAGCCCAAGGAGATGGTTCGCATGTATTTACTACAAATGAAAAAGATCATTTAGAAGCAAAGAGATTATATAAAAAATATAAAAGAGAGAATCGATGAATTTAACTGATCTAAATACTCAACAACTAAAAGCTGTCAAAACTGTTAAACATCCCGTACTTGTATTTGCAGGTGCTGGCAGTGGAAAGACAAGAGTTCTAACTTATAAGATATGGCATCTTATTAAAGATAAGATTTATAAGCCTAATGAGATCCTAGCTTTAACCTTTACCAATAAAGCTGCAGCAGAGATGAAAGAGCGTATTAAAGATAGCATTAATTGCGATGGTGTAAATGTTGGTACATTTCATTCAATTGGAGCTAGAATATTAAGAATGCATATTAGCTATTTAGATGATAAATATAATAGCGATTTTACTATTTATGATGTTGCTGATCAAAAGGCATTATTAAAAGAGGTGGTAGAGCAATTAAATATTGTAGAGTTTAAAGAGCTAAATATTAATTTTCTTCGTTCACAACTTGATAAATTTAAAAATGCTTCAATGTCTGTTGAAGAAGTTGAAGCTAAAGCTAACACGTTCGAAGATGAAAAAATTGCAGAAGTATATAAGAGATACTCAGAATTATTATTATCCAATAATGCTGTAGATTTTAATGATTTAATTGGAATGCCTATTAAGTTATTTAAGCATAGTAAAGCTTTATTAAACAAATATCAGCAAGCATGGAAATATATATTAGTTGATGAATTTCAAGATACTAATTCTCCACAATTTGAGCTTATCAGCCTTCTTGGAGCAGACCATCAAAATATCACAGTGGTTGGAGATGATGATCAGTCTATTTATGGATGGAGAGGAGCGAATATTGACAATATCTTAACAAATTTTCAAGATACTTTTCCAAACGCAGTTGAGGTGAAATTAGAAAAGAATTATAGATCTACACAACGTATTCTTGATGGTGCGTGGTCAGTAGTCTCTAATAATACTAATAGAGCAGAAAAAAAATTGGTTGCTACAAAAGGACTTGGAGAAAAGATTTCACTTATTTCTACTGGTAGTGATGAAGATGAAGCAAATGCAATTTGCGACTCCATAAAAACCGAAATAAAGATTAATAAAGGTGCATTCAAAGACTTTGCTGTACTATATCGAACAAATGCACAATCTAGAATGATAGAACAAACAATGATGAAAGAGGGACTTCCATATAATATTGTTGGAGGTACTAAGTTTTATGATAGAAAAGAAGTTAAAGATGTGCTGGCTTACTTAACTGTAGTGTGTAATCCAAACGATGATATTGCATTAAAAAGAATTATTAATTTCCCTGTTCGAGGTATCGGAGAGAAATCTATTACTATATTTAAAAATCTTGCCTTAGAAAAAAATATCTCGCTATTTGAAAGCTTAAAGTTTTGTAGAGATATTAAACTTCGAGGCAAACAACAAGACTCTATCGAAAGCTTTTATTTATCAATCAATAAGTTTCATGACCTGCTAGACACATTAGACTGTAAGGAATTATTACGTGCTCTTTTGGAAGAATTCAATATTGAAAACTATTATAAAAATAATCCTGCAGAGCAAGATCGCTATGATAATATACAAGAGCTCAAATTAAGCATTGATCGTTTTGCAGAAAACTCAAGTGGTAATCTTAAAGATTTTTTACAAGAAATATCGCTTTATACAGATCTAGATGATTGGGATGATAAGAAAAATTCTGTAACACTTATGACCATACATGCTGCAAAAGGATTAGAATTTTCAACAGTATTTGTTTCTGGTCTAGAGCAAGGATTATTTCCTTTAATACGTATGGATGATGATTCAGACCAACTTGAAGAAGAAAGAAGATTATTTTATGTCGCAGTAACAAGGGCAATGGAAAGAGTATATTTATTAAATGCAAAGTATAGAAGGAAGTTTGGCGCATTAAATACATCCTCTTTTATACAATCAGAATTTTTAAATGAGATTAATCAAGATATTATTAAGGTGAAGCCTTATAAGACAGTTTACACTAAAAGAGTTGTACGCTCTGGTGGTAAGAAAACAATTCAAATATCTAGAACTGTAACAGAGTTTGATGATTTCAAAGTAGGAGATCAAGTACAACATAACCTGTTTGGTGTTGGTACTATTTTAGTATTGAATGGAACAGGTGAGAATCAAAAAGTTGGTGTTGAATTTGACGGCGGATTAAGAAAAAAGCTTATTGTTAAATATGCTAGACTAAAAAAAATAGATTAGCTAATTTGGATAATGGAAAATTTAATACCATGTAGATTTCATATTGAAGTTGAGTCAGTCTTAAAAGCTGAAGGGTTGCGAGCTACAAAGCAACGCTTAGACATTTGGGATGAGCTTTCTGCAACTAACAAACATAGAGATATTGAAACCATTCTTTCTTCTCTTAAAAAGAAAAAAATTAATGTTTCAAGAGCAACCTTATATAGAACAATCGATGTTTTCGTAAAGCATGGGCTATTAAAAAAACTTATTTTAGATGACGGTAAATTCTTATATGAACATAATAAGAAAACTATTACGCCTCAGCATGATCATATTGTATGCGAAGATTGTGGAGAAATTTTTGAGTTTTTTGATAATAGTATATCACAAATTGAAGATAAAATCGCCGGAGATCTTAATCTTAAAGTGACAAAGAGAGTTCATCAACTATCTGCTACCTGCACAGGTACTAAGTGCAATCATCCTGAAAGTTAATCTTTAAATGAAATCAATTCTCATTAGTAATCTAGTTTCTGGAATGAAGCTCCAAGGGTTTTATCTTTGTACGCAGAAAAAAATGAGAAGAAAAAAAGACGGCTCTATTTATCTTGATTTACTATTACAAGATAAATCAGGATTAGTAAGAGCTCGTTTGTGGGATAATGTTGAATCCCTGTCAAAAAAGTTTGATATAGGAAATCCTGTCGCCATAAAAGGCACTACCTATAAATATGGTGAAAATATTTTTATTAAAATTAAAAATATTAATAGAGCATCTATTGAAAAATATGCAAAATATGGTTTCAGTTCATCTGACTTAATTCCGAGTTCTAGAAAAAACGCAAAACAATTATGGGTTCTTTTAGGTAAAGAAATTGATCAAATATCAAAAGTACATTTAAGAAAATTGGTAAAAAAAATATTGGCTGATCATAAACAAAAATTTCAAGTTTATCCAGCTAGTATTTCGTATCAATATAATTATCAAAGTGGCTTAATTGAGCAAACTGTTTCACTAATAAAAATTTCTAAAATTTTAGGAAAACATTATAAGGTTGATACAGACTTACTTTTAACCGGAGCATGTTTACATCAAATTGGTAAACTGTACTCCATTAATATGGGATTCTCTCATCCTAAGTCAAATGAAAGGCGATTAGTGGGTAATGCTATTCTTTCGAGAGATATCGTAAACAATTATATTAAAAAAGTTAAACGTTTTCCAGATGAAGATAAATTGAGCTTGGAGCATTTAATCTTATCTTACCAAGGGAGAAAAGAATGGCAAAGTCCTGTTGAGCCCCAAACACTTGAAGCAGTTCTTCTACATACGATAAATTATATGGATTCACATGTTAATGTTATGAGCCAAAAGTGATAAATAAGTTTAGTTTTTTTTATATTTTTACAATATCACTATTATTCACTCAAGAAAGCATCAGTTATGATATGTCTGGTCAATTTGGAGTTGAGCTAAGTAATAATCAGATTCTTTGGGATAGAGATCAGCGATTTGATAATTTGCTTATTGATAAATCTTCAACCAATTTTAGAAATAAATTTTCATCTTTTGATTTTGAGAATATGCCTTCAGATTCAGTTTATGTAAAGAGTAAGTTTCGATATGAATTTGGTGATTATGGTTTCGATAGACTGAATATCGGATTGAAAAAACATTCTGAAAATACTGATTTTCAGTTTTTAGCTATGAAAAAAAGTTTTTTTGGTAATTATTCAGAATTTGCAAATGCAGATTCTAGTCCACTGAGTTTATTTTATAAAATTGATTATAAAGCTAAAGTCTCCGAGCATAATCTTTACTTTTCAAGTGGATATTTTAGAGAAGATACTGCCTTTATTTTTGACAATCAGTCTGGATTAGATACATCTGCTAACAAAGAATTCTCTGATTTTTTATCGCTAACAATTGGAGATATTTTTATAAAAGATGGATGGCATTATAATTTTGAAGTAAATCACATTAGCAAATTTGATGAAAAAGAAATCATTGAATATCCTATTAGTTATGCGATTGATTTAGAAAGAAGTAGATTAAATTTTAGTGCTTCTAATAATGAATACGTTTCAATCGAAGCTTTATTAGACAATAGCTATTATAAAGATAAAATATCTTCGAAAACTTTCACTAGAAATACATTACATCTAACTAATAGAAATAAGCTCCCTTTCGGAAGCTTAAAGTATGGTATAGATTATATTGGTGACAATGTAAGCCCAAACATATCTTATGGCGCTACTTTTGGTACAGTTGAACTATTATTAGAAAGAAGGAACAAATCAACAAGGTTGCTTTTTGATGATTATAGCCTAAATGATGAAAAAACGGAGAATTGGGATTCATTTATATTAAACTATTCTTTAGATACAAAAGTTTCCTTAGTCTCAACCTTAAAGTACGTTCAAGCAAATAATATTATCACAAAAAATGTATTAGAAGATGTTACTTTTCCTGAAAATATCGGCTATAAATTTGATTCTGATGATATGCTTTCGCTTAAGACAAAAATTTTGATACCCTTAAAAAGAAGTAAGATAGGCTTTACTCATTACCATAATTTTTATGACAGTCTTATAAGTTCGAATAGATCGGATATAATTGAGATGGATTATCATTTTAAGACATCTTTTATAAATGAAAATTTAGGGATTGCAGGCAAGCTTTCGCTGTTATACTTATCACGTAATCATTCCGATTATTATTTTGATTATTTTAGAAATATGCCTGTTTCAGATAATACGACACATTATAAAGATAGCTATAATATTGGATTAGATTTAGATATATCTATTGCAGATGTTTTATTAACAGTAAGATTAAAGAATGCACTCCATAGATTGCCAGTTGATGGAGACTATTCTATTAGTAACGCTGAACTATTCAACCCAATGAATAGCCTCCTATCTTTTGGTATTATTTGGGAATTTGACGACTAAATTTTGTATTCCGCTACTAGTTTAATACTTCTACCTGGTTCAGGATATCCTAATGTAGATTCAAATGTTTCATCAAGAAGATTATCTACTACTAGACTTGCTTTTAATGCATCAAAATCTTTAGATATACTAATATCTAGTACGCCAAAAGCATCACTATCTGTCTGATCACTCCAATCAGATCCATATTGCAAAATACGTTTTCCAGTATATTTGTAGTTGAGTACCATATTCATACTCTGGTTAAAATTATGAGCTAGGAATATGTTTGCTGAATAATCAGGAACATATAATAATTTTTCATCCATATCATTGTCCTTACTATCATAAATATTATATGATATTTGCAACTGACTACTTGCAAAATCTTTCAAGAAATTAATATTATATGTTGTTCTTGATGCGGAAGAAACGTTTATAGGTATATACTTAAATGACTCATTAGGTTGCCATAAGATCAAGTTTTCATAATCCTTCATTGTTCCTGTTAATGTAAATTTTCCAACAACAGAATTATTTGTCATATTAACAGAAAAGTAGTCACTTTCCTCTGGTTTTAAATCTGGATTTCCAGCGCTATATAATCCATCTGGCCAGTATAAATCATTCAGTGTAGGGAATTGGAAAGAGGAGCCTGCATCTAGTCCAAAGTCAAAATAAGATAAATCATCCTTTGCAAACTGATCTACAGATTCAAAGCTGATATTGTAAGTAAATTTATCATTACCAGATTGTTTGTCAAATCTTGTCGATGGTGATATCTTAAAGTCTTTTTCATAATCAGTATAGTTTAATAGAAATGTAGCAGAGTTAGAATTGAGCTCTTGGTTACTTAAATCAGTGCTACTAATACTATCAACTTTTTGTTTTGCAGATAGTCGATAATCCAAGTTAGTGCTGATTTCTTTTGTAAAATCTAGTCCAAATGAAGATTGATCAAGATCGTGTTCACTGAAGACTGGAAAAGATTCATCAGGGTCATCATATACTTGATTGCTAGTTGATCGATTCATATAAACTTTAAGATTACTGTCTACAAAAAATTTCATAAATGAAAGTGAATATAAATCATATTCATCAGTTCTTGTTGCTAGGGCAGATGGAAAGCTAGTACTTCCTGCGGCGCCTCTAGTATTTTTGGTTGTTAAAGAATTTATATTAATTATTAGGTCATCTCTAACAAGAAATTCTCTATTCATTGCAAGGAAGAACTGATCTATTGAATTATTTTCTCTCTTACTGTTTAATCCAGATACAGAGTCTTTAAAATCATAATCTCCATCATAGGTAGTTTTCCCAAAAGTTATAGTTCGTTTTGATTTTTCTCTTCCTATTGTATATGTTGCTCCGTATTGATTAAATCCATAATCACCTGAACTATAAAAAATTCTATTTGGAGCATTTTTGGTATTGATATCCAGTGTTCCATCAATAGATCCAGAACCATAAGTAGTCCCAGAGTTTAATCTATAGTTTATTGAACTCAAGGTAAACGATGGAAATGAAGATAAATCTACTTGTCCATTTTGAGCATCAGTTAAATCTACACCATTGAATAGTACTTTTGTATGGCGAGCATAACCTGCATCAAAAGAAGCTGATGTTACGCCTGCATATCCACCGTAGGTTCTCAATTCAAGAGAGGGCAGTTGAGATAAAGAACCATTTCTCGAAAATGAACCTAAGTTATTTTTTAAGCTAGTATTTTTTAAGTATCTTGAGCTACTTTTACCGTACACATTAACTGCTCTTAAATTGACATTTTCATTTGCTAAAGTAAAAACCTTAGATTCATTAATATCTAGTTGAATTGTTTTACTTTCAAATCCAATTCTATTCAATTCAATTTTTGAATCTGCACTTACTTCAATGACAAAAGATCCATTATCATTTGTAGTAGTCCAATTATCATTTTGATTTCCGCTGTGTAACTCTCTTACTATTACATGCGATAAAGGCTGGCCACTTGTATCAATGACAGTTCCATTTAAGGTTTGTGAAAAAAGATTAGATATGAGTATTGTTGATAATAAAAAGTAATATTTCATTATACTTTCCTCCGAAGTTTAGTTTTGTTGTTTTAGTAAATAAGGTCTCCTGACTTATACCTATTAACGATTTAAAACCTTCTCCCAGCTTTTATGGAATGGTAATAATTAAATCTCAGTAATTACAGTAGCGGGGACTGTTCTAGAATTTCACTAGTATTCCCTACATTTACTCTGCAGAATGTTAATGTTATTTTTATAAAATGTGAATGATTATTTTCATAAATTCATTAAGAATGAAAAAAAATAATCCAAATATAAACATCAACAACAGTGTCACTCTTGTATTAAATGCTAGTTATTTACCTCTTGCAGTATGTTCTTCTAAACGTGCTTTATGCCTATATTTTTTAAATAAAGTTGATGTCTTGATGAGCCATGACAAATTTATATATTCTCCTTCTACGCGAATAAAAGTACCTAGTGTAGTAAAGTTGAAAACATATGTTTCATATAACAGTTTAGAAGTTGTTTTGAATAGAAAAAATTTGTTGCTTCGAGATAATTCATGTTGTCAGTATTGTGGATCAAAATCAAACCTAACAGTTGATCATATCATTCCAAAACTTAAAGGCGGTTCTGATACATGGGAGAATCTAATTGTAGCTTGCTCTCCTTGTAATGCAAAAAAGGGAAGTAGAACACTAAAAGAAGCAAATATGAAATTGATGAAACAACCGAAAAAACCTAATAGATTCATGTACTTTAATCAGTTTGTAAAAAATAAAAATGTAGGTTGGAAAGATTATTTATTTATAGATAGGAACTAAAATGAAGAAAAAAAGAATATTAAGTGGAGCACAACCTTCCGGATTATTACATATCGGAAACTATTTTGGTATGATTAAGAGGATGATTGATTTTCAAGATTCTTCCGATCTATTTTGTTTTATCGCTAACTATCATTCTTTGACATCAATTAATAACAAGGAAGAATTAGAAAAAAATACCTTTAATGCATTTTCTGATTTGCTAGCTTTGGGACTTGATCATAAAAAATCTACTATATGGGTTCAGTCTCATGTACCAGAAGTGACTGAGCTAACGTGGATACTATCTAATTTTACTAGCGTCGGACTAATGCAAAGATCAACATCTTATAAAGATAAGGTTGCAAATGGATTAACACCAAATATGGGATTATTTTCTTATCCAGTATTAATGGCCTCAGATATCCTAGCATTTCAATCTGATATCGTTCCTGTTGGGAAAGATCAAAAACAACATTTAGAAATGACTAGAGATATAGCTGTAAAATTTAATAATACTCATGGTCCAGTTTTTACTATTCCAGAAATTGATATTGATGAAAATAGCGAGATAATATTTGGTATTGATGGTAAAAAGATGAGTAAATCTTATGATAATACCATACCTATTTTTGGAAATGAAGAATTTATGAAGAATCAGATAATGAATATTGTAACAGATTCTGCAGGTCTTAATGAACCTAAAGATATAAATACTCCTCTTTTCAATATGTATTCATTATTTCTCGATGAAGAAAAAAGAAATGAACTAAAAGATAGATATGCTACTCCAGGCTTAAAGTATATGAGTATTAAAAATGAGTTGTTTGATTGCATAATGGATTATTTTTCGGAACAGAGAACCTTGAAGCAGCATTATTTAGATAATCCTGATGATATCTTTGATTTAATGGAGATAGGGAGAAAAAAAGCAGAAATTATTGCATCTGATACGCTATCAAATGTCAAAAAATCTATTGGAATGGTTTAGATAGTGTTTAATGTAAAGCTAGAAAATTTTGAAGGACCATTAGACCTACTTTTATATTTTATCAAAAGAGATAAAATAGATATATATGATATTCCAATATCTAAAATTACATCAGAATATATTGATGTTATTAATACTGCTAAAAAACTCGATGTTTCAATAGCTGGAGAATTTCTTTTTATGGCATCATTGTTACTAAGATTAAAAACAAGAATGTTATTACCTAGACAACAGGATGAAGAAGGTTTAGATATCGATGACCCGAGAATTAGCTTAGTAGATCAATTATTGCAGTATAAAAATTTCAAAACGATTGCACATCAATTAAAAGAGATTCATGAGGAGAATAAAGATTTATTTTTCAGACCAAATGATAAAATTCCTTTTCAAAAAAAACCAAATCCTGCAGACTTTTTAAATGAAGTCAGCTTGTTTGATATTTCAAAAATATTTCAAACTGCTATTGATAGTGTATCCGAAGATAAGCCATTTACCTTGGTGAGAGAGACGATATCATTGCAGGAACAGAAACAGTTTATTGTATCTAATTTTAAAAATAAGAAAACTATTTCTTTGGCTAGCTTGATCAAGAAGTTAGAAAGTAAATTAGAAATTATTGTTACATTCTTGGCTGTATTAGACATGATAAAGGAGTCTGAATTGATCTGTAAACAAAAAAATACTTTTGAAGATATTGAAATCAAATTAAATATTATCACTGCATGAAAGAACAGCAGTTAATTATAGAGTCTTTACTCTTCGTTGCATCGGAACCTCTTTTACAGTCAGATATTGAAAGAGTATTCGATGGCGATGATATACCCTCGTTAGATGATGCGATAATAGATATTAATGCTAAATACTCTGATAGTGCATTTGAAGTCAAGGCTGTTGGAGAAGGATATATGCTTGTAACCAAGAAAGAATTTGAGCCATTTATATCTAAGTATATACCAACAAAAAAACTCATGCTATCTAATGCTAGCTTAGAAGTTTTAGCGATTGTTGCATACAAGCAGCCAATATCAAGAATTGATATTGAATCAATTAGAGGAGTAGATTGTAAGGGAGTAATAAAAAACTTATTAAACAAAAAATTAATAAAGATAGGCGGTAGAGACGATTCGTTAGGTAAAGCGTTGCTTTATCATACTACCGACGAATATTTAAAACATTTTGGGTTAACAAATCTATCCGAGATGCCAACGATTAGTGAGATTTCTGAGATTATAGATTCTGAAGATAATGGAATCATAAATGAAGCTCTTTAAATTTATTTCATCATCGGGAATTATTTCTCGAAGAAAAGCACAGGAATCAATCCAGCTAGCGATGGTTACGGTTAATAATGTGCTTGTTATGGATCCTTTTAAAGAAATTGATCCTGTGAAAGATGATATTAGATTAGATGATCAAAAAATAATATTAAATTCAAATAACACCACAATCATTTTATATAAACCTAAAGGATTTATATCGTCACGAAGTGATGAGATGGGTAGAAAGACAATTTTTGATTTGTTGCCTAGAAAGCCTTTTCTAAATCATGTAGGTAGGCTTGATAAAGATACAACTGGAATAATTTTACTCACTAATGATGGAGATTTATCTCAATTTTTAACTCATCCTAAAAATAAAATACCAAAAGAGTATATTGCTAAAACTGATCAATTAATTAGTGAAAAAATTATTAAAAAGATTGAAAAGGGTATTTTTATAGGCTCAGGAGAAAGAGGTAAAGCAAAAATTATTTCACAAGAAAAGATTAAAAATACCATTCATGTAAACATGATCTTGAAGCAGGGTAAGAAGAATGAGATAAGAAGAATATTTAAGTTTTCAGGTCTTAATCTCATAGCATTAAAAAGAGTAAAGTTTGGTAATATTACGCTGGATCAATTAAAAGAAGGTCAATGGAGAGAATTAACAAAGAAAGAAAAGCAGTATTTAGATAAAATAACAAGAAAAGGATAAGATTTTAAACATCTTGGCATTTGTTGCAAGAAAAACTAACTTTCTGAGCATTTTTATGGTAATAACAATTGATGGACCGGCTGGCGTTGGTAAAACTACTACCGCAAAAAAACTAGCTAGTAAGCTAGGGTATCAGTATTTAGATACCGGAGCTATGTATAGAGCTGTTACTTACTTTTTAAGAGAAAGTTCTGTAGATATTAGTTCTGAGGCCCATGTTAGAAAAATGTTAGATATTTTAAATTTGGAATTAGACTTCACATCTGAAGATGAGATTAAAATAATCTTAGATAATAAAGATATTAGTACATTGATTCGTAGTAAGGAAATTACAAGTGCAGTTAGTGAGGTCAGTGCAATAAAGGCAGTTAGAGAAAAAATGGTAAAAATACAGAAAGATACCGTAAAGAATGGTAACTTTATTGTTGAAGGAAGAGATATTGGAACAGTAGTTTTTCCAGATGCAAAATATAAATTTTTTTTAACAGCTGATTATGATGTTAGAGCACAAAGAAGATTAGAAGATTTTAAGAGAGTAAATGAGGAGTTAAACGTTAACAAAATAAAACAAGATTTGACAGATAGAGACCAGTATGACAGTAGTCGTAAACTTTCTCCATTGAAACAAGCAAAAGATGCATTTGTAATTGATACATCAGCCTGCACTATCGATGATCAAGTAAATCAAATCTTTAAACACATTGAAAGAAACTAATAATATGAACAATCAACCTAAACAAGATACAAATCAAGAAGTAGTAGAACCGACAGTAATTGAAGAAGCGGTACTAGAAGAAGCAGTAGTGGAAGAGGTAATTACAGAAAAGTCAGCCCCAGAAGACAAACCTGAACAAGTAGAAACATCTTCTAAAAAAACAATTAAAGATTATTTAAGTAAAGATTTATTTGCTGGGGTTAAAGTAATCTCAGACAAAGAAGATCAGGTTGAAATTGAAAAAATAGCTGATGATATACTAGAAGAATACCAAGGTACTTTTAATGATATATCAGAAAATCAAATCATATCAGCAAAAGTAATTGGTATCAGCGATAATGATGTAATGGTAGATATTGGTTTTAAGTCAGAAGGATTAATTAGTAGATCAGAATTCAATAATAAAGATTTACCTGAAATAGGTTCAAATATCGATATATTCCTTGAAAAATTTGAGGATACAGACGGAAATATTACATTATCAAAATACAAAGCAGATTTCATTAAGAGATGGGATGAGCTCAAAGAATTTGAACAAAGCAAAGAGCCTGTTCAGGGAAAAATTGTTAAGCGCGTTAAAGGTGGTCTCGTTGTAGACTTGGGTGTTATACAAGCTTTTCTTCCAGGATCTCAAGCCGATGTTCAGCCAATTAAAAACTTTGATGATTTAGTTGGTAAAGAATTTGATTTCCAGATTGTAAAAGTAGATGAGATGAGAAAAAACCTTGTAGTATCTAGAAAAGCAATATTAGAAGAATCCTTGAACGAAAAACGTCAAGAGCTAATGACGAAGATTGAAGTCGGTGCACAGTTACAAGGGCTAGTTAAAAATATAACTGATTTTGGAGCTTTTGTAGATTTGGGCGGTGTCGATGGATTGATACATATCACTGATTTTTCATGGGGGAGAATTAACCATCCATCCGAAATTGTATCAATAGGCGACGAAATCACAGTTCAAATTATTGACTACAACAAAGAAACGTCCAGAATTTCTTTAGGATTAAAACAATTAATTGAAAATCCTTGGCAAGCTATACCAGATAAATATAGCATTGGAGATAATATCGTAGGTAAGATTGTAAGTATTATGAATTATGGAATCTTTATCGAGCTTGAGAAAGGTATTGAAGGTTTAATTCATATATCTGAAATATCATGGACCAAGAATATTCAAAATCTTCAGGATCAATATAAAGTTGGTGATTCTTTAGAATCAAAAATCTTATTCATTGATGCAAATGAGCAAAAAATAAGTTTAGGTATCAAGCAGTTAACTAAAGATCCTTGGGATGATATATCTTCACAGGTTAGCATTGGAGATAAGAAAGAGGGAGCTGTTAATAAAGTTACAAAATTTGGAGCTTATGTAGATTTAGGAGAAGACATTGAAGGTTTTATAAGAAATACAGATTTTCATTGGACAAAAAATCCACTTCATCCAAAAGAGTTTGTTAGTGAAGGCGATACAATCAAGTTTGTTGTTACAGATATTTCAGATAAGGATAGAAAAATTTTGTTAAGTATGAAAGACTTAACAGATAATCCATGGCCTCAAATTATAGAGAAATACTCTTCGGGTGATAAACTTAAAGGATCTGTATCACTTGTAAATGATTCAGGAGTTGTAATTGATATGGGTGATGATGTAGTCGGTATTGTTCCTTCAGATAAAATTTCAAAAGAATTGAAGAAAGATTATTTACCCTCTATAGAACCAGGTGACTCTATTGATTTATTAGTTGTTGAGGTTAAAGAACAAGATAAGAATGTCATCTTAATGCTTGATCAACCTGATGCTGACTAATACAAATCAGATCAAAAGACTTTTATATTCTTTTGTTATTGCGTTTATTTTTTGGTTTTTTATTAAAAGTGAAGATACCTACTCTGTTACAACATCAATTCCTTTAGTTGCACGAAATCTTCAAGAACAGAAGACGTACAAGGAAGAAGTTCCTGAAAGTATTATTGTTACTTTAAAAGGATCGGGTAGAGCATTTATTTGGCTAAGATTCTTCGATAATTTTTATGAAGATTACAAAGCCGTGATAGATTTAAGTAGCATTGCAGATGAATATAACTTTGAACTCGATCAATATTATAAAAATAATCCAGAAAAAATAGTTTTACCAGAATCTTTAGAATTAGAATTTGTTGAAGTCATTTCCCCAAGAAGTATAAAAATTAATCTTGATCAATATTTGGTAAAAAAAGTACCTATTAAATCAGAGGTAATAGTATCAACTGCTCCAGGATATATTCAAGTTGGAGAGGAAGTCTTTTCCCCAGATTCTATCAGTATTGGAGGTCCGCAAGAAATCGTAGATACTATCAATTTTGTGAAAACTCAAAAAGATACCCTAGTAAATTTAGTGTCATCTATAGAGTCTGAATTTTTGATAATCAACCCTGATAGGGTTGTTGATTTTGATCCTAAAAAAGTCGAAGGATTTATTAATATTCAACCAATTAGTGAAACAATTGTAACGGGGATTCCTGTTAAATTAATTAATAAGCCCAATGACATAAATGTTTTTGTTAATCCCGCTACAGTTTCATTAACTATTGTTGGAGGATTAGATCAAATTGCTAGTATAGTATCAACAGACATAGAAGTTTTAATAAACTTTGAGAAGTCTTGGAGTCCAGATAAGCAATTTTATTCACCGGAAGTAAGAATTCCTGATTCTATTTTAGAGTGGAAAGATTTATCTCCAAATAATTTAGAAATTTTAGTCATTAAAGAAATAAATTGATTATCCTAGGAATAGAAACATCTTGCGATGAAACTGGTGTCGCTATATGCGACAATTCGAAAATAATTTCAAGTTTTACGAAAACACAGTCTATTCATTCAAAATTTGGTGGAGTAGTACCTGAAATTGCTTCAAGAGAGCATGAAAAATTCTTACCTGAAATCACACAGAAAGTTCTTAACGATGCTAATTTAGAATTTTCAGATTTGGAGGCAATAGCAGTCACAAGTGGTCCTGGATTGATGGGCTCCCTATTATCTGGTATTTCTTTTGCTAAAGGGATTTCTCAAGGCTTAGGTATTCCTATTATTCCAATTAATCATTTAGAAGCTCATTTAAATTCAGCTTTTATTGAATTTGAAGAGCTAGATCCACCTTTCATTAATTTGCTTGTATCAGGAGGACATACTCAAATCTGGCTTGTAGAAAATTTGTTTGAATATACTTTATTAGGTGAAACTTTAGATGATGCTTGTGGAGAAGCTTTTGATAAAGGGGCAAAAACATTAGGATTAAATTATCCTGGTGGACCAGAAATAGAAAAACTAGCCATGAATGGAAATAGAAAGTTAATAGATTTTCCACGACCTATTATAAATGACGGAACATATAATTTTAGTTTTAGCGGACTCAAAACTTCTCTTATTAATTGTGTTAATAAAAATGAATATAATTTGGATGATATTGCTGCTAGCTATCAAGAAGCAATTGTTGATAGCTTAGTTGGAAAAATGAAAAACTCTATGGATGATTTAAATATCAATACAGCTATAGTTTGCGGAGGAGTTGCTGCAAATCAAAGACTCAGAGAAAAATTAGGTCAATTAGAACAAACTATTATCTTTCCATCTATGAAATATTGTACTGACAATGCGGATATGATTGCATTTTTAGGTGAGAAAAAAATCAATAATAATACAGCTAAAATAGGTATAAATTTTTCTGCTTATTCTAGAGGAATGGTTCTTTAGAAATGAAGGGTAGTTATAGGTTATATTTTTTACTATTAATTGCTACCGGTTTAGGAGCATCTTTATATATAAACTCTTTTAATCCTGAAATGAATAACGAAATGACTATACAGGATATTATTACATCAAAAATAGTCGAATTAGATGATAAAAAAGATATTGTAGATATAGCAATAAAGAATGTTATTGTATATCCAAATCGATTTGATAAGAAATCTATTTATATTGATATTGAAATTAATAATCAAAATGGAGATGGATTTACCCAGATTACATTATCTAATGGGGGTAAGCTAATAGCATCAGATAAAATGAAGCTATATCCTAATAAGCATACTTATTTTCAGTCATTTCTAATCAAGGACAATATTAATTTTAATAATGTATTTGATGTAAAACTTTCTAGTTTAAAGTTAGAAAGCGATATATCCAATAATAGACATAGCTTTACCACAAATTTAAAAACTGAGAAGCTAGATATTGCACTTATTAGTGGTACTCTTAATTATAATTCCAGAGCTATTATAAGTAAGATTGATAATAATTTTGATCATTTCTACCCAGCGTTTGATAGTCATGTACATAATTTTGAAGACTTTTGGTTCAAGAAATATGATATAGTAATTTTTGATAATTTTCCTGAAATGCCTATTTCAGATAGATGGTTCAACCTCTTCATCAAAAAAATATATTCTGAAAATACTTCTTTGATAATGTTTAAAGGAGGTGGAGAAGATTTAAATTCATTTCAAAAGATAGGTCCCTTATTTGGAATAAATCTTTCCAATAAAGGTGATTTAAAAAATATTTCAAAAAAAACATTTTTTTCTAAAAATCATTTTAAATCAGTCCTGATAAATGATAAGCTTTTATATAAATATTTATTACAAGGCGACGAAACATACATTGAAGAAGCAATAGACTGGGTATCTAAAAAGAAAGATTTAAGCTATAAATTTTTTGTAGGTAATGAAAATTATTATATAAATGAACCAGTATTTATATATGGTTTTGCAGACGGTATTGATACAAATAAGAAAGATTTTAAGATTCATATCTATAAAGATGGAATACATATTCACGAAGAAAAATTATACCTTAACCCCATGTCAGATTACTATTTTAATAAATTAAAGATTTCAAATATTGGACAATATGAACTTAAAATTCTTGATGAAGAAAATATTACCTTACAAATGATTAATGTTAATATCTTAGAAGAATTAATTAAATTATAGTACATGATTGATATAAAAAATATAAGAGAGCAACAGTCTTTAATTCAAGATAGGCTTGCAAAAAGAGATAAATCTATAAATTTAGATAATATTATATCAGCTGATTTAAGTCTGAGAGAATTGACAAAAAAACTTAATGATTTACAATCTGATCAAAATCGACAATCAAAAGAAATCGGTATTTTAAAATCTGAAGGCAAGGCTGATGATTCTGTTTTCGCAAAGCTAAAAGAATTATCAAATACTATTAAAGATCTTGAAGTAGAGCATCGTACTAAATCTAAAAACTTAAAGAGTATGCTTTTAGATCTTCCCAATATCCCTCACAGCTCAGTTCCTGTTGGAACATCAGAAAAAGACAATGCTCTCATCAAGGACTGTGATTCAAAGAAAGAGATTAGTTTTTCACCAAAAAGTCACGTTGATATTGCTCAAGATCTTGATTTAATTGATTTTGAAGCAGGAGCAAAGATTTCTGGTGCCGGATTTCCTCTTTATAAAGGTAATGGAGCATTGCTGGAGAGAGCATTACTTAATTTTATGATAGATTTTCATTTGAAAAACTATAATTATACAGAGTTTTTTACTCCATTTTTAGTAAAGCCAGACGCCGCTATAACAACTGGTCAATTACCAAAATTTGATGAAGACATGTATCATATAGAAAAAGATGAATTATATTTAATACCAACAGCAGAGGTACCATTAACCAATATCCATAAAGATGAAATCTTAGAATTGTCTGCTTTACCAAAATACTACTTAGCTAATTCTGCATGCTTTAGAAGAGAAGCAGGTTCTTACGGTAAAGACACCAGAGGCTTACTTAGAGTTCATCAGTTTAACAAGGTGGAGTTAGTAAAATTTGTACATCCAGATTCTTCATATGAGGAGCTAGAGTCTTTAAAAAATCAGGCAATAAAATTATTAGATTTATTAGAGCTCGATTATAGAATTATAGAGCTATGCACTGGAGATTTAGGTTTTTCTGCCGCAAAATGCTATGACTTAGAAGTTTGGGCACCAGGAGAAGAAAAATGGCTAGAAGTATCTTCTTGTAGTAACTTTGAGGACTTTCAATCTAGAAGAGGAAACATTCGATTCAGAGATGAAAGTGGTAAAGTAGATTTTGTACACACACTTAATGGCTCAGGTCTTGCAACCCCAAGAATTTTTGCTGCATTATTAGAAACTCATCAAAATCAAGACGGTTCAATTACAGTTCCGGTAGCTCTGCAGCCTTATTTGGGTCTAGCGGAGATCAAATAATTGAAAAAAATCTGGGTTTATCTAAACCTTTTTATATGGACATTTTTTTATGGCACATTATCAATGTTCTCAATTTTGCTTTCGAAAAATAAAAGCAACTTCAAGTATTATGGAATTAATTGGGGAAAGACATTAGGAAGATTGTTTGGTATCAAACTAAGAGTTGTTGGTAGAGAAAATTTTGATAGTAATAAGCAGTATATTTTCGCACCCAACCATTCCTCAATAATCGATTTTCAAATCCTATTACTAGCAGTTAATCAATACTGCGTTTTTGTTGCTAAAAAAGAATTAGATAGGATCCCTATATTTAATACTATTATTAAAACTGCAGGATTTGTTCTTGTAGATCGCAGGAATAACAAGGATGCTATCAGATCATTAGAAAATTTAAAATTAGATTTGAAAAAATATCCTCGTTCAGTTGCTATCTTTCCAGAAGGTTCACGAACAAAAGATGGAAATTTACAGGATTTTAAGAAGGGAGCGGCAGTGCTTGGAATTGATACTGGACTACCAATTATTCCTGTTGCTATTATAGGTTCATATAGATGGTGGAATACAGGTTTATTTACAAAAACAACGAATATTGTAACTATTATTTTTGGTGACCCTATAAATACAAGCAACAGTCTTTATGAGGATCGTAATAAGATTACGATGGGTATTAAAGATCAAATTACTAAATTAAGAAATGGATAATCATAAACATCAATTACAAAATAGCATAGATGCTATTAAGTCGGATAAGAAGTGTAATAGAAAAATTGTATTTACAAATGGATGTTTTGATATCTTGCATGTAGGGCATATTAGATATTTATCTCAAGCAAGATCGCTTGGAGATATATTAGTTGTAGGTATTAATACTGATGAATCAGTAAGAAGTTTAAAAGGTCCATCAAGGCCAATTAACTCTTTGTATGATAGATCTTTATTGCTTTCAGAATTAGTATGTGTGGATTATGTTGTTAGTTTTAAGGAACAAACTCCATTAAAATTAATTAAAATGATTATGCCAGATATTTTAGTAAAAGGTGGAGATTATACATTAGATACTGTAGTAGGATCAAATGATGTCATTGATGCTGGTGGAAAAGTAGAATTATTAAAATTTCATGATGGATATAGCTCAACTAAATATATTGATAAAATAAAAAAACACTAGCTTGATTCTCAAATACTTTACAGATAATTTCCCTTCCCTATGAGATTAATTAAATCATATGTAATGTTAATGATACTAACAGGTTATATCCTGGGTCAAGATTCTAATATTCAAAAACCTAAGAAGCCATTCATGAACACTAGCGATGCTGCTTTTCTTGGCAACGGAAATCGTATTTCATCTATTTTAAACGAAGCAAAACAATTTTTATCGGACGCGGTAATAGCAGATGTTAATCAGGATACTGTAGAGGTTGTTTATAATATTAAAAGAATTTTTGATCTTTTATCGGATGTTGAACAATTAGGTGTAAGAGAAGAACTTGATAAAATAGAATTTGAAAAATTTCAGTCTGATTTTATTCAAATATATACAACAAGACTTAATACAATAGGTAGCTCAACTCAATTCTTAACAGCAGACTTGATTAGACGAGATATTGCATCAATAACCAATCAGAATGAATCAGTAGAAATGGGCACAACAAAATTTACTATCATTGATGATAGAGAAGGTCATATTCCTCTCGTTATAAATTCACAGGTTGAGAGTTATATTAGATATTTTCAAGGTAAGGGACGAAAAGGATTCAATATTTGGCTTAGAAGATATGTTCAATACAGAGATATGATGCTACCAATATTGGAAGAGTATGATCTTCCTGAAGAGTTAATTGTTGTTTCAATGATTGAATCTGGACTTGATCCAAAGGCAGTATCAAGAGCTAAGGCCGTAGGTTTGTGGCAATTTATGTATCTAACTGGTAAGCAATATGGGCTAGAAAGAAATTGGTACATTGATGAGCGTCAAGATCCTGAAAAATCTACTAAAGCTGCAGCTAAATATTTTAAAGATTTATATAAGCAATTTGATGATTGGTATTTAGTACTAGCGGCCTATAATACAGGTCCAGGAAGGGTTAACCGTGCATTAAAATTACATGAAACCTCTGATTATTGGCAGTTATACTCTTTACCAAAAGACACTAAAAATTATATCCCATACTTTCTTTCATCAGCAATTATCTTGAGAAATCCTGAAAAATATGGATTCAAAATTCCAAAGTCTAACCCTCTTAAATACGATGAAGTAATTATTGAAAAAAGTGCCGACCTAACCATTCTTGCAAAAGCAGCAGGTACAAAACGAAGTACTATTCAACGTTTAAATCCAGAGTTAAGGCAACCAGCAACACCATCAAGCGGGTCTTATAATCTTAATATACCATATGGTAAAAAAGATAGTTTCTATAAAAAATTTAATGCTTTACCTGATGAACAAAAGTTTGCAGTACAAAAAGTAGAACACCGTGTTAGAAAGGGTGAAAATTTTATATCTATTGCCTCAAAATATCGTGTATCTGTCGCAGATTTACAGACTATCAATAATATTAGCAACATTAACAAGCTATCTATTGGGCAGCGTCTAAAAATTCCGGTAAAAGGTGGAGTATATTCAAATTATCCCGAAAAGATTATTTATAAAGTAAAAAGTGGAGATACCCTAGGTCATATTGCAGAAAAATATAATACGAGAGCAGCTGAAATAAGGAAGTGGAATAATATGGGAAATACTTCAAATATTTATCCCAATCAGAAATTATCATTATTTGTTAACAGTAAACCAGATAAGGATACTCCGAGTAAAAATGTTTATATTGTCAGGTCTGGTGATACCTTAAGCGGAATAGCAGACAAACATAACTTAGAGGTTAGTAAGATTAGAGAGTGGAATAGTATTAGAAAAAATTCTTCTAGAATCTATCCCGGTCAAAAACTAACCTTATTCGTTAAGTAAAAATTTGATGGAGAATTATTATTATGATTAAACAAGATATAGTAGATAGCGTTTCAAAGAAAACGGGATTAACTAAACTAGAAGTGGAAGCTGTTATTAATACATCTTTCAAAGAAATTATTACAACATTAAGTAAAAATGAAAAAATTGAATTAAGAGGGTTTGGAACATTTGCAGTAAAGCATAGATTGCCAAAGAAAGCACGAAATCCAAAGACAGGAGATCCGGTTTATTTACCAGAAAGATACGTACCTGTTTTTAAGCCTTCTAAATTAATGAAAACAACTGTAAACGACGAATTAATAGATTATTAAATAGGAGCACTTGATGCCTTGCGGTAAAAAAAGAAAAAAAAGAAAAATGAATACACATAAACGTAAAAAACGTTTACGTGCAGACAGACATAAAAAGAAAAAATAGATAACTAAGATGAAACCGAAAAGTTTTGCTATTTGGGCAAATCCTGGAAAAAAAGAAGTTCCAGGATTAGTCCATGAAGTTATGCTATGGGCAAAAGATAATAATATAAAATTATTTTTACCTGATAGCTTAGAGCACCTAAAAATTGCTTCTAACCACTCTAATTTTTACGACTCTAATGTACCGCCAGATATTGATTTTTTATTATGCTTAGGGGGTGATGGTACATTAATTGCAGGTGTAAGAATTTTTAGCAACCCTACTGTGCCAGTTTTAGGAGTTCATATTGGAGGATTGGGATTCCTCGCACAAATAACACCCAAAGAATTAACTGAAAAGTTAAATATGATTAAAAATGGCCAATCTACTACTCAAGAAAGATTGGTTCTAGATGCCCAAATTTCCAATAGTAATAAATCTCATTTTGCGATTAACGATTTTGTTGTCCAAAATGAAATAGCCTATAGAGTAACTTCTCTATCTTTGTATATAGATGGAAAACATGTAAGTGATTATAAATCAGATGGTATTATTATTAGCACTCCTACGGGATCTACTGCATACTCTTTATCTTCTGGAGGTCCAATTGTCCAGCCTGATGTATTTTCTATTATAGTGACTCCAATTTCTCCGCACTCTTTAACATCACGACCTTTAGTTTTACCAGCTGATGTTGATATAGAATTTAGATTTAACGGTGATTCAGAAAAGGAGCTAAAGTTAATTTCTGATGGCCAAAACATTGAAAATTTTACTAACGATTCAACGGTAAAAATTTCACAAGCAAAGCACCATGTTAAATTTATTACTTTTGAAGACTATGATTATTATCAGACTTTAAAGACAAAAATGGTCTGGGGAAAAAGAGGGTCATAATGAAATTAATTTTGCGCCTCACTATCTTTGGATTCTTTATGAATATCATTACTGCTCAAAATATTATTCCATCAAAAGATCAAGTAATGAATTTTGCCTATGCAACTGCTAAAAAAGAGAATAAAAATGTTTTTTTAATGTTTGATGCTTCATGGTGTACTTGGTGTAAACGAATGGATAAAAATATGGCTAATGATTTATCAAAAGACTTCTTTAATGATAATTATGTTACAGTTCATTTAGCGGTTAATGAATATCCAGAAGAAAATAAGAAGCTTGAAAATCCAGGGGCTGTAGATTTTTATGATTCACTTAGAGGGGATGCAACCGGTATACCTTTCTGGGTTATATTTGATAGCGAAGGTAATATTTTAGACAATTCTTTAGACTCTAACGGGAATAATATAGGTTCGCCAGTGACAAAAGAAGAAGTTGAAGCATTTACTGCTATTCTAAAGAGTACAAGTAGTTTAAAAAAAGAAGATTTGAATATTATTACTGAAGTATTTTGGGATAAAAATAGATAACTAATTTTAAAAAGGACAACAAATGGCCAATTCAATTTCATTAAAAACAATAGAGAAATTTCAAAAAAAATATGAATCAGATCATCATGTCAAAGTGGCAAGAAATGCAATGATTCGTACAGATTTGAGTGACCTAACAATAAACTGGGATCGTTACAGAAGTATTAATCATTCTTTTTCAAATATTGTAAAAGGTGAAATGACAGTTACTAATCAAAAATCTAGCGGAAGATGTTGGGGATTTGCTGGATTAAATTTATTTAGATTTTATATTGGTAGGAAACATAATTTGAAGAACTTTGAATTTTCACAGAGCTATTTTATGTTTTGGGATAAGCTAGAAAAAGCAAATTACTTCTTAGAATGTATTATAGATTCTGCAGCTGAAGATTGGAATAGTAGAATGGTAATGCACCTTCTTTCAAATCCAATTGAAGATGGCGGACAGTGGGATATGTGGGTTAGTTTAATTGATAAGTATGGTGTTATTCCACAATCAGAAATGTCAGAGTCATTTTCTTCAAGCCAGTCATCTACAATGAATCGAATGATAGCTCGAAAACTTCGTGAGAATGCTAAAGACTTAAGACAGAATATAAGTAAAGGTGTTTCAGGAGATGATTTAGAAACTATTAAAACTGATATGCTTGAGCAGATATATAAGATGCTAACAATGCATATTGGAATACCTCCAACATCATTTAATTGGCAAACATATGACAAAAAGAAGAATTTCATTAGTTTTGAAAATCTAACTCCAAAATCTTTTTTTGATGATCATGTTGGATTAAATCTTGATGAGTATGTATGTCTTATCAATTGTCCTATGGAAGATAAAGAGTATAGGAAAGTTTATACTGTTGAGGCGCTTGGAAATGTGGTTGAAGGTAATTCAGTACGATATCTTAATGTCACAAGCGAAGAAATGAAAGCTGCATCAGTAAGTTCTATTAAAGATGATCATCCTGTATGGTTTGGTTGCGATGTTGGAAAGCATTTTGATAGAAAATTAGGAGTCATGGATATGGATTTATTTGACTTTAATTCTTTTTATCAATCAAGCTTTTCTATGAACAAAGCCGATCGTTTGCAGTATGGAGAAAGTCAAATGACTCATGCAATGCTATTTACTGGAGTAGATTTGGATGCAAATGATAAACCTATTAAATGGAGAGTAGAGAATAGTTGGGGCAATAAAGTTGGAGATAAAGGTTATCATATAATGTCAGACCAGTGGTTTGATGAGTATAATTATGAAGTTGTTGTACATAAAGACTACCTTTCTGATGATTTATATAACCTTTATAAAAACGAAGAAGCGATCCCCTTAAAGCCTTGGGATCCTATGGGTTCTTTAGCAAAATAATATATGGACACATTAAGTCATGCACTGTGGGGTAAAGGTCTTTTTGGTTATAGAGGTCATTGGAAACTAGCTATTTTTTTTGGAGCTATGCCAGACTTAGTATCTTTTGGAGTCTTATTCATTGTAAAGTTTTTTAGTGGTTCATTAAAATATAATGGATTACCGACACTTGAGAGTTTAAAACAGCTAGAACCATTTCCAGATTGGCTTTTCTTCATGGATAATTTATCACATAGCTTTTTGATTGCATTTTTTTTTATTGCATTAGTATCAAGGTATCGAACAGAGTTGGTTTGGCCTATGTTAGCATGGCCTTTCCACATTATTCTAGATTTTCCTTTTCATACGAAAGATTTTTTCCCCGTTCAAATCTTTTGGCCAGTATCTGATTTTCATTTTGACGGTATTTCTTGGTCTACCCCAGAAGTTATGATACCTAATTGCGCAGGAATAATTTTACTTTATTTATATAGATTTAAAAAATCTACTTAAGTCTAAAAATTGAAGAGAACAAATTTTTAATTATATATCCAGCCATCTTTGGATTTTCTTTTAATCTTCTAACTGAATAGTCATACCAATTATCTCCATAAGGAACATAAACTCTTACAGTATTACCATCATCAATGAGTTTTTTAAGTTTTTTATGCATTGGTACGCCATGCAGTACTTGAAATTCAAAACTTTTTTTAGAGATATTATTTTCAAGAATCCATTTATAAAGCTCATCCATTAAATATTCATCATGAGTAGCTATACCTACATATGCACCTCTTTTTAAAGCCTCTTTAACAAGAGAAATATAATTTCTTCTAATGTCTTGATAGCTAGAAAAAACTAATTCAGGATCTTCAACATATATTCCTTTACATATTCGAACATTAAAGGAATTAGAACTTAAAGTTTTAATATCTTGCATTGATCTGTGAAGGTACGCCTGAATTACTATTCCAATTTTATTATAATCTTTAAATACTTCTTTGTAGAGTTTGATTGTTTCTGATGTATATGGAATATTCTCCATATCTAATCTTAAAAAATTACTATTTTTTTTTGCAGCACCCACTAATATCAAAAGATTTTTTTTCACAATATCATAACCTAAATCTTGTCCAATATGACTTAATTTAATAGATAGATTAGCATTAAGATCTTGTGAGGTAATTCTATCATATAGATTTGCATAGCGCTCAGTAATTTCTGTAGCCTCTTTCTCTGTCTTTACATGTTCTCCCAAAATATCAATAGCTACATCATAACCTTTATTATTTAGCTTTTGCACATTAACTAACATTTCATCGTCAGTAATACCTGCGATATAGGGAGATGCCACAAGACGAACAAAAACCTTTGGCAAAAAAGGAATGATTTGAATTATCAAATAATTTATTAATTTCATACCGGATAAATTTAAGAAATAAACAAATTAATGAAAGCAGTATTAAAATGAAGGCAGTATTAATTATAGGAGGTGCGGTATCAGGTTCAACTGCTGCACAAAAATTGACAGCAGAAGGAGTTCGTTGTGTTATTATTGACCAAAATCATATGCCATATGGAAAAATTGAAGATGGACTTCCAAGATGGCATGATAAACAACGTACTAAAGAATACCTCAAGATAGATGATATCATGTCTCATGAATTAGTAGACTTTGTTCCGCTTACAAGGTTAGGTAAAGATTTACATTTTAAAGATATATATGAAATAGATTGGAGCTGTATCTATTTTGCAAATGGTGCATGGAAAGACAGATCATTTCCATTTACCGAAATTGAAAATTTTTCAAATTTTTATTATCAAAACCCATTTGTTTACTGGTTTAATCATTATCATGAATCTAGTTATAAGGGAATTTCAGTAGATGTCAAAGATAATGCCTTAGTAGTTGGCGGCGGACTAGCATCTATTGATGTATGTAAAATTATACAATTAGAGCTAGTAAAGCAGAAAGTTGAATCTAAAATTGAAGGGTTCGATATTGTAACAATGGAGCATAAAGGTATTTCAAAGTATTTAGAAATGCATGATATCGACTATGATTCATTAGATATTAATGGAGCCACACTTGTTTACAGAAGAGATGTTGAGAATATGCCCTTAACTACTATTCCTGATAATTCAGATTCTGATATGGTTGCAAAGCGTAAGTTAGCGCGCAGAAAAGTCCTTAAGAACATGCAAGATAAGTTTCTTTTTAGAGTTGCAGAGTGCACGCAGCCAACAGGATTACATATTGTAGATGATAATTTAGAAGGTCTTAAAATTATAAAGAATGAAATTGTACATGGAAAACCAGTTGCTATCAAAGGTTCTGAAGATATTTTAAAAGGAAGTATCATAATTAGTTCGATTGGTAGTCTGCCAGAACCAATTGAAGGAGTCCCTATGGATGGTTCTACATATAATATTGTAGATCAAGAATCTGGAAAATTTGATGATTTAGATAAAGTTCATGGAATGGGAAATGCTGTGACTGGAAAAGGCAATATTAAGGCTTCTAGAGTCAGCGCAAAAACAGTTGGAGATTTAACAATTGATTTATTACAAGATGTAAGTTCAGATGCTATAAATATCATAGACAACAAAGTAAAAGAATGGCAAGAAAAAGTGTCTTATGATGGGAATTATTTTGAATGGAAAGCTAAAAAATAATTTTTTTTCTATTTCTTTAAATATTATCTAGAACTCCATCAACTTTTTTATTACTTTCTCATGTCTAAAATAAGGGTGAGACTAAGCGCCTAAATTTATGTTGAAAATAAAAGTTAAAAAAGGCCATAACATTAATATTGCTGGGGTTGCCTCCAGTGAAATTTTAGCACCTCAAAAAAATACTACAGTATCTCTTTCTCCTGAAAATTTTAGATACATTAAACCTAAGTTATTAGTTAAAGAAGGTGATTCTGTAAAATTAGGAGATCCTATATTTTTTGATAAGCTTAATCCTGAAATTAAGTGGCCTGCAATCGCATCGGGTAAAATTTCAAAAATTATATATGGTGAAAGAAGAGCTATAAAAGAAATCATTTTTAATATTGATTCTGATATTGAAAATGATAGTCCTAACATTGATGAGAAGAAATTATCAAATAAAGAGGATGTAGTTAATTATTTATTAGAAAAAAATATGTGGCCATTTGTTACGCAAAGACCATTTAATAAGGTTGCAAATCCTTCAGATAATCCAAAATCTATTATTGTTAGTTTAGCAAATACAGCTCCTTTATCAGTTGATTACAATTTTACATTAGCATCTAATAAAGACTCTATTGTTAGTGCTCTTATAAATTTAAAAAAATTAACAGAAGGAAAGCTTTTTGTTGCTGTAAGACCTGGAGAATTCAAATATTTGTCTGATTTAGATTTTATTGATATGGTTGAAGTAGAAGGACCGCATCCAGCTGGTAATGTAGGTGTTATTATTAATCATATCAGTCCTATTACTAGTAAAGATACTGTTTGGACTGTCCAAGGGCATCATCTACCTATATTAGGCAAGTTATTTTCTGATGGAATATTTGATCCAACAATGATTATTAATTTAAGTGGTCCGGTTGTAAATAATCCTTCTTATTTCAAATCAAGAATTGGTGCGTCTTTGGAATCACACTGTAAAGGAAATTTAAGCGTAGATAAGGCTAGAGTTATTTCTGGTGATGTATTAACAGGAAAAGAATCTATGATGAATGGATATTTAGGGTTTTATCATTCTTCAATTTCTGTGATTGAAGAATCTTTTGATAGGTCATTTATAGGCTGGCTGCATCCTGGGGGAGCTTCAAAGTATAGTGTGTTTAATGCTTATTTAGGAGGTAATAAATCTCCTTATAGCTTTACTACTCTTCAAAATGGTAGTCATAGAGCTTTTGTTCCTATAGAGGCATGGGAAAAGGTATTTCCAATGGATATTTATATTAATGCTCTAGCTCGCAGTATTGAAGCAAATGACTTTGAAGAAATGGAGCAATTAGGTATTTATGAATGTGATGAAGAAGATGTAGCATTATGCTCATTTGTATGTCCCAGCAAAACAGATGTAGGTGCAATAATTAGAAAAGGATTAGACACAGTCTATTTTGATAAATAAGATGAATTTTTTAAAAAAAATATTAGCAGAATCTGGTAAGCTTTTTCAAGAAGGTAAGCCATTATCTTTTGCATATCCTTTATGGGAAGCAACCGATACTATATTATTTTCAACAGATTCTCAAAATAAGTCCGGTCCTCATATTAGAGATAATATGGATATCAAAAGAACAATGTTTTTTGTTGTTATTGCTTTAATACCATGTTATTTATTTGGTGCCTACAATATTGGATATTTAAATTCTGCAGCTATGGGCGTTTCTAGCTCTGTTATGAATGATTTTATTATTGGGATGACATATGTATTACCAATTTTAATTATTACTTTTATAGCAGGTGCAATTTGTGAAATCTCTTTTGCAATGATTAGAAAGCATGAAATCAATGAAGGTTTTCTTGTATCTTGCGCACTCATTCCACTAACTATGCCACCAGATGTACCATTATGGCAAGTTTTTATGGGAACAAGCTTTGGTATTATTATAGGAAAAGAAATTTTTGGCGGTGTTGGTACAAATGTTTTTAATCCAGCTTTAACTGCTAGGGCATTTATGTATTTTGCTTTTCCAACTAAGATTTCAGGAGATAAGGTTTGGGCTGTAGGTCCTGATGGTTATAGCGGTGCAACAGCATTGGCTATTCCAGCGAATCCTGTTGAATATGATACAGCTTCAAATTTATTTGCCGCTTCAACTCAATTTGATTATTCCTTAATGAACATGTTTTGGGGTTTAATTCCAGGATCAATTGGAGAGACAAATAAATTATTAATTTTATTAGGTGCAATTTTCCTTATTTATTGTGGAATTGCTTCATGGAGAATTATGGTTTCATGTGTTCTTGGACTAGTTTTTACTTCTGTATTATTTAATTTGCTAAGCTATTTAACTGTTGATGGTATTTTACAATCCGGTGGAACTCCAAATGCTATGTTAACTATTACACCTCTTCAGCATATATTAATTGGTAGTTTTTTATTCGGAACAGTTTTTATGGCTACTGAACCAGTTACATCATCTCATACAAATACTGGTAGATGGATTTATGGATTTTTAATTGGAGTTTTAACTGTTATTATTCGTTCAATAAATCCCGCTTATCCAGAAGGTGTTTTTTTAGCAATTTTAATTATGAATATGTTTGCTCCACTAATAGATTATTATGTTGTTCAGTCAAATATTAAAATGAGATTAAGTAGAAATGTATAGCAATAATTATACTCTTGGATTCGTTTTTATCGTAACTATTATTTTAGGTACTATGTTATCTTTCACTAAAGAGAATGTGAAAGATTTGCAAGATAAAAATCTCAAAGCAGATGTGCAAAAAACTATACTTAGATCATTAAATTTTGATGAAAATTTGCTTTTAACAAATGAAAGTATTGAGCAAACATTTAAAAACTATATTGACGCTAAATGTGTTGATGTCCAAGGTCAAATTGTTGAATGCAATATTGAAGAAGTTGATATTGAAAAAAATAAAGACGTTCTACCGGTTTATATGAGAGTATCTAATGAAAAGATTGAAGGAATAGCATTGCCTATTGCAGGAAAAGGTTTATGGTCAACTATTTTTGGATATATTGCATTAAACCCAGATACTGAATCTGTACTTGGAATTCAATTCTACAAACATGGCGAAACTCCTGGTTTAGGCGGAGAAGTTGAAAAAAAATGGTTTACAGATAATTTTGTAAATCACCCACAAAAGCAGTCTAATG
>Ga0208941_1000001_pt1 | contig 232357 bp, 222 predicted proteins | sample AOAMet2_C27A4_35_2_FD_188080 | JGI IMG/M metagenome (GOLD analysis project Ga0208941, IMG submission 188080) | Ammonia-oxidizing marine microbial communities from Monterey Bay, California, USA - C0912_C27A4_35 (SPAdes) | ecosystem: Environmental > Aquatic > Marine > Intertidal zone | place... | reverse complement strand
ACAAAGAGATAGTATGCTTGATATTGAAATTGAAACAATTCCTGGTGTTATTTTAGGGCATAAAAATATTCCAGTACAATCAGTTGGTTGTTATGTGCCAGGTGGGAAGTTTCCGATGGTAGCTTCTGCTCATATGTCGATTGCTACTGCTACAGTTGCGGGTGTTCCTAGAATTGTTGCCTGTACCCCACCTTTTGAAGGTAAGCCTAATGCCGCAGTTATTGCTGCGATGCATTTGGGGGGCGCTCATGAAATTTATGTTATGGGAGGAATTCAAGCAGTTGGTGCGATGGCAATTGGTACTGAAACTATAAATCCAGTTCACATGCTTGTTGGCCCAGGGAATGCATATGTGGCGGAAGCTAAAAGACAATTATTTGGGCGCGTGGGTATTGATCTGTTCGCTGGCCCAACTGAAACTATGGTCATAGCTGATGACACTGTTGATGGTGAATTATGTGCAACTGACTTATTAGGGCAAGCTGAGCATGGATATAATAGTCCAGCAGTCTTGTTGACTAACTCACGAAAATTAGCGGAAGATACGCTTACTGAAATTAATAGGTTATTAGAAATATTACCTACTGCTGATACAGCTTCTGTAAGTTGGGCTGATTATGGGGAAGTAATTTTATGTGACTCATATGATGAAATGTTAACAGTTGCAGATGATATTGCATCTGAACATGTTCAAGTAATGACTGATAGGGATGATTGGTTTTTAGAAAAAATGACTTGTTATGGCGCTCTATTCTTGGGGGCTCGAACTAATGTTTCAAATGGTGACAAGGTGATTGGTACCAATCATACATTGCCAACTAAAAAAGCTGGTCGTTATACAGGCGGACTATGGGTTGGGAAATTCTTAAAGACACATTCCTATCAAAAGATAACCACAGATGAGGCTGCTACACTGGTAGGTGAATATGGTAGTCGATTATGCATGTTAGAAGGTTTTGTTGGGCATGCGGAACAATGTAATATCCGAGTTCGACGGTATGGTGGAATTAATGTCCCTTATGGCGAAGGAGCAGCTTTTCGTAAAGTTGGAGAATAAATGAATAGCGCGCAGAAAAATAGAGAAAGTATAGAGCTGTTTTTAAAAGCAATGTATGATTTCGATGAATTGGCTGTGCGGTCGTATATTCAAAATATATTTTCACAAGAAGTTAAAATTCAGATGTGCCATCCCTTTGGTGATGTATTAAAAAATGAATTTTATGATAATTGTTTTGCCCCCCTAGTCGATGCAATCCCTAATGTTGAGCGACGGGATACAATCGTCGTGAGTGGTAAAACAATCGAAGGTAAAAATTGGGTAGGGTGTTGTGGGTCCTATATAGGAACTTTTGTTGGACCATTTTTGGAAATACCTCCAACAGGACATTTAGTACATATGCGTTTTCATGAGTTTTATTGTTTTGAGGATGATAAGATTATTGAAGTTCAAGCAATATGGGACATACCAGAGCTTATGATGCAAGCAGGAGCATGGCCAATGTCTCCAAGCTTGGGGCGTGAAATGTTTATACCTGGGCCTGCTAGCCAAGATGGATTGACATCAGCTAATAGAGCGTCTTCTCATGGAACAGAAAGTTTAGATGTTGTAATTGAGATGCTTACTAACTTATCGCGCCATCCCTCTGAAGGTGGCCCTGAAATAATGAAGGCTGAAGAATATTGGCATCCATGTGTCAACTGGTATGGCCCAGCAGGAATTGGTTCAATGAGAGGCCTTGATGGGTTTAGAAATTGGCATCAAATTCCATTTCTTAAGGCTTTGCCTGATAGAAAAGGTGGAACGACGGGTACTCTAAGCTGTCATTTTTTTGGCGATGGGCCATATGTAATAGCCACTGGTTGGCCAAATATGCAAATGACTGTTTCAGGAGATGGTTGGCTTGGCATTGCTCCTTCAGGACAAAAAATTACTATGCGAAGTCTGGATTTCTGGAGAGTAGAAAATAACCTAATACGTGAGAATTGGGTTTTAGTAGATTTGCTTGATGTTTACTCCCAAATTGGCGTTGATGTTTTTTCACGTTTACGTGAATTTAATAAAGCACGTGTATCAGGTAAAGTTTCTTATCCAATTGGGGTAAGTATATGATTTTACCTTTGCTCCCATCATTTTCATTAAAAGGTAAACGCGCATTGGTAACGGGCGCATCTTCAGGTATTGGCCAAGCGTGTGCAGCAGCAATGGCACAATCTGGTGCAAAAGTGATTTGTGCAGCTCGAGGAATTGATCTCTTAGATAAGACAGTCTCAGCGTTAAATTCAAATGGCTATGATGCAGAGGCATTGGTTTTGGACCAAACAGACTTGTTTGCATTAGAAAAAGTAATGGAAAAGCCATATGATATAGTAATAAATTCTGCTGGAATGGCCCGACATTCCCCAGCGTTTGACACAACACCTGAAAATTTTGATGCAGTAATGAACTTAAATTTAAGGTCTGCATATTTTCTATCAGTGTATGCTGCAAAAGCTATGAAAGCATCTAAAATAAGTGGTTCGATTATACATATTTCATCACAAATGGGACATGTGGGGGGGATTGATCGAACAGTGTATTCTTCTTCAAAGCATGCAATTGAGGGTATGGTGAAAAGTATGGCAATTGAATGGGGCTCATTTGATATTCGTATTAATACTATTTGCCCAACATTTATTCGCACACCATTAACTGAAAAAACTTTTGAAAATATTGAAATGGCCCAACTCATTAATCAAAAAATTAAACTTGGACGTATTGGTGAAGTGGAAGATATTATGGGAGCTGCGGTTTATTTAGCATCTGATGCGTCATCGATGGTTACTGGCACTCATATGATTATAGATGGGGGTTGGACAGCGGGCTGATGGTAGAAAGAGTAACTTCACTACAAGTAGCTAAACTCGCTGGAGTTAGTCAATCTGCAGTGAGTAGAGTATTTACTCCTGGAGCTTCAGCGAGCTCAAAAACTATGCTAAAAGTTCGTGCCGCTGCTATTGAACTGGGGTATAGACCAAATATATTAGCTCGATCCTTGATTACTGGAAAAAGTCGAATTATCGGCCTTGTTGTAGCTTATTTAGATAATTATTTTTATCCTGTAGCCTTAGAAAAACTTTCTAATGCATTACAAACTTTAGGCTACCATGTGTTAGTATTCATGGCATCAAATGATACGGAGTCTACAGATCATGTTATTGACGGTTTGTTGGATTACCAAGTAGATGGAATAATTGCTGCTAGTGTAAGTATTTCAAGTGATCTTACAGCACGATGTGAAGCTGCTGGAGTACCTGTAGTCCTTTTTAACAGAGCGCAAGATTCTAAAGAACATTCAGCAGTTACATCTGATAATTTCGAAGGTGGAAAAACTGTATCAAAATTTTTTGTTTCTGCTGGGCATAAAAAAATTGCTTATATTGGGGGTTGGGAAGGTGCATCAACCCACCGTGATCGTGAAGCAGGCTTTCGTGAAGGATTGAAAGAAGCAGGGCAAGACCTAGCAGCCCATGCATTAGGTGATTTTACAGTAAGCCGAGCAAAAGAAGCTGCGCGAGAAATGTTTGATAGGCCAGATCATCCTGATGCTGTATTCGTTGTTCAGGATTCAATGGCGTTTGCTGTCATGGACGTATTGCGTGGCGAACTGAATATAAAGATACCACAGGAAGTTAGCATTATTGGTTATGATGATGTTCCCCCAGCATCATTAGAGGCATATGATCTTACAACTATGCGTCAAAGATCGAATATAATGGTAGATGAAACAGTTGCTCTTATATTGGATAAAATTACCAACCCATCACAAGAGCCAAAGCATATTAAGGTAGAAAGCCCATTAATTATCCGTAGCTCTGCAAAAATACCGAAAGGATGGACCTCATGAAAGGTTTTTCAGATCAATTTAAAGATTTCCCTGATTATATCTTAGGCATCACTAAAGAAATTTGGGAAGATAGAGGATTGGCAACACTTAATCATTATTACTCTAAAGATATTCCAGTGAGATCACCTGGTTCAATTGTTTTTGGGAATGACGGAGTTATAGCTGCAACAATGTCAACATTGGCTGAATTTCCTGACCGGAGACTTTTGGGTGAGGATGTTATATGGTCTGGATCTCCAGAAGAAGGGATGCTTTCTTCTCATAGAATTTTAACCACTGCAACACACCTAGGTGATGGTGTTTATGGAAAAGCTTCAGGTAAGAAACTACGCTATAGAGTGATTGCAGATTGTCATGCAATAAATAATCAAATTAATGATGAGTGGTTAATTAGAGACCAAGGGGCTGTGGTACGCCAATTAGGTTGGGACCCAAAAGAGTATGCAATAGATCTTATCGAGAGAGAGGGTGGTCCTGGAAAATGTATAAAGCCTTTCCACCCATCTATTGATAAAACTGGACCGTATACTGGTCGTGGAAATGATAATGATTGGGGTAAGAAGTATTCTGAAATATTAAATAGAATTATGTCTGCTGATTTGAATGTAATTCCTGTAGAATATGATCGAGCTGTGACAGGTTTCTACCCTGGTGGGAGTGAATTATATTCATCAGATGGTGTTGATGGTTTTTGGACTAAATTACGAGCTTCATTTCCATCAGCAACTTTTTCTATAGACCATCAAATAGGAAGAGAAGACCCATTAATGCCTCCTAGAGCTGCTATTCGTTGGAGTTTGACAGGAAAACATGACGGTTGGGGTGCTTTTGGAAAGCCTACTGGAGCTGAAGTTCATGTTATGGGTGCAAGCCACGTGGAATTTGGCCCATGGGGGATACGAAGAGAATATACCCTTTATGATGAAACATCGATTTGGAAACAAATTGCAATGAAGACAGGATAGTAAAATGACATCAGAAGAACTAGAAGCACGTATTGTTAGGTATGGAGATTTAATTCCATGCAAAACTGCGTTTATTGATGCACACACTCCTGGCAGTGACCAAAAAGAGAACTTCACTATAATTGGTGGTGGCGTTTCTGAAAGCCCAGATCAGCATGTACATATAAAAGATACACCAGGGTTTAATATTGGCGCAGCTGGCCAACCGCCAAGATGTAGAAACTCTTTACACAGCCATACCACTGCTGAAGTCTTTTTTGTTCTAAAAGGCAGATGGAGGTTTTTTTGGGGACGGTGGGGTAAAGCTGGTGAAGTAGTTTTAGAAGAGGGTGATATAATAAATATACCGACGGGGATATTTCGTGGATTTGAGAATATAGGCTTAGATTATGGAATGATAATGGCTGTTTTAGGAGGCGATGATGCTGGTGGTGGCGTAACATGGGCACCTCAAGTTATTCAGGATGCTGCAGAGCATGGCCTTATTTTAGGGGATAATAGCAAGCTTTACGACAGTAAAAAGGGTCAAAAATTGCCTGAAGGTATTTCACCAATGCCGATACTATCAGATGAAAAATTAGCGAAAATGCCTGAACCACCAGCTATTGATGTCATTCCAAGGCACGTAGCTCGATACCTAGATTTAATGGGTTTAGCAGGAAAATCACCTATAAAAGTAATTGGTGAAGACGCAATGTTACCAGATAAACCAGGGTTTGAAATGGATTTCATCACTCGAGGATCATTACATGATGAGGTTTTAACTTTTAAGGACTCAATTGTTCTGATGCCGATGCGCGGACATTGGTTGCTGAAATGGGAAAATTATACAGTTACATTAAACCCTGGTGATACATGTATTTTACCTGCTGGATTTTCACACAAACTTGAACCATCAATGGCTGGTGAAGCTAGTATGTACCGTGTAAAATCTAATGATGATCCTGCTGGCCCAACATGGACTAAAAATTAAAATAATAAGAGAGAAGAAAAATGACAAGAATCCTTACTTCGCATGTTGGCAGTCTACCTAGATCACAGGAGGTTGTTGATTTCATATTTGCTCGTGAAAATAATGAGAATTATGATGAAACATCATTTGATGAAGCAATGACAAAAGCAGTGCATGATACTGTTGGAAAACAAACAGAATCTGGAATTGATATTGTTAGTGATGGTGAAACTTCAAAAATATCATATGCAACTTATGTAAAGGATCGTTATACAGGCTTTTCGGGTGATAGCCCTCGAAATGCTCCAGCTGATCTAAAAATGTTTCCAACATTTTTAGAACGCCTTGCAAATGAAGGAGGCACACCTCAATATGCTAGACCCATGTGTACTGGGCCCGTTTCTTCAAAAGGGCAGGGGGAATTACAAAAAGATATTACTAATTTAAAGGCTGCAATGTCTGCACATGGAAGAACAAGAGGTTTTATGAATGCTGCCTCTCCTGGTGTAATTTCTTTATTTTTACAAAATGATTTTTATAAGACACGAGAAGAATATTTATCTGCATTAGCGGATGCGATGAAAACAGAATATGAAACAATCGTAGCATCTGGATTAGATTTGCAATTGGATTGCCCAGATTTAGCACTCTCTAGGCATATGCTTTTTAATGATTTAACTGACGATGAATTTCTTAAAGTTGCAGCTTCTCATGTCGAAGCTTTGAATTATGCGTTAAAAGACGTTCCAGAAGATAAAGTTAGGATTCATATATGTTGGGGAAATTACGAAGGGCCTCATTGCTGTGATATTCCAATGGATAAAATGTTTTCTACCTTGATGTCTGCAAACGCTGGTTACTTATTATTTGAAACTTCCAATCCAAGACATGCGCATGAATGGACAGTATTCAGAGATAGAAAATCTGAAATTCCTGACAACAAGGTATTAGTTCCCGGCGTGGTCGATACTACGACCAATTTTATTGAACACCCAGAACTTGTCGCACAAAGAATTGAGAGATTTGCGAATATAGTTGGAAAAGATAGAGTAATTGCAGGGTCAGATTGTGGATTTGGTACTTTTGCGGGCTTTGGAGCTGTTGACCCACAAATTGCTTATGCAAAACTCAAATCTTTATCCGAGGGCGCTGCTTTAGCCTCATGACACCTCTTGTTTTGCTACCTGGAATGATGTGTGATGAACGTCTTTTTGCTTCCCAAATAAATGAACTGTCTAAACGAAGAGAAGTACATTTTGCAAAAATTACTGATCACGAAACAATTTCAGAATTGGCTTCTGATGTCTTAAATAATGCACCGCCAGTTTTTGCATTAGCAGGACTTTCAATGGGTGGGATAGTAGCAATGGAAATTGTATCTCAAGCACCAGAGAGGGTTGAGCGTTTAGCTTTACTTGACACAAATCCTCTTGCTGAGTTGCCTGATGTATTAAAGCGGCGGGGCCCGCAAATAGATGCAATTAAAAATGGGCAACTCAAAGAAATAATCCGTGATGAAATGAAGCCAAATTACCTTTTTGATGGGGTTAGAAAAACTGAGATATTAAAACTATGCATGGATATGGCGCTTGATATTGGACCTGATGCATTTATTCGCCAATCCATTGCGCTTCGAGATCGTGTTGATCAAAAAAATACGCTAGGATCATATAAGAGACCAGCTTTAGTGCTTTGTGGTAGGCATGATGTTTTATGCCCGCTTGAACGTCACGAATTAATGCATACTCTATTAGAAAATAGTAAATTAGAAATCATAGAAGATGCGGGCCATCTTCCAACATTGGAACAACCAAAAATTACAACTATGGCGCTTGCAAGTTGGCTGGAGGATACATGAAAATATCACTTTTAAATTTATTACAATCTGTGGACACTCCAACGGTTTGTAATGCAATAGAGGTTGCCCAAGGTAAGAGAGGCTTCAATGATTTTACGAGAGGAACTATGCTTGCCTCTGATACAAAAGGTGTCATTGTTGGCTATGCAGTCACTGCTCAAATAGCGGCAATTGAACCTCCTACAGAAGCAGTTTCTGTAATTAGAGAGCGTCGTATGAGTTATTACAAGGCAATGTCAGAAAATGTTAAGCCGTCAATTGCAGTGGTCGAAGATCTGGATTATCCAAATTGTATTGGAGCCTTCTGGGGCGAAGTAAATACAACTATCCATAAAGGTTTCGGTATGTCAGGTGCGCTTACTAATGGTGTAATGAGGGATTTAGGTGATATGGCAGAAGGTTTTCCTGTTGTTGCTGGAAGTATAGGCCCAAGCCATGGGTTTGTGCATGTGCGCAGTGTTAACCAGCCAATAAATATTTTTGGGATGAATATAAAGTCGGGTGATTTAGTACATGCTGATCGGCATGGTGCAGTCGTAGTTCCTACTGATGTTATAGATGACTTAGAAACCTCAATTTTGAAAATGCAGCAAACAGAAAGGTTGGTATTGGATCCAGCACGTAAAAAGGGCTTTGATTTTGATGCATTTGAAACGGCTTGGAATGATTTTGAGAAAGCCCGAACATAAGAAAATTGATAGTAAAGAATAAGGATATTCCAGATGGATTTAATTAATAAAAAAGCAATAGTATTTGGCGGCACATCTGGGATTGGTCTAGCAACAGTTAAGATGCTGGAAATTGCTGGTACAGAAGTTGTTGCTATAGGACGATCATCTGAGAAAAAATCACAACTACCAAATGGGGTTAAATTTGTGGCTTGTGACGTTAGAGATGAAATGAGTGTTAAGAAACTTTTAGAAAAGCTTGCTCCTTTTGATATTTTGATAAGTTCAGCTACTGGTGGAGAACGAGCTATTGGACCATTCTTAGAAATGGATATGGATGGCTTTAAAGGATCTTTTGATAAACTTTGGGGATATGCAAATGTTGTACGCCATGGAGCAAAACATGTAACGGATGGCGGCTCAATTACTCTTGTATCGGGTTCTCCAGCACGAAACTGTAGGCCTGGTCAAATTGCGCTTTCTTCTGTTGGAGGTGCAGTGGAGGCGATGGCTCGTGCATTAGCAAAAGAGATTTCTCCCAGAATAAGAATTAATATTGTTTCTCCAGGAACAATTAATACTCCAATGGTTACTCTTACAGGAACTGAGAGAGAAAAGTTATACGAAAATATGACAAAAGATAATCTAATACCAAGAGCTGGAACGTCAGAAGAAGTGGCTGAAGGGCTTATGTACGTGATTAAGAACCAGTTTGTAACTGGAACGACTGTAGATGTTGATGGTGGTTGGTTGCTTAGTTAATTTTTAACAAATTAACTTTTTTAAAAGTATAAAAATCTATTGATTTACTTTTAAAGTACTTTTCAATTTGAGAAATATTAATACTTTTTTCATCTCATATTCATTGTGAGATAAAATTATGTTGACAAGCAGTGAAAATTCATAGATTTATTAATAGTTGACTAAATTAATAAGGTATTATTTGGTCAACGCGAAACTAATACTGTTAAGGTGATATTATGACTATACATCAAAAATTTAGAGGTGGTGCACCGGTTGGGCAAATGGACGAATTGCCACTTTTGGAAATGTCTGTAATTGTATATTTTCGGATGATGGCAAGTTCATTAGAAACAAGACAAGCTCTCAAAAAGGATTTTTTATTAGCTTTTGGGGAGGATCATGGTCTTTATTATTCAAACAAATTTGAAGAATTTTATATCAAGCTTGCAACCCAATCTAGAAGAAAAATAATGCATCATGAATTAAATTGTAAATGTTTTGGTGGTGATGAAAGTGTTGTTGCAAATATGATCTCTCTTGCAGCGATGGGTAATATCAAAGATGCAGAACTTTTAGCATTTAATTTAGTTTCAGGTAATTTAGTAAAAGAGATAGTAAGCTATTCTGAGGATATTGGTCTTGGACTAAGATTAATGTTGGACCGATTTCCTATACCTATAATATCATCACATAACCCAAGAGGTATGACGCATTGATGTATTTTTGCGTCTCTGATATTTTTTATGATCAAATACCCATCATATGTTATGATCAGATATCTTTTTTTGCTACTTTATAGATTAAATTTTGTTTACCTTAAAAAGGTAAAGTAGCCATCGTACTCAACTTAAATCTTTTCATCCGCTATACTCTGACTTTTGCTGAAACAGACTAGTGGTAGCGTGTTCCAGTTTCGGAACTAGAAATACGTGGCACTAGCGCTTTAACAAGTTCGCGCATATCAAGTTCTCCAACAGGCTTACCATTCTCAACTACACGATATCGTAAAGATGTGTCGCCACCAGAAGTTGCAATCAGGCTTTCAAGGTTGTCATTAGCATCCACATCACCTGCAAATTTACCCTCTGTTAGCTCTTGCATTACAGAACGGATACGTAGAACTCTGGCGCGATTAATATCAGATACAAAATCCTCAATATAAGGATCTGATGGTGCCATTAAAATGCTTTGTGGCTCTCCTTGCTGTATGACTGCACCGTCTTTCAAAATTACTAAGTGATCTGCCAATTTTAAGGCTTCGTCTAAATCATGTGTGATGAAAACAATCGTCTTTTTTAGCTCAACTTGTAGTTCTAGTAGTAAATCCTGCATATCCGTGCGGATCAGTGGGTCCAAAGCAGAAAAAGCCTCATCCATGAGCATAATATCTGAATTAGAAGTCAATGCTCGAGCAATACCAACCCGTTGCTGCATTCCACCCGAAAGTTGTGATGGATAATGGTTTTCAAATCCCCCAAGGCCTACACGATCAAGCCATTTTTTTGCTTCGCCTTCTTGATCTTCTGTTGCAGCGCCTTGAATATTTAAGGCCATCGCTGCATTTTGCAAAACAGTGCGATGGGGCAAAAGAGCAAATTTTTGAAATACCATCGACATTTTATTTTGGCGCATGTGACGCAAGTCAAGAGTAGATAGTTTCATGATATCAACACCATCAACTAAAATCTCACCATCTGTTGGTTCAATAAGGCGATTTAAGTGCCGGATTAATGTAGATTTTCCGGAGCCAGATAAGCCCATTACAACCGTGATTTCTCCAGCCTGCATTTCGACATTAATATCTTTCAAGCCCAGAACGTGTTGATGGGAGACCAGAAGGTTTTCTTTGCTCATCCCAGCTTTAGCATGTTGAAGAACTGCCTTGTCGTCAGATCCAAAAATTTTATAAAGACCACGAAGACTTACTTTTGGTGTTTGTGTCATTATATCAGTCTCACATTTCAGTTTTTGTTCTGTCGATACGCGACAGAGCTGCTTTTGAGGTGCGGTCAAGCATTACAGCTAAAAGAACAATACATACTCCTGCCATTAAACCAACACCGAGCTCTAGATTCCTGATACCACGTAATACTAGCACACCCAAACCAGGTGCAGTAACCATTGATGCAATTACAACCATTGCAAGGCTCATCATAATAGTCTGATTGAGACCTGCCATGATATTCGGTAAGGCTAAAGGTAGTTCAACTTTACCTAGTTTTTGTGCTGGGCTCATGCCAAAAGCATTACCGGCCTCTACAACATCTTTGTCTACTAAGCGTACTCCAAGATCGGTAAGACGGATCACTGGAACTATAGCATAGAGGACTATTGCGATTCCGTAGAGACGCGACTCTCCGATTGGGAACAAAAATATAAGTGGAATTAAGTAAACGAAGGTTGGTAAGGTTTGCAGCAAATCTAAAACTGGAATAATTGCTCTTTGTAAGCGGTTGTATTTAGACATTGCAATGCCGATTGGCACTCCAAGTAAAGCTGATATTATGGTACAGACTAAAATGACGGCAAAGGTTTGCATTGCAGGTTCAAAATGATCAACAAATGCAAAAAATGATAGGCAAAATGCATTAAATATTACTACAGAAAGAGAGTACGTAGCGTACCAAACTGCAATGAGCATTACTGCCATTATTAGAAACCAAGGGGCCGTTGTGAATAAATAAAGTGTGCCATCTAACATCCATGAAAGAGGCTGAGTTATTGGATCTAAAACTGTACGCAGGGCAGGACGAATAGCAAGGAAGCCGTCTTCTAGGCCTTTTATTACATCACGAGTTTGAGCAATTTGGCCACATGCTTTGTTCAATTCATCCAAAGAGGGAAAAGCGAAAGTATAGCTTGGTTCAGGTGCAGAATTACCAGTTTTAGCTAGGAGTTGGGCCATGGACATTGGGCCTGTTGATGCATCGGTATCACACCAAGCTCGAAGCCCAACCATGTTAAAGAGCCAGTCATAAGTGGCCATTGATACTCTCCCTATATTAAAACCCCGCGGGCTATATTTAGTCCGCGGGGAATCTTAATCCTATTTAGTTAAGGATAGCCGCCAATTTACCTTTGGCATCGGCACTCAACCAATCGCCCCACACGTCTTTGTATGTAGTTAAAAAGTAAACAGCCGCTTCGTCATATGAAGCATTATTGTCTAAACGCCAAGCTAACACATCACCCATTTGAGCATTTGTGAATGCTACATTTTTCATTAATGCCGCAACTTCAGGCTCTCGATCCATAAATGCTCCAGAAGCCGCAGTTACAACTTTGGCAGCTGGATAGGCAGAGAAACCAGGATTTGAGCAGTCTACATCGCCATTACAGGCGTGGGAGTCAGCGTTATAAGCTGGCACTTCAACACGAACCATTGGATACTTACCTAAAACAGCAGTTGGGGCCCAGTAGTATCCAAACCATGGCGCTTGATCTGCGTAAGCGGCCGCAATTGAGGTTTGCAGTGTTTCTCCAGAACCGTGTTGGAAGCGCTCAAGCCCACCAGCTTCAGCTCCTGCAGCTTTCAAATTATTATTATTAATAATGTCACAAGCCCAACCTGATGGACAATCGTGGAATTTTCCACCAACAGCTGATGGATTAGCCATGATGCCGTCCCAAGTTGTCAATTCAGGATTAGACTCTGCTAAATAAGCTGGGATCCACCAAGCTTCGACACCACCATCAGAAAGAACATTTGTTAATTCGACTAATTTGCCTTCAGCTCGTAATGGTTCGTAAGATGGTGTTGAGTTTGCCCATACTTCAGTTAACAGGTCTGGTTTGCCAGTTTCAGCTAATGATGTAAGTGCAGGCACCGTTGATGATGGTACAACTTGTACATCGCAACCGTAACCTTGTGTCATTAAAAAGTTAGCAACTGCAGTTACAACAGCTGACGAAGCCCAGTCCATTTCAGTAATTGATACTTCTCCACAATCAGCTGATGCAGAAGTTGCACCAAATGATAGTGCCATAGCAGCGGTTGCCGCAAACATTTTGATTTTCATAATAGTCTCCCTATTTAATCTTTGGCCAGATTTAAGGCCTTTATTGCCCACAGCTTTAAGTTCAGTTTGCATTGCTACGAAGCAAAAAAACGCAATTCCGACATCTTGTGTGGAGCTTACTCACAGGAACATAACTAAAAGATACATGCAAGTGTCTAAAAGTATCTAAAGTCATAACTTTTTTAAGATTAAAAACGGCGAATTTATAAATGTGTGAATAAAAAATGTTAAATTATCAATTTATTTATAGCAAAGATTTTACGAACCATATTTAGAGGATAAAATGGTGCCCGGGGGCGGATTTGAACCACCGACACGAGGATTTTCAGTCCACTGCTCTACCCCTGAGCTACCCGGGCATGGGTTTTAATGACTAAATGGCCATTATGGGTTGAGGCGTTTTAGGATTATGTATCCCTTGGCGCAAGAGGAATTTTCATACTAATGCAAATTACTTTCATTAGGTGTAAATTCTGTCGGTATGCTGTCTTCTTCATCTGTCTCTACGGCGGGTATTGAGTAGGATTCTGTAAGCCATTTCCCTAAATCTAAATCTGCACATCGTTTTGAACAAAATGGTCGATATTTTTTATCTTGGCTTTTATTACACATTGGGCAGGGCATAAAAATTCTTCCTATTTTATTTTTTGTTTTGGACGTTGTAATTTTTTTAACTTGTGAAAATGTTATAAACTACTAAGAAAATATTATGATAACATACATTACTGAAATTATTCAACTTACTGAGATTGAATTTATATATTGTAGTTTTGTAGTGTTTTTGGCTGGAATCGTTAGAGGATTTTCCGGATTTGCTTTATCCGCAATAGTGATTGCAAGTATGGCGGGAACATTCCCTACTGTTCAATTAATTCCAATGGTTTTATTTCTAGAAGCTGCAGCTGGTATAGTCATGCTTCGAGGGGGCATTCGTGATGCGAATATGCCTATTGTTTGGATTTTATCGATTGGATCTATTTTAGGTGTTCCAATCGGTTTATTGGCTACAGTTATACTTCCGGTAGAAACTTCAAGAATTATTGCTCTTATTTTGATTCTATCTTTGGCTTCATTGCAATTATTTAAATTAACACCTGGGACTTTGGGATCTAAAACAGCTTTGTACACTACCGGAATAGTAGCGGGAATTGCGTCAGGTATAGCAGCTGTTGGTGGAATGGTTATCGCTTTGTATGTATTGGCTAGTGAAGAAAATCCAAGGTCAATGCGGGGAGCTATTGTGATGTTTTTGTTCATAGGTTTATTCACATCAATGATTTGGTACATAATTTATGGAATAATGGATATACGCGCAGCTATTAGGGGTGTAGTATTTACACCCATTTTGTTAGTTGGAATTTTTATTGGATTTAAATTGTTTTCACCAATATTACAAAATTTCTACAAACAGTTTTGTTTGATTCTATTAGTTTTTATTAGTGTGATTGGGTTGGTTAGAGTGTTGATTTAATCTTGAAGTAATTCTGATAATGGGATTCTTTCTCGTTTGCGCTGCAATTCGAAATTCCCTAACGTTGTCCATCCAACTACAACTGTATCTATTTTTCCTTTTCGAAATGATGAATTTAATGCTGTTTCAATTAATTTACGATCTTTCTTTGGCGATGGCGCAAAATCAATAATAATTTGTCCCCCCAGCCCACGTAAAGACAATTGATTTGGCAATTCTTTTGCAACTGCTAAATTAGCTTTCAATCCTGCACTTAATGAAAAATCGTTGCCTGTGTTAACATCTACTGCAACAAATGCTGATGTGGGCTCTATTATCATTGAAGCGCCATTTGGTAATTTTGATTTGCTATGCTTTAATTTTTCAATGTGATCCCAAATTCCCATGGTTTCAAAACTATTAATCTCTTTAATGACTTCGTCTGGATCTGGATTTACCCAATCACGCCAAGCTTTCATTTCAGCTGTTGGTGCAGGCATTATTAAAGCGGGATCGCCTGAGGTTTGAGACATAACATTATCAGCTAAATCATACATGGCATTGATATCATCAGATATGGCATCTGCATCAATATCCATTGCTGAAGATCTAATTATTAGACCGTATTCATTTGACCGATTTGTTGAAACTTCATGAACAATTTCGAGTAACCGATCACGCTCTTCGTCATCTTTTATTGATCTAGCAATGTTTAACCCCGGAGCATCTGGTGTAACTATGCAGTATCTGCTTTTAAAAATCAGTTTGTTTACAACAGGTGTTGCCTTGCCTGTCTCTGCATGGGTTGCAACCTGGACAGTCATTTGTGTACCTTGGGGAATTCCTTTAGCATTTCTTAGGAATGCTTTCTGACCACTGCCAATATCTAAAATTATCCCATTTTGGCCCTTCATAGGGAGCGTCGTTCTGCCACGATAAATAGCTTCTGGTTTAGGTAAGTTGTTATCAGCTTCGATAAGTAAGTCATGAATCTGACCATTTACTAATAATGCGGCAGCTGGTTTGCCATTTACTTCGTCTAAAACTACAATTCTTCCTTTTTTCATAATGGCGGGCCTTCAAGTGAAATAGAATATCCTGCACCAACTAATAAATTAGAAGTTTCTGTAAGAGGTAAACCAACTACATTTGAATAACTGCCAGATATAAAAGGGATAAAAGCCGATGCGATTCCCTGAATTGCATAGCCACCTGCTTTTCCTTGCCACTCTTGCGAGCGTATATAAGCTGATATTTCATGATCAGATAAATTTTTCATTTTTACGAATGTAGTTACATTTCGCGACCAAATTTTATCGCCTTTTCTCAGAGATACTGCGGTTGTAACTCGATGGCGTCGCCCGGATAAAAGTGTTAGAAATTCTACTGCTTCGCCTTCTGACTTAGGTTTTCCTAGAATACGAATTCCTGCTGAAACAATAGTGTCTGCAGTTAAAATTAGATCTGACGCGCTAGCATTAATAGCCTTAGATTTTGTTGCAGCCATACGAACTGCATAGGGTTTAGGTCTCTCACCCTTTTGTGGAGTTTCATCTATGTCTGCTGGAATGATTTGATCTACAACAACACCAATTTGTGCCAATAACTCAAGACGTCTTGGTGATGCAGAACCAAGGATTAGCTTCATAAGATTATTTGTAACGGAAATTAATACGACCTTTTGATAGGTCATAAGGTGTCATTTCAACTTGAACTTTGTCACCAGCCAAAACACGAATACGATTTTTGCGCATTTTTCCTGCTGTATGTGCAATGATTTCATGGCCGTTTTCTAGTTCTACCCGAAAAGTTGCATTGGGCAATAGCTCTACAACGACACCATCGAATTCGAGAAGTTCTTCTTTAGCCATGTGGTCTCCGTATGTTGTTAGTTAATGAAATATCAATTGATATTGGGCATATGTGCTAGTTTCTGAAGAATATCAAGTGAAATCACTTAAATTTACCCGTTTTGAACAAGTTTGACGTTTAAAAATCACATTAGTCATACTATGAGTGAGTTATAAATTTTTTTGTAATGGGGTTGAAAAAATCCTGCATTCAAAGCAAGATTTAAATTAACATTGGAGACATTCATGCAAGAACATTTAACCATAGTAGACCATCCATTAGTTAAGCATAAGTTAAGTCACATGCGAGATGAAAATACTTCTAGCAATCATTTTCGACAGTTGATGCGGGAAACAAGTCAATTGCTTGCATATGAAGTTACAAGAAATTTAAAAATGGAAAACAAAACAATTCGCACTCCAATGCAAGAGATGGAGTCTCCTGTAATAGCTGGTAAAAAACTTGCGCTGGTATCTATTTTGAGAGCGGGAAATGGATTGTTAGACGGTGTCCTTGATTTAATTCCTTCTGCTAGGGTAGGTTTTGTTGGGCTTTATCGTGATGAAGAAACATTAAAACCAGTTAAATACTATTTTAAAGTGCCCAGTAACTTAGAGGAAAGACTGGTTATTGCTGTTGATCCAATGTTAGCGACTGGTAACTCATCTGCTGCAGCTATTGATATGCTAAAAGAGGCTGGCGCTAAGAACATCAGATTTTTGTGTTTGTTAGCAACTCCAGAAGGCGTAGCTCTAATGAAAGAACGCCATCCTGATGTGCCTATAGTGACAGCAAGTTTAGATGAGAAATTAAATGATATTGGTTATATTCTTCCAGGACTTGGTGATGCTGGTGATAGGATGTTCGGTACAAAATAAATTCTTATTTAGGTTCCAGTGGGAACCTATTTTTTATTCTTGTGATTAGTTCATTTCTTATATTTCTATATGCGTTTAGTTTTTCATCTCGTGTTTCACCTATTCCAGATGGGTCACTTATTTCCCAAAACTCTACATCAACTGCATTGTTCATTGTAGTTTCGAGTGCAATCTTTTCTGCCATTGGTGATAACGCAACAATTAAATCATAACCATTTAAATCTTCCCCTAATTCTTCCATTTCTTTGAATGATCGGGCTTTATGTTGAATTAATTGGACGCCTACTTCATCACAGACTGCGATAGAGAAACCATCAATTTCCCTATCTGATGCTACTCCTGCAGATTGAACATAAATTTTATTGCCTACATGAATTTTCATAAGGCCTTCTGCCATAGGTGAACGAACTGAATTATGATTACAGCAAAATAAAACAGATGATGGTAAAGTCATAATTATCCCCTGTAATGTAGTGCACAAATTAACGTAAACAGGCGTCTTGCAGTCATTTTGTCAGTTTCTACTTTACCTTCTAGCCGCTCTCTGAGTTGTTCTGACCCTTCGTCATGGATGCCGCGCCTACCCATGTCGATGGCTTCAATTTTTGAGGGAGGCATTGTTGTTACGGCTTTAAAGTAGCTTTCACAAATAGCAAAATAGTCTTTTATAACTTGTTTTAGTGGTGATAGTGAGAGGATGAACTGTCCAGCGGGTTCATCTTTTTCCGTAGTAACCGTAAATACTAGTCGTCTATCTTGCATCCCTAATAATAACTTATATGGCCCTTTGGGAGCTTGTTCACGTAATAAAATAAATTCATTTTCTTGAAGTAAATCAAATATTGCTACACGTCGTTCTTGTGCAATTTCTGGCGTTGGTTCTGGTAGCGCACTGTCATCTAAAATAATATCTATTAAATATGACATTTAGATATCTTTGCCATTGGAATTTATTTGATTAAGTCTCTCGCGAATAGAAAGACCGTGAGCTTCTAAACTTTCCGATTTGGCTAGTAATTCTGCTGCTGGCCCAATAGCAGCTAATGAAGCTGGGGTCATTTTTGACAAAGTTGTGCGTTTCATAAAATCTAATACAGATAGGCCTGATGAAAACCTTGCAGATCTAGCGGTTGGTAAAACATGATTTGGTCCTCCAATATAATCGCCAATTGCTTCTGGAGTTAAAGACCCGATAAAAATAGCGCCAGCATGGCGAATTTTTTTAGAATATTCTTCTGCATTTTCAACGCAAATTTCTAGGTGTTCAGGAGCTAATTTATCTGAAAGCATAGCTGCTTCATCGAGATCCTTTGTTATAATTACTGCACCATATTTTTTCCAAGATGGCTTAGCTATTTCACGTCTCTTTAATACTTTTAATCGGCTTTCAACACATTCAATAACATTTTCAGCAAATTTTGCATCATCAGTTATTAATATAGATTGTGCATTTTTATCATGCTCTGCTTGGGAAAGTAGATCCACTGCAATCCAATCTGGATTGTTATTTTTATCTGCTATTATTAGAATTTCTGACGGCCCAGCAATCATGTCTATGCCAACATTGCCATAAACACGTCGTTTAGCAGCTGCTACAAAAGCATTTCCAGGGCCTGTTATAGTATCAACTTTTTCTATGGTGTCCGTTCCATACGCCATTGCTCCGATGGCTTGAGCCCCACCAATTCTATATACAGTTTTTACGCCAGATAAACGCGCTGCAAGTAACACAAGCGGGTTACATTTTCCATCTGGAGTTGGAGCGCAAACACACAACCTATCAACACCAGCAACAGAAGCTGGTATTGCATTCATGAGAACTGATGAAGGATAAGAAGCTAGGCCGCCTGGAACGTAAAGACCTGCAGCTTCTACTGGCCCCCATCTCCAACCTAGACCTTCACCGTGTTCTCCAATCCACCAGGCATCTTCAGGAAGTTGACGCTCATGGTAATCGCGAATTCTTTTAGCAGCTAATTCTAATGCTTCACGTTCTTCCGTTGTTACTAGTGCAATGGCTTCATCAATTTCTGTTTCAGAAAAAGCTAAGGTATCTGATGTTAAATTTAATCTATCATATTTTGCAGTTAACTCTATGACTGCACTATCACCATGATTTTTAACGTCATCCAATATCTTTGAAACAATATCATCTACATCCTGATCGGCTTCACGTTTCGTTAAAAGTAAAGAATCAAAATCTTTTATAAAATTTTCGTCAGTTGTGTTTAAAATACTTGGCATTTTATGCTCTTAATTACTTAAATTTATTTCTCTTTATGGCGAATTGGACGGTAATAAGTTTTTATTCTTTGATGCGTTCAATGTTAGCACCAATTGAACGAAATTTGGAAACAACTTTTTCATATCCCCTGTCTAAATGATACACACGAGCTACTCTGGTTTCTCCTTTAGCAGCAAGGCCAGCTAATATTAATGAAACTGAAGCTCTTAGGTCAGTTGCCATTACTGGAGCTCCCCTTAGTTTCTTAACTCCAGTTACTGTGGCAGTACCGCCTTGCACATCAATATTTGCGCCCATTCGAACTAATTCTGGTGCATGCATAAAACGATTTTCAAAAATCGTCTCATTTAATACTGATGTTCCTTCAGCTGTACAAAGTAATGCCATCATCTGAGCTTGCAGGTCTGTTGGAAAACCAGGGAATGGTTCTGTTGTTACATTTACTGCATGAATATTTGCATTTTTTCGGGCAACAATTAAACCACGTGTGGTTTCTGTAATTTGAGCACCAGCTTCTTCTAGTTTTTGACAAAAACTTTCAAGAATTTGCCGCTTGCCGCCTAAAAGTTCTATTTCACCACCAGCTATTAATGGTGCCATCATATATGTGCCTAGTTCAATACGATCAGTCACAACTTTATGAGTTGTGCCGTGTAATGTTTCTACGCCCTCAATTATAATTTCTGTTGATCCATCTCCAGAAATATTTGCGCCCATTGATCTTAATAAGACAGCTAAATCTACTATTTCTGGTTCGCGAGCTACATTTTTTAGAATTGTTGTTCCTTTTGCCAATGTTGCTGCCATTAATAGATTTTCTGTAGCTCCAACTGAAGCAAACGGTAGTTCGTAAGTTGTACCCTTTAAGCCTTTGGGAGCTTTTGCATGCACATATCCATCTATTAAATCTAAATTTACACCGAGTGCCTCTAAGCCTTTTAAATGTATGTCCACCGGCCGGGCACCTATAGCACAACCACCCGGCAAAGAAACTGCAGCAATTCCATGCCTTGCAATAATTGGCCCCAAAACCAAAATCGAAGCACGCATCTTTCTTACAATATCATAATGCGCCAAATGATTTGTTATTTCTGGAGTGGTCAAAGTAATACTTTGACCATCGTCTTTCATAGAAATTTTAGTTCCAAGTGATTGAAGAAGTTCATTTGTGGTTTTTATATCTGATAATCGAGGCACGTTTGTTAAAGTTACTGGCTCATCGGTTAATAATGCTGCTGGCATAAGTGTAAGCGCTGCATTTTTAGCACCAGAAATAGGAATTTCTCCTGATACTGGGCCATTGCCCTGTATGATAATGGAATCCATGAGTGATTATCCTTTAGTCTTGCGTGTTACGTGCTCTTTTTTGAGCCTTACGCCTATGCATATTCTGACGCAACTGCTCTTTGAGTCTTTTTTCACGTGCTTCAGCTTTTATAGTAGCTGTCGACTTCTTCTTTTCTGGTGTGTCTTCTTTTTCATTCATAGCTTTATTCTAATGGCTGCTTTGTTTTGCGTCTAGTATGCTACTAGAGATGTGGGAATAAATTTGGAAAAATTTTAAAATCATATGCAATGTTTTTTAAGTTCATCATAGTACGGATATGCCTCTTTGGATAACTTTTTCATTTTATCATATAATTCTGGAATTTCACCTTCTGCTCCAGAAAATTTAGTAGATTTCCATATTGAACCATACCAATGTTTTGCCCATATGCCATCAGATTTATGACCACCACTTGGCCAGTTCAACATTTGTTTTGAAAAGGGTATATTAATTGCCTCACACAATCTTTGGAGTGACTGTTCAGGGTTTTTGCGGATATCATTACTATCTATAACAATTCCCCCCAGTTTTTTATAAAGATTATATTGTTGAACAAAGCCAATATCTGACATTACTGGATCTTCACGCTTGATTGAATAACTTGCAATTACTCGGGCAGGGTGTCTTATAAGAAAAATATTTTTACATTCTTTCGCCCATTCTAATGGAAAGCCTTCAATCATATGTTGGCACATATGTTTCTGGTACCAATAATCTTTATTCTCTGGATTAGGCCCAATGCAATTTTTTGCAACAGTATTTGGATTTTGTTCTTGATTGGATAAAATTTCTTCCTGCATCGGATGTTGAATGCCAGTAGCATTTAAATATGCTGCGTAAAATGGCTCATCACTAATTGCACAATCGTTTCTTGCTCCAAATGAATACATCAATGCCGTTGAGAGGTTTCTTGGCCCCGACCACACAGCTATTCTCATATTGTATCTTCTTTAATTAACTCTTTGTATAATGACCTAATTTGTGTTGCGACAGGCCCTAGTTCACCACTTCCAATTGTTCGCCCATCAATCATTCCAACTGGTGTTTGCGCCCCAAATGTACCAGTTAAAAATGCTTCATCAGCACCGTAGGTGTCCACTAAAGAAAAATTTCGTTCAAAAACTTCAATCCCGTTTGACTTGCAAATATCAATAACTTTTTGTCTAGTAATCCCATTCATGCAATAATCACCTGTAGACGTCCAAACAACACCTTTTCTGACAATGAAAAAATTACATGCGTTTGTTGTATTTACGAAGCCGTTTATATCCAACATAAGAGCTTCATCAGCGCCTGCTTTTTCAGCTGCTATACATGCAATAATACAATTTAATTTTGAGTGTGAATTTAGCTTTGGGTCTTGTGTCATAGGCAACCCACGCATGTGAGGTACTGTTGCCAAATTTATTGGCCTTGGTAATTTTGGTTTTGAGTGTTCTATGATTATTACAAAAGTTGGGCCAGATTGACTTAGGTTTGGGTGTTGAAATGGACGCTTCTTCACTCCTCTTGTAATCATTAATCTTGCATGCGCATTGGATGAAATATCATTAGCATTGCGTGTTTGTTCTAATGCTTGAAAAACTTCTTGTCGGTTCATTTTTATATCAAGATCTATTGCTAAAGAAGCTTCAAATAAGCGATCCAAATGCTCATCTAAAAAAGCCCATTTTCCATTATATAATCTCAAGCCTTCCCAGATGCCGTCACCCAGCATAAAGCCGCTATCATAGACGCTAACAACGGCTTCACTTTTTGGAACAATTTTTCCGTTTACATAAATTAATATGTTGTCATTTCGCGCGTCTTCTGCTGCTTGATGCGTTGAAACATTATTTGCCATTTTTAATCCAGTATTTGTATTCGTATTAGCTTTGCATTCAAAAAGCTATGATAGCAAGGTTTAGAATTTTGAAAAGTTTTCATGAGATTACTCTTGCTTTTGGAAATTAGTCCGATAAAACGCAGAAATATGAAACGCTGCCGTAGCTCAGGGGTAGAGCACTCCCTTGGTAAGGGAGAGGTCGGAAGTTCAAATCTTCTCGGCAGCACCAGTTCAAATTAAATGAGATTAAATTTTATTTATTATGATTGACCAATAGTAGCTGATTTTAATCATTTTCTAAATACAGTGTTTAGTTTTGTATGAATTATTACATAAACTGATGGTGAAAGTTATCCTTGTATTATAAGTTTAAAAAATTCTAATGGCAGATAGACTAAATACTAACGCCAAATGCTAATAAATGTTAGGAATTAAAAATGTTTTCGTCCAAAGATTCAGTTGTTATTGTATCTGCTAAACGCTCAGCTATTGGTTCGTTTTGTGGCTCGTTATCTTCATTGCCGGCTCATGAAATTGGGTCAGAGGTCATAAAGGATATAATCAAAAAAACTGCAATAGATGCTTCAGAGATTGATGAAGTTATCCTTGGCCAGGTTTTAACTGCTGGGCAAGGGCAGAACCCTGCTCGTCAAGCTGCTATTAAAGCTGGGGTGCCTGTGGAAAAAACAGCGCTTGGAATTAATCAAGTTTGTGGGGCTGGGCTTCGAGCTGTTGCAATGGGAATGCAGCAGTTGAGTATGGGTGATGCAAATGTGATAATTGCAGGTGGGCAAGAAAGTATGTCATTGTCCCACCACGCTTCTAACATGCGTAACGCTACAAAGATGGGTAATACAGAATTTATTGATACTATGATAAAAGATGGACTTTGGGATGCTTTTCATGGCTATCATATGGGCGTTACTGCTGAAAATGTAGCAAAAAAATTTAATATCTCTAGAGAAGAACAAGATGTATTTGCTGTAAATTCACAAAACAAAGCTGAAAAAGCAAAATCCTTTGGGAATTTCATAGAAGAAATTACTCCAGTCTCTACAATAATAAAAAAATCTGAGATATTTGTGGATGAAGATGAATATATCCGTGACGGTGCAACTCTTGCATCCTTGAATAAATTAAACCCTGCTTTTTCAAAAAATGGTACAGTAACTGCTGGTAACGCTTCAGGATTAAATGATGGTGCAGCAGTTGTACTTATGATGCGAGAAAAAGAAGCTCTTCAAAGAGGCCTAAAACCTATGGCAAGAATTGCTTCATGGGCTACAGCAGGTGTTGCCCCGGAAATAATGGGAACAGGGCCAATTCCTGCTTCTCAAAAGGCACTTCACAAAGCAGGTTGGAAAATAAATGACTTGGATTTGATTGAAGCCAATGAAGCATTTGCTGCTCAGGCTATAGCTGTAAATCAGGAAATGAACTGGGATCCGTCAATTGTAAATGTAAATGGCGGAGCTATTGCACTTGGTCATCCAATTGGTGCATCAGGTTGCAGAATATTAGTAACTTTATTGCATGAAATGCAGCGCTCAAATAAATCAAAAGGTTTAGCTACCCTATGTATTGGTGGTGGAATGGGCATTGCACTTACTGTCGAAAGTTTTAATTAATAAATTAAAGACTACATATATGTCTGACTGCAGCTGCATATCCTTCAATGCCTAATCCAGCAATGACAGCGTCTGCGCGATATGAAACATATGAGTGGTGACGAAATTCTTCGCGTTTATGAACTTGGCTGATATGAATCTCTACAACAGGACCTTCATAGGTATTCAATGCATCTAAAATTGCTATTGAGGTATGGGTGAATGCCCCTGGGTTAATAATAATACCTGCAGTTGTATCACGTGCTTCTTGTATCCAATCAATCAGTTGACCTTCATGATTTGACTGAAGTAATTTTATTTCAAAATTATCTCCACATGCTTGTGAACATGATTTTTCAACATCATCTAATGTTTCACTGCCATAAATTTCTGGTTGGCGTTTGCCCAGAAGATTTAAGTTAGGCCCATTAAGTATGTAAATATTTTTCATTTAATTTCTCAATCAGAATAGCTCAAGATCATACGTTAAAGTAATTCACTTATGCATCGTATACTAATCTTAAGCAAAGTGTGCAAATAATAAAAAAATAACTAGATATGAGTTGCTTACGTATAATTTATGTTTGTTAATTATCCATTATTTTGATTCAATTGGCTATTTTCCAAAGCTAAACTTGTTTTATTTTTGCGCAATTGAGCTGGGCTATATTCAAAAACTTGTTTAAATTTTTGTGAAAAATAATTTAAACTCTCATATCCTGCAGATATCGCAATCTCTATAACAGGCATTGATGTTTGAGTAACTAATGTGTGTGCATGTTCTAATCGCATCTCAGTATAGAAAGTGTTTACTTTTTTTCCTAAGTTTTTTTGAAATAATCTGCTTAATTGACGTTCACCAATATTGCTCAATCTTGCCAATTGTTCACTGCTCAGAGGGTCAGAGATGTGATTTTGCATTAATTCTATGGCACATATAACAGCTGGATGATGTACATTATATTTTTCAACTAGTCCCATTCTTTGAGGATCATTTGCTGCACGTACGCTTGTATAAATAAACCAATCATTAACAGCTTTTGCAAGTTTTCTACCGTGTTGTGATGCAATAAGTGCGCTCATCATATCCATTGGAGCAACGCCCCCCGCACATGTATATCTACCATTATCGATTACATATAATGATCTCTTTAATAAAAATTGTGATGACATTTCTTGTAAAGCTTCAAAATGGTCCCAGTGAACTGTAAAACTATGATTTGTCATAACTCCAGCGCGTGCAAGGAGTGCAGAGCCACCTGATATTCCACCTAGTTGAACGCGTTTTGATGATAACATTTTTATATATTTCAATAGTTTTGGATTTTCATATTTGATGGGGCTTCCAGCTGCGGTTACAAAAACAAGATCAAAATCATATCCACTTTCCTCAATAGACTGACCTTCACTGATAATTCCAACAGAAGAGCTTGCTCTTGTACCTGCAGCAGGAATAAATGTTATCTCAAAAAGAGTTTCTCCTGAAAGATGGTTTGCTGCTCTTAACGGTTCAACTGCAGATGATAATGACATAAGCGAAAAGCCATCAACTAAAATAAAGCCTATTCTTTTGATTTTCTGATCGTGCATGTCTTTGTATTTTTTCCAATGAAATTATTTAATTTCTTACTTTTTAAACTTATGTTTTTTATAATTACAGATATTTAAATAAAACCTTTTTCTTTAAGCTAAAAGTTGCAAATATTATTTCTTCTGCTATTCTCCTTATTAAACAAATATTCCTTTAATGCAAGTTTTGATAGGTGAATGATGAATTTTAGCCAATATCCTGAAGTATTATCTGGTCCACCACAGCCAAGTGCGATTTTACAACCAAATGTATTTTCCATGCCGGCTGGAATGGAACGCTATGTAATCGAAGGATCTGGTGCAATTTTATTGCCAGTATTTGCAGGAGATACCTTCACTATAATAAACGATGAAGGTGGCCAAGTGTGTGAGATACTGGCAGCTGATAAAAAAGGAAAAATTGATTTATCAATATTAAACGAAACTCCAAATAATGATGCCCGAGGCTTAAAACAGTTATTAGATACCAATAATCAAAGTTTGATTGGGCTTAGACTTGGAATGGAAACTCGAAATATTGACCTTGCTTCAGCAAAGGGATTATCAATTTTTGGTAATTCCAGTAAGGCGAAATCCGAAGCTAAGTTTGATGTCAAAAGAGACGCTGTTATAATTATTTCAGCGCCAGGCAATTCTATGGATTTAGAAAAACAAAATACGACTACACCTCTTACAGTTAATTTAAATAGAAGTAGTATTAAAACAATTGAAAAATTTGCACTGCCTGATCCGTTGTCTGATCCTGTGCTTGATCTAAGAATTAAAAGTCAAACAGCGGATAGCTATTTTGTTAAAGCTGGTGACTACATTCAAGTTATTGATGTTGACGGAAGACAATGTACGGATTTTCAATGTTTTTCCGCAAGAAAATTAGATAAGGGTATTGAGCACGCCTTAGATGTAACTACTACTCGATCAATACAGGGGCATAATTATCCTATGCCTGGTTTGCATGGAAAATATTATGATCAAGATTTTCTTCCTTTATTAGAAGTCGTGCAAGATACTTGTGGGCGGCATGATGCATTTGCACTTGCTTGTGCATCGAAATATTATGATGATATTGGATATCCTGGCCATATTAATTGTTCTGATAACTTTAATATGGCCTTAAATAAACACGGTGTAAAAGATCGTGCGGGATGGATGGCAATCAACTTCTTTTTTAATACTGGAATTGATGATCATGGAGTTATGTATTCTGATGAACCATGGTCACGACCGGGTGATTATGTGTTATTAAGAGCATTGACAGATCTAGTATGTGTTTCATCAGCTTGCCCAGATGATACATCACCAGCTAATGGTTGGAACCCAACAGATATACATATCCGTACATATGACGGAAAAGAGAAATTTCAACGCGCAGTGGCAACTCGTGTCACGCCAAATAGTGAGCCAAAAATGACAAAACAAACAGGATTTCATGATAGCTTTTCCAAGCATACACGTAATTTTATTGAATATAATGGATATTGGTTGGCAAATTGTTTTGCGGCGTCTGGACCAGTAGATGAGTACATGGCATGCAGAAATGAATGTGTTGTTTTAGATTTATCTCCCTTGAGGAAATTTGAAATAACTGGACCAGACTCTGAGGCGCTATGCCAGTATATTTTTACAAGAAATATGAAGACTTTAGGCGATGGACATGTAGTTTATACAGCAATGTGTTATGAACATGGTGGAATGATTGACGATGGAACGGTTTTCAGATTAGGCCGCGATAACTTTCGCTGGATCGGTGGGTCTGATTATGGTGGGGAATGGATGAGAGAGCAGGCTGAGAAGCTAGGCTTAAATGTTTTAATTCGCTCCTCTACTGACATGCAGCATAATATAGCAGTTCAAGGTCCCAATAGCAGGGATTTGATGAAGAATATAATTTGGACTGCGCCTCATCAACCACAACTAGAGGATTTAGCATGGTTTCGCTTCACCCCAGCTCGTATAGGCGATGAACACGGAGTGCCAATTGTTGTATCTAGAACTGGCTATACCGGTGAATTGGGTTATGAGATATTTTGCCACCCAAAACATTGTACTGAAGTATTTGATGCAGTGTGGAAGGAGGGTCAAAAATATGGCATCAAACCAATGGGGCTTGAGGCTCTTGATATGGTTCGAATTGAGGCAGGATTAATATTTGCAGATTATGATTTCTCAGACCAAACGGATCCTTTTGAGGCTGGTATAGGTTTTACTGTTCCTTTAAAATCAAAACTAGATGATTTTATAGGACGAGATGCCTTAATACGTAGAAAAGAAACGCCTTCAAAGAAGCTAGTTGGCCTAGATATTGATGCAGCTGTTTGTGTTGACCATGGTGATCCTATATTCATAGGGCGTGCGCAAGTAGGAGAGATAACATCATCCATGAGATCTCCAATTCTCAAAAAGAATATAGCCTTAGCAAGAATTGATGTGACACATACTGATTTAGGTACTGAGCTGGAGATTGGAAAGTTAGATGGGCACCAAAAGCGGTTGAGCGCAAAGATTGTGCCTTTTGCACATTATGATCCAAAGAAAGAGCGACCAAGATCATAAATGTTATTCTTATCTCGTAAATTTGGGTATAAGTTCATGATAATAAGAAATTTATTATTTATAGCATTTGCATTGTTTGTTGCTTCATTAGCAAATGCACAATCTGTAAAACTGACATCTATTCAAATTAGTGAAATCTTGAATGGAAACACTGCCTCAGGAAAATGGGATGGTGAAGTTTATAATCAATATTTCGATGCTGATGGTACTACCACAATTATAAAAGCAGATGGTTTTGAAAACATCGGTAAATGGAAAATAAATCATGAAACTGAAGAATTCTTGAGTAAATTCCCAGGTGATATTGATTGGCAAAGTTTGTATGTAATGGAATACTTAAGTGAGTTCTATTGGGTAAGTAAGACAACACCACCAACAAAGTTTAAAATAAAAATTGGAAAAAAACTTAAATGAAATTATTCATTTATTGCAGAGGGCTATTCTCTTCATCGCCCTCTGAATTTTGAATTATTTTAATTTTGTAGGTAAACTTCTAAACTATCATCCATTGCATCTTTCCATGGTGTATGATGCTTGGGAGCCATTGTTCCTGTAATCACAGATTTGTAGGCATTATCCCTGAAGGTCATTATGTTTATTTTTTTATGGCCTTTCCATTCCTTAAATGCATTACATGCGCCCTCTACATCAAACGTTGGATAATCAGTTTCTGAAACTAATTCTTTGATGTAGTTACCTTGATACCAGATAGCATCATAATCATCTTGACCGTCATCTTCAGCTTTTACGCGTTTACTTACATCTGCTTCCATATCTGATTTATTTGGGCATGAAATTTTACCCATAATTACATCTCGAGCCCACCAAGCCTGTGCATCAAACATATTAAATGTGAACCATTGATCTTGCATTCCAATATACATGAGTGCTGGATTATGTACGTACGCTACACCTTTATAAAGATCAGCTGTTGCTAACCTATTAGCAGTTTTTAAGCGCAATTCATCAGTTAAGTAAGGGAAATGGTGTTGGTATCCAGTGCAAAGGATTACGGCATCAATTTCTTTTGATGTGCCATCCTTGAAATGTGCAGTTTTTCCTTCCATTCTAGTAAGAAGGGGGACTTCTTCCCAATTTTCTGGCCACTTATGACCCATGGGAGCAGTGCGATGACTGACGGTAATTGTTTTTGCGCCATATTTCCAGCATTGAGACCCAATATCTTCTGCGGAGTAACTTGTGCCTACTATTAGGATATTCTTATCTTCAAACTCCATTGCATCTCTAAAATCATGTGCATGTAAAACGCGACCTGGAAAACTTTCAAAGCCATCAAAATGTGGTACATTTGGAGTGCTAAAATGCCCTGATGCAACTACGACGTTGTCAAATTCTTCTGTATAAATTTTATCATTTGGTAAATCGTGTACTTTTACAGTAAATTTACCGTTGTCAAAAGTAACATCTCTTACGGCAGTACTGAATTTTATCCAGTCACGTACACCTGCTTTGATAACGCGGCCTTGAATATAATCAAACAATACAGCCCTAGGTGGATAAGAAGCAATTTGTTTACCAAAGTGTTCCTCAAAGGAGTAATCAGCAAATTCTAATCCTTCCTTTGGACCATTAGACCATAGGTATCTGTACATCGAACCATGAACGGGCTCACCATATTCATCCAAACCTGTCCGCCATGAATAATTCCATAAACCACCCCAATTGGATTGTTTTTCAAAACATACTACTTCTGGAATCTCTTCGCCATTTTCCTTTGCAGATTGAAATGCACGAAGCTGGGCTAAGCCGGATGGGCCTGCTCCAATTATAGCAACTCTTTTTGTCATTATGATCTCCATTGATAATATTTTTATGTTTGTTTTATATTCACAATGATGAATGAAATAGAGAAAAGCAAGATTGATATTAAAAAAATATTCCTCAGAAGCAATGGCTCCTTTGCGTATTAATATTTGTTTAATGATGTCTATTTATCGTAAAAAAAGCCCTAATAGATATCTCTATTAAGGCTTAAATATTTAGTTTTATATTTATTTAAATATCTAATGTGTTTGCTTTCTCCCAAGATGAGAAATGTGAACAAAAATCATTCCATTCTTGGTGTTTCATTTTCAAATAAGCAGATGAAAACTCATCTCCCATTGCTACCTTTAATTCGGTGTCATCATCATAAGCGCGAAGAGCATCTAACATGTTTAAAGGTAATTTTGGTGCATCAGTTATTTTGTATCCTTCTGCATACATATCAATGTCATGGCGTTTGCCTGGATCAGCTTTTGTTCTTACTCCAGAAAGTCCTGCTGCAATTATAATCGCTTGCAATAAATATGGATTTACTGCTCCATCTGGTAACCTAAGCTCAAATCTGCCAGGGCCAGGGACTCGAACCATATGTGTTCGATTATTGCCTGTCCAAGTAACTGTGTTTGGTGCCCAAGTAGCGCCTGACATAGTTCTAGGTGCATTAATACGTTTATAGCTATTCACAGTTGGATTTGTAATAGCAGCTAAAGCAGATGCGTGTTTCATAATTCCACCTAGGAAATTTTTACCACGCTCTGACAAACCAACTTCTCCAGTTTGTCCTTCACCTTTTCCAGCAAAAACATTTACTTTTGACTCTGCTCCTGGAGCATCCCAAACTGATATATGTGCATGGCAGCCATTACCAGTTAAGCCTTCAATGGGTTTAGGCATAAAAGTTGCTTTATATCCGTGTTTTTCTGCTACGCACTTGGCCATAAATTTGAAAAAACTATGTTTATCTGCTGTCTTTAAGGCGTCATCATAATCCCAGTTCATTTCCCACTGGCCATTAGCATCTTCATGGTCATTTTGGTATGCACCCCAACCCATTTCAAGCATATAGTCAGATATTTCACGGATTACATCTAATCTGCGCATAAATGCTTGTTGATCGTAACAAGGTTTTGCTGCTGTGTCATATTGATCTGATATTTGTTCTCCATTAGGAGTCAAAAGAAAGAATTCTGCTTCTATACCAGTTTTAACATGCATGCCTTCATCGGCCGCTTCTGAAATTAATTTCCGAAGTACATTGCGTGGTGCTTGAGCAACATCTTGCCCTTCCATCACACAATTACCTGGTACCCAAGCAATTGTTTTATCCCAAGGCAAAATAATTGCGGCTTCTGGATCTGGAACAGCAAGCATATCTGGGTGGGCAGGCGTTAAGTCTAACCACGTGGCGAAACCGGCGAAGCCAGCCCCATCTTCTTGCATGTCGGCGATTGCGCGTGCAGGTACTAATTTTGCACGTTGACCACCAAAAAGATCAGTGAACGAAATCATAAAATATTCGATGCCATTATCTTTGGCGAATTTGGTAAGATCTGTTGTCATTGGTTATCTCTATTCTGTTGTCGTTTAATGAAAAAAACATGACCATATATTGATCATGTTTTAAAGTTTAAAAATTACTGCCTGATTTTCCTGGCCACCAGTTTGTGCCAGATAATGGTACTTGTGCCATTGCAGCTGCTTCCATTGTTAATGCAACTAAATCTTCTGGCTCTAAATTATGCATATGGTTTTTACCACATGCTCTGGCAATCGTTTGCGCCTCTAATGTCATCACCTTAAGGTAATTCCTTAGTCGGCGACCACCTTCAATTGGATCAAACCGTTTCATTAGTTCTGGATCTTGTGTTGTTATACCAGCTGGGTCTTTACCCTCATGCCAATCATCATAAGCTCCAGCTGTTGAACCAATCTTATTATATTCTGATTCCCATTTTGGATCATTATCGCCTAAAGCGATTAAAGCAGCTGATCCAATTGCAACCGCATCTGCACCTAGCGCCATTGCCTTTGCGACATCAGCACCAGACCTAATGCCTCCCGATAGAATTAATTGAACTTTTCTATGCATGCCTAAATCCTGTAAAGCTTGAACAGCTGGGCGGATAATAGCTAAAGTTGGCTGACCTACATGTTCAATAAACACATCTTGAGTGGCTGCTGTGCCGCCTTGCATACCATCTAATACAACTGCGTCTGCTCCAGCTTTAACTGCCAAAGTAACATCATAATACGGTCTCGCTCCAGCAACTTTCACATAAATAGGTACTCTCCATCCTGTAATTTCGCGCAATTCAAGAATTTTTATTTCTAAATCATCAGGTCCTGTCCAATCAGGGTGACGACATGCAGAACGTTGATCAATCCCTTTTGGAAGGTTTCGCATTTCTGCTACTCTATCTGAAATTTTCTGTCCTAGGAGCATGCCACCACCACCTGGCTTAGCACCTTGCCCTACAACTATTTCAATAGCGTCTGCTTTTCTTATATCATCAGGGTTCATACCATATCTTGATGGAAGATATTGGTATACCAATTTAGTTGAATGCCCACGTTCTTCTGGCGTCATGCCTCCATCTCCAGTTGTGGTAGATGTCCCAGCAGCTGAAGCTCCACGCCCAAGCGCTTCTTTTGCTGGTCCAGATAAGGCGCCAAATGACATGCCAGCGATGGTTATTGGAATATCTAACTCAATTGGGTTTGAAGCATGTAAGCCTCCAATAGTTACGGAAGTTTCACATTTTTCACGATAACCTTCTAGTGGATACCTAGAAATAGATGCGCCCATAAAAAGTAGATCATCAAAATTTGGTACTTTTCGTTTTGCTCCGCCACCACGAATATCATAAATTCCAGTTGCAGCTGCTCTACGGATATCACTATTTACGTCAGCAGTAAAAGTTGCAGACTGGCGAGGCGTTGTAAATGGAATGCCATTTTCATCATGTGAACTCATTTTAAAATTCCTTAATAAGCTGCCGCATTATCGACATCAAAGTTGTATAAATTACGTGCAGATCCGTATCTTTTAAATTCTTCTGGCTTTGCATCACTATCAGCTTCAGCTAATAATTCTTTTAATATTTCTAAATGCTCTGGACGCATTTCTTTCTCTTCACAATCTGCACCTAAACTTTTAACAGAGCCACGAACGAATAATCTTGCTTCATAACAGCTGTCACCTAATGCATCTCCTGCGTCGCCACACACTACCAAGTTTCCAGATTGCGCCATGAATGCTGACATATGTCCAATATTTCCATGGACAACTATGTTTATGCCTTTCATTGAAATGCCGCACCTAGAAGAAGCATTCCCTTTGATAACAAGTAATCCGCCATGACCAGTTGCGCCGGCATATTGACTTGCGTCACCATCAATTACGACTTTGCCAGACATCATGTTCTCTGCAGTGCCTGGACCAGCTGAACCCAAAACATTTATAGTTGCCTGCTTATTCATTCCACCACAATAATACCCGGTAGAACCTTTTATATTCACTTCAATTGGAGCATCTAAACCAACTGCAATAGCATGAGACCCTTTTGGGTTGATAACTTCCCATGAAGTCTGATTTGTTTCTTTAACCTGCGCATGCAGGGTAGAGTTCAGTTCGCGCAATCCTTGCGCTTCTAAATCGAATGTTTGCATTAGTGTGTCCAAAAATAAACGGTTGCGGGTTCAGGCTCCCATACGCGAGCCTCTTCTATGCCTGGTAGATTTACCAAAGCACGATATTCAGAGCCGAATGCTACATATTGATCTGTTTCGGCCATAACGGCAGGTTTGCAAGCGATTGGATCCCTTACAACACCAAATCCATCTTTTGTTCCAACTAGAAATGTGAAAAAACCATCTAGGTCATCTAGGCTACTCTCCAGTGCTTCACCAAGGGTGCTACCTTGCTGCATTTTGTATGTTAAGTATGCGGCACCTACTTCAGTATCATTTTCAGTTTCAATGTGAACGCCTTCGCGTCGAAGCTTGCGACGAAGTGAATTATGATTCGAAAGTGATCCGTTATGAACTAGACATTGGTCATTTCCAGTAGAGAAGGGGTGCGCCCCCATTGTTGTAACGGCAGATTCTGTTGCCATTCGTGTATGCCCAATACCATGTGTGCCTGACATTTTTGAAACATCGAATCTAGCAGCAACATCTTTTGGCAATCCCACCTCTTTGTAGATTTCTATTGTGTCGCCCGCACTCATTATTCGTACACTTGGACGAACCTCCTTAAGAGCTTTTCGTACTGCCGGGATTGAGGAAGTTTCCACATCCAATACTGCGTGTGTGCTTTTGATTTTTAATGAAACTGGAGTTCCGGTTATGGTACTGATTTCTTTGTCTAAATTTTTAAAATTTTCGTCTGGATTATCAGATTGAATAGTAATTTTTCCACTACTTTTTTCATCGTTTCCATAAATTGCGATACCTGCACTATCTGGTCCACGATCTGTCATTGTTACAAGCATATCACTTAACATCATGCCTAGCTCAGGTTCTAAACTTTTATCTTTTAGGAATAATCCAACTATACCGCACATCTGCTGTGATCCTCTTTTAAACTGAATCAATGTGTAGGCTATATTTTTTCACAAAACAATACCTCATGAAACTTTTTTTCATGAGAGGCAAAAAAATGTGGTAAAAAAAGACATAACGTGTATGTATTGTGTCAGCGTACATATAAAAAGTTGAAATTTTCACTTAAATGGATGCAAAAATAACTGTTTTAATACTTTAGGGAGGAAATAAAGTGGAAGACAAAATTGCAGAGTTGATGGCAAAAGTTGCCGAACTCGAAGCAAGCTCAGGTGTGACTAACACCATGTTTGCTGAAACATATTATTATTTAACAATTCCGTTAATGATTATAATCCATGCCGGTTTTTTAGCTTATGAAATGGGTTCTTCGCGTGCGAAGAATGTTTTATCATCTGGTGTAAAAAATATTTTAGCATTTGCATTCATGATCCCAACTTTTTACTTTTTCGGATGGTGGGTCTATTGGGGTTTCCCAACAGGACTAACATTTAGTGAAGGTGCTATGGGAATTTCTGGATCTGCCTATGCAAGTTCAATTGCTTGGGGTTGGGGTGACTCAGCGCAGTACATGGGACCAAATATAGCGGATAATGCATCAGGTGTATTTTTTGGAGCTTTTGCTTTGTTTGCTGCTACGACAGCATCAATTATGTCAGGTGCAGTTATTGAGCGTATACAGACAGTAGGCTTCGTAATTTTGGCTGTTGTTTTGGGTTCGTTCGCTTGGGTAGTTGCGGCTGCTTGGGGTTGGCATGCAGATGGATGGTTAGTAACAAAATTTGGGGTACACGATTTTGGTGCAGCAGGACTGGTACACGCTGTAGCAGGATTTTTTGCCTTGGGTGTATTAATAAATCTAGGCCCACGTATTGGTAAATTTAATGCTGATGGTTCATCTAATCACATTGCTGGTCACAACATGCCATTAACTGTAACAGGCTTGATGCTTATTATTGTAGGATTTTGGGGCTTTTTAATGGCTTGTGTTATCGTGCCAGGCGAAGCTTGGTCATGGTATGGCGATAAGATGTCAACAATTTACGGTACTCCTATTACCTTGTCAGCACTATCATTTAATATTCTAATGGCTGTTGCTGGTGGTATAATTGGTTCATGGATATGGACAAAAGATCCATTCTGGATGATGTCTGGCGCACTAGCTGGGATTATTTCAACTGCTTCTGGGTTAGATATCTATTACCCTGCATTAGCATTCATAATTGCTTTCAGTGCCGGTGTAATATTGCAACCTTGTGCAAATTGGCTTGAACGACGTGGTATAGACGATGCTGTTGGCGCTGTTACAGTTCACGGGACTATCGGTTTATACGGTGTAGTCATGCTAGGTGTTTTCGCGGCAGGTTTTCCAGCTCTAGATATAGCAGATGCACCTACGGTAAGTCTGTTTGGTCAAATAGTTGGTGCAGTTGTCTTCTTCCTACTGGGTTTTGTTCCGGGCTATGTGGTTTCATTCATTTTGAAAAAAATGAATATGCTTCGTGTTCCAGAGCATGCTGAAGTGGCAGGGATGGATACAACAAAAGTTCCAGCTCAAGGATATCCTGAAGGTATCGTAGCATCACCTGCTGCGTCTGATTAATTTAATATGAAAGGAGAAAACCATGGGTTTTCCATATGATGAGGCCGCTTGGTCTGTAGTTGACGGTGCAATGTTTATGGGGTGGGGTACGGCAATGCCTGGCGTATACACTTTTATTGCAGCAGCAATTTGCGCATACGTTTTATGGGCAGGGAATAAGTCTGAACATAAACAGTTTAATAAGAAAAAATAACTAAAAGAAATATAATGATCTTAAAGGGCTGCAACTTAGCAGCCCTTTTTGTTTTTTGCCTCTAAGGAATATTTTTTTAATATCAGTCTTGCTTTTTGTCGCGTTTTGAGTCTCTATGTCATTAATCGCAAAAAATTACATATTTATAAATTTAGGAGAAAAAGATGGCAATAATTTGGAGGCATTCTGCGCTGGCTCAAAGGCACGCCGAAATCGGTGGTGATTTGGAGGATTGGAATGGAATGGGAACTGCGTGGTTTTATGATGACACGTCTGAGCGCGCTCAGGCTGATTATGAGGCTATAAGAACTAAAGCGGGTCTAATGGATGTTTCTGGACTAAAAAAAGTTCATTTAGTTGGTCCAGACGCTGCATATGTAATTGACAGAGTTACCACTAGAAATGTTGACAAAATTGGTGTTGGACGATGTACTTATGCAGCTATTTTAAATGATGATGGCAAATTTATTGATGACTGTGTGATTTATCATTTAAATGTAAATCAATGGATGGTTGTGCATGGTACTGGTACTGGAATGGAGCAACTTACATCAGTGGCAGCGGCAAAAAATTGTGCAGTTTTATTTGATGACGATTTGCATGACATGTCTCTTCAAGGGCCTGTAGCAGTAGATTTCTTGGCAAAGCATATTAAAGGCATACGTGACCTTGCATATTTTGGTGTATTACATACAAAATTATTTGGTAAAAACGTAATGATCTCTCGAACAGGTTATACTGGTGAGCGTGGATATGAGATTTATGTAGCAGCTAAAGATGCAGTTCATGTATGGGATAATATCCTTTCAGATGGAGCTGACATGGGCATTGCTCCAGTACAGTTCTCAACATTAGATCTTTTAAGAACTGAAAGTTATCTTCTATTCTACCCTGGTGATAATTCAGAAACTTATCCATTTGAAGATGAAGTTTGTGGTGACACGCTTTGGGAGCTAGGTCTGGAGTTTGTTGTATCACCTGGTAAAACTGGTTTCATTGGTGCCGAAAATCATTACGCAGCTGCTGGTAAAGAACGATTTAAAATTTATGGAGTTTTACTGGACGGAACTACACCGGCTGATGAAGGTGCTGAATTACACCAAGATGGTAAAAAAGTTGGGGATGTAACTTTTGGTATGTATTCAAATGTAAACAAGCACAATGTTGGAATTGCGCGAATGCCTGTTGCAGCAGCTGTACCTGGAACATCTTTGACCGTTCGTAATAACGATGGAACTGAAATTGCTTGTACAGCTCAAGAAATGCCTTTCTATGATAAAGATAAATCAATTCGTGAAGCAAAAGGTTAATAATTAATTAGGTGCGGATAAATCCGCACCTAACAGATAATATTTGATAAAAATTTGTGAACAAAAAAATATAGTTCTTGTTATTTACTAAGGTATATTAATGAGCATAAATTGTTATAGAAAAGCAGGGACTATAGGATCTGCTAGATAAGAGAGGGGTAAATAAATTACATGTCGACCTTTGTATTTCCAGAGTCCATAAAAAGCCGCCCAACATATGGCAAACTCCAAAATAAATTTGGTAAAGCGTATCTTTTTATTGCAGATGCAGAAGGTGCTGAAGCAATAATTGAATTAGCTTCTAAAGACCCGGCCTTAATGCAAAAAGCACATGTTGTTTATATACCAAAAGATACTGGGGATCAGTTTCTTAAAGATTTGAATAACCTAAATATTAATCAACTTTACATTGGGCCATCTTATTCAGCGGCACAATCACGTATCATTCAGGCATTTGAGCAGGCTAGCATGGGCTTGCAGGTTTGTTTGAGTGGCACAGAAGGATTAATTGGCCAAGCGCTTCGTGATGCAATGGCCGCTGGAATACCCCATACTTCTATTCAAACTGAACACAGGGGATCAGTAAGTCGAAGAATGCAGTGTGTTCATTGCAAAGGAATAACAGAAGATGTGATTTCTGATCCTTTCGTTTGTTCACATTGTGGGCTTAATCTTTTTGTTCGTGATCATTATTCGCGTCGCTTGGCGGCTTTTCAAGGTGTTTGTATCGATGCTGAAGATCCAGGAAACATCCCAGATTCAGTGGAGCTTTATAAATGAGTGGTGCAGAAAAGATTAATGCTAAAGTTAGTAATATTATAAAATTAAACGATTTAGTTACTAGATTTGAGTTTGAACGAACAGACGGGCAATTATTCCCTACTTTTTCTGGAGGGGCACACACTGTTATTGAACTGAAAGATGGTGATTTGACACGTCGTAACCCATATTCATTAATGTCTGACCCAATGGATCAAGATGGTTACTCTATTTCAGTTAGGCGAGATGATGAAGGCAGGGGTGGCTCATTGTTTTTACACAATAATATAAAAATTGGTGATGATGTTGTCTTAAGCCATCCAGTTAATCTGTTCTCTTTGGATTTGAGAGCTAAGAAACATTTAATGATTGCCGGTGGAATAGGAATTACACCATTTTTAGCTCAAATTAAACAGTTAGACCGAAGCCATGGAAATTGGGAATTGCATTATAGTGTGCGCAATCAATCCTTAGGCACTTATGTAAATGATCTAATGGCTATGCATCCCAATGACGTAAATATTTATTATGATGATGAGAAAAATTTTATTGATATAGTAAATTTATTAGATGGTCAGCCACTGGGAACCCATCTGTATATTTGTGGTCCCAAAGGAATGATAGATTGGGTTGTTAACGAAGCTTCTAAACTTGGCTGGCCAAATGAAACCATACATTATGAAGAATTTTTAGCACCTAAACCAGGCAAGCCGTTTCAAGTTAAGCTTTCTGCCTCAAATAAAGTAGTAAATGTTGGCGAAAATGAAAGCCTTCTTGAGGCAATTGAACGTGAAGGCGTAGACGCCCCTTATTTATGCAGGGGCGGTGCATGTGGGCAATGTGAGACATCTGTAATTGAAGCAGATGGCGAGTTTATTCACAGAGATCATTGGTTGGAAGATGATGATAAATCGTCGGGGAAAAAAATAATGCCATGTGTATCGCGATTTGATGGCAAAACTCTTGTACTAGATAGGTAAGTATCATGACAATTCAGTTTAAAGATGAAACTTTTAGAGACGATTATACATTCAAAAATTCAGAGTGGGCAGTAAAGCGGTTTCCATTTCCTTTTCATGAAGATAGCTACATGTACTCAGTTAATATGGAGCAACACAAAGGTGGACCAGAGGGTTCAATTTATGAAAAAAGATTTGATGTTGATGAACACTACATATCTGAAATGCGTGACCGCTCAGAAGTTCTGAAAGATGACCCACTACGTTGCCAATCATTACCACATATGACACTAGCTGGGTGGGATTTACTTGAATTAATAATGATTTCAAAGTCAGAAGATTACCCAGATCTATTTGAACTGCATAGAAATGGTAATAATTGGCGATGGATAAACAAGCCAATGCAAATTGATCATAGCTTTACTTTTCTAGATGATGCGACGCTTCCCTACGGTCCAATGGAATATATTACCAGACAAACACAGGGTGATTTTGTAATTCTTGATCAAAGGGAAAGTAACCTTTGGATGGATGCTGGAATGGTTACAACGCAGGCTGATTGGTCTTTAGACTTTGATATCGGTATGAATTTCTTTGAATGGCATGCACCAGTGCCCAAGGCTCATGAAATGGGAATTTTCACGAGAGCACTAAAGTTTTTGTTAAATATACAACAAGGTGCACCAGCAAGGCGTTTAAATTGGACAATGACAGTTAATCCATTGTTGGATACAAGCCCTGAAAATTACCATAAATGGGGTGTGCAAAAAGGAACATTAAATCCTGAAAATATTGGTGAAAAACAATATTTACGAGTTGAATTACAAACTTTTTTCCGGCTTCCTAGATCGAATGCATTGGTTTTTCCTATTAGGTGTTATTTAGCATCGTTCGATGACTTGATGACTGTTCCAAAATGGGGTCGCAGATTACACAGGGTAATTCGTGATCTTCCAGAAGAGTTGGCAACATACAAAGGGTTTATAGATAATCGGCCTATGATGTTAGATTACCTATCTCAATATGATGATGGAAAGCCTACGTCAGATGGTATTTGGCCAGATTTACAGACCGAACCAGCTAGGGATTAAGTAACTTGTGGATAAGATATAATCGATAGATATTTTGCAGGTAGTTTCGTTAATTTCCCAGGACCGTGGGGTGCGTCTGCATCGAAAAATAGTGTATCACCAGGTTCAAGTGAGTAAACGTTATCCCCATGACGATAATCAATTTCACCCTCGAGCATATAAATAGTTTCAATTCCGTCATGTTGAAATGTTTCAAATGTATCAGATTCACTTGTGAGAGAAATTAGATATGGCTCAACAATAACACCGCTTGAATTACCACCGATGTGGCCTAATAAATTATACTGATGGCCTGCACGGGTTCCTGCGCGCTCAAGTTCAACTCCCTCACCTGATTTTGTATGCTCAGCTGTTCGAGAGCTTTCATAACCACGAAATAGTGATGTAATGGGTATCATTAGTGCATCAGCAAGTGTTTGAAGGGTATTTAAAGACGCTGATGTGTTCCCGTTTTCAATTTTTGATAACATTCCAATAGATAAACCAGTCGATGCTGCCAAGTCAGCAACAGTCATAGATCTTTGGCGCCGGTGAGATTTAACTTCTCTACCGATTGCAAGTTCAAGTACCTTTTCACGAGGTTCTCTGATTCGATGTGGGTTTTGATCTAGTTTCACAATTTTAGTTTCTTTGTTAATTACTATGCACCCCTATGCTTAAAATTTAGTCAAAAATCTAGTTTTTTTAACACTTTAAGTATATTTAAACATAAAAATGGTTAAAAATATACAAATTTATTCCTTTTATTAAAAAAAGAGCCACTCTCTGGAATATTAATTAACATTTAGCCTTTAATTGTATCAAAACAAGATAAAAATTGTCTTTATTTTATAATCTTTAAAAAAAAATCGCCCCTATCAATAAAAAAACTTGATTGATAGGAAAATTATGGCAGTATAGTCCTACTAAGATTTCTAAGAAATTAATGAATGGCCATAAGCCATCTAAATTTGCGGGTATGCCCGCACTATAACTTGGAGGAATAAATGAAAAAGTTAACTTTAACATTAGCGGCTTCGGCAATGATGGCTATGCCATTCACGGCTTCAGCTAAAGACAGTAGTGACCCTATTGTAATACCAATCCACAACTGGTCATCACAAATTGTAATGAGCCATGCGGTTGGTCAAATTTTCGAATCAATGGGAAATGCAGTAGAGTTTGTGACTACAGACAGCCAAGCAGTATATGAATCAGTTCGTATGGGCGATGTTGCGCTTGAGCTAGAAGTTTGGGAAGGTGCATTTGGTGCTTCATTCCGTGCTGCTCTAGAAAAAGGTGGATTACACGATGTAGGTGATCATAATGCAGTTACTCGCGAAGACTGGTGGTATCCAATGTGGACAAAAGATGCATGTCCAGGATTACCTTCATGGGAAGCGTTAAATGCTTGTGCAGATCTATTTAAAACAGCTGAGACTGGTGACAAAGGCAGATATTTAGATGGCCCAGTTGACTGGTTGAAGCATGGTAAAGAGCGTGTAGATGCATTGGGCATGGACTTTGTCGTTGTTAATGCAGGATCTGCGGCTGCTCTTTGGGCTGAAATTGGTGCTGCTGAGAAAGATAAACGCCCAGTAGTTGTATTTAACTGGACACCAAACTTTGCAGAAGCAGTATGGCCGGGTGAATTTGTTGAATTCCCTGAGTGGGTAGACGGTTGTGATAAAGATCCATCAGTAGGACCTAACCCTAATGCGTTATATGACTGTGGTAACCCTGCTAAAGGATATCTAAAGAAAGCAGCTTGGGACGGCATGAAAGATAAGTGGCCAGATGCGTATTCAACTCTTGAAAAGATTTCATTCACAAATCCACAAATCGCTGAAATGGCTAAATTTGTAGATATTGATGAGATGGAACCTGAGGAAGCTGCGGCTGAATGGTTAGCAAACAATGAGTCTGTTTGGAAAGCATGGACTAACTAATATTTAACTAGTTAGATTAAAAAGTCTTAACCCTGCTCACAAAAATTGGGCAGGGTTTTATTTAAAGTGAGTAATAAAATATGACAAATTCAAAGCCGGTTATATCTTGTAACAATGTTTGGAAACTTTTTGGGTTTGCACCAGAAAAATATCTCAAAACTTTATCAGAAGACAGAAGCTATGAAGAGATACAAGCAGATGGATATATTGCAGGTGTAAAAGATGTTTCTGTAGACGTCTTTGAAGGTGAAATGCTTGTTATAATGGGCTTGTCTGGATCAGGTAAATCAACTCTTTTGAGATGCATGTCTCGGTTACATGATATTACAGGTGGTACAATAAAAATTGATGATCAAGACATCATGGCACTGGAAGAAAAAGAGCTAATAAATTTACGACGAAATAAAATGGGGATGGTGTTTCAAAGTTTTGGCTTATTGCCTCATAGATCAGTTTTGGAAAATGTAGCTTTTCCATTGGAGATGAGAGGGCAAAGCAAGCATGATCGAAGAGATCGTGCTTTAGAAGTTATAAAATTAGTTGGCTTAGAAGGGCGAGAAGACTACTTCCCACGTGAGCTTTCTGGTGGGCAACAACAACGTGTTGGTATCGCAAGATCTTTGGCTATTGAGCCAGACATTTGGTTTCTTGATGAGCCGTTCTCAGCTTTAGATCCTTTGATACGTAGAGAAATGCAGGACGAATTCTTACGTTTACAAGATATGCTGGGAAAAACTATTATTTTTGTGACACATGATTTTGACGAAGCCCTTAGGCTTGCTGATAGAATAGCTATCATGAAAGATGGTGCGATCGAACAGTGTGATACTCCAGACAAAATTGTTTTAAATCCTGCTACTGATTACGTTGCTAAGTTTACACAAGAAATAGATACTGCACGTGTTGTGCGAGCTAAAACTTTGATGAGAGCAGGAGCAAAAAAATCAATTACTGGTGTTGCTCTATCTGCAAATGCAACTATTCAAGAATTGGCACGAACAATTGTTAATGATGCTCGTAAAGAGTTTCCTATTGAAGATGAAAAAGGAAAAATTATTGGATCAATGAATAGGCAAGAAGCTTTGGATGTATTGTTAGGAGATAAATAATGCAAAGTTTGATATTTGCTAAACAAAAAATACTTAATGATAAATCAATATTATTCAGTCTTTTGAGTTTAAGTATTTTATTAGTCTTAGCAAAAATTATTGGTATTTTACCTGATTTTTTAAACCGTATGCCAGAAGATGTAATACCTAAATATGCAGAAACTTTTGATGAAAAATTCAATAATAATCGAGACTGGATGACATCTATAACTCGGTTCTTTTCTCAGCGCTTAGAATTTCAACTAAAAGTAATGGCGCATTTATTTTATGGAGCAAGGGTTCATTTTTTTAATCCTATAGACTGGGTATCACTAATATTTCCTGCAACTGCATTTGTGTATTTCATTGATGGTCGCAAAATAGCTTCTGTAACTGCAAGCATAATTACCATTTCAGCAATTTTATTTACGTTTTTTATTGGCGATGAAAATCAATTAACACTTATGTGGTTATTCCTTGGATTGTCTGCTGTTGGCTGTATTTACACATTTGTTAAGCATGGCTTTTTATCACCAATGATAATCCTTGGTATCGTAAGTATTTATGCAATAATTTTAAATGGATATAAACTTGGTCCACTTCCATGGTCTTCAATTGCCGCAACTGCTGCAGTAATTGGATATTATTTAGGTGGTTGGCGCTTGGCTCTCCTAGGTGGTGGTACATTTATTTGGACTGCACTCATAGGGCAATGGAAATTGGCAATGGAAACCCTTTCTGTTTTAGTAGTCGCTGCCCCAATTTCATTTATAATTGGATTACTTCTTGGTATTGCTGCATGGAAATTTGCAAAATTTGATAAATTTCTCAGACCTCTACTTTCTGTACTTCAAACATTACCGTTTTTTACCTACTTACTTCCTGCAGTTATCTTTTTTAAGGTAGGGCCTACAGCAGGTGCTATGGCCACTATCATTTATGCAATACCTCCAATGATTTTGATGACCACATTAGGTTTGAAAAAAGTAAGTCCTGAAATAGTTGAAGCTGGTAAAATGGCTGGATGTTCACGTTGGCAGATGCTTAGCAAGGTTTATATTCCTGCTGCGCGCACCGAGCTTTTGGTGGGTTTAAATCAAGTTATTATGCTTTGTTTGGCAATGGTTGTTTTAACCGCATTTATAGGAATGCCTGGGCTAGGAGCAAAGCTTCTAGCGATGATGAATTCTTTTAAATTGGGGCGCTCCTTTGAAATTGGTGTAACAATTGTACTTGTTGCTGTGATGTTAGATCGCCTGTCAAAAGCATGGGTTGTTAAACAACCAGTCCATTTTGAACGTGGGGCTCCATGGTGGGAGCGCCATTTCTTTTTATTAGCTGCTGTTGTGGCATTTTTTGGTTTTTTGTTGTTTAGTATGGAAGTGCAATTTGCTGATCAAATTGGCCGAAAACAACATTTCTCTAAAGGCAAAGAGATTGATGGACTAATCAAAGGGTTCCTTGATATTGATGGAGTGCAGGCTGTAACAGGTTGGTTGCGGTGGTTTTTGATAACAAAGGTTCTCATTCCTTTTCGTGATACTTTATTATGGATTCCTACTAGTTCTTTTATATTATTCATTACTGTATTCTCTCTTTGGTTAGGGGGTAAGAAGCCTGCTATATACGCTTTTCTTTTCTTTTGCTTTGTTGCTTCAACAGGTTGGTGGGATCGTTCTGTAATCACTCTTTATACAGTTATCTCAGCAGTTGTTTTGGCTATGCTCATTGGATTACCAATGGCTATTTGGGCAGCGAGAAGTGATAAATGGTCTCGGCGAATATTATTGTTTTGTGATACAGCTCAGACTTTCCCAAGTTTCATTTATCTGTTACCTGCTATTATGCTTTTTGGGATTAATGACGTTGCTGTAATATTTTCTATTCTAATTTTTACATTGGTTCCTTTGGTTAGATATACTGTTGAAGGTCTTAGAGGTGTACCTCCTGAAATGACCGAAGCAGCAGATATGGCTGGAGCTTCTAGATTTCAAAAATTAATAAATGTTCAGCTTCCACTTGCTTTGCCAACTATGGCTGTTGGATTTAACCAAGCTATTATGTTTGCCTTTTTCATGGTGATTATTGCAGCATTTATTGGGACACAAGACTTAGGTCAAGAACTGCAAAGAACATTGGCTGGTACAGATTTAGGTAAGAATTTTGTGTTAGGTTTATGTGTGTCACTTATGGCGTTAACTTTTGATCAGACCATTATGAGTTGGACTGAAAAGAGGAAAAAAGCCCTAGGCTTAAAATAAAACTTTAATCTTTAAATTGGAATATAGGGTTACAATTATTTATAATATGATCCATAAAATATATCATTTTTGGGTCTTGTAGTTTTTTATGTGGATAGAGACAGCCAATAATTGATGGTATTGGTGGATTGCTTGGTAAAACTTCAATTAACTTACCGTTTTTTATATAATCCTCCATTTCAAAATGTGGTTTATTAATTATTCCATGCCCTAATAATGCCCATTTTGTCAAAACATCGTTGTCATCAGCATCATATTTTCCTGAGACATTTAACTTTTGGGAACCATTATTTGTTTTTACAGTCCAAAAATATTCGGGAGATCTAGGATAACGTAATAATAAACAATTATGTAAGCCATCAATGATATCATCGGGAAAGGATGGAGTGCCCATTCTTGAAAGATATTCAGGAGAGGCGCATAATATTCTTTTGCAATCTGCAATCTTTCTAAGCTTAAGGTTCGAGTCTGGAGGCGTGCCTATGAAAAATGCCATGTCTAATTCTTCTGCTAAAATGTCAACTTTACGATCAGATAGCCGCATTCTAATTTCAGTCCCTGGAAATTTATCAACAAAACTAGGAACCAATGGTGCAATAACTCGACGCCCAAAACCCAAGGGAGTAGTAATTCGTATTACACCTCGTGGTGTGTCTGAGAATTGTGAGATTGCATTTTCTGCATTATCTATTGATGCCAAAACTTTTTTTGCTTCTTTGTAAAACACTCTACCAACACCAGTTGGAGTAAGTGATCTTGTCGTTCTATTGAAAAGCCTAACGCCAAGGTGTTTCTCTAATTCTTTAATTCTTTTACTTGCAACAGCTGGCGTCATTCGCAAATCACGCCCCCCTGAAGTGATACTGCCCAGTTCAATAATTCTAGCGAACACCCTTAAACTGTCAACGTATGCCATTACTATTCCTATATGCTTTATATAATTATATTTCATATATAATCATTTTCAACATATTGTTGAAAGTATTTAAATAATGCAACGCTTTTAAGTAGTAGTCAGCTAGGATATAAACATAATATATAATATAGCATGAGCCTATACGAAGGAATATAAATGCAAATTCGTAATGAAATAAAGTTTATATTAAATAACCGTGATATTACATTGGACGCTTTTGAAGCTGAACAAACTCTTTTGGATTTTCTACGATTAGATCAACAATTAATAGGAACCAAAGAGGGTTGTGCTGAAGGTGATTGTGGTGCCTGTACGGTTTTAGTTGGAAGATTGGTTAACGGTGGGCTGAAATATGAAATCGTAAATGCTTGCATAAGATTTTTAGCCTCGTTGGATGGTTGTCATGTAGTAACGATTGAATATTTATCTGGGTCTAATGGTGATTTGCACCCGGTGCAAAAAGCAATGGTAGAATGCCATGCAAGTCAATGTGGATTTTGCACCCCTGGATTTGTAATGTCATTATACTCATTATGGATGGAAAATTCCAATCCATCAAAACGCGAAGTAGAAATTGCAGTTCAGGGAAATCTCTGCCGTTGTACAGGTTATGAGCCAATAATTAATGCTGCTTTAGCTGTAAATAAGTTTGGGAATCCTATTTCAGATCAATTAATTACAGAACGTGAAAACACAATAAAAAATCTTTCTAAACTACAAGACAATGCAAGAGTAGTAATCCGCGATAGTACTATCAAATCAATTTTACCTGCGAATATTGATGATTTAGCTGATGTCTTAATAGATCAACCCTCTGCAACGATTGTTGCTGGGGCAACTGATGTTGGATTGTGGGTTACGAAATTTTTAAAACCAATATCTCCAGCATTGTTTATTGGTCACCTAACAGATTTAAAGAAAATAGAAGTCAAAGATGATGTATTAATTTTTGGTGCAGGGGTTACTTATACAGAAATTCAAGAATACTTATCTAAGTTCTTTCCATTTTTAGATAACTATTGGGATCGGATAGCCGGATGGCAGGTGAGAAATATGGGAACTATAGGTGGAAATATTGCAAATGGATCACCAATTGGTGATACACCTCCTGTACTAATCGCCTTGAATTCAGAAATTATATTACGCAAAGGCAATCAAACCCGAATATTGCCTATAGAAAAATTTTTCATTGAATATGGCAAGCAAGATCTTAAAAAATCTGAGTTTATTTTGAGTATTAGAGTGCCTTTACCAAATAAAGATCAACTAAACTCTGCCTATAAAATATCAAAGCGTAGTGAAGATGATATATCTACACTCGCAGTTGGAATTAGTATGGGTGTCGAAAGTGGGAAAATAAAAGATTGTCGAATTGCATTTGGTGGTATGGCTGCGACACCCAAAAGAGCTTTAATGACTGAGAACTCTTTAAAGGGAAAAACATGGTGTAATAAAACGATTTATGAAGCATCAAAAATGCTTGATGAAGATTTTTCACCTCTTTCAGATTGGCGCGCAACAAAAGAATACCGCATAAGTGTTGCGCGTAACCTTTTGCATAGGTTCTTCCTTGAACATGATTTGGATACACTTGAACCAATTCAGATACATTCAATCGTTTGAGGGAATATCTATGGATAATATAAATAAAATATCTGGTGGAATTCATTCAAATCGTATTCATGATAGTGCTACAAAACATGTTACTGGTCAGGCTAAATATACTGATGACATTACAGAACCTGTTGGAACTCTTCATGCCTACCTTGGAGTTTCAGAGGTGGCCCATGCTAATATAAAAAGTATTGATTTATCCCAAGTAGAAGAGTTGCCAGGTGTCATCGGGACAATAACTGCTTCAGATATACCAGGTGTAAACGATATAAGTCCCACAGGACAAAACGATGAGCCCGTTTTTCCAATTGATAAGGTGCAATTTCATGGTCAACCATTATTTGCCGTTATAGCTAAAACGCGAAATATTGCACGCCATGCAGCTAAACTAGCTAATATTGAATATGAAATACTCCCCCATGCATTGAATATTTCTAGCGCTATAGGTGCTGATTATCCACATGTGACAGCACCATTAAAATTAGAGAGGGGAAATATAAGTAAAACTGTTTCTAATGATATGAATCGAATTAAAAACAAAATTACTATCGGTGGTCAGGATCATATGTATCTTGAAGGTCATATTGCATTTGCAATACCTGGAGAGGATGATGAGTTAGTCATTCATTGCTCTACACAACATCCGAGTGAGGCGCAGCATATGGTTGCTCATGTTATGGGTATTCCTAACAATGCTGTCACAGTAAATGTTCGAAGGATGGGTGGTGGTTTTGGCGGCAAAGAAAGCCAAATGAATTTATTTTGTGTAGTTGCTGCAATTGCTGCAAAAAAATGGAATTGTGCAGTCAAACTTCGACCTGATCGAGATCAGGATATGATATCAACTGGAAAGCGACATGATTTTATTATTGATTATGATGTAACCTTTAACGACGATGGTCTTATTAGTGCAGTTGACAGTATTTTTTCTGCTCGATGCGGATACTCTTCCGATTTATCCGGACCAGTAACTGATCGAGCGCTATTTCATGCTGATAATGCATACTATTACCCAAATGTAAGATTAAAAAGTCGTCCAATGAAAACAAATACAGTATCAAATACTGCATTTAGAGGATTTGGAGGACCCCAAGGTGTTCTTGGAGCTGAAAGAATAATTGAAGAAATAGCATTTGCTACAGGAAAAGACCCATTAGATATTCGTAAATTAAACCTATATGGTGATACTGATAGAAATATAACTCCCTACCATCAGAAAATAAAAGATAACATATTACCAAAGCTTATTGATGAACTGGAAAAAAAATCAAATTATCGTACACGAAGAACGGCAATAAAAAATTTCAATAAAACTTCTAGTGTTATAAAAAAAGGTATTGCACTAACACCAGTGAAGTTTGGAATTTCTTTTACTGCAACATGGTATAATCAAGCTGGTGCATTAATTCACATATACAATGATGGTTCAATTCATTTAAACCACGGTGGAACAGAAATGGGCCAAGGTTTAAATACCAAAATTGCACAAATAGTGGCAGATGCATTTCAAGTAGATTTTGAAAGAATTAAAATTACAAAAACTACAACTGAAAAAGTTCCAAATACCTCTGCAACCGCGGCTTCCTCGGGTACTGATTTAAATGGAATGGCTGCATTAGATGCAGCTGATCAAATCAAAGATAGATTAATAAAATTTGCAGCAGCTCATTGGGGCGTGCAAGAAACTGAAATTAAATTTCTATCTAATATGGTTTATGTTGGAGAAGAAATTGTTCCATTTAATGAATTTATTAAGATGGCTTATATGCAGCGCACTCAATTATCTGCTACAGGATTTTATAAAACCCCTAATATTTATTGGGATAGGGCTGCTGGAAAAGGTAACCCATTTTATTATTATGCATATGGTGCAGCATGTTCTGAAGTTTTAATTGACACTTTAACAGGAGAGTATCGAATAGAAAAAACGGATATTTTGCATGATGTCGGCCGTTCACTAAATCCCATTTTAGATAAGGGGCAAATTGAGGGCGCTTTTATTCAAGGTATGGGATGGTTAACTTCTGAAGAATTGTGGTGGGATAAAGATGGTAAATTGAAAACACATGCACCTTCAACCTATAAAATCCCACTTGCTTCAGATATGCCTCGCGAGTTTAATGTTGAATTGGCAGATTGGTCAGAAAATAGAGAGCTTACTATTAAAAGATCAAAAGCTGTTGGGGAGCCACCATTTATGTTAGGAATTTCAGTTTTGGAAGCCTTATCAATGGCAATATCAAGTATGAATGATTATCAAACATGCCCAAGGCTGGATACTCCTGCTACACCAGAAAGGGTTTTATTAGCTGTAAAAAATATACAGGAGCAGGCAAATAAATGACAAAATATTTTAAAGAATTAGTTAATTTTTTAAATGACAATGAGTTTATTGTTAAAGCTACAATTGTAAAAACTATTGGCTCTTCTCCGCGCAATGAAGATACAGAAATGTTCATAAGTGATTTAGACTCATTTGGCACCATAGGGGGTGGGCAATTAGAGTATTTGGTTATTAATCATTCTAGAAAAATGTTAATCGAAAATGTTAAAAAAGATATTTTAAAAATTCCGCTCGGTCCTGAAATTGGTCAATGTTGTGGTGGTAATGTAGAAGTCTCATTAGTTATAATGTCTAAAAAAAATAAATCTTTAACATTAAATTCTTTTAATGAGAATTATAAAACACTACCTCATGTTTATGTCATGGGCTCAGGACATGTTGGACGTGCATTAGCACTTCAGCTTCAACATTTACCTGTAAAGTGTATTTTGATTGATAGTAGGTCTCATGAGCTTGCAAAATGTGATGCCAATGTTGAAAAAAGATTGAGTGCTATTCCTGAGATTGACATTAAATCATCTCCAGCAGGAAGTGCATATATAATACTTTCTCATGATCATGCGCTTGATTTTATTTTAACTGCTGCTGCACTAGAACGTAATGATGCTAATTATGTTGGCATGATTGGTTCAAAAACAAAAAAAAATAAATTTAAAAGGTGGTATCAATCAAACTATGATAATACTTCTATTGAAGATCTCACGTGTCCTATTGGAAGTGAAAGAAATCATGATAAGCGACCAAGTGTTATTGCTTCATTTGTTACAGCAGAAGTAATTGATTTGCTTACCTCAAATATTAATTTATCAAAAAAATATGATTTGAACTTAAGGATGGTCGTAGGGTAGAGGAAATTCATAGAAATGGCGCAAAAATTTTTATATTTTTGCTCCCATATCATCTACATCTTGTAGTACTATATTTTATTTAAATTAAAATAGTCTGGGTCAATATTTACACCGCGTTTAATAAGATGATCTACACTACCTTTTGCAACTGCATTAATATCACCACGGCAAAGTCCAATATCGGCTAAATCTTTATCAGTTAATTGTTTCAATTCTTTAATTGTTTGACGGTGTTTTTTTCGAGCTTGTAATGATTTATTTAGATTTTCCCAAAAAATTGAAATGCTTTCTGATGATGGAAATAATTGGTTTAAATTCGTTGTAGTTGATGCAAATGCCATTTTAAAATTTCCTTTTATGTTAATAATTCTTCTATTAATTATGAATATTTTCCTTAAAAAACAACAAACACGTTTGCAATTCCGCTATGCAAAAAATGCAAACGTGAACATAGATAAATATAAACAAATTTTTATGCTGTGCCGGTGAACAATTCTAAATTTAATCAATGGAGCAATTAAGGAAATATTTCAGTGTCATATGAAACTTGAGCTAGATATAATCCATGGGGTGGGCAGACTGGGCCACATTGTGATCTATCTTTTGCAATTAGTGCCTCATGTACTCTCTCTGGATCCCAAGAACCTGACCCAACACGCTCTAAAGTACCAATAAAGCTTCTGACTTGATTGTGTAAAAAACTCCGAGCAATGATCGTAAATTCGAATTCTTTACCGTGCTCTAAATTAATTTCTTTTATACTAATTTCTTTCAATGACTTTATAGGACTTTGAGCTTGGCAAATAGAGGAACGAAATGTTGTAAAATCATGCTTCCCTACAAGATACTTTGCGCCTTCCTGCATTAGTTCTAGATCTAAATCATGTTGGATTTGCCAAACCCAACCCACATCTACAATTGCAGGTGCACGTCTACTTAGTAGCCTAAATACATACCGGCGTTCTTTTGCGGAAAATCTTGCATGAAAATCATCTGCAACAATCGAACATTTAGTAATCGAAATAGGTTCAGGTCTTAAATGATAATTTATTGCTTCAGATAAGCGAAAACTGTCCCAAGGTTTATTCAGATCAACATGTGCGATTTGGCCTGTTGCATGAACTCCTGCATCTGTCCGGCCTGCACCTTGTATTTCAGGTTTTTCGGGTGCAATTTTTGAAATTGCTATTTCAATAGTTTGCTGCACAGATGGTACATCACGCTGACGTTGCCAACCGTGATATGGTTTCCCATCGTATTCAACTTTTAGTGCATATCGAGGCATAAATTCTCGATACCCCGTAAATTACTTTTTGCCAAGTTTTATTCTTTTATCTAATTGTAGGATCTTAAATTGTGTACTTTAATTATTTAAAGAAACTAAATGATGTTATGCTAGACCTTTTCTTGCTTGCACATTATAAAACGTTTTATGGAGCTAATATTTAAAATAATTATTCGAATTATTGGCCCGGTGATCTGAAACAAAGATCTGCCGGGAGAAGTCGTTTGAGTATTCGCGCCGAACAAACCCCAACTTTAAATTTTCCATGACTGGAACATGATATGTGTGCTGAAACGCCTGATTACAAAGATACAATAAACTTACCGGTAACCGATTTCCCTATGAGGGCAGGTCTGCCAGGTCGTGAACCTATCTGGTTAGAACGTTGGGCTAAAATAGGTATCTATGAGAAATTAAGAGAGAAAAAAGGGCGTGAGTCATTTGTACTTCATGATGGACCACCTTATGCAAACGGTCATCTTCATATTGGTCATGCTTTAAATAAAATTTTAAAAGACATGGTTGTAAGATCGCAGCAGATGATGGGAAAAGATGCACGATATATACCTGGATGGGATTGCCATGGCTTACCAATTGAATGGAAAATTGAAGAGCAATACCGAAAAAAAGGTAAAAATAAAGATGATGTTCCTGTAGTTGAATTGCGTCAGGAATGTAGGAAATTCGCAGAGGGTTGGGTTGATATTCAAAGAGAGGAGTTCAAAAGATTAGGGATTACGGGTAAATGGGATAACCCATACTTAACGATGAATTTTCATGCAGAAGCAGTAATTGCAGATGAATTCATGAAATTTGCAATGAACGGATCTCTATACCAAGGCTCAAAACCGGTTATGTGGTCCCCGGTTGAAAAGACTGCTTTGGCTGAAGCTGAAATAGAATACCATAATCATAAATCTCATACTATATGGGTGCCGTTTAATTTTAAATCTGCACCGGAAAAAATAAAAAATGCCCGAGTGGTCATATGGACGACAACTCCATGGACAATACCTTCAAACAAGGCCGTAGCTTTTAACCCAAAAATTTCTTATGGATTATATGAAGTTCTAGAGACTGAAGAAGAAAGTTGGACTGCACCGGGGCAGCAGTATATCTTTGCTGATATTTTGGCAGAAGATACATTAACAAAATCTCGAGTTGTTAAATTTAATCGTATTTCAGATGTATTAGCATCTGATTTAGACAATGCTATCTGTTCACACCCACTTTCAGAGATGGATGAATATTGGTCATATGATGTCCCTATGATTGATGGTGAACATGTTACAGATGAAGCTGGAACGGGTTTTGTTCATACGGCGCCCAGTCATGGTGCCGATGATTATGAATGTTTTGTCAAACGAAATTGGTTAGATAGAATGACACATAACATTGGAGAAGCATCACAGTTTTTAGATCATGTCCCTTTTTTTGCAGGATTAGAAGTATTTGATAGAAAAGGAAAAGAAGGAAAAGCAAATAATGCTGTTATTGCCAAATTAGTTGAGGCTGGTGGGATAATAGCAAGGGGTCGAGTTGAACATAGTTATCCACATTCATGGCGCTCCAAAGCTCCAATTATATTTAGAAATACACCCCAATGGTTTACTTCTATAGACAAAGAAATTGGTGGAAATGATGAGCATGGAAAGACTATACGTCAGCGTGCGCTTACAGAAATTGATAATGTAAAATGGACACCTCAATCTGGTAGGAACCGATTGTTTTCAATGATTGAAGCTCGACCTGATTGGGTAATGTCTCGACAACGTGCCTGGGGAGTTCCTTTAACCTGTTTCACCAAAAAAGATGCTTTACCTACTGATCCAAGTTTTATCTTGAAAGATGCTAAAGTTAATGCCCGCATTGTAGCTGCATTTGAAAACGAAAGTGCTGATTGTTGGTTTGAAGACGGAGCAAAAGAGCGATTTTTAGGTGCAGAATACAATGCTGAAGAATGGGATCAAGTTTTTGATGTTTTGGATGTTTGGTTCGATAGTGGCTCAACACATGCTTTTGTAATGCGAGATCGAGATGATGGAGCGGATGATGGTATCGCAGATTTATACTTAGAAGGTACGGATCAACATAGAGGTTGGTTTCATTCTTCTTTGCTGCAATCTTGTGGAACAAATGGGCGTGCACCTTATAAAGGTGTGCTAACGCATGGTTTTACACTTGATGAAAAAGGCATGAAAATGTCAAAATCTGTAGGTAACACAATTGCTCCAGAACAAGTGATCAAACAATATGGTGCGGATATTCTACGTTTATGGGTTGCTCAAGCTGACTACACTGCAGACTTACGTATTGGTCCAGAAATATTAAAAAATGTTGCTGATAGTTATAGAAGACTTCGCAATACAATGAGGTTTATTCTTGGAAATCTTAATGATTTTAATGAATCTGAAAAAATTGATTACTCTGAGATGCCTGAGCTTGAGCAATGGGTTTTACATCGTCTGGCTGAATTAGATGCTGTTGTTAGAGATGGCTATGCTGCGTATGATTTTCAAGGTGTTTTCAGCCAGGTCTTCCAGTTTGCAACAGTCGACCTATCAAGTTTCTATTTTGATATAAGGAAAGATGTTCTTTATTGTGATGATGTAAATGGTATAAAGCGTAAAGCCGCAAGAACAGTTCTTGATATATTATTTCACCGATTAACAACTTGGTTAGCGCCAATGCTTTGTTTCACTATGGAAGATGTCTGGTTGCAACGTAATCATGAAAATGAATCTTCAATACATCTTGTTGATATACCTGAGACATCGTCTGATTGGTTGAATGGAAAAGTAGCTTCAAAATGGGAAGCTATCCGAAATGTTAGACGTGTTGTGACAGGAGCAATTGAAGTAGAGCGAACAGCAAAGAATATTGGCTCTTCTCTTGAAGCTGCGCCAGAAGTGTATTTCAACTCAAATGTTGATTTAAAGAGCCTATCAGAGACAGTAGATTTCGCAGATATTTGTATTACATCAGATATCAAATTGATTGATGGTAAACCATCGGCTCAAGGCTTTAGGCTTGATGATGTGCCCGATATTGAAGTAATTTTTAAGAAAGCTGATGGTGAAAAGTGTATGCGCTGTTGGAAGATTAACTCACAAGTTGGTAAACAAAAACATGATGGTTGCTGCCAACGGTGTAGTGATGCGTTAGGTTAAAGATATGTCCCTAAGCGTTTTTATTGCTGTATTATTTGCTGCAATACTACACGCATCATGGAACGCTATAATCAAATTTGGTGATGACAAACTTCAAGGTATGGTATTGCTGTCATTAGCTCATGGTATAATTGGGTTTATTCTACTTATATTATTTCCATTACCTAATGCCGAAGCATGGCCATGGTTGATTGCTTCAGTAGGGTTTCACTTATGGTATAAATTATTCTTAACTAGTGCATATGAACAAGGTGATCTCAGCCGTGTTTATCCAATTGCGCGCGGAACTGCACCATTACTAGTTTTAGTTTTGAGTTCTATTTTTATAATAGATGCCATTTCCAATCAGGATATTTTTTCAATTATTGCAATCGGAATAGGGATTTTTATCCTTGGTATTGGTGTATTTAGTAATAAAGAAACAGTTGCGTTGTTACCATTTGCATTGTGTTCGGCAATTGGAACTGCAGGCTATTCTATTACCGATGGCCTTGGTGCAAGAGCATCTGGTGATGTTACAAGTTATATTGGTTGGTTGTTTTTCTTAGATGCAGTTGTATTTATGTTTTATGCTTTTTTTAAAAGAGGTTTGAGTATTATACCAAAAAAAATATCAGTTTGGATTCTGGGATTAATTGCAGGTTCGGCATCAGTTTTAGCCTATTGGATAGCGGTCTGGGCAATGACAATTGCTCCAATAGCATTAGTAGCTGCATTGCGTGAAACGTCGGTATTATTTGCAGTTTTGATAGGCGTTTTATTTTTTAAAGAAAGTATGGGTAAGAGTAAAATTATTGCTTCTTTAATAATTGTATTTGGTATTATTATTACTCGTCTTTAGCTGGAAGAAACTGTTGTACAATCCCAACCGTTAATAAGTAAACTGAAGTTATTGCTAGTGCAGTTGTAATAAGCGGTCCTGCATTAAAGTTTGTCCAGGCAGATACACCAGCAAGTGCAGTCCAAATTATAGCAATTGGTAAACTTATTGATCGCCACCTTTGTGTTCTGACAGGGTGAATGAATTTCAGGGGTGTAAACATTGAAGCAGCGAGTATTATTACTAAAGCTAAAATAATATAGAAATTTGGATGAGTTGCAAAAACAACGACTGCAAACATATTCCAACATCCAGGAAAACCAGAAAAGGAATTATCCTTTGTTTTCATTCTTGTGTCAGCAAAATATAATGCGGAAGTAAATGTGATTATTATTATAGTAACCCAGCCAGTCCATCCATCTAATAAGCCAGACTGAAAGAGCGCATATGCTGGTATAAATACATATGTTAAGTAATCAATTATTAAATCTAACAAGACGCCATCATACTCTGATGCATTATCTTTGACATTATAATGTCTTGCCAATGGTCCATCTATGCCGTCTACAAAAAATGCTATAACTAACCATAAAAACATCATATCCCAGTTGCTTCCAACTGCAGCAAGCATTGCTAGCATTGCAAAAACTGCGCCTGTAGCGGTCAAATAATGAACTAAAAGAGCTTTTACATGTGATGTCATTGGGGCTTAATATAGGAGTTTAAGAAAAACTCAACTACTAGATTTATCATGCTTTAGGGTGTGCTTTTTTATAAACATCCATTAACCGAGTTTGATCAACTGCAGTATATGCTTGAGTGGAAGAGAGAGATGCATGGCCAAGTAACTCTTGTATCACCCTTAAATCTCCACCTGCTTCCAAGAGGTGGGTTGCAAATGAATGGCGCATAGAATGTGGCGTTGCAGTTGATGGCAAGCCTAACTGCATTCTGGTTTGTTCCATTACTTTTCTGATTAAGCGTTGATTTAATGGGCCACCCCTTGCGCCTTTGAATAACCGGTCATTTGGTAAAAAAGAATAGGGGCAGCATTTTAAATAATTTTTAACTGCAGCTTTGGCTACTGGTAAGATTGGTACGATCCTTTCTTTGTTACCCTTACCTATGATTTTCAAAACTTCAGGAAGTGGTGTTTTATCAAATGTAATAGACAGAGCTTCGGATATACGTAATCCACATCCATATAATAATGTTATAACTGCAACGTTTCGCGCATTTATCCATTCATGCTCAGATTGCAGGTCTATCTGTTTAATAAGATCTTTTGCATCTGATTTTTTTACTGGACGTGGAAGTGGTTTCTCAAATTTTGGTGTTCGAGTAGAAAGTACAGCTGTTGTTGAAACACCATATGTTTGACCCATCCAACGATAAAAACTTTTAATTGCTGATAATGCCCTTGCAAGAGAGCGAGGTGACAATCCGGACCTCCTTGCATGTGATATCCATGATCGCATGTCTTTAACGCTAACTTTTGATAAAATAGCTTTTGATGGCATTTTTCCATTATGTTGAGAAAGAAAATGAATAAAGTGTGATACATCATGACGATATGCATCAATAGTTTTTTCAGCCCTTCCACCAACTGCAGAGAGGCTAGACAGCCAATTTTCCATTAAATCTATTCCGCCATTAAGATTGCCCATTAAAAAACCATCGTTGCATAATCTTTTCAAAAATTGACCCATAAAATACAAATAAATCTGTTCCCATGTTTGGTAAGAACTGGTCTGAATTAATTGAACCTAATAAAAGCAATCCTGGTGAATTTCCTTGACCCAAATCTAGTTTCATTAGAGCTTCAGACCTAAGCTTAGGTGCAATATCGTTATAAATATTTGAAGCACCTTTCCTTATTTGGCGCAATGTAACGGGACGTGGATCACTATCTTGCCCCAAGGAAATATAGTGATTAATTTCACCTTCTTGAAGAAAAACTACACTGGGTCCAAATTCTATCTCGAGTTGAGGTATATCGTCTTGGTTAATGGATGGCGCTTCTAAACATAATCTGGCTACATCAATGTTCAAAGAACTAGCCCAATCTGTTTTTAAAAAATGTAAAAATTCAGTAAAAGTTTTAGGCTCTAGAGCATCTAAGATAGCAGAGTGTACTTTAGTTGTTGTTGAAATATTTTTATATGCTGCAGATATGATATTGCTATTTTGCCCTTCAATCTCCTCAACACGACCTTCTAAGCGCTTTAATACTACACTTTTTAAATCTATTACATTTGTTGGAGCATTACTTGAACTTGCAGAAATTAATGCACGCATAACTTCTCTATCGTTTAACAATGCTTCTGGATCTTGTAGTATACGTTTTCGAAAATCACTAATTTGAGTTGTGTCATCCATGTATATTTCTCATTTTGTCTATAAATTCTGAATTTTATTTCATGTATCGGGCTTGTTTATTATAACGTAACCTCATTAATATATAAACAAATATTAACATTTGAGGAAACAAGAGATTGAGTGATCAAATTAAACATAACTCATCTCAAAATTTCTCTGATGGTGAGTTAGTATCAGTATTAACAACTCAGCCTATTGATAGATTTCTTGACTACAAAGCCCCTAAAGAAGGTGTAAATTTGGGTTCTTATGTAGAAGTTCCATTAGGCCCCAGAAAAGTAATTGGTGTTGTTTGGTGCGCAGGAAAGGGTGATTATGATCAAAATAAGATCCGGACAATTTCAAACAGATTAGATGTTCCTGAAATGCGACCTGAAATGATGGAGTTTCTATCACGCGCTGGGCGATATACTCTAACCCCCTTGAATGGGATGCTCAAACTCGCCACGCGTGCACCTGGATTAACTGATCCACCCAGTATGAAAATAGTTTATGCAAAAGGGGATAGAGACGTAGATCGAATGACACCAGCACGTGAAAGAGTCTTAAAAATTCTTAAAGATACTGCTGATATGCAATTTACTGGCAAAGAATTAAAAGAAGCTGCAAACGTTACTATTTCAGTTATAAAAGGTTTGGTTTCTCAAGGAGCTGTTACTGAATTAGAAAGTCCTCGTGACATACCATATGCTGAACTTGATCCATGCCTACCATCCAAGAAACTCACATCTGCCCAAAAGGATGCAGGCGACAGATTACGCAAAAATATACGTATGAATACATACAATACTACCCTTTTACGAGGTATTACAGGTTCAGGAAAAACTGAGGTTTATTTAGAAGCTGTGGCTGAGTGCTTGTTATTAGGCAAGCAGGCATTAATTCTAATTCCAGAGATAGCTCTAACTGTCGAATTCTTAGACAGGCTAAAAAAACGATTTGGCCAGAAACCTGCACAATGGCATTCAGGCGTTACTATGACAGAAAAAAGGCGTTGTTGGCGCATGGTAGCAGAAGCTAAAGCACAAGTAGTCGTTGGTGCGAGATCATCTTTGTATCTCCCATTTAAGAATTTAGGATTGATTGTAGTAGATGAAGAACATGATACATCATATAAACAAGAAGATGGTGTGTTATATTCAGCTCGCGATATGGCTGTTATGAGAGCCTCTATTGAACAAGGTTCAGTGATTTTAGCTTCTGCCACACCTTCTTTGGAAACTTGGGTAAATGCTGATACTGGAAAATATAATCGTGTTGATCTTACAGAAAGATTTGGTGATGCTAGAATCCCTGAAATTTTTACAATAGACATGCGTGATCAGCCAATGGAAAGAAATTCGTGGATTTCTCCCCAATTAAAAGATGAAGTTGAGTTAAGGCTCGAACGTAGTGAGCAATCTTTATTGTTTTTAAACAGAAGGGGATATGCACCTATTACAGTTTGCCGTAAATGTGGAGATCAACTCGGTTGTGAGCAATGTGATGCCCGCATGGTCGAACATAGATTTCATGGGCACCTGATGTGTCACCAATGTGGTGAAACAAAAGAAATGCCAAATACTTGCCCTTCATGTGGAGAAGTTGATTGCTTAACGGCGGTGGGTCCTGGAGTAGAACGATTAGCTGAAGAGGCTCAGGTTAAGTTTCCTAATGCAAAAATCTCTGTATTATCTTCAGACATGCTAATTTCTGCACAAGCATTAAAAGAAAGAATTAAAGGAATTGCATCAGGTGATGCAGATATAATAATTGGCACACAATTGGTTGCAAAGGGCCATAACTTTCCTTTGCTAACTTTGGTTGGTGTGATTGACTCTGACTTAGCGCTTATGGGTGGAGATTTACGAGCAGCAGAACGTACATTTCAATTGATGCGTCAAGTGGCTGGGCGGGCAGGCCGTGCAGATAAAAAAGGAATTGCTTTTTTGCAGACCCACCAACCTGAACATCCTGTAGTTAAAGCAATCTTGAAAGGTGATGAAGAAGAATTTTGGCAATCTGAAGCGCAACAGAGACGTCTTGCAGGTATGCCACCATTTGGCAGGCTAGCTGGAATAATTTTAAAAGGCCCAAATTTAAATAATGTTTTTAATGTAGCAAATCATATGGTTAAAAATGCTCAAACGTTAGACATAATAAATGCCCAAGTTTTTGGGCCTGCTCCAGCGCCTATTGCAAGAGTACGCGGTAATCATCGTGTCCGGATATTAGTAAAAGCATCAAAAGAAACAATGCTTCAAAGCTCTTTGATGAAATGGAGAAACTCATTTAAGATTCCAAAGGATATACAAATTAGTATAGATATTGATCCACAGTCATTTTATTAGCCGTTAAAGACTAGAAATAGCTACTCCAAATATGTAAGAGAAATATAGAAACAGTTAGAGACATCAAAATGACAAATATCATTAAGCCGAAGCCAGGCATTATGGACATAGAATTATATGTTGGTGGTAAATCTCATGCTGTAGGCGTTGAAAATACTGTAAAATTAAGTTCAAATGAAAATCCATTTGGTCCAAGTCCCAAAGCAAAAGACGCATATATAAAACAATCAGACTCTTTAGCGGTTTACCCCTCTTCAGATCACTCTGCGTTAAGGTTAGCGATAGCAGAGAATAACGGATTAAATGCTGAACAAATTATTTGTGGTAATGGATCTGACGAAATAATTACATTTTTGTGTCAGGCTTTTGCAAGTGTTGGGGATGAAGTTTTATTTACAGAACATGGCTTTGGGATGTATCGTATCTGTGCTTTAGGTGTTGGGGCAACTCCTATAGTGGCGCTCGAAAAAGAACGTGTAACAAATGTTGATGCATTAATTGATTGTTGTACTGCAAATACAAAGTTAATTTTTGTTGCAAATCCAAATAATCCTACGGGTACATTTATTCCATTATCAGAAATTGAACGCTTAATAAATGGTGTTCCAGAAAACACAGTAGTAGTTTTAGATGGTGCTTATGCAGAATATATTGAAGGATATGACGGCGGAGCAAAATTGGTTGAAAAATATGAAAATGTTGTAATGACCAGAACTTTTTCTAAAATTTATGGACTTGGTGGTTTGAGGGTTGGTTGGGGTTATGCATCACCAGTCATAATTGATATTTTGTCTCGCTTAAGAGGTCCATTTAATATCAACCGTGCAGCTTTATCAGCGGCTACTGCAGCAGTTAATGATGAGGAATATGTAAAAAATTGTTTGTTGCACAATAGAAATTTGGGTGATTTTTTAATCAATGAAATAAGAAATCTGGGGTTTAAATGCGATGATACATTTGCAAATTTCATACTTCCTCGATTTTCTGATGAAAAACAAGCTGATGCTGTCAATGATACTTTAGAAAAAGATGGATTAATTGTAAGACAAGTAAAGGGGTATAATTTACACAATTGCCTTCGAATAACTATTGGTAAAGAGGCTGACTGTTTTAGAATAATAGCTTCATTGAAAAAGTTTAAAGGAAGCCCATTATGAAGGTTATGTATGATAAAGTAACACTAATTGGATTAGGGTTGATTGCTTCATCTATGGGGCATGCAATGAAAAAAATTGGCTTAGCTAATGAAATAGTAGGATTTTCACAAACAAAAGAAACTCGAGAGATATCATTAGATATTGGATTTGTTGACAGTGTCGCTGAAACAATTGAAGAGGCTGTTGCTGGTGCAGATCTAATCGTATTATCGGTTCCAGTTGGTGCTATGGCTGAAGTTGCAAAGAAAATTGGTCCCAAATTAAAGCTAGGTGCAACGATAACTGATGTCGGTTCGGTTAAAAAATCTGTAATTGATATGGTTAAACCTCATATTCCTGCAGGAGTACATTTTATTCCAGGGCATCCTTTGGCCGGTACTGAACAATCAGGTCCAAAGTCAGGGTTCCCAGAATTATTCAAAAACCGTTGGTGTATTTTGACCCCACTTGAAAACTGTAACGAAGAAGCAAGAAATAAGTTAGAGCAATATTGGGAGGCGCTAGGTGCTAATGTTGAATTTATGGACGCTGAACACCATGATTTAGTGCTTGCTGTAACAAGCCATGCACCTCATTTAATTGCATATACAATGGTTGGTGTTGCTGATGATTTGGGCCGAATAACCGATAAAGAGGTCATCAATTTTTCAGCGGCCGGATTTCGTGACTTTACTAGGATTGCAGCAAGTGATCCAACAATGTGGCGTGATGTATTTTTAAATAATAAAGAAGCAACATTGGAAATACTTGGTCGATTTACAGAGGAACTATTTGATTTACAAAGAGCCATTCGAAGAGGTGATGGTGATCAACTATTTGAATATTTTGATCGAACACGTGCTATTAGGCGAAGTATCATTGATGCTGGCCAAGATACTGAAGCTGCTAATTTTGGTCGAGGAAGTGTTGATGAATGATTTACTTAATAGAAGTTAATCCTAGGCGAGTCTAATATTGGTATTATACCAACGAATATTTTTTTGTTAGAAAACTTTAAAGGTATCTCTAGCTCTTGCTTATCACCAGATATAGCAGCAAATAAGCTAAACAATGTTCTTATAGTATTTTTTGTATTATTATTTAACTCACCATTATTTAATGCTAGATCCAAAATTTGTTCCCAATTAGATGCTCTTAAGGTGACTTTACCATTTGGGTATCCATCTGAATCTAATATAAGATTACCAGAGGCTTTTAATTTAAAACTTCCCCATTCAAGGTTTGTATTATTAATTTTGAGATTAGAAATATTTTTTAATTCGTGCTCAAATGATCTTTGAGTTATAGGTTCATCAAATTTTGCTGATACATCCAATCTGAAAGTCCCAAACTTAATGGGCATTGTTCCAGTAGGATCATATTCTTTCAAATTAAACTTATCAGAAGAAAAGTTTGTCAAATCTAAACCTATGTCATATTCGTTTTCAGTACTATTAGTCTTTCGTAACGCCAAAATTATTTTTTCAGTTGATGCAAACGTGTCTTCGGCAAAATTAATTTGTAAATTTTCGCTTGAAATAGTTGTGCGATTTAACTCTAGTTCTTCTTTTGGATCAAACACTAAAGATCCTCGGAGCTTTTGGGATATTATTAATAGCTCTTGCCCAGATATTTTTAGTTTTTGTTCTAATGGACCCAAAACAATAAAATGATTAGGTTTATATGATAACTGTAATATTTCAAACTGGTTGGCTGACCATTCCAGCCCAGATTTAGGATTTGATAGTTTTATATTTTTAATGATTGCATCAAATCTATTTGGAAAACCTCTTAATGATAGTGATTTTTGAACAATCCATCCATTTTCTGACTTTTCATTAAACCAATCATTTAATGTTGATTGTCTGATAGATTTGCCAACAAACCAATATGCACTCCATCCTAATGACGCTGCTAAAATGATAATTACTAATGATCTCATTTTTTAACCTTTTCTTTTTGGTCTATGCGCTTCTATATTTAAAGCCAAGTCTAAAGGTAAATGATATGTACGAACAAGATATATGGGTATTTGGATATGGATCACTCATCTGGAAACCTGGATTTGAATTTGCACACCAAGAAATAGGAAGGTTGCAGAATTACAAAAGATCTTTTTGTATTTGGTCGATTCATTATAGAGGCACCCCAGAACATATGGGATTAGTTCTGGCTTTAGATAAGGTTCAGGGTTCAAATTGTGATGGCCTATTATTCAAAATTAAAGCAAAAAATGTAGAAAAAGTTTTAAGTTACTTAAGAAAAAGAGAGTTAATATCTGATGCCTATTTGGAAGTAATAGTCGATGTTAAATTAAACTCAGGTGAAACAGTAAAAGCATACACATATTTGGTTAATCGCAATCATGAACAATATGCTGGTTCTTTAACGATCGATGATCAGGCTTTAATTATAAAATCAGCTAAGGGCACAATAGGTTCAAATACTGAATATTTGTATAATGTAACAAAATGTTTACGAGATTTAGGAATTAAAGATCCTGAGTTAGAAAAACTTTCTTACCAAACACGTAAGTTAAGTGAGTAAATTTACGAAAAGCAACTATATTTTCCTTTGATTGAATTACTCTACTCACAAATGTTGAATATAGACTAAGAATGAAATCATAATAATGGAAATATAAACTCAATTAGTTGTTTCTCAAACTTAACAATTGGAATGAAGCTCTCAACACGTTAGTATTCATATAAAATAATCCAAAAGAGGCTAAATAATGGCGCAAAAAGATTTAGGGTTCCAAAATCAATTTACTCAACCAGTAAATCAGATAATTACTATGCTTTTAATTGTCATTGCTGTTTTTGTTGGGGGCTATTTCCTTTATCCAGCTGTTTCTCCAATTTTTGTTGCATCTCCCTATCTAAATAGTTTCATATTTTTTGTTTTTTTAGGGGGCTTAGTTTCCTGTTTTGGTCAGGTAGTTTCTCTCGTTAAATCAGTAAGCTGGATCGAAGGCTTTGTAATTGATCGTGTTGGTCATGATTTAATAAAACCGCCAGGATTAATGGCCAGTTTGGCTGCTCTTTTATCAGATTCTGGTGCAAGGCATGCATTAACCTCAACTTCGACGCGTTCTATATTAGATAGCTCTGCTACGAGGTTAGATGAAGGAAGGGAAATAACTCGTTATATCATAAATTTATTAATTTTTTTGGGATTATTAGGTACATTTTATGGACTTGCTACAACAGTTCCGGCTGTAGTTGATACGATAAGATCACTGGCACCACAAGAAGGCTCAACAGGTTTAGATGTTTTCGCAAAGCTAATGACAGGTCTTGAAGCACAGTTAGGTGGAATGGGCACTGCTTTTGGTTCATCCTTACTTGGATTAGCGGGTTCTTTAGTTATTGGGATATTAGACTTATTTGCAGGACGTGGGCAAAATCGATTTTACCGTGAATTAGAAGAATGGTTGTCATCAATAACCAAAATTACAATTGGTGGTGAAGGTGATGGAAATCTCGCTGGAGCAGGATTATTTCAGCATGCTAATTCTAACATGGAAAATATGACAAGTCTTTTTGCACAAACTGCAGGGCGAATGGATCAACTTGCTGTTTCTATTGAGCATATGGTCCAACACACTGCATCTCTACATGATGTAAACAATCTTGCGTTCCAATCAATTGCTCAAGGGCAGCAAAATTTGGTTGATGCTGTTATGAAAATGCAGGAAGATGGTGATGGAATTCTTGACGCAGAAACACGTATGCGTTTAAGAAATATTGATACCCAGTTATTAAGAATTTTGGAAGAAACAACTGTGGGGCGTCAAGAAACCAACCAAGAATTACGACAAAATATAAATGCCCTTACCGATGCTATAAATAACTTGGCAAAGAGTTAATCAATGGCGTTAAAGAGATCAGGATCCAGATTTGAAGCTAGTATTTGGCCGGGTTTTGTTGATGCTATGACTGCATTACTATTAATATTATTTTTTGTTCTTTCTATCTTTATGATCGTACAATTTACTTTACGTGAGACTATAACAGATCAAGATTTAGAGCTTAATAATCTTTCCTCTCAAATTGAACAGCAAGATTCAGAGCTTAATAATTTGTCTTCTTTGATAAGTAAAAAAGAGACTGAGTTAAACAGTTTATCAACAGAAATTTTGTCAAAAGAAGAAAGATTAAATAAGTTAACTTCAGAAATTTCTCAAAAAGATTTGATGCTTGATAGTTTATCGACTCAAGTAACGGAACAAGATTTAGAATTAAATGATTTATCACTTCAACTTACTGATCTTGCGAGCGCGCTCGGATTAGAAAAAATACGTTCAAATAGTATTGAGGATGATTTGGGTAAAACTAGAGACACACTCAATAAAGCTGAAGATCAAATTTTATTGCATCTTTCAACAATTTCAAAGTTAACAAAAAAATCTGGCACCCAGTCTGAAAAAATTGATACTTATAAAACTCAGATAGAAACTTTACTATCAAACAAACTCGAACTTGAAAATTCTAACTCAGATTTAATGGTAAATAAATCGCAACTTGAACTTCAAATGGCTAAATTATTACTAGATAAATCAAAATTAGAAGAAAAAAATCTAGAAACTATTAATGAAAAAGAAGCTATTGAACTTTTATTAATAAGTGCACGTAATGAAATAAATGAAAAAGAAGAAAATGCACGCTTATCGGCTGCAAAACGAGAAGCATTAGAAGGTTTAATTGCAAAATTACAAAATGAAGGTGAATTACAGGTTGCTGAGATAAGCACAATTACTAAAGCTTTGTCCGTTGCTGAAAAAAACCGTCTTGCAGAAATTTCAGCTGCAGAATTTTTACGAGAAAAGTTAAAAAATGCTGATACAGAACTAACTGCAATGTCGCTTGCTTTAGAAGCGGAGCGAAAAGAAGCTGAGGATACCTTAACTAAACTAGCTGCGGCCAATGCTATTGAAAAATCTCTAACAATTGATCTGAATGAAAGTTTTACTGAGGTGGAGCGACAAGCTGCTTTAATTGCTCAAGCTAATATTTTGCTCAATCAAGAAAAAACACTTTCTTCAAGTGCACAAAGAAAACTTGCTCTTTTAAATACACAAACCTCACAGCTCAGAGATCAATTAAATCAACTACAAGGTTTATTAGATGAATCAAAAGAAGCTGACTCAAAAGCACAAATTCAATTAAAAATGCTTGGAACAAATTTAAATTTAGCATTAGCTAGGGTAGCATCTGAGCAGAGGAAGCTTGCTGCTGAGCAAGAAAAAGTTGCAGCAGAACAAAGAAAAATTGCAGAATTTGAATCTAAAGAAAAATTAAGACTAGCTGATGAGGCAAAAGATTTAAAGAAATTCCGATCTGAATTTTTTGGTAAATTGCGTGAAGTTATGGAAGGTAAAGAAGGTGTACGTATTGTCGGTGACCGTTTTGTATTTTCTTCTGAAGTTTTATTCTCTGTTGGATCAGCCTATTTAGGATCGAGGGGTAAGACAGAAATTAGTAAAGTTGCTGATATAATCAATCAAATAGCCGATGAAATTCCAACTGGTATAGATTGGATTTTGCGTGTTGATGGTCACACTGACCGTATACCTTTTAGTGGTTTTGGAAATGACTATAAAGATAACTGGGAATTAAGCCAAGCAAGAGCTTTATCAGTCGTTCGCTATTTAATGGACGATCTAGATATTCCGGCAAATCGATTGGCCGCAAATGGGTTTGGCGAATTCCAACCAATTGACAATCGAGATACGCCAGAGGCTTATAAGACAAATAGACGAATTGAACTAAAGTTTACAGAAAAGTAGTCATAGCCAAAATATTATTGCTAAAATTAAAATTGTTTATTTTGCAGTAAGCAGTGGTGGTTTCCTTTTTGTAATTTGCCGAGCTTCTGGCGAGATCAACTCTAGATCTAGTTTATCATCTTTTAGATGCACCTTCACTAATCCACCTTTAGAAAGTTTTCCAAATAACAGTTCCTCAGCTAAAGGTTTCTTAAGATGCTCTTGAATTACTCTTGCCAAGGGCCTTGCCCCCATTTTGTCATCATATCCTTTATCAGCCAACCAGCTTGCTGCTTCTGAAGAAAGTTCAAACGTAACATTTCTGTCCATCAATTGCGCTTCTAGTTGTAATACGAATTTATCAACAACTTTAATTATCACTTCTTTAGATAGTGGTGCAAAACTTATCGTTGCATCTAATCTGTTTCTAAACTCTGGAGAAAAAGTTCTCTCTATTGCTGCTGTATCTTCGCCTTCTCTTCTATCACGACCAAAGCCAATAGCTTCTTTTGCTTGCTCCGTGGCGCCAGCGTTTGATGTCATAATTAAGATTACATTTCTAAAATCTGTAGAACGTCCATTGTGATCAGTTAATTTCCCATGATCCATGACTTGAAGTAAAATATTAAATACATCAGGGTGTGCTTTTTCAATTTCATCTAAAAGTAAGACACAATGAGGGTTTTGATCAACACCATCAGTTAATAAACCACCTTGATCGAAACCAACATAACCAGGAGGAGCTCCAATTAGTCGGCTAATTGCATGCTTCTCCATATATTCAGACATATCAAATCTGATTAATTCGACACCTAAAGTGTCAGCTAGTTGTTTTGCTACTTCTGTTTTTCCAACCCCTGTTGGTCCAGCAAATAAATAATTGCCGATTGGTTTTTCAGGTTCTCGTAATCCAGCACGTGCAAGTTTAATTGCCGACGCTAATGCATCAATTGCTGGATCTTGGCCAAATACTACACGTTTTAATGATGCATCTAATTCTCGAAGTAATTCTGCGTCATCACGTGATATATTTTTTGCAGGTATTCTTGCCAGTTTGGCTATCACATCTTCAATTTCTTTTACACCTAGGGATTTTCTTCGTTTTGACGCAACAACTAACCTTTGAGAAGCTCCAGCTTCATCTATAACATCAATTGCTTTATCTGGTAACTTTCTATCATGTATGTATCTTGACGATAATTCTACAGCTGTTTTTATTGCATCCATAGAATATTTTACATCATGATGTTGCTCAAAACGCGATTTGAGTCCTTTTAGGATGTTTATTGTATCTTCAATATTTGGCTCAATTACATCAATTTTTTGAAATCTTCTCGCAAGCGCGCGATCTTTCTCAAAGTGTTGTCTGTATTCTTTATATGTTGTTGAACCCATACAACGTAGCTTTCCACCTTGAAGTGCTGGTTTTAATAGGTTGGAAGCATCCATTGCTCCTCCTGAAGTTGCACCAGCTCCTATAACAGTATGGATTTCATCTATAAATAGTACTGCATCTGGGTGGTCTTCCAGCTCTGTCATCACCGATTTTAAACGTTCTTCAAAGTCACCACGATATTTTGTTCCAGCCAATAAAGAGCCCATGTCTAGTGAATATATTGTAGTTTCAGATAATATCTCTGGTGTTTCACCTGAAATAATTTTTACAGCTAATCCTTCAGCGATAGCGGTCTTTCCAACGCCTGGATCGCCCACTAAAATTGGGTTATTTTTACGTCTTCGGCATAAAATCTGGATGCATCTTTCAACTTCGTGACTACGGCCAATTAATGGATCAATATTACCTTCGCTTGCCTGGTGGTTTAAGTCGACACAATATTTTGCAAGTGCTGTTTCATCAGCATCAGAGATTTCTTCATCTTGATCATTAAATTCTTCTGAACCAGTAACTTCCCTTGGTTCGTTCATCGATGGATCTTTTGCAACACCGTGAGCAATGAAATTTACAGCATCATAGCGCGTCATTTCTTGTTCTTGCAAGAAATAAGCAGCATGACTTTCTCTTTCTGCAAAAATTGCAACAAGAACGTTTGCACCAGTGACTTCTTGTTTACTTGAGCTTTGCACGTGTATTACAGATCTTTGGATTACTCGTTGAAATGCTGTGGTGGGAGTAGCATCTACACCCTCTAGGTTTGTTACTAAACTATCTAATTCATTCTCTAAAAAATGAGTTAATTTAGCTCTTAGTTCATCTAATGACACTGCACATGCCCGCATGACACGACTAGCGTTTGGCTCGTCAATTAATGCTAATAGTAGGTGTTCAAGAGTGGCTAGTTCGTGATTCCGTTGGGTTGCATAAGCTAATGATGCATGGATAGCATTTTCTAAACTACTTGAGAATGTTGGCATTAATATTTACCTTTCAGGCGTGTATTGTATCAATTAGTGTTTATGTAGTTCATTTTTTATAGATTTCTCTCTATTTTTAGAATCTTCAAGCCAAAAGTGAATTTTTTCTAAATTTTGTTTAAATATTTTGAAATAAATAAACTATTTTATCTTAAATTAATCAAAAATTATCTTTTAAAATTCGAAGGTACTGAAAAACCTCTTGATCCGTTTTCTGACACATATCTAACCCTAATTTGAATTCTGGCAAAGCCGACCTTAAAAAGGGATTAATTGCGAATTCTAATTCAAGCGATGTTGGTACAGTATATTTATTATCTTTCAACAAATCTTGAATTTCTTTATAATATTCTTTCAAGCGTGTATTTGAAGCATCAACACTTAATGCAAATTTTGCATTTGAATATGAATATTCATGCCCTGAGTACACAAGAGTTTCTTTGGGTAATTTCATAAACAATTTTAATGTGTTCCACATCATTTTATGTGTGCCTTCAAATAGTCGACCACATCCTAACGACATTAAACTATCACCTGTAAAAACTTTTTTACTATCTTTAAAAAAGTAAGAAATATGTCCGATAGTATGGCCAGGAGTATTTAAGATTTCTGCTTGTTGGTTTCCAATTGAAATAATGTCACCAGTTGACACTGAAATATTTAAATTAGGAAGCCTGTGGCTATCACTTTTAGCGCCTATAACATTTGCACCTGTTAACTTCTGTAATTGCTCCACTCCATCTACATGATCTGAATGATGGTGAGTTATTAAAATTGAATTTAATTTCCAACCTAACTCATTAATCATATTTGAAATTGGGTAAGCATCTGGCACATCAATTACAGCGGTATGCCCAGTTTCCTCACATCTAATTAAATAAGCATAGTTATCAATGAGGCAAGGTACTATTATAACAGAAAGAGACATGGTAATATTTCCGTATTATTGTTTATAATTTGAATGATTGCAGAAATTTAAGTCAACTTGAAGTCTAGAATTAAGATAAAAGGTAAATATGCATTTAGATGTAATTGATCTTCGAAAATTTTATTATCGAACCAAGTTAGGGCGTATAGTACAACGTGCTTTAAGAGATAAAGTAGAACGTTTGTTTGGAGATACAAAAGGACAAACGGTTCTTGGGTATGGTTTTGCGGCACCTATGCTCAGACCTTTTTTGAAATCATCAAGGCGTGTCATTTGCTTGATGCCAGGACAGCAAGGAGTTATGCCGTGGCCTGAAGGACAGCTAAATCGATCTGTTTTAACACCAGAAATTAGTTGGCCATTAGCTACTGGCATTGTCGATAAGATGGTTATTTTGCATGGCCTTGAAACAAGTAATAATCAAAATGGTTTATTGGAAGAAATATGGCGTGTATTAGGGCCGGGAGGGCGAGTATTAATTATTGTACCAAACAGATCTGGATTGTGGGCGCGTAGTGAGAAAACGCCATTTGGTTACGGGCAACCATACAGCATAAGTCAATTAGAAACTCAACTTCGCATTCATAAATTTTCAGTTGAACGGCATATGTCAGCAATGTTTTTTCCGCCAAGTCACAAACCATTTTGGTTGCGAGTATCAAAATATTTGGAAGGTGTCGGGTTAAAGGGTGTTATTCCTTTAGCGTCTGGTGTGGTTATAGTTGAAGCTACAAAACAGATATATGCTCGGCCTAAAAGTGGATTGGGAGCGACAGTTAAAAATCCTTTAGGTGGAGTTTTAAGGGGTATAAAAAGTCCTGCTGGGAAACCAATTAAAGGTTATAATCCTCAGCGTAAATCTTGAACTTTTGAAAGTTTCTTTAAACAAAATTCCAAAGGCTTCTTTTTTGGGAGTTGGCAATAAGAAGTACTATCTTTTTTAATTCTAGAATTAATTTTTCCACCAATAATTATCGAAATTAACCTCGATGGATCAGATAAAATATTGATAGCTTTATTATTTAATTCAGAAACAGATACATCAAAACTGGCGTCTATCAATTCCAGATTTATTGAAGCCTTGGGTGGTTGTTCAGGATGCAATTCTAAATAACGTTTCACAAGCCAATTGGGTTTCCGTCGAAGATTTGATATCAATTCATTTATTACAGTATTGTGTGAATTTTTTAACCCTTTTGTTGTATTCAAACCCATTCGTGTATTGTTATGAATATCAAACATTAGACTATAAATTTCATCCCATCTATCTGATCCAACAGTTGCCGATAGTCCTAAGAATGCAAGTTTTTCGCCAATTTGGCTGAAATGTGAACGCGGGTCGTAAGACGCACGCTTTTCTTGTCTTATAATTCTAAACATTTCTGAACCTGCTCCGTAGCCCATGTATTTGTAAAGTGTATTGCTTTCTGCTTGATGTATTAGTGATTCAAAATTTTGTACGGTACCAATAAAAATTAAAGTCTCTGTTGATTTTTTATCTTCTAAATGAATAACTCCGTTCGGAAGTTTATAAGGTGGTTTATTGATTTCATTGTTTAAAATTGCATCATATGCGGGCAAATCTTCAAGCAATAAATTTGAGATATTATCAAAATCAAAATCTCTTGCATTTAGAATTATCTGGTTTGGTCTTCGTAAGATTTCTGAGCTGATGTTTTTTTTAGTCAATATTTTGTCATTTCCGGTATAAAGAACGTAATCTACTAATTCATTTTCAAGTATTTCTGGTGTCCGGAGTTGTGTTGAAGAAATGTTTCTGAATGAATGTTTCTTTCGTTTCAGCCATATATCGTTAATTTCGAAATTTTTAAGTATTTCGTTTGTATGCTTTACAGCAGTATGGAAGCTTTCCTTTGGAGACTGCATGGATAAAATCAAATGTTTTGGTGTTGCGTCTATAGAAAAATTAATATCATTTATTATTCTAAAATCAATTACTTCACCAACTGATTTATTGCCAATCGGGCCATTAAGCTTTGCCGCAAGGAATGCTTGAAGTATTCTATTTTGTTCTTTCGTTTGTGAATTAAGAGCCCAGACTAAAGATACAGATGCAACATTATTGTTTAACGTAGCAAATTCTGTAACGTAGGAAACATCATCATTAATTTTTGTGTCAGCAAAAACTGAGCTGGTTAAAAAGAATATTCCAAACAATAAAATACAAATATGTTTAAAAAAATTCATGATTGGCTGTCTAATTTTGCTAATATTACTGCAGAAGGACTATCAGTAGCAAAAGCAGAGATTATTTTTAATATATCCTCAACTGGAGCTCTTGCTATCATCTTAGAAAATTCTGTTGGAGATACAGGTGGTAAACCATCAGAGCCTAAATTTTGAAAGAAATCAAGATAAGCACGAGGACTTTGAGATAGAGATTTTGTATATGCAACATTTTTACTACGAGCAGTTTCAATCTCTTTGTGCGTTATACTAATAGACTCAAGATTTTTTATAGCTATTTTTAAATTTTCATATGCTTCTTCTAATGTAAATCCTTCAAATGGGATTAACGAAGCAGTATATTCAATATCACCATTTACTGCTATGTACGAACTTTGAGAAAATGACTGAGCAGTGTTACCATCTAAATATAACGCATTGTTCAGGTGGGAGTTGTAAATATCAGAAGCTATGAAAAACGAAGCTTGCATGCCCAGGATATCAGATAAATCGTTAAATCTAAAAAATTTAGCATAAGATAATTGATCATCCATCAGGCGGTTTGTTGAAATCTTTGTAATGCTTTCAAGCCCCTTATCTGGCCTTTGCTTGAGCCATTTGTCCTCAATACGTTTTGTTTTTATAGTATCACCAAAATATTGGGACAATTTTTTTTGAGCTAAGCTTTCATTAATATTCCCAGAAATAATTAACATTGAATTAGAAGGTATGTAATGCTTATCATGAAAATCCATTGCAGCATTGACTGTGAGTTTGTTTAGATCAGAAACTGGTGTTTCTGCTCTACCAAACTTAGAACCATATAATTTTTGCAATGCAAGTCTATTAAGCCATCTAGAAGGTGCATTGCGCTCTTTGTAATAAACTTCCCTTTTTACTATGTCGATTTCGCTTTTTTTGAAACTTTGTGATAAGTTAGGTGTGTTCAATACCGCCCTTGTTAACCGCATTATACGGTCTAAATCATTCTGATTTCCTGTATTTGTATAAACAGTGGAAACTTGGGAGGTAAAGGCATTTAGATCTCTTTGGCGGGGTTCTTGTAAAACAGCTGCGTCCGAAGATAATGCAGCTAAATGTTCTGTATAATGAGCTATTCCAGAAATTTTATCTTCATCATAACTACCTGAGAGAATAATAAGTTGTATGTCTATACGAGATTGATCCTCAATGGGTATGACATAAGCATTGTAAAGACCATAAGTGTGCTTTAACGGAATTACTTCTTGTGCATTAATAGCAAATGAAAGAAGAAAAATGATAGTAGATATAAAGAGTGTTTTCATTAAGTTATAATTATTTCAGCTCGGTCGCAGGAGAATTTATCATATTTATTGATTATTTGTTTACAAGTAATACTTAAATCAGATTGTATGAATATCAAACATTTTTCCAAAAAATTTATCAAAGATTCGGGGTATTTCTAGGATTTAGGCCCATTAATCGAGTATATTTAGACATTTTATTATATGTTTTGCGAGCAGATTGTCGCGGTTTAATGCTATGTAACTGAAAACATTGATTTTTCATTATTAAAAAATGTTATTAAGACAGTTGCATACGAGCGTATGCTTTGCTATCACGCCCAAAGTTGGAACGATAATTTTAATTATCTTATTCTAAATTTACGGAACGGGTTTTTACCCATAACAATATCGAAAGGTTCCACGTGTCTGACACAAGTTCGATATCTTCAGGCGTTGCCGCGCGTTATGCGACTGCATTGTTTGATTTGGCTAAGGAAGCTGATAAATTGCCTGCCATAGAAGCAGACTTAGATACGTTAGATGTTGCTTTAACAAATAATGAATCTCTTCGTGATCTGTTCAATTCACCAGTCTACTCTCGAGACGAACTGATGAATTCTGTGAGTGCTCTATCTGCTAAAATGAAATTATCATCAATTGTATCCAATACACTTGGTTTGATGGCTCAAAAACGCCGTCTGCAAGTTGTTCCGATGCTAATAGATGCTGTTCGTACAAAAATTTCTGATGAAAAAGGTGAAGTAACTGCTGAAGTTACTGCGGCTCAGAAATTATCGTCTGAGCAAATTAAAGAGTTGTCAGAGACACTAAAATCGTCTGTAGGCAAAAATGTAAATATCAAAGCTACAATTGATGAAAGTCTAATTGGTGGTTTGATCGTAAAAGTGGGTTCAAAAATGATCGATAGCTCGATCAGGTCAAAACTCTCAAATCTTCAAAATGTAATGAAAGAGGTCGGATAATGTCTATCCAAGCTGCAGAAATATCTGCGATCCTCAAGGACCAAATTAAGAATTTTGGTCAAGAGGCTGAAGTTGCCGAAGTAGGCCGTGTATTATCGGTTGGTGATGGTATTGCGCGTGTACATGGTTTGGACAATGTTCAAGCTGGTGAGATGGTTGAATTCCCAGGTGGTATCCGAGGAATGGCCCTTAATCTTGAAGCCGATAATGTTGGTGTGGTTATTTTTGGATCTGACCAATCAATCAAAGAAGGTGATACAGTTAAAAGAACGAATGCTATTGTTGACGTTCCTGTAGGACCTGAATTGCTTGGAAGAGTAGTCGATGGTTTGGGAAATCCAATTGATGGCAAAGGCCCGATCAAGACGAAGAAAAGATCAACTGCAGATGTAAAAGCACCCGGAATTATCCCACGTAAATCTGTACACGAGCCTATGGCAACTGGGCTAAAGTCTGTGGACGCTTTGATACCAATCGGGCGTGGCCAACGAGAGCTAATCATTGGTGATCGTCAAACAGGAAAAACTGCTGTTGCTTTAGATACTATTCTAAATCAAAAAGCTTACAATGATGTTGCAAAAGATGATAAAGAAAAATTATTCTGTATCTATGTCGCTGTAGGTCAAAAAAGATCAACTGTTGCACAGCTAGTTAAAAAATTAGAAGAAACTGGAGCTCTTGCATATACAATTGTGGTTGCAGCAACAGCTTCTGACCCGGCTCCAATGCAATTTTTAGCTCCATACGCCGCAACATCAATGGGCGAATATTTCCGTGATAACGGAATGCACGGATTAATGATTTATGATGATTTAACAAAACAAGCCGTTGCTTATCGACAAATGTCGTTATTGTTACGTCGCCCACCGGGCCGCGAAGCTTATCCAGGCGACGTTTTCTACCTACACTCTAGATTGTTAGAAAGATCAGCAAAGCTTGGTGATAATTCTGGAAACGGGTCGTTAACTGCTCTTCCAGTAATTGAAACTCAAGGTGGTGATGTTTCTGCGTTTATCCCAACAAATGTGATTTCAATCACTGATGGTCAGATATTCTTGGAAACAGAATTGTTCTATCAAGGAATTCGCCCTGCTGTTAACACTGGTTTATCTGTATCTCGAGTTGGTTCATCTGCACAAACAAATGCAATGAAATCAGTTGCAGGTTCTATTAAGTTAGAGCTAGCACAATATCGTGAAATGGCTGCATTTGCTCAGTTTGGTTCAGACTTAGACGCTTCAACACAGCAATTATTAGCACGTGGTGAACGATTAACTGAATTGTTAAAACAACCTCAATACTCTCCACTAACAACTGCAGAGCAAGTATTGGTAATTTATGCCGGCACTAAAGGTTATCTTGATAAAATTGAGGTAAGCAGAGTGCGTGCATTTGAAGATGGTTTGTTAAACTTTGCTCGAACGAGTCACGCTGATGTATTAGAATGGATTAAAACTGATGATCCAAAGATCAAAGGCGAAGCCGAAGATCGCATCAAAGCCGTTGTTGAATCTTTTTCTAAAGATTTTGCGTAACTGAAGCCTTTTATGGAACAGGAGTTTGGATAGATGCCAAACCTCAAGGACCTGAAAACACGGATCGATAGTGTTAAATCAACACGTAAGATCACCAAGGCGATGCAGATGGTTGCAGCTGCTAAGCTTCGTCGAGCGCAAGAGTCAGCTGAAGCAGGCCGACCTTATGCTGACCGTATGAATGCAGTCATGGCAAATTTGGCCAGTGGAGCATCAGGAGCTGATAATGCTCCAAAGTTGCTTGCTGGCTCGGGTGAAAATCAAGTTCACTTATTGATTGTTGCCACTGCTGAACGCGGATTATGTGGTGGTTTTAACTCTTCAATTGCTAAATTGGCACGTGCCAAGGCTGCAGAATTAACATCATCTGGTAAAACTGTTAAAATATTAACCATTGGTAAAAAAGGTCGCGAACAACTTAAACGTGACCTAGGCGATAAAATGGTTGATCATGTTGACTTATCTGAAGTGAAAAAAATAGGCTATTCGCATGCATCACAAATTGCTAGTGATATAGTATCTAAATTTAATTTGGGTGAATTTGATGTAGCAACTATTTTTTACAACAAATTTCAATCGGTTATGAGTCAAATACCAACAGAACTTCAACTAATTCCAGCAAAATTTGAGTTAGATGAAGGTCAAGACGCTCCTTTTTATGAATATGAGCCGGGTGAAGTGGAAGTTTTAGCTGATTTATTACCTCGTGCACTTTCTACACAAGTTTTTACAGCACTTTTGGAAAATGGTGCATCAGAACAGGGTGCGCGAATGTCCGCAATGGATAATGCAACCCGAAATGCTGGAGACATGATCGACAAACTGACGATTGTATATAACCGTTCACGTCAGGCTGCGATTACAAACGAATTGATCGAGATTATCTCGGGCGCTGAAGCGCTTTAAGAAACCGGAGAAACTATTATGGCAAAAGCAAAAGTAAATGTTGGTAAAATCGTCCAAGTGATTGGTGCTGTTGTTGACGTGCAGTTTGAGGATACACTTCCAGAAATCCTAAACGCGTTAGAAACTAACAATAACGGCCAAAAACTAACACTAGAAGTAGCACAGCACTTAGGTGAAAATACCGTGCGAACAATTGCTATGGATGCAACTGAAGGTCTGGTTCGTGGACATGAAGTTACTGATACATCAGCGCAAATTACTGTACCAACTGGAACGGGTACACTTGGTCGAATAATGAATGTTACTGGTCAACCTGTTGACGAGTTGGGCCCAGTTAAAACAACAACTTCAAGACCAATTCACGGTGAAGCACCATTGTTTGAAGAGCAGTCCACAGAAACTGAGATACTAGTCACAGGCATCAAAGTTGTTGACCTGCTAGCACCATATACAAAAGGTGGTAAGATTGGTTTGTTTGGCGGAGCGGGTGTTGGTAAAACAGTTTTAATTATGGAATTGATTAACAATATTGCTAAAGTTCACTCAGGATTATCAGTTTTTGCTGGTGTGGGTGAACGTACACGTGAAGGCAATGATCTATATCATGAAATGATTGAGTCTGGAGTTATTGTTCCAGATAATATGGAAGATTCTAAAATTGCACTCGTTTATGGTCAAATGAATGAACCTCCAGGTGCGCGTATGCGTATTGCTTTGACTGGCCTTACTTTAGCAGAGCAATTCCGAGATGAATCTGGTTCAGACGTTTTATTCTTTGTTGATAATATTTTCCGCTTTACACAAGCAGGAGCAGAGGTATCAGCGCTTCTAGGCCGAATTCCCTCAGCTGTGGGTTACCAACCAACACTTGCGACTGATATGGGAGCAATGCAAGAGCGAATTGCATCAACAAAAGCTGGTTCTATTACTTCAGTTCAGGCCGTGTATGTACCTGCGGACGATCTTACTGACCCAGCGCCTGCAACGTCTTTCGCTCACTTAGATGCGACAACTGTTTTAGATAGATCAATTTCAGAAAAAGGTATCTATCCAGCTGTTGATCCATTGGGTTCAACTTCTAGATTGCTCGATCCATTAATCTTAGGCGAAGAGCATTACAATGTTGCAACTGATGTTCAACAAATTCTTCAACGGTATAAATCACTACAAGATATTATTGCTATTTTGGGAATGGATGAGCTTTCAGAAGATGATAAGCTAACAGTTACACGTGCTCGTAAAATTGAACGTTTCTTGTCTCAGCCTTTTGATGTTGCAAAAGTGTTTACTGGTTCTGATGGTGTTCAAGTGCCATTAGATGACACAATCGCGTCATTTAAAGCTGTGGTTGCAGGTGATTATGATCATTTACCAGAAGCTGCTTTTTACATGGTTGGTGGTATAGCTGACGTAATTGCAAAGGCAGAAAAAATGTCAGCTGAAGCTGCTTAATTGAAAGGGTCATCAATATGGCTACCATCCAATTTGACTTGGTTTCACCTGAAAGAAAATTAGCATCTTTAGAAGCATCTGAGATACAAATTCCAGGTTCTGATGGTGATTTTACAGCAATGGCTGAACATGCACCGGTATTGACTACACTCAAACCTGGATTATTGTCTGTTAAAGTTGGCAATGATTTGATGGAATATATTGTAACTGGTGGATTCGTTGAAATCTCTGGCTCTAACGCCTCTGTACTTGCAGAAGAAGCCTTGCCAAGAAATGAGGTTGATACATCAGTGATCGAAGGCCTCATCGAAAAAGCTACAATTGCATTGGAAGATGTCACTGCAGATAACAAAGATGATGCAGAAAAACGACTAGCGGATACAAAAGCCCTGCTATCTTTGATTTAATTAAAAAAAATTCATTAAAAAGGCCCCTTAATTTAGGGGCTTTTTTTATTGCTTATTAGTAAAATAAATTTATCAGTATGTGCCTTGGTATAGTGGGCCTAGTGTGTCTTCATCAAATAATGACGATACAGATGTGCCATTCGCTATGTTTAATGTTGCTTGAGCTAACATAGGTGCTAATGGAACAGTTCTAATTTTTTTGCAGGCAGCAGCTTCAGGGCTAACTTCAATGCTGTCAGTAATTACTAGGTGCTTCATTACTGAATTTGATATACGTTCGATGGCTGGTCCTGATAAAACGCCATGAGTTATGTATGAATGCACTTCAATTGCCCCTTCACCCATTAAAGTTTCAGCGGCCTTACAAAGTGTTCCAGCAGTATCGCAAATATCGTCCACAATTATACATCTGCGGCCTTTAACATTACCTATAACTGTCATTTCTGATACTTCACCTGGTTTATTTCGACGTTTATCGACTATTGCTAAATCAGCACCAATTCTTTTTGCTAATTCTCTAGCCCGAGCAACACCGCCTACATCAGGTGATATGATTGTAACATCTGACATATCCTTAAAATGATGTAGCACATCTAATGCAAAAACTGGAGCAGCGTATAAGTTGTCAACTGGGATATCAAAAAATCCTTGGATCTGTGCAGCATGTAAATCTACCGTGAGTATTCGTTCGATGCCTGCTTCAGTTAATAAATTAGCTACAAGCTTTGCTGAAATCGGAGTGCGAGCTTTTGTTCTTCGATCTTGGCGGGCATAGCCAAAATATGGTATTACTGCCGTTATTCGCGCTGCTGATGATCGCCTAAGAGCATCAGACATAATTAGAAGTTCCATCAAATTGTCATTAGCTGGGTTTGAGGTGGATTGTATTATGAACATATCTTCACCACGGACATTTTCATACACTTCTACAAAAATTTCACCGTCATTAAATCGCTCTACCCTTGTGTCTATTAACCCAACAGGCTGACCTCGATGTAGGGACATGCGAGTAGCTATTTTCTTTGCCAGCGGGAGGTTGGAATTTCCAGTGATTAACTTTGGTTCGATGAGTACGCTCATATTAATTTCCTTAGCAAAAATTCAGGCAATTTTAAAGATTCTCTTTAATATGTCAGATAACATTACAAATCAGTCTTGCCTAGGTCTTATGCTATCAATAAGCATTATGTTGTAATAATTATTAATAATATAATCTTGGAGACCTAAATGGCACATATTGATTACTATATGTTTACTCTCTCACCGTTTACTTACTTGGCTGGGAATAAGTTAGAAGAAATTGCCAGCTCCTATGGCGCTACAATCAATTATAAACCATTCAATTTATTACAAGTATTTGAAAAAACTGGTGGTACTCCCCCAAAAGATCGCCATATTTCCCGGCAAATATATCGTGCTCAAGAAATACGCCGAGTAGCACTCCATAATAATATGGAAGTAACAGAAAATCCTACTTACTGGCCGACTAACCCCGCCCCAAGTTGTTATGCAATTATTGCAGCCCAGCAATCAGGTGGGGGGAACATTGGCGGTCTTTGCCAAAGTATTCTAAAATCTTGTTGGTTGGATAATAAAGATATTTCAGATGATACAGTTATTAAAGATGCATTAGTATTGAATGGATTTGATGGTTCACTTACTGAAAGTGGGTTATTGCAAGGTGCAGAGACTTTTTCACGTAACACTGAAGATGCTATAAATGCTAATGTTTTTGGTGCCCCATCTTACGTTATTGATGATCAAGTATTCTTTGGTCAGGATAGACTTGAATATCTTGAAAGCTATTTATCAACTAATAGTTAAATAATTCTAATAGTTTGTTTATTTCTAACTCAGTAGTACACCAACTACAGGCAAGTCTTATTTTTGTTTCATTTTCTGGCACGTCAAGTGGTGACATTTGACTTGACCAATGGTTATATCTAGCCCCATTGGAAATTAATTTATCATGTAATTTTGTCGGAATTGTAGCAAAAATTAAATTAGCTTCAGGTGGGTGTATTATTTTGATATTTGGATTTTTTTCAATTTTTGAAAATAGTTTTTGGCATTCTGAATTAGCTTTTCTTGCTAAACCAATCCACAAATCATCCTTGAGATAACCTTGCATCTGAGCAGAAAGCATTCTGTGTTTAGAAAGAAGGTGCCCACCGCGCTTTCTACGTAATTCAAATTCCCAAGCCATTTCTGGATTAAAGAAAACAACAGCCTCTACTCCTAAGCAACCATTTTTTGTAGCTCCAAATGAAACAACATCAATGCCAGATTTCCAGGTCAACTCAGCGGGTGTACAATCAAGAGCTATCATTGCATTAGCAAATCTTGCGCCATCTAAATGTGTCTTTAAGTTATGGGCTTTAGCAATATCTGTCAGTGTTTTCATCTCATCTAACGAGTAAATAGTGCCAAATTCTGTAACATTAGTAATTGATAAAGAGCCATTTTGAATATTGTGAACTTCTTTTTGGGAATATAAGTTTATAGCATCCAGTAAATTTTTGGGGCAAATTTTTGCGTTTTTGCCATCAACAAGTGTAAGTTTAGCTCCGTTGGTATAGAATTCAGGAGCGCCACACTCGTCTTCTTCTATATGAGAATGCCTGTGGCAAAAAATTGTTTCCCAAGGTTTTGTTAATGTAGCAAGTGCCAAAGAATTTGCGGCTGTTCCTGTTGTTACTAAATATACAGATGCATTTGGTGCTTCGAATAAATCACGTAATTTTTTAGTAACATTATTCATAGCCTCTTCGTTACCGTATCCAGAAGTATAGCCATCATTTGCTGCAATTAATGCATTCAAAATGGAAGGATGAGCAGGTGAACTATTATCTGATCCAAAATACATTAAGCCAAGTCCTCTATTATATAATTTTCAAAATCATCTTCTTCCACATCATATTCAGGAATAGTTCTATTTTGAAATGAATTATTTGTGATATGGGCTGAATCTGGATTTCCTGTAATTAATGGATGCCATTTCATGAGCGACTGGCCTTCAAATACACGTCTGTAACCACATGTATTTGGCATCCAATGCGCAATTCTTTCAATGTTTTCAGGCGTAAGAACAACGCACCCAGACACCATTTGTCTACGCAATGCATAATTTTGACACTTGCAAGTATTATCATCAAATAATCTACAAGCAATGTTTGTGAATTTAACCTCATTGGTATCTTCGTCTTCAAGCTTTAGTAGGCAGCACTTGCCACAACCATCACAGAGTGCTTCCCATTCAGGCTTAGTCATTTCTGTCATATCTATATTTTTCCAAAAATTTGGTCGAATAGATTGCTTTGCTTTAAGATTCTTCATACTTTCTAGTGACCACGATCGTAACGAAAAGAAAAGCACGAATTGAAAGAGACTGATTTATATCATCCAATTAAGAGATTTTTTGAAGAAAGTGGTTATGAAGTTAAAGCTGAAATAACGGATTGTGATGTTGTTGCAATTAAAGAAGGTGACGCTCCTATTATCATTGAATTAAAAAAAGTTTTATCAATTGATTTTTTAGTGCAATCTATAGATAGGCAACTAATCTCAGATTATGTTTATTTGGCCGTACCACATGGTAATGGAAAAGTATTTAAAAAGCGTTTGGTTGGCTTTGTAAGGCTGTGCAAGCGATTGGGACTGGGACTATTAAGTGTCAGGATGGATGAGAATTTAGTTGTAGTGCATTGTGAACCTCAAGAATATCATCCCCGTAAAATTACTAAGAGAACAACAGGTTTATTAAACGAGTTTAATAATCGTGTTGGTGACCCAAATGTGGGAGGGCAATCAAGAAGAAAAATTATTACTGCTTATAGGCAAGATGTATTGCGCATTCTTAAATATGTTGAACTTAATGGTGCTACCAGTCCAAAAGTCATAATAAATGAATTAAAAATAAACAACGCTCCTTCAATTTTGCAATTGAATTATTATGGCTGGTTTGAGCGTACACAGCGTGGTATTTATAATATTTCGAGTTTGGGGGAAGTTGCTATAAATGATTACGCAGATTATTTTGAAAAATTATAACACTATGAGTACAAATTATTTAGAGTTTCTTTAGCGACCATACAATCTTTATTCATTTGAACTATTAGAGCATCAAGAGTATCAAATTTTAGTTCAGGCCGCTGATAATTTACAAGTGCTACTGAGATATTTGCACCATAAATATCAGCGTGAAAATCAAATAAAAATACTTCCAAATTAGGTTTATAGACACCAAAAGTTGGTCTTTCGCCGATTGAAGCAGCGCCAAAGTACCTACCTTGTGATGGCCCATCTAATATATCAACGGTTACTGCATATACACCATATTTCGGTGGATGCAGTCCATTTATTGAAAGGTTTGCTGTAGGGTAACCTAGTTCTCGACCCCTTTGATCACCTTGAATTACTGGGCCTTCAATGCGATGTAAGTGGCCAAGCATTCGTGCGGCATCCTCCGGCTTGCCATCAGATAAAGCATTACGAATTGCTGTTGATGAAAACACTTGATCATTATCTTTTAATAATTCTGCTATTGTTACTTTGAAGCCGAACTCTTTACCGAATTGTATTAGATCTGAGGCTGCACCTGCTCTATCTTTGCCAAAACAAAAGTCTGCTCCCACTATAACATGAGTTAGACCCAAAGCATTATGAATAACATCGCGAGCGAACTCACGAGCGCTTAAAGCGGATAGAGCTGCATTAAAGTTTAGTTGATAAAGGCGTTCGACACCTAACTTTTCAAGACGATTAGCTTTTGCGTCTGCACTCATTAAGCGAAAGGCAGTAGATGTTGGGGCGAAATATTCACGTGGATGTGGTTCAAATGTGAGTGTTCCGACGTATGAGCCACTCTCTTTTGCAATTTCTTGCACCAAATTTAGAGCCGCTTGGTGGCCTAAATGTACGCCGTCAAAGTTTCCAATTGCAGCTACTGCTCCACGATCTTCGTCGGCTATGAACTGGTAATCTCTTATTGTTCGCATGTGAAATACTCTTGTTTAACGCAAATGGCCTATGGAATAGGTTGGTGTCAATTGGGATGCAGCTAAAAATTTGCCTAATTTTGATGCTTCAGGTTGTTTAAATGTATTTGTTTCCTCTGCGGCTAAGCCACCAGTGACAAATAAACTATCTAAATTTTCCATAACAGCTCCGTGAATATCTGTTTTAATACCATCTCCAACGCACAGGATCTTTTTATCAGGAATAACTTTACCTGCAATCTTATTTAATCTAACTCGTGCCAGGTTATAAATGGGAGAATGAGGTTTGCCATAATTATCTGCAGTACCGCCCATGTCATTAAATGCCTTAGCAATGGCACCAGCGCAATAAATTCTATGTGTCCCTCTATCAACTTGTATATCTGGATTTGCGCATAACATCTTTAAACCACGGTTTTTAGCCTCAATTAATTGTTCAGTATAGTCAAAAGGTGTTTCAACGTCGTCATCAAATAAGCCAGTACACACAATGCCTTCTGCTTTATTAAAAGGAACACGGTCAATCTGAATATTTAGTTGAGAATTATCTTCATTTAAACCTTTGAAAAATATTTCATCGCGCGAAGGACCTATATGAAATATTTTTGCACCATATTTGCCCGAGATCAAAGCTTCTCTTGATGCATCTCCACTCGCTGTAATGCCTTGATAAATATTTCTAGGAACGCCAATTTTGTCTAATTGTTTATAGACATCAGAAGAGGGGCGAGGTGAATTCGTTAGTAAATGCACTATTCCACCTGAATTCGAGAATTCATCTAATGCGTTAATTGCTTCTTCAAAGGGTGCTATGCCATTGTGTAAGCATCCCCATAAGTCGCAAAATATTGCATCATAATTTGTGGAAATTTCTGAAAGTTTGTTAATGATATTTGTCATGGCGCTCACCTATCAGGTTATATTATAAATAGGAATACCAAACCTTAATCTTAGGTATTGACTAGCCTTAAGACTCTGAATAAACAACCTCCGTTAGCACTCGGCGGAGGTGAGTGCTAATGTCGTTAAACCTCCGCGTTATATTTTAAATGGAGCAATCTTCATGGCATTTACACCATTGCACGATCGCGTTTTAGTTCGTCGTATTGAAGGCGAAGAAAAAACAGCAGGCGGCTTGATCATACCAGAATCAGCTAAAGAAAAACCAGCAGAAGGCGAAATTATCTCAGCAGGCGAAGGCGCTCGCAAAGATAATGGTGAATTAATCCCTATGGCAGTTAAAGCTGGGGACAAAGTTTTGTTTGGCAAATGGTCAGGCACAGAAGTAACGATTGATGGCGAAGAGTTATTAATCATGAAAGAGTCAGACATACTTGGTCTGCTTTAATTATAACAAGAATTTAGGAGCATAAATTATGCCAGCAAAAGACGTAAAATTCGGCACAGATGCACGTAATCTGATGCTAGAGGGTGTAAACATCCTTGCAGACGCAGTAAAAGTAACTTTGGGACCAAAAGGTCGTAATGTTGTTTTAGACAAATCATTTGGTTCACCTCGTATAACAAAAGATGGCGTATCAGTAGCTAAAGAGATTGAACTAGAAGATAAGTTCATGAACATGGGTGCACAAATGGTTAAGGAAGTAGCTTCCAAAACAAATGACACTGCAGGAGATGGTACAACAACTGCTACTGTTCTAGCTCAAGCGATTGTTCGTGAAGGCTTAAAGTCAGTTGCTGCTGGAATGAATCCTATGGATTTGAAGCGCGGTATAGATACTGCAGTTGCAACAGTGGTTACTTCAATAAGAGAAATGGCTCGTGAAGTAAAAGATAGTGCTGAAGTTGCACAAGTTGGAACGATTTCTGCAAATGGCGAAGCCGCAATTGGTAACCAAATTGCTGATGCAATGCAAAAGGTTGGTAATGAAGGTGTTATAACAGTTGAAGAAAATAAAGGTCTGGAAACTGAAACTGATGTTGTAGAAGGCATGCAGTTTGATCGTGGTTACCTATCACCATACTTTGTAACGAACTCTGACAAGATGACTGTAGAGCTTGAAGATTGTTTGATCTTATTACACGAGAAAAAACTATCATCACTACAGCCAATGGTACCATTATTAGAAACTGTAATCCAATCTGGTAAGCCATTGATGATAATTGCTGAAGATGTTGAAGGTGAAGCATTAGCAACTTTAGTTGTAAATAAACTTCGCGGTGGATTGAAAATTTCTGCAGTTAAAGCTCCAGGTTTTGGTGATCGTCGAAAAGCAATGTTACAAGACATCGCCGTTCTAACTGGCGGCCAAGTGATTTCTGAAGATTTAGGAATGAAACTAGAGTCAGTAACAATGGATATGCTAGGAACAGCAAAGAAAGTTGCTATAACTAAAGACGAAACAACAATCGTTGATGGTGCCGGTGAAAAAGCTGAAATTCAAGCACGTGTTGCACAAATTAAACAACAAATTGCTGAAACAACTTCAGATTACGACAAAGAAAAACTACAAGAACGTTTAGCTAAATTGGCTGGTGGTGTTGCTGTTATTCGTGTTGGTGGTGCTACAGAAACAGAAGTTAAAGAGCGTAAAGATCGTGTTGATGACGCATTAAACGCAACTCGTGCAGCTGTTCAAGAAGGTGTTGTTGTTGGTGGTGGAGTTGCATTAGTACAAGCAGCCAAAGCTCTAGCAAATGTAACAGGTGAAAACTCTGATCAAGAAGCTGGTGTGGGAATTGTTCGACGCGCTTTAGAATCTCCATTACGTCAAATTGCTGAAAATGCTGGTGTTGATGGCGCAGTTGTTGCAGGAAAAGTACGTGAAAGTGATGACGATTCATTTGGATTTAACGCTCAAACTGAAGAATATGGCGACATGTTTGGATTTGGTGTAATTGATCCAGCTAAAGTAACTCGTACAGCTTTAGAAGATGCTGCATCAATAGCTGGCTTATTGATCACAACTGAAGCTATGGTTGCAGAGCGTCCAGCTCCTGCAGGTGCTGCTGGTGGTGGTATGCCTGATATGGGCGGCATGGGCGGCATGGGCGGCATGATGTAATAATCTCGCTTAGCGAATTTATTATAAAATTAAGCTCAATATAAATTTAAAGGGTCACTTTGAAAGTGACCCTTTTTTTATTTTAGCTTGAAACTAAGCAGCTTTATAATTTTAAGAGTAATGTTTAATTTAAAATTTTGTTTATGTGGCCCATTTTGCGGCCGTCCTTAGCATCAGCTTTTCCGTATAGATGAATTCCAACATCGGTGTCTCTTGATAATGTTTCAACATCTAATACTTCTGATCCAATCAAATTCGTCATTAAAACATTAGAGTGTCTTTTCCCATCACCTAACGGCCATCCAGAAATGGCTCTGATGTGTTGCTCGAATTGATCAATGACACACCCATTTTGTGTCCAATGGCCTGAATTATGAACACGAGGGGCAATTTCGTTAATTAATAATCCATCTTTTGTTACAAATAGTTCAACACCCATAACCCCAACATAATTTAAGGCATTTAAAATCTTTCCTGTAAGTAAAACTGCATCTATATTTTGGGATGCTGATATATTGGCAGGTAATGTTGTGGTATGAAGTATCCCATCACGGTGCAAATTCTCTCCTGGGTCAAAACACACAACTTCACCATCTTGATTGCGGGCACCTATTACAGAGATTTCTTTTGTAAAATTTACTAACCCTTCCAATACACAAGGCGAATTTTTTAACTCAGCCCAAGAATTTTTTAAATCGGTTTCATTTTTTATTTTGAACTGTCCTTTGCCGTCATAGCCAAATCGACGTGTTTTTAGTATGGATGGAAATCCTACAATTTTTATTGCTTGGGTTAAGTCTTCCTCAGTTTCAATATTAGCATATGGTGCAACAGTTAAATTCAAGTTTGTTAAAAATTCTTTTTCAATTAGTCTATCTTGGCTCGTTTTTAAAGCATTTCTGGCTGGTAAAACATTACAAATAGCTTCCACAATGTTCAGTGCTTCTGTGGGAATATTTTCAAATTCAAATGTTATGACGTCAACAGATCTTGCAAATTTTGATAATGCTTCAGTGTCTTCATATGCTGCTGTAGTTACTAGGTCTGAAACATGGCTCGCAGGAGGATTTTCTTGAGGTTCGAATACATGAGTTCTGAAACCCATTCTGCTTGCGGCAACAGCCAACATACGCCCTAATTGACCTCCACCTAAAATTCCAATAACTGCACCTTGTTTTAATGGTTTAGTCATTTGTAGGTTCATCCGCGATAGAATTAGAAAGTTTTAAACGCCATTCATCAAGTTTGATTGCTAAATCTTTATCGTTTAGAGACAAAATTGCTGCAGCCATTAAGGCTGCATTTGCTGCACCAGCACTTCCTATGGCCATTGTTCCAACAGGGTATCCTTTTGGCATTTGAACAATTGAATATAAACTATCTATACCACTTAAAGCTTTTGTTTGAATCGGCACACCAAGTACAGGTATCCGAGTTTTGGAGGCCATCATCCCAGGCAAATGTGCTGCTCCACCAGCTCCAGCAATGATGACTTGCAATCCTCGTTCAACTGCTGACTTCCCATAATCCCATAATCTATCTGGTGTCCTATGAGCAGAGACAATTTTTTTTTCAAAGTTTATGCCTAGATCATCTAATATATTTGCAGCTTCTTGCATGGTTGGCCAATCAGACTGTGACCCCATAATGATTCCAATTTTAATTTGTTGCATAAACTTGTCGCTTTCAAGTGTAGAAGAAAGTATTGATATAGCCTAAAATTATTACCTTAGGCAATAATATCTGGTGTAAGTTTGTCTTCAATTCTGGCTATTTTATCTTTTATTGCTAATTTGTTTCTTTTTAAGCGTGTGATAGAAAGTAAATCAGCATTTATGACGTTGTGAAGTGCGTCAATTGCAGAATCTAAATCTCTATGCTCTTGACGTAAATGAATTAATTCTATTTTTAAAATTTCATTATTGGACATTTCAGATGTAATTTTCATTTCGTGCCCATTAATTCGTTATAAATTGTTATTATTTAGTTTGTATTTTTATTATTTTATCTCAAAACACTTGAGATTTCCAATTAAAATCATCATATTATTAATAGGTTGCCAATATGGGGCCTAAACAGTCGCTTTAAGAGGACTTAATAATGACAAAAATATCATTTGCTTCACATCCATTTTTATTGGGTTTTGAACAATTAGACCGTTTAGTAGAGAGAACTGCTAAAACTGGCAACGAGGGATACCCTCCATATAATATTGAGCAAAGTTCTGATACTGCTTATCGTATAACTCTTGCAGTTGCAGGTTTTTCTGATGAAGATCTATCTATTACGCTGGAAGATAGTCAATTAGTAATTCGTGGTCGCCAAGTAGATAATAGCGAGGGAAGGGTGTTTTTACATCACGGAATTGCTGCACGCCAATTTCAAAGAAGTTTTGTTCTTGCTGATGGGGTCGAAGTAGCAGGGGCAAATTTAGAAAATGGTTTATTGCATGTAGATCTGCAAAGATCAGTTCCAAACGCAATAGTTCAAAATATAGAAATAAACAAAAAATAGGAGGCAGTTATGACACCTTTGTATGAGAAAATGGGTCTACCCAGTAACATCGTATACATACGATCTATTAATCATGATGAACTTCCAACAGAGGTATTAGAAACTATTGATAAAACAATACCACTATTTGCTGTATATGCTGAAGATGGGCAACAAATAGCACTAGTCGAAGACCAACAGGTTGCGTTTGAACTGGCGCAAGAGCATAAATTTTCTTTACATTCTGTCCATTAGCTTAATTACGCTAATCTTTTATGAGTCCCATACTTTCCAATTTAAGAAGAACCTGGTGAGCACAATTATCCACATCAACATTTTCGGTTTCAAGACGTAATTCTGGACTTTGTGGAACATCATAAGGATCAGAAATTCCAGTAAATTCTTTAATCTTACCTTCTCGCGCAAGTTTATATAAACCTTTCCGATCTCTTCTCTCACATTCCTCGATAGATGTGGCTACATGAATTTCAATAAACGCTCCAAATGCCTCAATATCTTCTCTTATTGCTGCCCGAGTGACTGCATATGGGGCAATAGGAGCGCAAATCGCTATACCACCATTTTTGGTTATTTCAGAGGCAACATATCCTATTCTCCTAATATTTAGATCTCGATGTTCTTTTGAGAAACCTAATTCAGAAGATAAATTTTTTCGAACTACATCACCATCAAGTAAAGTTACAGGTCTGCCGCCCATCTCCATTAATTTTATCATTAGTGCATTTGCAATCGTTGATTTGCCTGAACCAGAAAACCCAGTAAATAATACTGTAAAACCTTGTTTTGATCTTGGCGGTTTAGATTTACGTAGCTCTTTAACAACTGAAGGGAATGAAAACCATTCTGGTATGTCCAAACCTTCAGAAAGTCGGCGCCGAAGTTCGGTTCCTGATATATTTAGTATAGTAACTGTTTCTTTATCTTTGATTTCCTCAAAAGGCTCATATTGAGCACGTTCTTGAACATACACCATATGCTTGAAATCAATCATTTTTATACCAATTTCGTCTTCATGCTCCTTAAAAAGCTTTTGAGCATCGTATGGACCATAAAAACTTTCTCCATTGCTATCCAAGCCTGGTCCAGCATGATCGCGGCCTATTATTAGGTGAGTACATCCATGGTTTTTTCGAATAAGCCCATGCCATAACGCTTCACGTGGGCCTCCCATGCGCATCGCTAGATTTAATAATGACATTGATGTTGTGGCTGCTGGGTATTGATCTATTACCGCTTCATAGCATCGAACTCTTGTAAAATGATCAATATCACCAGGTTTCCCCATACCAACAACTGGGTGAATCAATAAATTAGCTTGAGCATCTTTTGCAGCTTTAAATGTTAATTCTTGATGAGCTCTATGAAGTGGATTTCGGGTTTGAAAAGCTACTATTCTATCCCAGCCAACCTTTTGAAAAAACGAACGAAGTTCATTTGGCGTATCACGTATGGCTCGAAAATCATAATGCACTACCGGTTGAATGCCAGTTATTTTACCCCCTAAATATATATCTCCTGCTTTATTGTAGAGATAATTTACAGAAGGGTGTGAGATGTCATTAGTTCCATACACATACTCAGCTTCTTTATTCTTGTTTGGTTCATAAATATCTGCAATTTCTAGAATTGCTATAATGACACCTTCTTGATCTCTTAATGCAATCCTTTGACCATTATTAAGACTTTTTGCAAAACTTGCAGTCACATCTAAGTTTATTGGAATTGGCCATAAACTACCGTTGGCCAGGCGCATATTTTCTACTACGCCATCATAATCTGTTTTGTTCAAAAAGCCATTTAGAGGGTAAAACCCACCATTCATTAGCAACTCTAAATCACAAAGTTGCCTTGGAGTTAGATCCCATGAGATCAAATTTGCAGCTTCTATTTTTAAACTCTTTACGTTTTCATAGGATGCATAAAGCTCTGGAATATGGAATTTCTCACGTATACTCATTTTTAACCTACTAATATTTAAATAACTTCGCCATTTTGAATTCCGCGCTCTCGGTAAGGCGTAGTATCATATTGTGATCTATAGCACTTAGAAAAATGAGAAGGTGATGTAAATCCACATGCCAATGCTACATTAATAACTGACATATCAGTTTGCATCAAAAGATTCCGCGCTTTTTGAAGCCGTAGTTCCATGTAATACCGCTTAGGTGATCTGTCTAAATATCTGCGAAATAATCTTTCGAGTTGCCTAGTAGACATGCCTACTTCTTGGGCTAATAATGATGGGGATATGGGTTCTTCAATGTTTTCTTCCATCATTTTAATTACATTGGCTAATTTTGGATGCCTAACCCCAATACGTGTAGGTATGGATAATCTTTGTCCATCTTTTTCAGTTCTTGCTGAGTTATAAATCATTTGATCTGCCACCCAATTTGCTGCATCTTGGCTAATATCTTTGGATATTATTGACAGCATCAAATCAATAGGAGAAACCCCACCAGCTGTTGTGAATCTATTACCATCCATAGTAAATACAGTTTTTTGTAAGTCTATATCTGGGAACTCTTCTTCAAAACTATCAAGGTTTTCCCAATGAATTGTACTACGCTTCCCATCAAGCAATCCAGCTCTAGCCAATGTATAAGTTGCAGTACAAATGCTACCTATTTGTGTGCCGCGCCGAGCTTCTTTTCGAAGCCAATTAAGAACGGGCTGTGTTGTATGTTTATTTATATTTAAACCACCGCATACAACAATAACATCATTACGTTTTGTATCTTCAAATCCAACATCTAGCTTAAATTCAATTCCATTTGATGCAGTTGTAAATTCTCCACTTGGTCCAACAAGTATCCAGTCATATGCAAAATATTCACAATACCTATTGGCGTGACGAAGTGTTTCTACTGCACAAGAAAAAGGAAGTTGTGAAAATTCGTCGAGGAGTAAAAAGACGAATCTTTTTAAAGGTGACTTAGTGTTCATTAAATTGCCCCTAGAATTGTACATAATCAGCTAACAATAAAGCCGATAAAACAACCATTAATCTCACTTAAATATTTTACAACAAAAAATTTACAACAATACATATCTAAATATTCAAATACACATATAATATATTGAGGTATCAAAAAAATATGAACTTATTTTATATAATAAAGGCTTGTTTTTAGCACATAAGCTGTTTTAAACATAAAATTAAATTTATGATGGAGACACTAATGACACTGGCATGGAATAAAACAGGATGGCGAAATAAAGAACGCATCCAAATGCCTGATTATATTGATGCAGATGCATTGAAGGCTGTAGAGTCCAGATTGTCATCATATCCTCCATTGGTCTTTGCCGGTGAAGCTAGATCTTTAAAAGCAAAGTTGGCAGCTGCATCTCGGGGTGAAGCATTTTTATTGCAAGGTGGCGATTGTGCAGAAAGCTTTGATGAATTTAATGCAGATATGTTGCGAGATACATATAAAGTAATGTTGCAAATGGCTGTTGTTTTAACTTTTGGTGCGAAGGTTCCAGTTGTTAAAATTGGTCGAGTTGCTGGACAGTTTGCAAAGCCACGATCCGCAGCTACAGAAACAATCAATGGTGTAGAGCTTCCAAGTTACAGAGGTGATATTATCAACGGATTGGATTTCACTGAAAAAGCGAGAGTGCCAAATCCAGAAAATATGCTTCGAGCTTATACTCAATCGGCCGCATCATTAAATTTATTACGTGCATTTAGCCAAGGTGGGTTTGCTGATATACATCATGTGCAGGAGTGGAATTTAGGATTTGCAAATGCTGCAGGATCTGCTCAAAAGTATAAAGATTTAGCAAAAAGAATTTCTGATGCATTAGACTTCATGACAGCTGCAGGGATTAATTCAGACAGTACTGATAGTTTAAGAACAGTGAATTTTTACACATCTCATGAAGCATTACTTTTAGAGTATGAAGAAGCTTTATGTCGGGTAGATAGTACTACAAATTTACCAGTTGCTGGTTCAGGCCATATGATTTGGATCGGAGATAGAACGAGACAACCTGATGGAGCCCATGTTGAATTTTGCAGAGGCGTACAAAACCCCATTGGATTAAAATGTGGTCCTACAATATCAAATGACGACTTAATGCGTTTAATAGATAAACTAAATCCAGAGAATGAAGAAGGCCGCTTAACCTTAATCGCAAGATTTGGTGCAGGAAATGTAGGTGATCATTTGCCAGGTTTAATAAATGCTGTGAAATCTGAAGGTAGAAACGTGTTGTGGACATGTGATGCAATGCATGGAAATACAATAAAATCTTCGTCAGGTTATAAAACAAGGCCATTTGAAAGTGTTTTGCGGGAAGTCCAAGAGTTTTTTGCTATACATAAAGCTGAAGGAACCGTGCCTGGCGGTGTTCATTTCGAAATGACTGGTAAAGATGTGACTGAGTGCACAGGTGGAGTGAGAGCTGTTACTGACGAAGACCTATCTTCTAGATATCACACAGCTTGTGATCCACGATTAAACGCTTCTCAAGCACTTGAGTTGGCGTTTTTAGTGTCAGAGCTTTTAGAATCTCGTCATAACCTTGAGAGAAAAGCTGTGTAAGTAATCAGTTGATTGATTAAAATAAATAAAGAAGTGAGTTTTATAAAAACTCCTTCTTTTTATTTTTTTTGAATATTCATATTTGTAAATATTTATTATGATTTAAATCTATTATAACTTAATTTATAATAAAAATTATAATTTGGGGAAAAATATGGTGAAAACGCGACGTGGCTTATTAATTATATTATCTTCTCCATCTGGAGCTGGTAAATCAACCCTTTCGAGGATGTTGCTTGATTGGGATCCAAGTTTAAGATTTTCAGTTTCAGCAACTACCAGAGGCCCTCGCCCTGGAGAAAAAGATGGTAAAGAATATTTCTTCAAAACGCGAAAAGAATTTGAAAATTTAATAAATAATGATGGGATGTTGGAGCATGCCGAAGTATTTGGTAATTTGTATGGTTCTCCAAGTGAACCTGTAGAAAGTGCTGTTTCTAAGGGTATAGATGTTGTGTTTGATGTTGATTGGCAGGGTGGTCAACAAATCCGTAAATCATCAATGAAGTCAGACGTGGTTTCAATTTTTATTTTACCCCCATCAATAAATGAACTTGAACGAAGGTTAAATGCACGGGGGCAAGATAGTCCAGATGTTGTATCAAATAGGATGTCAAAATCAAAAGATGAAATTAGCCATTGGAACGAGTATGAATATATAATCGTAAACAATGATTTGCAGCAATCTTTTGAAGCTTTAAAGTCAATCCTAATCGCAGAGCGTACAAAGCAAGCAAGGCGCCAGGATCTTGAAGAATTGGTGCATAAACTTAATTGCGAATTTAGTGAGCTTTCATGAGTATATATAGCTATGATGGGAAAGTACCTGAATTACCTATTAGTGGTGACTGTTGGATTGCACCCAATGCCCAAGTAATAGGAAATGTTAGAATTGGTTTGAAATGTAGTATTTGGTTTGGTGCCGTACTTAGAGGTGATAATGAATTGATAAGCATTGGAGATGGCTCAAATATTCAAGAAAACAGTGTTTTGCATACTGATATGTCATATCCGTTAGAAATAGGTGCCAATTGTACAATCGGCCATTCATCAATTTTACATGGATGTAAGATTGGTGATAATTCACTTATTGGTATGGGTGCAGTTGTTTTAAATGGTGCAATAATTGGGAAAAATTGTTTAATAGCTGCAAGTGCATTAGTGAAAGAAGGAGCAGAAATTCCAGACAATTCATTGGTCGTAGGTATGCCAGGGAAGATTATTCGTCAAATTGATGATAATGGAATAGAAAAACTAAAGACATCAGCAATTGAGTATCAATTAAAAATGAAAAAATTTAAAGAAACATTAAACAAAATATAATAAATGGAGTTAAAGTTTTGAACGATTTTCTGACTCCTGGGCAATTAGTTACGCATCCTAAGGAACCTGAATGGGGTATTGGGCAGGTTCAGTCTGTAATAGATGGAAAAATAACTGTAAATTTTGAGCAACAGGGAAAAGTTGTAATTAATGGGTCGGTTGTTGAATTAGATTTAGTCAATTAGGTTTAATGTGATGGTGAGAAGTATAAATCAAATATTAAATTTAAAGAATATATGAAAATTACATAGATGAACTTTGATACTGGTCGTTTCATATTAAAGATTGCAGAAACATCTGAAGAACTTCATGCTGCTCAGCGTTTAAGATACAAAGTGTTCGTTGAAGAAATGGGGGCAAATGTGGCTGATGATTGCCATGCTTCACGAATGGAATATGATAAATTTGACCAAGATTTTGATCACTTAATACTCATCGATAGTTTAAATAGAAACACTGCTGAAAATGTAGTTGGTGTCTATAGATTAATGTTAAATACATCAGTTAATAAAAATAGAGGTTTTTATAGTAGTTCAGAATATAATTTAGATAAGTTAATAAAAGCTGACCGAAAAATTTTAGAATTAGGACGTTCTTGTATTGATAAACAACACCGTGGAGGTGTCGCTTTGCATATGATGTGGAATGGTTTGGCTCAATACGTAATTGATAATAATGTTGAAGTGCTTTTCGGTGTGGCATCTTTTCATGGTGTTGACATTAATTTAATTAATCATGCACTTTCGTACTTACATTATAATCATTTAGCACCTGTTGAGCTTCGACCTATAGCTATTGGTGAAAATAAAATTGATATGAATATTTTGAATAAGTCTGATGTTGAAAAAATGTCCGCATTAAAGCAAATACCACCTTTGATAAAAGCTTATATTCGTTTGGGAGGCTTTATTGGATTTGGAGCTAGTGTTGATGTTGATTTTAATTCAATCGATGTTTGTTTAGTAATGGATACAAAGAATATGTCAGAAAAATATAAGAAATTTTACTCTCAAGGAATAAATTGATGCAGGCTTGGAATGATGTGCCTGCAGCAAAATTAGATAGGCCAAAAGGTATCGGCTGGGTCCTTCTTTTTATAAGGGTAATCCTAATTATATTCTTAATCTCAACACTTTTTTTATTTCACATTTTTCTATCTTTTTTTGGTATGAAGAACCTATGCCAATTAGTAGTTAAATATGCTTGTATTGGATCTTTGAAAATAGCCGGATTAAAATTAAAACAGTCTGGTGTACCAATGAGTTTTGCTGGAGCTGTAGTGGCCAATCATTCTTCTTGGCTTGATATATTTGTTTTAAATGCAACTCAAAAAATTTATTTTGTCTCAAAATCAGAAGTAAAAAAATGGCCTTTGATAGGTAAAATAGCAAATCATGTGGGTACTGTATTTATTCGCCGTTCGCGAATTGATGCTATTAAGCAAAAAAATATTTTCCTAAAAAGGATTTCATCAGGAGATAAGCTACTATTCTTTCCAGAAGGTACAAGTACTGATGGCATGCGTATATTGCCATTTAAGTCGACTTTATTTGCTGCATTTTTTGAAGAAGGTTTGCCAGAGATTTCATGGATTCAACCAGTGACTTTGAATTATATAGCCCCAGAAACTAAACGGGCTGATTGGTATGGGTGGTGGGCAGATATGGGTTTTTTTCCTTCTGTTATGATGGTTTTATCACATATGAAACAGGGTGAAGTAGAATTAGTTTTCCATGATCCTTTGTATGTCAAAGAATTTAGAAATCGAAAAGAATTGGCCCATGCATCTGAGCAAGCAATTCGAAATGGATTGCTTATTTGCTAATTCGTAGAAGATATTCTTGTAGTTCGTTTAGTGGCGTATCAGTTTTCCAGATTTCTTGACCTAATGCTAGGAAATCTATCACAGGAGCAAGTTGTGCTGCCAGTTCTAGTGTAACGTTTCCTTCAGCAACAACAGGTATTTCTACCATTTCTGACCACCATTCAAATGTCGCAAATTCAGCAATGTTTTCGTCTGTTAGTGCGCTATGATCAACTGGGCCAAATGATATGTAATCTGCACCTATTTCTCCGGCGTTCATTCCTACATGTCTTGAAGTGCCACAATATGAACCAACAATTGCTTCTGTCCCTAGCTCTTCTCTTATTTCACGGATTGTTTTAGCCGCATCTAGTCTATGTACTCCATCAAGCCCTAAAGAATTAACCAATCTATAATGGGTAGTTATTACAGCGCTAATATCTCTTGCGTGGGCTACTTCGCGCAATTGGTCTGCATGCCGGCTAATTAAACTTTCGTCATCTGATGAAAGTCCTAGGCGTATACAGGCTACAGGACAAATATCCAAAAGTGGTGCTAATGTTTCTGTGTAAAATGTTATATCTGTATTTGCTGGGGTGATTAAATAGATTTGTGGTATTTCTTTATCTGACATTTTTCTCACCCTTTGTTTGTGCTGGTTTATCAATGCAATAGTTTCACGTCAAAGGGCAATTTATAACTTTATCAAAATATGTATGAGGGTTTATGTTGCAAATTTATAAATATTTTTGTCTTTTTATTGTATCGTGAAGAGTAATAATAGGGTAAGATGTTTTTATGAGTATTTACTTCTCATGTACTAATAATATGGGAAGAAAATGAATAAGATATTTAGTCAAGAAATTGAAAAAAGCTCGTCTATGAACGCGCGAGATTGGGTTCAAATTTTAGCTAGATATAGAACTCCAAATCTTTTCAGAAGTACCTTTGAATTAACTGTAACCTTAGTGCCATTTTTAACTCTTTGGGTTTTGGCTTGGATGAGCATATCGTATTCTATTTGGCTGACACTTGCTCTGTCTGTATTAAATAGTTTATTTCTTCTAAGATTGTTTGTCATTCAACACGATTGTGGGCACTCTTCTTTTTTTAATAATAGAACTCTAAGTGATTGGACAGGTCGTTTTTTAGGAGTGCTGACTTTAACGCCATATGATGTTTGGCGGCGTACCCACTCAGAGCACCATTCGGGTGCTGGAAACCTTGAGCGCCAAGGAATGGGAGACATCAATACGAAAACTGTTTCTGAATACCAAGCATTAAGTAATTTTCAGAAATTTGCATACAAATTATATCGTAATCCATTTGTTTTATTCGCTATTATTCCAACTTATTTGTTTATTTTCCAAAACCGGCTACCACTTGGATTGATCAAAGCGGGCTCTAAATACTGGATCAGTGCAATGGGTACTAATTTATCTATTCTACTACTCTTATCTGGTATTTATTATTTTGGTGGGTTCGCTCCAATTTTGCTAATATTTTTACCGAGTACAATTTTAGCAGCTACTTTTGGTGTTTGGCTTTTTTATGTTCAGCATCAATTTGAAGACACACATTGGGATCGTGAGGAAGAATGGGATATGCACAAAGCGGCACTTGAGGGTTCATCTCATTACGACTTGCCATTAATTTTACATTGGTTTTCGGCAAATATTGGAATTCATCATGTGCATCATTTATATAGCCGGATACCATTTTACAGGCTTCAACAAATAATAAAAGATTACCCAGCTTTAAGTGAAAATCAGCGCTTATCTGTTTATGAGAGTTTTGCCTCGGTCAAATTACACCTATGGGATGAGACAGATAGAAAACTTATATCCTATAAACAATTATATCAGAAATATGGCGAAAGTTAGAAATTTAATTTTAAAAGAAGTAATTCAAATGAATTACTTCTTTTAAATTAGTTTAATTTTTTAAAATTGAAGTGCCTGCATATAATGCTGTTGCACCTAAGCTTTCCTCAATTCGAATTAGTTGATTGTATTTGGCTAATCTATCAGATCTTGCAAGTGACCCAGTTTTGATCTGTCCACAATTTGTAGCTACTGCTAAATCAGCAATAGTTGCATCTTCGGTTTCACCAGATCTATGAGACATCACTGAAGTATAGCCAGCGCGATGAGCTACATCTACTGCTTCTAATGTTTCTGTTAATGTACCAATCTGATTAACTTTTACTAAAATTGAATTAGCACATCCATCATTAATACCTTTTTTTAGCCTCTCAGAATTAGTCACAAATAAATCATCACCTACTAATTGACATTTATCACCTATTAAATCTGTCAATTCTTTCCAACCTTCCCAATCATCTTCATCCATTCCGTCTTCGATTGATATTATTGGATAATTATTAACAAGATCAGTCAAGTATTCAGCATTTTGCTTAGAGCTTAATTTCTTACCTTCACCTTTGTAGTTATAGATACCATCTGAATAATATTCAGATGCTGCACAATCTAGTGCCAGATAAACATCTTCTCCAGGCTTATAGCCTGCTTTTTCAATTGACGACATTATGAAATTAAGAGCATCTTTTGTGGAGTTCAAATTTGGTGCAAAACCACCTTCATCGCCAACCCCAGTATTATGACCAGCATTTGAAAGCTCTTTTTTAAGTGTGTGAAAAATTTCTGCACCCATTTGTATAGCGTGTGATATGGTTTCCGCAGATACTGGCATGATCATAAATTCTTGTATATCAATTGGATTATCAGCATGTTCACCACCGTTGATAATGTTCATCATTGGTACTGGAAGGGTTCGAGCTGACGTTCCCCCAATATATCTATATAGAGGCTGGCTAGTAAAATCAGCTGCCGCTTTTGCAATTGCCAAGGACACGCCTAAAATTGCATTTGCACCTAGTCGTGATTTATTACTGGTCCCATCTAATTCAATCATTGCTTCATCAAGTTCAACTTGTTCTAGGGCGTCTGCGCCGACAAGTGCATCAGCAATTTCACCGTTCACAAATTCAACTGCCTGCAATACACCTTTCCCAAAATATCGTGACTTATCACCATCTCTTAGTTCGACTGCTTCATGAGCGCCTGTTGAAGCTCCTGATGGTACAGCAGCTCTGCCAAGTGTCCCATCTTCAAGTATTACATCAACTTCAACTGTGGGATTCCCACGACTATCTAATATCTCGCGTGCTAATATATCGATTATTGTACTCATTGATGTGTTTCCTTATCCACTAATCCTAATTTAGATACCCTTAAACCAGTGCAAAGATGGATGCAAAAGGTTTCAAGGCCATAACTTATTAATAAATAAATTAATAATTAATAAATTAAATAAATGGACATTAAGCCTTCGTTTTAGGAACGCCATACAACTCTAAGCGGTGGCCTCTAAGTTCATAACCTAATCTCTCAGCAATGCGTTCTTGCAGTAGTTCAATTTCTGGGTCTACAAACTCTATCACATTACCTGATTGTATATCTATCAGGTGATCATGATGCTCTCTTTTTGCATCTTCATAACGAGCACGACCATCGCCAAAATCGACTCTATCGAGTATCCCGGCTTCTTCAAATTGTTTTACTGTCCTGTAAACGGTTGCAATAGATATTGAATTATCAATTTTAGATACACGAGAATAAATGATATCAACATCTGGATGATCTTTGGATACATCTAAAACTTTGGCTATGACACGTCGTTGCTCAGTCATTCTCAGGCCAGATGACTCGCATCTATTGATAATTGAAGTCATAGAATTAATCTTATCTCGTTATTTAAAATTACAAATATAATATTTATCATCATAATTGTAATTTGAGTAATTATCTAGATGTCCAAGAAAATTTAATAACATAAAAATACCTAGGCTCTTTGGAAGCCTAGGTATTAGTGTATTTTGAATAATAAATTGACTATTCGTCAAACGCCACAATTTCAGTTAACTTTAATGATGCTGGGCGTAGTTTTGCTATATCTATTAATGGAGTATCATCTGGAGTGAATGTTCCCCAGCTAGCAACTAGCTCAGATGGTGTTAAATTTGGATTCACAGGATATTCACCATTAGCTTCTGCATATATTTTTTGTGCGGTGTCACCCGATAACCATTCTATTAATTTTAACGCGTTATCTTTATTTGGAGCAGCTTTTGTCATTGCAACACCTGAGACATTCATATGTGTCCCACCATTGCTAAACTTTGGAAAAACAATACGTACACTATTAGCCCATTCAATTTGCTCTGGGTTTGCTAACATTTTTGCCATGTAATAAGTGTTTCCAATTGAAATATCGCATTCACCTGCATAAATCGCTTTTACTTGAGCGCGGTCATTTCCTTGTGGTTTTCTTGCTAAGTTTGACTTAACGCCTAGTAGCCAACTCTTTGCAACATCCTCCCCATGATTGGCAATCACAGCTGATGTAAGGGCTAAATTATAAGCATTTGTGCCAGATCGGGTGCATATACGATTTTTCCATTTTGGATCTGCAAAATCTTCATAAGTTGTTACTTCACCATCTAAAACGCGCTCTTTTGAAGCATACGCTATTCGCGCGCGAGTTGTTAATGCAAACCATTGGTTTTCTGGGTCTCTAAATTCGGCTGGTATGTTGTTTTTTAATACCTCTGAAACGACAGGTTGTGTGACCCCAGCTTCTACAACAGAATTTAACCTAGAAATATCTACAGTTAAAATAACATCAGCAGGCGATCGATTTCCTTCAGCAACTAATTTTTCCACTAATCCTTTTTTAAGGAATTGCACGTTAACCTTGATACCAGATTGCGCAGTAAATGCGTCAAACAATGGCTTCACTAACTCGGGTTGGCGGTATGAATATACATTTACGTCATTAGCCAGTGTTGGTGTTGCTAAAGTTAGTAGTGCTGACGCAAATATTGTTGAACGAGAAAAAAACATATCGAATCCTATAATTTGTTGATAGCACTCTTTAACCCGACTATTTTAGTCGGGTCAATACATTTCTGACTATTTTAGTCGGAAATGAGAATTTATCTATTATTTTCTTTCTGTTTAACTATATTCCATAGATTATCCATTTCACTTAAATCAGATTGATTTGGGGTTTTTCCAATAAGGGTAAGTTCTTTTTCAACCTGTTCAAATCTTTTTTTAAATTTTTTATTTGCACCTCGAAGTGCTTTTTCAGGATCAATCTTCAGATGTCTTGCAAAATTAACCATTACAAACATCAAGTCACCATATTCTTCTTCTTGAGCATCAAGTGATAATTCATTGCGCGCTTCATTCAATTCATCTATTTCTTCAGAAATTTTATCTGTAACTCCTGATATATCTGGCCAATCAAAACCTACACGAGCAGCACGTTTTTGAAGTTTGGTTGCATAAGTTAAAGCTGGGAGATTTCCTGCTATTCCATCTAGTGTTTTAGATGGCGTGTTTTTTGATCGCTCTTGCTCCTTTATTTTTTCCCAATCTCTAATTTGTTGGTCTGATGATTTATACTGTTTCTTATCTCCAAATACGTGTGGATGCCTTCTTATCATTTTATCTGAGACATTTTTTACAACACTCTCAAATGAGAAGTGCCCATCTTCGCTTCCGATTTGTGTGAAATAAATAACCTGTAAAAGAAGATCCCCAAGTTCACCCTCAAGCTCGTGCCAATTACCTTGATCAATTGCATCAGATACCTCGTAAGCCTCTTCGATGGTATATGGTGCAATAGTCTCATATGTTTGTTCAATATCCCATGGGCATCCATCTTTTGGATCTCGTAATCTTTTCATTATCTCCAAAAGACGCGAAATTTCACCATTAGAACTTACGCAAATGCGTTGACTTTCATTTTTTTCTTTTGTCATATTCACCATTCTGTATGTCAGTAACTATTTGGAGAATAGCAAAGCCATGGCCGTGATCAACCGTATAGCTGAATTTTATGAAGAAATGAAAACTTGGCGTCGCCATATTCACTCAAAACCAGAAGTAGGATTTGAATGTTTTCAAACAGCAGATTTTATTAAAGAAATGTTGGTGGAATTTGGAGTTGATGAGATTCATGAAGGATGGGCTAAAACGGGCGTTGTAGCTATTATAAATGGCAAGGGTGAAGGAGGCAATATTGCTTTGCGTGCAGACATGGATGCTTTACCAATGGATGAAAAAACCAACTTAGAGTATGCATCTACTCACGCTGGTGCGATGCATGCTTGTGGTCATGATGGACATACTACAATGTTATTAGGTGCTGCTAAATACTTAGCGGAGACGCGCAACTTTTCAGGCCGAGTTATTTTGGTTTTTCAACCTGCGGAAGAGGCAGGTGGTGGAGCTGGTGTAATGGTTGAAGAGGGCTTAATTGAGAATTTTAATATTGAACATGCATTTGCTCTTCATAATTTACCAGATTTGGAAATAGGAAAATTTGAAACAACTGCAGGGCCACTTTTAGCTTCAGTTGATGATTTTGAAATTACAATCCATGGGAGAGGTGGACACGCTGCACATCCAGATCATACTGTTGATCCTATTTTGGTTTCTGTAAATATTGTACAGGCTTTACAGTCAATCATAAGCCGTAATGTGGATCCATTAGAAAGTGGTGTATTATCCATAACAAAGATGAATATTGGTACTGCCAATAACGTTATTTCAAACAACGGAGAAATAGTCGGTACAATTCGGGCCTTTCAACCAGCAGTGCGAAAAATGATGATAAGTCGATTGAAGGAAATTGTTGAAAATGTTGCAATTGGCTTTGGTGCAACTTCTGAAGTACGATTCTTAGATGGATATCCGTCAACAATTAATCACCCTGAAAGTGTTGAATTCGCTGCAAATATAGCAAGAAAAGTAGTTGGAAATAACAATGTTAATGAAAATGCAACACCTACAATGGGAGCTGAAGATTTTGCATTTATTTTACAGAAATGTAAGGGGGCATATTTATATATTGGAAATGGTGAGAGTGAAAAATTACATAATGAAGGGTTTGATTTTAATGATGAAATTAGCCCTATAGGTGCGAGTTATTTCGTGGGGCTTGTAGAAGCTTCACAACCTTTAAAAAGCTAAATTGAAAATAATGATTTTTATTGTATTAAGTGTTTGCGCGTTCCAGAGCTTGCTCAAGGTCATCAATTAAATCATTTACGTCTTCAATGCCAATCGAAAGTCTTAAAAGGTTGGGGTGCACTGGAAAGTCATCGCCCGAAACCGTCGCGCGATGCTCTATTAAACTTTCTACTCCCCCCAAAGAAGTCGCTGGGTAAAATACATTACAATATCGTGCAACATCTATTGCAGTTTGTTTGTTACCCTTTGTTATTAGTGACATCATCCCTCCAAACAAGCGGCTGGTTTGTGCAGCTTGTATTGCATGCCCCGGATGGCTTGCTAGGCCAGGGTAAAGTACTTTTTCAATAAGTTTGTGATGTTCAAAATGATGTGCTATTCGAATTGCATTTTCTGTAGCCTTTTCAAAACGCAAGAAAAGTGTTCGCATACCTCGTATTAATAGAAATGCATCAAATGATTGTAAAACTGAACCTTGTAATTTTCTATTGAGTGCTATCTCTTCCCAAAAGGCATCAGATGATTTTATAGATAATGAACCTGATGTAATATCTGAATGACCATTTAAATATTTAGTTGCAGAATGCATTGAGATATCTGCTCCAAAATTTAATGCTTTAGTTGCACATGGTGGAGTTGCAGTACAATCTGTGAGGAGTTTTGCTCCTTTTGAATGCGCAATGTCTGCAGCCTTAGAAATGTCAGTAACCGCCCAGTCTGGATTATTGGGCGTTTCGACCCAAACAAGTGAAGTATTATTCTGCATAGCATTGGAAAGTTCTTCTAAATTTCCAGCAGTATAATATGAAATTTTTAACCGTTTTTTAGTTTCATATGTTTGAAATTGGTTTAAAACGCCATGATACATTGCTTTTGGGATTACGACATGGGCATTTGGATTGAGTGAGTCAATTACTGAAGTTGCAGCTGACATTCCTGATGCGAATAATAATGTCTCAGTAGCATCTTCAAGCTCAGCGACCATTTTTTCAGCATGTGAGGTGGTCTCGTTACCATCTCTTCTATACCAATAGGGCTTTTTTATTTCATAATTTGAGTCACGAGCATAAGTCGCAGTTGATTGAATAGGTGGAACAATCGCGCCAGTCTCTTTATCAAGATATCTCAAGGCTTGAGCCATTTTTGTTTCAGTTGAGAGCGTATGGTTTTTTTTAGTCATAATTATCCCGAACAAAAGTTTTAACTTTATACAAACATATTATTAAAGCATTTAATTACAACCCAAGAGCCCTGTAACTATCTGCAACTTTAGTTAATGCTAACACATATGCAGCTGTTCGAAGACTATCAATATTTTCATTAGAGCGCCACGTATCATGCATTTGTTGGTATGCAGTGCACATAGTATCTTCTAAACCTGATCTAACTAATTCTAGTTCTCCGGCACCTTTAAAAAATTTATTTTTAAAATCTTCTGAGACGGGCTTTCCAATAAGGCGCTCCATTTCTTCAACTAATATATGATTTGATGAAGCTTGTTGGCGCCTTTGCATACGGCCAAATCTTATATGAGATAAATTCTTAACCCATTCAAAATATGATACTGTTACGCCTCCTGCATTAGCGTACATATCAGGAATAATGATTGTGCCGGCAGCAGTTAATATTTCATCTGCTCCAGCCGTTACTGGTCCGTTTGCTGCTTCAATAATTACGTTTGCTTTTATTCTTTGAGCGTTTGAAAGATTGATAACGCCTTCCATCGCTGCAGGTATAAGAATATCACAATCTTTTTCTAATATTTCAGAGCCATTGCTAACATAATTTGCACCAGAAAAACCTTTAACACCTTTATTTTCTATCAGATGAGTTTGTAGCTGATTTATATTAATGCCATCGTCGTTTATTACTGCTCCATCACGCTCAATGACTGCAGTTATCTTACATCCATCTTCCGTCGATAAGAAGTGAGCCGCATGATAACCAACATTACCCAATCCCTGAACTATTATACGTTTACCTGCCAATGATCCTGATAATCCTGATGTCTTTACATCGTCTTTATGACGAAAAAATTCTTGAAGAGCATATTGAACTCCTCGTCCCGTCGCTTCTACACGACCAATTATTCCACCCTTATTTAACGGTTTTCCCGTTACACAGGCATCTGCATTTATTTCAGAGGTATTCATTCTTCGGAATTGATCGGCTATCCACGCCATTTCTCTTTCACCAGTGCCCATATCTGGGGCAGGAACGTTTTGAGAAGGGTGAATAAGGTCTCTTTTTATTAATTCGTATGCAAAACGACGTGTGATTTTTTCGATTTCATCTGGTTCCCACTGGGTTGGGTCAATATGCAGTCCACCTTTTGATCCACCAAAAGGTGCTTCAACAAGTGCGCATTTATATGTCATGAGTGCCGCTAATGCTTCAACTTCGTCTTGGTTGACTGAAGTTGCAAACCTAATGCCACCTTTGACAGGTTCTTTATGTTCTGAATGTACCGACCGGTAACCTGTAAATGTATGAATATCACCACGAAGCTTTACACCAAATCTGACTGTATAAGTAGAATTGCAAACTTTAATTTTTTGAGCGAGGCCTGGCGATATATCTATTAAGCTGATGGCTTTATCGAACATCATATTTACTGATTCACGAAAGGTAGGCTCTGTACGAGAAGTCATCAGATTTCCTTAATTATTTTAATTATAATTAGTTTCCACGATACGGTTCAACATATTGTAAAGCCATGTCCCAGGGAAAGAAAATCCAAGTATCTTGGCTAACTTCCGTAATAAAGGTGTCTACCATTGGGTGGCCTTTTGGCTTTGCGTAGACTGTTGCAAAATGAGCTTTTGGGTACATTTTCCTTACAATTTCTAGAGTTCTACCTGAATCAACCAAGTCATCTATTATTAATATTCCTTGTCCATCTCCAATTAAATCAGAATCTGGTGATTTTAAAACTATTGCTTCTGATTGAGCTTGGTGATCGTATGATTTAACAGATATTGTATCTACAACGCGGATATCAAGTTCCCTTGCTACAATCATTGCTGGTGCCATTCCACCTCGGGTTATTCCTATAACAGCTTTCCAATTACCATCATTAGGTCCTTTGCCATCAAGTCGCCATGCCAATGCTCGACTGTCTCGATGTAGCTGATCCCAACTTACATGGAAGCCTTTTTCATGTGGTAATTGATTTGTCATTCTTTTCTTCCTGTGACTACATCAATATCAGGTGCGTCGACAGCTTTCATACCAACAACATGATATCCTGCGTCTACATGTAAATTTTCGCCAGTTACACCTGATGAAAGATCAGATAACAAATACATTGCTGATTTTCCTACATCATCTATGTTTATGTTCCGTCTAAGTGGGGAGTTTAATTCATTCCACTTTAATATGTAGCGAAAATCACCAATTCCTGAAGCGGCCAATGTTTTAACGGGGCCCGCTGAAATTGCATTTACACGAATCCCATCTTTGCCTAGATCTTCTGCTAAATATTTTACAGAAGCTTCTAACGCTGCTTTTGCAACTCCCATTACATTATAATGAGGCATTACTTGTTCAGCACCGTAGTATGTAAGGGTTAACATTGAGCCGCCTTCGTTCATGATTTTTTCAGCTCTTTGAGCAACTGCTGTAAAAGAATAAACAGATATATCCATGGTCATTCTAAAGTTTTCTGCTGAGGTATCCACGTACCTTCCTCTAAGTTCATTTTTATCGGAAAAGCCAATTGCATGTACAATAAAATCTATTTTACCCCATTTATTTTCTAATTCAGAAAATAAATTGTCCATTGATGCTTCGTTAGTCACATCACATTCCAAAACAGTGTCACATCCTATACTCTCTGCTAAGGGTCCAACTCGTTTTTTTAATGCGTCGCCTTGGTAAGAAAATGCCATCTCAGCACCTTGTTCGTGGCACGCCTGAGCAATACCCCATGCCATTGACTGTTTATTGGCAACACCCATAATCAGTCCACGTTTTCCGTCCATAATGCCCATGATATTTCTCCAATGGATAAAAGTATTTTTTCATGAATAGATCAAGGAAGGCCGACCTTCAAGAAAAAGGGTTAAAATATGTTCAATTACTTGTCTTTGCCTGTATAAAAGTTATTTTAAATCCAAACAGGGATAGAACAATGGATAGATCAGGAAAATTTGCAGGTGAAAATCCTTTTGAATTAGCAAGAGACTGGATGGATCAGGCAAAAGAATTAGAACTAAATGATGCCAATGCAATTGCTTTAGCAACAGTTGATAACACTGGATTACCTAATGTTAGAATGGTTTTATTAAAAGAAATTGAGAGTGATGCTTTTGTTTTCTATACAAACTATGAAAGCAAAAAAGGTCGTGAGTTAATCGCATCAGGACAAGCAGCTTTTGTTATTCACTGGAAGTCACTTAGGCGGCAAATTAGAGTGCGTGGATCTGTTGAAAAAGCAGAAGGTAAACAAGCTGATATTTATTTTGATAGTAGATCTCCACAAAGTAGAGTAGGGGCGGTTGCTTCTCGACAATCTCAAGTGATTGAAGATAGATCAGTTCTTGAAAATTGGTATGAACAGGCATTAAATGAAAATGGTACTACTCCTAAACGGCCAAGTTTTTGGGGTGGATTTAGAATAAATCCAGTTGAAATAGAGTTTTGGGCTGATGGAGAAGCTAGATTACATGATAGATTTCGCTGGACGCGTACCCAAAATGAAAATGAATGGTCAATTGATAGGTTGAGCCCATAGTCAATATACTCAAACTAGTTGTTTTCGTATTATGTACTTTTTCTGGTACTTACGCTTATTCCTGTTCAGATAACATTGTAGATATACGGTGGGTAGGTGGGGCAGTAAAATTTAGAGTTGAGCTTGCTAGTAATAAAGAACAAAGAGCAAAAGGTTTAATGTTCAGAGAATCCTTAGACCGCTTTTCGGGTATGTTGTTTGTTTATGATCATGAACAAGAAGTAAATTTTTGGATGAGAAATACCATTATACCCCTGGATCTATTATTTTTTGATTCTAAGGGTGTTTTAAAAAATGCACATAGGAACGCAATTCCATTTGATCTTACTAATATTTATGGAGGTAATTCTATACAATACGTTCTTGAAATAAATGCAGGAATGCTTGATAAATTAGGAATTAAACCCAATTCTGAAATGAGATATCCACTAATTGATCAAGAACTCGCAATTTGGAAGTGTTAATTTTTGATTTTTCCAGTAAATGATGCATTTTAGGGCTTTCCATTATCGTACTAGTTTTGTAAACCGCAGCCTAGTCGGGGCGTGGCGCAGTCTGGTAGCGCACTTGTTTTGGGTACAAGGGGTCGTTGGTTCGAATCCAGCCGTCCCGACCATTTAATGAAAAATAAAAATTAAATCGCTTTTTAGCGATTTTTTTTTTATAGTTATTTTATATATTCATTTATATGATTTTATACTTTTTAAAATGCTATCTATTTATAAATATTAATTTTTTTTTTTGCATATACTTTAGTGTAGTTATTTTGACTTATCCACAGGCTGGTTTTAACAGGTAGTCAACTAAAAAAAGTATAAAAAAACAAAATAAAGTCGTTGACCGAGGCGTCACTATGATACAGTTTGTATAAGAGTTCCAGTGGTCTACCATATGTAGTGGTTGGTAATATTTTAAATAATTTTACTGATTTAAAGTAAAAAAAGCATAAACCTAGGCCTAATAAGGAACAAAAGAGGCATAAATAAAGAAAAAATGAGGCAGAAATGAAAATAGAACGACGGTTTACGAAAGCTAATCAAGACGCATATGCGGGAATCGCATTTCATAAAACAACTTCTGAGATACGTAATCCAAATGGATCAATTGTATTTTCATTAGATGATGTTGAAGTTCCAGAATCATGGAGCCAAGTTGCATCTGATGTAATTGCACAAAAATATTTTCGAAAAGCTGGCGTTTCTAATGATCTTATCCGTGTAGAAGAAAACGATGTCCCAGAATTTTTATGGCGATCAGCACCACGCGATGGGCAGCAAGTAAAACCAAACGGTGAATATTTAGGTGAAACATCATCAAAGCAAGTATTTAATCGATTGGCTGGAGCTTGGGCTTACTGGGGTTGGAAAGGCGGAATGTTTGATACTGAAGCTGACGCACAATCTTACTATGATGAAATGCGTTATATGCTAGCAGCTCAAATGACTGCGCCTAATAGCCCACAGTGGTTCAACACTGGTTTGCATTGGGCATATGGTATCGATGGTCCATCACAAGGCCATCATTATGTAGATTTCAAAACAGGCGTTATGGTGCAATCCAACAGCTCATACGAACATCCACAACCCCATGCATGTTTTATACAATCCGTGAAAGATGACCTGGTTAATGAAGGTGGAATAATGGACCTATGGGTCCGTGAAGCGCGTTTATTCAAATATGGATCAGGTACTGGCACTAATTTTTCTTCATTGAGGGGTTCGGACGAGTCTTTAGGTGGGGGTGGTAAATCCTCAGGTCTAATGTCTTTTCTCAAGATTGGTGATCGTGCTGCTGGAGCGATTAAATCAGGGGGTACTACGCGACGCGCTGCAAAGATGGTTATCTGTGATATGGATCATCCAGACGTGGAAGAATTCATTAGTTGGAAAGTAAAAGAAGAGCAAAAAGTAGCTTCTCTAGTTGCGGGCTCCAAGTTGCATGAATTAAAATTAAACGAAATATTTTCTGCTATCCGTTCTTGGGATGGAGCAGAAGAAGATGCTTTCGATCCTAAAGTGAACGCAAATCTTAAAGCTGCTGTAAAATCTGCCAAAAAAGTTATGATCCCAGAGACTTATGTAAATAGAGTTTTGCAATATGCTCGACAAGGTTACAGCAGTATTGAATTCCCTAGCTATGACGTGGACTGGGATTCAGAGGCTTACAATACAGTTGCTGGCCAAAATTCTAATAATTCAGTTCGTGTAACTGATGCATTTTTGAAAGCAGTACAGAATGATGAAGACTGGGAATTAATTCGTAGAACAGATGGAAAAGTTTCCAAAACTGTTAAAGCAAAAGAATTATGGGAAGATGTAGGTCATGCTGCTTGGGCATGTGCTGATCCTGGAGTTCAGTATCATGATACTATTAATGCATGGCATACTTGTCCTGAAGATGGACAAATACGTGGTTCTAATCCTTGTTCTGAATACATGTTCTTAGATGATACAGCGTGTAATTTAGCATCAATGAATCTTTTGAAATTTTTTAAAGATGGTGAATTTGATGCAGATGCATACATGCATGCAACCCGATTATGGACAATAACTCTCGAGACGTCCGTGCTTATGGCTCAATTTCCATCAGAAGCTATCGCACGTGGATCATATGACTTTAGAACACTTGGCCTTGGGTATGCTAATATTGGTGGTTTGTTGATGAACATGGGCTTGTCTTATGATAGTGACGAAGGCCGATCTATGTGTGCAGCACTTACTGCATTAATGACTGGCATATCTTATAAAACATCCGCGGAAATGGCCAAAGAACTGGGCCCATTCCCAGGATATGCAAAAAATTCACAACACATGTTACGTGTTATGCGAAACCATAAACGTGCGGCATTTGGTAAAAAAGCTGGGTATGAAGGGCTTGAGGTAAAGCCAGTACCACTTGATGCAAAGAATTGCCCTGATCGTAATTTAATCGATTTAGCCAAAACTTCATGGGAAGAGGCTGTTCAGCTAGGTGAAGCGCATGGCTATAGAAATGCGCAAGTTTCTGTGATTGCTCCAACAGGGACAATTGGCCTTGTGATGGATTGTGACACAACAGGTATTGAACCTGACTTTGCGCTTGTTAAATTCAAAAAATTAGCTGGTGGTGGATATTTTAAAATAATAAATCAATCTGTTCCAGCTGCTTTAGCAACTATGGGATATGGTTCAGCTGAAGCAGAAGAAATCATTTCTTATGCAGTAGGCCATGGTACAATGGGTAATGCTCCAGGCATTAATCATACTGCATTAATTGGACACGGTTTCAGTCAGGTTGAAATTGACAAAGTTGAGGCGGCATTGCCATCAGCTTTTGATATAAGATTTGTTTTCAATCAATGGACATTAGGAGAAGAGTTCTGCAAAGGAACTTTAGGTATACCAGATGAACTTTTGAATAACCCAACATTTGATTTATTGTCGCATCTTGGATTTTCAAAAAAACAAATAGAGCACGCTAACAATCATGTTTGTGGTACCATGACATTAGAAGGTGCTCCGCATTTAAAAGAAGAGCATTATGGTGTTTTTGATTGTGCAAATGTATGTGGCCGTATCGGTACCCGATACTTATCAGTTGAAAGCCATATAACCATGATGGCTGCTGCACAGTCTTTTATTTCTGGGGCAATATCAAAAACAATAAATATGCCAAATGATGCGACAATAGAAGACTGCCAAGCGGCATATGAATTGTCTTGGTCATTAGGTGTAAAAGCAAATGCTTTATATAGAGATGGATCTAAGCTTTCACAGCCACTTTCATCAGCTCTTATTGATGATGATGAAGATGACTTGGAAGAAACACTAATGGAAGCACCTGCTGGGGATCGCCCACAGATTTTAGCTGAAAAGATTGTAGAAAAAGTGATTATCAAGGAGGTCAATAGGCAAGCGCGTGAACGTTTACCGGAGCGACGTAAAGGGTACACCCAAAAAGCAAATGTGGGAGGCCACAAAGTCTACCTTCGAACTGGGGAATATGAAGATGGTAAAATTGGTGAAATTTTCATTGATATGCACAAAGAGGGTGCAGGCTTCCGAGCAATGATGAATAATTTTGCTATAGCTGTATCAGTTGGTCTTCAATATGGGGTTCCATTAGAAGAATTTGTTGATGCATTTACTTTTACAAGATTTGATCCTGCTGGAATGGTGCAGGGAAATGATAGTATTAAATCTGCGACATCAATTCTTGATTATATATTCCGAGAGCTAGCTATTTCCTATTTAGATCGAACCGATTTAGCACATGTTCAACCTGAAGGAGAAAGCTTTGATACTCTTGGTAAGGGTGAAGATGAAGGTGTATCAGCGAGCCAACAAACGAACGAAGAAAATCTTGCAATGATCAAACAAGTATCTTCTACAGGCTATCTTAGAAAAAGATTACCTCAAGAGTTAATGGTTTTACAGGGTGGTCAAGCTAATTTGTTTGAAGATAGCGTACCCATTCAAGAAGCAACAGGGACTGACAGTGCGGTTTCAATCAGTGCACAGAAATCTGTAGGTCTCCCTCAATTAGATGATCGCGCAAAAGCTAAAATGCAAGGTTATGAAGGCGACGCTTGTGGCGATTGTGGAAACTATACGCTGGTTCGAAATGGTACATGTATGAAATGTAATACATGTGGAGCGACCAGTGGCTGTAGTTAAAATTATTTAGAGATATAGAATTTTTAAATGGGGGGATTAGTCTCCCCATTTTTATGAGGAAATACAAAAGATGTTTTTACTTTCTGAAACTTTGTGATTTTAAAGAGATGTATAATAAACAAATTGATGAACAGAAAATTAAACTTGATCCAGCAAAAAAGAGCCCAAATATATCAGCTACCCAGCCCAAAAGAAGTGAGCCTAAAGACATGGAGCCTAGTGTTATCATACCCCACAGACTCATCACACGGCCTCTAATATTGTCATTCAAATCAGCTTGTATTTCTGCTTGAAAACTAACGCCTAAGTAAGTTGCAGAAAAACCCATGCAGCTTGCTGAGATTAAAGCAAGTGACCATTGGTGAGTTATAGTTAGCAGCCACGCAGAGATCATTCCAAAGACAGTTACTAATATTATAGAATGACTAAATGCAGCCACACGTTCAGAGGTTCCTAGAGCTTTATAAAGTGCCGCACAAAGAGAGCCCATACCAACTGTTGCTGCGAGTTGACCTAATCCACTTGCGCCATTTGAGAAAGTACCATCGGCTATTACTGGAAGAATTTCTGCTACAGATCTTATTGATATGGTATAAACAGCTGAAATTAGAAAAATAAGACGTAAATATTTAGAACTCCATACAAAATAAAATCCTTCATTTATTGCCGCAAACATACTTTGATATTCACTAGATAGTTTTAATGCTCTGGGTTTTAGCGTCGCGTAAATTATTATGTTCGGTAAATATAATAATATTGCGACTAAAAGTGCAAAAAGTGTTCCAAAATATTCAATCAACACTCCTGCAACAAAAGGGCTAATTACACGAGCAGTATTAAAATTTAATGCAGCAAGAGCTGATACTGAGCTTATTTGTTTCTTCTGAACTAATCGTGGTCCAATAGATAACCTCATTGGATGATGTGCAGCGGTTATGATGCCGATATATATTGCTAATAATATTAAAGAAAATGGTGATATAATTTCTATCAATATAGAAATAACAGTGATGAGCGCTGCTATAATCATTCCAATATTAGTAGCATAAGCTGCTTTTATAATATTTGAGCGGTCCATTATGGCTCCAAAAAAAGGGCCAATAATCATTGTGGGTAGCATTGTTAGTGCTGCTATTAACCCCACAAAAGTTGCAGATAATGATGTTTCCCATGCAATCCATGTTATTACGACACGCAAGATCCATAATCCATTTACTGCTGCAGCTGATCCAATAAAATATCTTCTGTAGTTAGGTGAATTTAAAGCAGTAAGGTTCATTTATGTCCAATTGGGGCTTACCCCGTGATGTTTCTTGATGCTGAGTTACATTCGATGTAATTGAGAAGCAAGACGATGGTTGGGAAATATGGCAATATATTTAAAAGATGTAATTTTTGAATTTGAAACACATCGCGTGATTGATCAAATTACTTTGAATGTTTCCGAACAGCGTATCGGAATTGTTGGTGTTAATGGATCTGGCAAGTCGACTTTAGCAAGATTGATTTCTGGATTGATTGCTCCAATTTCTGGTTCCATCAGAATTAATGATATCGATATATATAAAGACCGGAAAGCCGCTTTGAAAACTGTCGGAATTATTTTCCAAAACCCAGATCACCAAATTATTTTTCCTACATGTATTGAAGAAATTAGTTTTGGGTTAATGCAACAAGGAATGACACGCATTGAAGCAGAAGAAAGGTCTAATGAAATTTTATTGCAATTTGATAGATTGAAATGGTCAGATCAGCTTGCACATAATTTATCACAAGGACAAAGACATTTTTTATGTTTAATTGCTGTTTTAGCGATGAAACCTGACGTTATCATTTTAGATGAGCCATATGCTGGGCTTGATTTACCTACCTCATTACAATTGAGACATGAATTGAATAAATTGAGCCAACAGATCGTAATGATTACTCATAATAAGGATATATTAGTAGATTTTGATCGTATATTATGGATAGACAATGGAAAAATAATCAAGGACGGCTCTTACGAAAATGTCATGCCTGATTTTGAAGAAGAAATGCAGAGGCGTGCAAATGTTAGCTATTAGTATTATGGGGCCTTCTTGGGCTCACAATCTAAAAATTGGATATAAACTGGCAGCTTTAAGTTTTATTTCTGTAATCATTTTTTTTATCAATAATTGGTTATTATTATCAGTTTTTTTAGTCGGCTTAATATTTTTATATTCTTCAGTATCACTCTTTGCTTTGCGAAAAGGAATTCTTCTACTCCGCCCATTAATTTGGGTGATTTTGCTAATATGGATTTTTCATTTAATTCGTGGAGAATATTTAGCTGGAACAGTTACATGCCTTAGGTTGCTGGTTTTGTTTGCTTTAGCTAATTTTGTAACTGTGACATCAAAACTTTCTGATATGATTGAATTTTTTTTATGGATATTGCATCCATTAAAGTTGATTGGTGTTAAAACATCATCGATTGGCCTTGCACTTGGGATGGTTATTCGATTTACACCGGTATTAATAGAGCGCGCAAAACAATTATTAGAAAGTTGGCGAGCAAGAGCTTTAAAGCGTACGAATTGGCGTATTATTCTTCCAATTTTTATTACGGTAATTGACGATGCAGATAGAGTAGCAGAAGCGATACGAGCACGAGGTGGGATCTAATCTTATGGAAAGAAATATAGTTTACATTGCATTATTTTCTGGATTGATTGCAGTGCTTGGGCTTCTACCAAAATTAACATTAATAAGTGGGATTCCAATTACAGCCCAAAGTCTTGGGGTTATGTTATGTGGGGTGATCCTAGGAGCTAAAAGAGGAGCTTTAGCAGTTTTACTTTTTCTGTCTTTGGTTGCTCTTGGGCTGCCACTTTTGGCCGGTGGACGTGGAGGATTAGGAGTATTTACTACCCCATGGGCTGGGTTCTTATTTGGCTTTCCTATAGCTGCATATACTACGGGGTACATAATGGAAAAATTTAAGCATATGCCTATTAGTTTTACAGCTAGTTTTGCCGCATTTTTTGGAAGTATTATAGTTCTGTATGTAATTGCTATCCCATATTATATGATTGGTGCCAAAATGGATTTTTTCCAATCTTTATTAACTATGTCTCCATTTATACCTGGTGATATCATTAAATGTATTTTGGCAGGATTTATAGCAAATGGTATCCATAAATCACGACCAAATTCAGTTTTATCATGGGCTAACAGTAGATAATATAAGTGCACTTCCAAGGCCACCAGCAGCTGCAATTGTTGCTAACCCATTTCCATCTGTTTTTTGTAATTCATGAAATAATCTAACAGCTAGGATTGCACCAGATGCTCCGATTGGATGTCCGCGTGCTAATGCACCACCACCTCTGTTTATTAATTGTTCATTAAATTTAAATTCATTTTTGGCTATTATGGCTTGAGCTGAATATGCCTCCATTATTTCAATGACTTTCAATGACTCAATTGTAATTTTTGTAGTTTCAAGAATTCTATTAATAGAATTTATTGTTGCAAAAGCTGGAGTATCAGGAACTCCTGCGGATGAAACGCCATGGACAATTCTAATAGCATTTGGAAAGTTTTTAGCGACTTTCTCACTAACCACTATGCAAAAAGCTGCAGCATCTGAGTCAACTGCTGTTGTAGCAGATGAAATATTGCCTTTCAAAATAGGTGCCCGCTCACATATTTTTTTATTTAATTTACGTGTAAAAGTGTCTTTGTTTTGATTGTTTATATTAACAATTTCACTTTTGAAATTTGTATTTGAAGCTTTTTTATGACTATTAATCGCCCAAGCTTCTTGCGCTTCTTTTGAGATACCTGATGAGACTGCAATTTCTGCTACAGAGTCTATCATATCTGGATCTCTATCTTTTAAGCCTGTAAAAATTGGTCGATCATATGCAATTTTTTCCCCAGTATTATGATTAATTCTCATTCTTATTGGTCTACATGATGCACTCTCTGAACCGCCAGCAATAATAATGTTATGTGAACCCGACATTACCATTTGGGCAGCCAACCATATGGCATCAAGCCCTCCAGTACACTGCCTGTCTATTGTAAAACCTCCAATATGCTCTGGAAGGCCTGCAGCTAAAGCTGTTGGCCTTGCAGGATTGCCACCTCCTCCAACAGCATTCGAAAGTATTATTTCATTAATAGATGTACTCGGCACATTAGCCTCTTTTAATAGAGCCCTAATAACTGGTGCAGCTAATTCATGAATGTTCAATGTTTTAAAGGCACCACCTTTTGGAATAACTGCAGTACGCTTGGCAGCAATTATATAAGCATCATTTTTCATAAAAAAAATCTTTCAATATTGCAGTAATTTTTACATAATCAGTTTTTCCGGATAGAAGTAATGGCCATTCTTTTAAGCTAAGGATCTCTGATATTTGATTATGAGATGCATTATTACCGTATACTGCAGCAAATACCTTTTGTCCTCTTTTTGAATTTGGAAGTGCAATTACTGCTGCATATTCTATTCCAGGAAGTGATAAAAGATCATCCTCTAATACATCCAAATAAATGATTTTATCTGAAATGTTGACTGCTCTATCTAATCTACCTTTTAAAAAAAGAAATCCATTATTATCAACTCTGCCTAATTCTCCTGTGGGAAAATAGATATTAACATCCATTAAAATTTGGTTATCAAGATAATTTTCAGCTATCATGGGTGACTTTATGAAAACTGCTTCATTTTTAATTTCAATTTCCACACCTTCATAAGCACGGCCAACTGAATTTGGAGGAGTTTTATCATCGGATACAGTAATAAAACTTGTTTCAGCTGTTCCGTAAAAAACCTTAATTTCAGCATTGGGGAATCGGTGATTGCAAAACATTCGATCGGCTTCATTAAATACTCCACCTCCAATAAAAATTTTACGTACAATTGGATAAATACTATCATTTTTATAAATTAATTTTAACAAGGTAGGCGTTGCATAAATAACTGTAGGCTGTCCTTTTGGGCGTAATCCAGTAAAAATCAAATCTGCCTCGATATGCATTGCCTCTGTAGCCGCATAGAGTGCTAACGAATGAGACAAATTCCCTAGAACGGCAACTGTATCATTTTTTAAAACGCCATTTTTTTTGAAGCTATAAATCCAACTCTTTTGACTTCGCAAAATTGCTTTTGGATTATTAGTAGATCCACTTGTGAAGGTAATAAAACTATTTGGTTTTCCAGTAGGCATTAAGCAGCTAGAGGGGGCTTTCTTTTCTGTAAGAGCTGTAAATCTTTTATCAAGATTTTTCATAATATCGTTTGAAACGATGCAGACTTGTTTTCCTACTGCGGAAATGCCAAAAAATGCAGCCATTTCATGTTCTGGATCATAAAGACAAATTGCAATTATTTGCTTATTATCTATCTTGGATGCCCACATTCCATAGGCATTTTGAAGTTTTTGGTTCTTAGTTGATTTGAAACGCTCTTCCATAAAGTTCTTATATATTTATTATTTTTTTCCTGCAATTGTGAGACTTGGCTTGTTGGACGAATCTAGATAAAGATTAGAAAATTTAAAGAGGGTTAGATATGGCTTTTCCAAATACTTTTGCAACAAAAGAACAAATGGCAAATTTGGCTGCTAAAATGTTTTTAGAAATTGAAGCAGTAAAATTTCGTCCTGAAGAACCCTATACATTTGCTTCGGGGCTTGCTTCGCCAGTTTATATTGATTGTCGAAAACTAATAAGTCATCCCAGAATACGGTCTGCGTTAATGGATTTTGCAGTTGCTACACTATATCGTGAAGTTGGGTTTGAAAAATTTGATAGTGCTGCTGGAGGGGAAACTGCTGGCATTCCTTTTGCTGCATGGATTGCAGATAAGATGTCTTTACCAATGCAGTATGTAAGGAAAAAACCTAAGGGTTATGGTCGTGATGCACAAATTGAAGGTGATATTTATCCAAATCAGCGTGTATTATTAGTAGAGGATTTAACAACTGACGGTGGCTCTAAACTTATGTTTGCAGAAGCAATAAGACGTGCCGAAGCAATTTGCGAACATATTTTGGTAATATTTTATTATGATATTTTTGAAAATACACATGAGATGCTCGCAGAAAACGGATTAGAACTTCATTATCTTTTAACGTGGTGGGATATTCTTCGAGCAGCCCGTGAAGGTGGAAACTTTAATGCTAGTGCTCTCGACCAGGTTGAATCCTTTTTAAATAATCCATTAAAATGGTCTGCTGCAAATGGTGGTATATCAGAATTGGGTGTAACAAAGAAATGAAGCATTGGCCTGAAGATATTACTCTTTTAGGTGATTATGTAAGAATTGATCCTCTTTCTGTAAATCATTTAAATGATTTACAAGATGCGGTCAGAGATGGTGAATTGAATTTACTTTGGTATACTTTTATCCCAAACGCAGACGATATGCTTGAAGAAATAAATAAAAGATTAAGATTACGAGAAATGGGATCGATGCAACCATTTGCTATTATCGATATAGCCACTGGACTTGCTGTTGGCATGACAACTTTTATGAATATTGATGCTACTAATAGAAGAGTTGAAATTGGATCAACTTGGCTTTCAAAATCAACTCAACGAACATTTATAAATACTGAATGTAAGCTACTACTTATGGCACATGCTTTTGAGAAGTTAAATTGTATTGCTGTTGAGTTTAGAACACACTTTATTAATACACAAAGTAGAAAAGCTATTGAAAGGCTTGGAGCAAAATTTGATGGTATTTTAAGAAACCATTCAACAATGCCAAATGGAACTTTGCGTGATACCGCAGTATATTCTATTATTAAATCTGAATGGCCTACAGTTAAATCTCACCTAAATTTTCAGCTTAATAAAAAGCGAGATTAAGAAAATATAATGACAACATCGAATATTAATAATGATGAATTCAAGCAAATAGATATTAATTCATTGATTAGTAAAAATATATCGTTGCATCCTGTAAAAATATTAATCTTATACGGATCTTTAAGGGAAAAATCTTATAGCAGACTCGTAGCGGAAGAGGCGGGTAGAATATTGGTAAAGCTTGGTGCGGATGTAAAATTTTATAATCCTGCAGGTTTGCCACTAGTAGATGAAGAAAATATATCCCATCCAAAAGTTTTAGAGCTTCATGAATTAGTTAAATGGTCAGAAGGTATGGTTTGGTCATCTCCAGAACGCCATGGAGCAATGACTGGGGTAATGAAAACACAAATTGACTGGGTTCCTTTGTCTGATGGTGCAGTAAGGCCAACACAAGGGAAAACACTAGCCTTAATGCAAGTGAATGGTGGATCGCAAAGCTTTAATACAGTAAATCAGTTGCGAATTTTAGGGCGATGGATGCGCATGCTTACTATACCAAATCAATCCTCAACTCCAAAGGCGTGGAAGGAATTTGATGAGAATGGTAGAATGAAGCCCTCAGGTAATTACAACAGAATAGTTGATGTAATGGAAGAACTTATGAAATTTACACTTATTACCCGGGATATAAAATCTAGCTTAGTGGATCGTTATTCGGAACGCATTGAAACTGCTGAGGAACTTATGCAAAGAGTGCAAAAGAGTAAGTAACTATACGGCCTTCATGCTTTGAGCTCCTAAGCTCTCTACTTCAACCTCAATAGTGTCTCCTATTCGTAAAAACCTAGGATTAGGTTTTATACCTGCGCCAACCCCTTCTGGTGTTCCGGTTACAATTATATCACCAGTACGAAGGACCATATATTCTGACAATGTTGATATTATTTTTTTTAAATTAAATATCATATCGTCAGTATTTGAACTCTGCATTACTTTGCCATTTATAGTTGTTTTAAGTGATAAATTTTGTGGGTCATCCACCTCATCTGCAGTTACTAAATATGGCCCAATTGGTGCAAATGTTGGAGATGATTTTCCTTTTACCCATTGGCCAGATCTGTGTTTTTGATAAGTGCGCTCAGATACATCATTTGCAGTAAAGTAACCTGAAACATAACTTAAAGCGTCATCTTGTGATACTTGGTAACATGGTTTTCCAATTACCAATCCAAGCTCCACTTCCCAATCAGTATGCACAGATCCCTTAGGAATCTTAAGATTGTCAAATGGTCCAATAATTGCTGAGGTGGCTTTATTAAATACTAATGGCTCATCTGGCAATTTGCTTCCAGTTTCTGCAGCATGTTTTGCATAATTTAAACCAATGCAAAAAAAGTTTGGTGCATCCGCCAAACACGATCCAATCCTATCCCCATCTGGACATATTGGTAATTTTTCTAAATTTAGTGCCTTAATCTTATTTAAGTTTTCTAGAGATACTGAGTCACCAGATAAATCTTTTATATATGCTGAAAGATCTCGAATTTTACCCTCAATATCAAGAATACAAGTTTTTTCTTGTCCTAAAGGGCCATATCTTAAAAGTTTCATTTCTAATCCTATATATTTCTAGAATTTAATGATTAAGTGATAAAATATATTGGTAAAGTAAAATCGACTAGAATCTGCGTATTGCTAACATTTCTAATTGATTTTTTTTGTAATAAAAAACTAAAGGCCACCAATTGGTGACCTTTTAGATACCATCTAGTGGTATTTGGAGCGGGCGAAGCGATTCGAACGCTCGACCCTAACCTTGGCAAGGTTATGCTCTACCCCTGAGCTACGCCCGCTTCCTTGGAAGAGAAAAATTGTTCTCTTGGGTAAGGGCGTTATACGCAACTTTTTCCCTGCCGCAAGAGCTTTTTTCTCTTTTTACAATTTATCTGGTATTGCATCTAAGTTAGAAGGATCAGCCTGTTTGGCTATTTGGTAATCTTCAGTATGGGCAATTATACTCTGGTCATCAAATAAAACGATTCCATAAGCCGCAGGCTCTTTTACTGAAAGACTGGAGTCTAATGAAAGCAAGTCCATGGGCATTTGATGGCATGTACTTTTAAATATTGTAAAACCAATACCATTTGTATTTCCGGATATTGATCTGTGAACATGCCCTGAGAATATATGCTTTGTATTTTTATACTTTTTAATAATGTTAAATAAATCAGCGCTGTTACTAAGCTTAATTTTATCCATACCGGGAAAGCCAATGTTATGTGGTGGATGATGGGTGAAAATTGATATCCGTTTGTTTTTGGCTTGGCTTAATTCTTGTTCCAACCATTCGAGTCGCTTTTCACACAATTTACCCTCATGTTCTATTTCTAGTTGTGGGGATGAGTTTAAAGTATCCAAACATATTAATACATCGTCACCTAAAGATATTTTTTTTTGTAAGTATCCTTCGTTGTCTAAAGGTATTTCAGGGAATACTTTTTTAAAATTACTTCTATTGTCGTGATTGCCCAACATAAATGTTATGGGTATCTTATATGTGTTTGTTGCTCTTTTTAGCATTTCATATTCACTGACATGCCCAGAATGTGTCATATCACCAATCAATATCATATGTTCTGCGTCAGGATGTTTTTTCAGGGCATGTGAAAGAGCTTCTGTGAATTGTCTTAATGGATCTAGGCCAATAATATTTCTTTTTTTGGAACGCAGGTGTATATCAGATATTACCAATACTTTTCGCAACTTTAATCTCGCTTTATTATCCTATCAGAAGATTGTGATAGTTCTTCTATTCCCATTTGGTACATATTGGTATTTATATCATCAGATAAAATAAATGCCATTTGTTCAAAGCCTTTTTTCCCTAGTGCAGCTAATGCATAATGAAAAGCACGACCTAACATAACAAAGTTTGCTCCAAGCGCTATTGCGCGCAAGATATCTAAACCACCTTCTACGCCACTATCAAAAATAAGTGGAAAACTATCACCAACAGCTTTACGAATTCCAGGTAAAGTCTCTATACTGCTTTGCCCACCATCAAACTGCCTACCAGAGTGATTTGAAACCCAGACTGCATCAGCACCAACATCTTTTAATTTCGATGCATCATGTGCAGACGTAACGCCTTTTACAATAATATGCCCATCCCATTCGTCTCTAAGCTCTGAAAGGTAATTCCAGTCAGGTTTGCCTCTAATGATATAGCCTGGATGAGCAGTAGATGATGTATTGCCTTTAACTTTGACATAGCTTTCAGCAAATCGAAGCCTAGGTTGCCCATATCTTGCAGTTCCTAGTGCCCAAGAAGGGTGTGTTGCCGTTTCCCACAACATTTTAGGTGTAATTCTAGGGGGGATAGTTAGTTGCGCTCTTCGTTGACGTTCTCTACGACTTGGTGCGGGAACATCTACAGTCAATACAAGAGTATGAAATCCAGAATCTTTTGCCCGACGAAGCATGTCGCGTCTCACATTTGGATCAGTTGGGGGATAAAGCTGCATCCAGCCCATATCACCAATACTTGATGAGATCATTTCAGGCGTGACAGTTGCAACCGCTGAAAGACAGTAAGGGATTTTTGCATCTGCACATCCTCTGGCCAATATGTATTCAGCTCCTGGCCATATCATACCTGACATGCCAACTGGTGCTACCCCAAATGGGTGAGAATAAGTTTTACCTAAAAAAGTAGTTTCCTGATTAGGAGTGTATTCACCTCGAAGAATACGAGTTTCAAATAGAATTTTGTCTAATTCAATCCTATTTCTAGTTTTTTGATCTTCTACCCCGGTTGCACTATCTAAATACTCCCATGCAAAAAATGGAAGACGTTGTTTAGCACGTTTTTTTAGATCGTTAAGGCTGGGATATATGTCATCAATATTCATATAGCTACCATTAGAGTGATAGAGATATTCATGCAAGAGAATGTCAATAAGTTCGATATAATCGAAATCTTGTTTGTGGGATTTGGATTGATTAACTTAGGGGAACAATGGTAGAACATAGTTAAGTAATATTAATGAAATTGTTGTGCCATAAAAATGAAAAATAGAGACGAAAATCAAGCTATTCAAATAGAAAGTAATACAACGTTATCTCAAAGAGCAATGGGTGTCAGACAGACACCATATTTAGAAGATTTAAATTCTGCTCAAAGATCAGCAGTTGAAACTTTAAATGGGCCTGTCTTAATGTTAGCTGGTGCTGGTACTGGAAAAACAAAGGCATTAACAACAAGAATTGTTCATTTAATGAATATGAACCAAGCTTGGCCAAATGAGATACTTGCAGTAACATTTACAAATAAAGCTGCCCGGGAAATGAAGAGTCGGGTAGGTGCGATGCTTGGCAATGTTGGTGATGGCCTTCCGTGGTTAGGAACATTTCATTCTTTATGCGTAAAGATATTACGCAGACATTCAGAGATAGTTGGATTGAAATCAAATTTTACAATTCTTGATACTGATGACCAACTGAGATTGTTAAAGCAATTACTAAGAGCTGAAAATATTGATGAAAAAAGATGGCCTCCACGTTTATTACTGGGTCTTATTGATACTTGGAAAAATCGCGCTTGGAGTCCAAATCATGTGCCATCAGGAGAGGATGGATTTAATGGTCGAGGTGTTGAATTTTATACGCAATATCAAAGTCGCTTAAAAACTTTAAACGCAGCGGATTTTGGAGACCTATTATTGCATGTTGTAAATATCTTTCAAAATAATGCGGATGTTCTAGAGAAATATCAAAATGGATTTAAATATATACTTGTTGATGAGTATCAAGATACAAATGTTGCACAATATATGTGGTTACGTCTTTTAGCAGCAAAACATAGAAATATATGCTGTGTTGGTGATGATGATCAGTCAATTTATGGGTGGCGTGGGGCTGAAGTTGGAAATATTTTACGCTTTGAACGAGATTTTGAAGGTGCAAAAGTTGTACGCCTTGAGCAAAACTATAGATCCACGCCAGATATTCTTGCTGCAGCATCGGGTATTATAGCAGGCAATAAAGACCGTCTTGGGAAAACTCTATGGACAGCACGCAAGGATGGTGAAAAAGTACGTCTAATAGGTCATTGGGATGGTGAAGAAGAAGCTCGATGGGTAGGAGAGGACCTTGAGAGTTATCAAAGAGGCACGCGGGGGCTCCCTGCTTTTGGCTTAGATAGTATGGCGATTTTGGTCAGGGCATCTCATCAAATGCGTTCATTCGAAGACAGGTTTCTGAGTATTGGATTGCCTTATAGGGTTATTGGTGGCCCCAGATTTTATGAGCGAATGGAAATTCGAGACGCAATGGCTTATTTCCGAGTTGCCGTGAGTCCTGATGATGGTTTGGCATTTGAACGTATAGTCAACACACCGAAACGTGGTATTGGAGAGAAAGCGCAACAATTAATTAACACAACTGCCCGTGACCATGGTGTATCTATGTTGGATGGGGCTCGCATTTTGTTAAACGAAGGAGGACTATCTTCAAAAGCGTCTACCTCGTTAAGAAAATTAATAGATGGATTTGACCGCTGGAAGAATCTGATATCTAATTCTAATTTAGCCAATAATACAGGAAGTGAAATTCTGGAAACATTGGATAATTTTTCAGATAAAACAAGTCATGTTGAAATTGCACAAACAATATTAGAAGAAAGTGGCTACACAGATTTCTGGCAAAATGACAAAACGCCTGAAGCAGCAGGTAGGCTTGAAAATTTAAAAGAACTTGTTAAAGCTCTGGAAGGCTTCGAAAATATTCAGGGTTTTCTTGAACATGTGAGTTTAATCATGGAAAATGATGTCTCAGACTCAACTGAAAAAGTATCTATAATGACACTTCATGGAGCAAAAGGCTTAGAGTTTCCGATAGTCTTCTTGCCTGGCTGGGAGGATGGATTATTTCCATCTCAAAGATCAATGGATGAATCTGGTCAAAAGGGTTTAGAAGAAGAACGGCGTTTAGCATATGTAGGAATTACACGTTCTGAAGCTGTTTGTACTATTTCATTCGCGGCTAATCGTAGAGTATACGGTCAATGGCAGTCGTCAATGCCATCGAGATTTATTGATGAATTACCTGCGGATAATATAGAGGTTCTAACTCCACCTGGCTTGTATGGTGGAAATTCTTCAAGACAAGACATCGAATTCGAAAGTGATTTACCTGAGCGTGCTGCAAAAGCTGATGCATATAATTCCCCTGGTTGGAAGCGGATGCAAATTAGAACATCGCAACGCTTTTTAGATAGCTCAGAAACCCCTCAAGCTGTAATTATAGATGCTAAAGTCACAGAAAAGTATTCAATTTCTGATAGAGTAATGCATACAAAGCTTGGTGAAGGCACTGTTATTGGTATTGAAGGAAATAAGCTCTCTATAGTATTTGATTCCGGCGGAGCAAAAAAAGTAATTGCAAGTTTTGTGTCTCATTTAAATGATTGAAAATAAATAAAATTTTAAAAATAAGCAAAAAAAAACGATAACATGCTGGGAGGAGGTAGCATATCACCGTTCTTTTTTTCGTAGCTTCAGATTTGGGAGAATACGAAGCCATTTAAATTTTTTGGTCGGGAGGAGGTGACCAAAGAGTTTTTCATCTCATATCATTAAAATAGCAAATGTTTGGAATTTTAAAAGTGTTTATACTGCAAAGCCGATATGCATCTAATGCATATCCCTAGCTTACAAAATTAGTTTGCTGGGCATGCTAATAATCTATTTTTCTTTTCTTTCTCTGCGTTTGGACAAAATAATTGTTTACCATCAACTTTGAACTCACCTATCGCTTTTTGACCTTTTGGTGATATCATCCAATTAGCAAACTCTTTGGCATATTTTGATTTGATGTGTGGAAACATAGCAGGATTTACTAAAATTAAACCATATGGATTTTGCATTATATCATCACCAGACCATTTGATTTCTAAGTTACCTTTATTATTAAATGATAACCAAGTCCCTCGGTCACTCAAAGTATAGGAATCTGTTGCTGAGGCCATATTTAAAGCTGCACCCATTCCTGATCCAATTTCAATGTACCATTTTTCTTTTGGTTTACTGTTAGTGAAAATATTCCACAATTCTATTTCTTTTTTATGAGTACCACTATCATCGCCTCTTGAAATAAATGGGAATAAACTGGTTGTTTTGGCTTTAATAAAAAAATCTGAAAGTGTTTCAAACTTGGTTTTGTTCTTTTGGGGTCCAATTAGAACAAAGTCATTATACATAACATCAAAACGCTCTTTGCCAAAATTATCTTTTATAAAAATATCTTCAGATGGACGATGGTGAACTAATAATGCATCTGCATCACCATTACGTGCTATTCTTATTGCTTGACCAGTTCCAACAGCGACAACTTTTACTGAAATTCCAGTATCTTTTGTAAACATCGGTAAAATATAGTCATACAAGCCTGAATTTTGAGTTGAAGTTGTTGATGATAAAATAAGCTCTCGTCTTTCGGCATTTACAGAGCTGGCTAGCATCATAAATAGAAAAATAATAAATCTCATTATAAACCTTTGATGTAGTTTTGAGCATTTATTGATGAAGGTTTTTTGAAAAAATTCTTTGCTTCACTAATTTCAGAAACTTTACCATCCGATATGAAGATTATATCGTTAGCAAAGCGTTTTGCTTGATTAATATTGTGTGTTGCCCATAAAAATTTTACACCAGAATTAGCACTATTTGATATTAAATCTTCAAACTGTGTCGTGGCGCTTGGGTCTAAACTTGAAGTAGGTTCGTCCATTATTACCATTTTAGGATATGTAGCCAATGCACGCACTAATGCCATACGCTGGACTTCCCCACCCGATAAGGTAGATGCGGGATCGTTACTTTTTGTTTCTAGATTGGCCATAAATAGAAGTTCTTCTAAACGATTTTTTATTAATTGTTTATTCCATCCTGCAGTTTGCATTGGCAATGCAATATTTTTCTTAACTGAGCGATATAGTGTCACTCGGTGTTGAAAAATAAACCCTCTTAAATTCTTTGTATCTCTTGCAGAATGACCGTTCCAATACACACTTCCGTAAGTTGGCTGTATCATAGAATGACACAATTCTAAAAATAATGATTTTCCTGCGCCGTTATATCCAAGAACATTGGTGATCCCTTCAAATTTTATTTTGAAATCAATTGGGCCAAGGAGGGTATCGCCATTTTGGCGAAAGGAAACAGAGTTAAAATTCAGCTCCATTATCTTAATACTCCATGATATTTTTGGCCAAGAGATTTGAAGATATGCATCACAGAATTTACTCCAACAGCAAGCATAACAAGAATAATACCAAGTGCCAAAGCAAGTTCTAAATTACCTTTTGACGTCTCTAAAGCTATCGTAGTTGTCATAACACGAGTTGATCCGGCTATATTGCCACCTACAATAATAACAGCACCAACTTCTGCAATTGCTCGTCCAAATCCTGCTAAAACTGCAGTAAAAATTGAAAATCTTGCATCTACAATTAAGATTTTCAATCTAAACCATATTGATGCATCTACACTATTAAGTAAGCGTCTATAGTTTTTTTCTAGAGGGCTTACTGCTTCTGTTGTTAGTGCTAAAATAATTGGAAAAATTAAAACTGATTGTGCGATAATCATAGCTGTTGGTGTGAAAAGTAGCCCGTATTCACCAAGTGGGCCAGATCGAGATAAAAGTAAATATATTGCCAAACCAACCACTACTGGTGGTAAAGCCATCAAAGATGAAGAAAACATAATAATTACTTTCCGGCCTGTAAATCTTCCCATCGCTAATGCAGTTCCAATTGGTATTGCAAAAAAAGCAGCAATTAAGGTTGCAGATAGAGAAATTCGCAAAGATAGTGCTACTATATCCCACAAAATAGCATCTCCAGAGGAAATTAAATGAAATGTTGCATTCAAAATATTCAAAAAAGTATCTTTCTGGCGTCTTGGGCCTTGCTCTTGGCGTTAAATTACGAAAGTTAGTTACATCAAATAGAAGGATGCATACCATATGACTATCACAGTAGAAGCAATTATCGAAGAGTTGAAGAGAGTTCAATTGCCTGATGGAAGTAATATAGTTGACTCTGATATGGTTCGAGCTGTGACGATCGAAGATAGTAAGGTGAATTTTGTATTGGAAGTGCCAGGCGAGCTTGGTGAACGAATGGAGCCAGTTAGATCTGGTGCTGAGGCATTAATTTTGCGAATGGATGGTGTTAATCAATGCAATGTAATGATGACAGCGCACAGTGCATCTAAGCAGCCTCCAAGTTTAAAAATTGGAGGCCACGCAAAGCCTCAGGATGATAAACAGCCGATTGATGGAGTGAAGAGTATTATTGCAATTGGATCTGGAAAAGGTGGAGTTGGAAAATCAACTGTTTCCAGCAATTTGGCTGTGGCATTATCAAAACTAGGCTTAAAAGTCGGTCTCCTTGACGCAGATATTCATGGGCCGTCACAACCCAGAATGATGGGTGTATCCAAGCGACCGGCAAGTCCAGATGGCAAAACTATTATACCTTTGAAAGCACATGGTGTTACAATGATGTCTCTTGGATTGATGCTGAAAGAAGATGAGGCAGTTATTTGGCGTGGACCAATGTTAATGGGTGCATTGCAACAGATGTTAAATCAAGTTGAATGGGGCCAATTAGATGTCTTGTTGATAGATCTACCTCCTGGCACGGGTGATGTGCAGCTTACTTTATCTCAGAAAACGGAAGTTTCTGGAGCAATAATAGTTTCTACTCCTCAAGACGTAGCATTATTAGATGCAAGAAAAGCAATTAACATGTTTGAGCGTATGGAAGTTCCAATAATTGGAATGATAGAAAATATGTCTAGCTATCATTGCCCAAAGTGTGGTCACGAGGCACATATATTTGGGCATGGGGGCGCGCAAGTTGATGCCAAAAAATTTAATTTACCATTTCTTGGTGAAATACCACTAGAGTTGGAAATACGTGAAGCTGGAGATGGAGGTACTCCAGTCGCGGCAACTGAAAGCAAACATTCCGAAGCTTACCTTAATTTGGCCCAAAAGCTTATCGATAGTAACATTTTATGATTTGGGATAGAAATAAAATAGTGAAGTCAGGAATTAAGGGTGATTGGGTTATGGGCCTTCATGATTTTGTTAGATATAGTGATCTTGATACATATGATCATGTTAATAACAAAATTTATCATACCTGGTTCGAAAATTTACGCATTATATATTTAACAAAATCAGGTTTTGATTTTACAAATAAAAAAAACCCTATGCCGGTCGTTCGTGCTGCTAGTATTGAGTATAATTCAGCAATGTTTCTTAATGAAGAATACACAACAATTATAAGGTGTTCTAAAGTTGGAAATACCAGTTTTGATTTAGATTATGAGGTTCATAGTGGACTAAAGGTCAGAGCTAAGGGGCAATCAAAGATTGTAATGGCAGATTTAATTGCTGGCAAACCAGTTCCTTTAAATAGTAAATTTAGAGAACTTTTTATAAGGCGAGATGCTGCATTATATTAATAAAATACAATTATTTTAAAAAAATTGAGTTTTATAGATTTTTGACACTTGACTCGGAGCCACAGCCCGCTAGAACGCAACTTCAAGATTAATCGGAATATTCCGACCCGTATGGAGAATTCTCATGGCGAAGCCAACCACAATAAAAATCCGTTTGAATTCAACAGCGGACACTGGTCATTTCTATGTGACTAAAAAGAATGCACGTACAATGACTGAAAAAATGGTTGTAAAAAAATATGACCCAGTAGTACGTAAACATGTTGAATATAAAGAAGGTAAAATCAAATAAATTGATATACCTTTTGATTTAAAACAACCGCATTTAAATGCGGTTTTTTTTTGTACATTCATAAGACATAAAAAAAGCCAAGGTATCTACCTTGGCTTTAAAATTTTATATTAGGCTATAGTTATTCCCGACCACCCATGAAGTGAAGTAAGAACATGAACATGTTCAAAAAATCTAGATACAGGCTCAACGCACCCATAATTGCAGCCTTGCCCAGCCAGTCTGTTTGGCCGTTTGAAGCCATTGCAATGTAAGTGTTCTTAATTTTTTGAGTGTCATATGCGGTAAGTCCGGCAAATATTAAGAGACCTATAACTGAAATTGCAAAAGTCATTGCAGATGAAGCCATCCAAATATTCAAAATAGAAGCAACTATTAGTCCAATTACACCCATAATTAGGAAGCTTCCCCAACCTGATATGTCACGTTTGGTAGTATACCCATACAATGAAAGACCACCAAATGCGATTGCGGTAGTGAAAAACGTTTGAGTGATTGATATGCCAGTGTATACTGCAAAAATCCATGAAATTGATAAGCCCATTAAAGCTGAGAAAGTAATAAAAGCTAATCTAGCGCCTGTTTGTGATAGCCGATTGATCATACTCCCAAGGAAAAAAACCATTATAAGTGGTGCAAACATTACAGCCCAGCGTAAGCCACCTGTAAATAATGTTGCCAAAAGAGCATCATTTTGGCCAGTCAAATATGCAACTATTCCAGTAGTTGCCATTCCAGCACTCATTATTCCATAAACACTGCTCATGTGAGCGCGTAGGCCCTCATCAATTTCTAATGCAGTTGTACCCGCACGATTAATTGTTTGATAATCTGCCATTTTATACTCCTAAATTGTTGTCAGCGTTACAAAACGCGTTCATGAGCACATAATGGCTTTTATTGAATAAATTTCAAGATAAAACGGTAAATTAAGTGATGATTTATTTGAATTAATTACTATTAAAAGTAATTTTTTTTAAAATGATATGATTTTATAATTTTAACAGAACCAAACTATGATTTTTTATGCTGGTGTTTAAGTGCACTGTAGTCTAAAGCGCGCTTAAATTCTTTTCCCTAAAAGGCCATCAATCATGGATATGAGAAATATTGCTATAATTGCACACGTTGACCACGGTAAAACGACATTAGTTGACGAACTTCTGAAGCAGTCCGGTATTTACCGTGATAACGAAACAACTACTGAACGTGCTATGGATAGTAACGATCTAGAACGTGAACGTGGTATAACTATTTTTGCAAAACCCACATCTGTTGAATGGAAGGGAACTCGAATAAATATCGTTGATACACCTGGCCACGCAGATTTTGGTGGCGAAGTTGAACGAATACTTTCAATGGTTGATGGAGTTATCTTACTCGTCGATGCTGCAGAAGGCCCAATGCCACAAACAAAATTTGTTACATCAAAAGCACTTGCTCTAGGCTTACGACCAATCGTTGTTGTCAACAAGGTTGATAAACCAGATGGAGAACCTGATCGTGCTTTAGATGAATGTTTTGATTTATTTGCCAATCTTGAAGCATCTGATGAGCAGTTGGATTTCCCATCAATGTATGCCTCTGGTAGATCTGGATGGGCTGATATGGATCTAGATGGACCAAGAAAAGATCTTACAGCTATGTTTGATCTAATTTTGCATCACGTCCCACCTCCAGCACAAGTAGATCGCCGCGATGAAAAATTTTCAATGCTTGCAACTACATTAGGTGGAGATCCATTCTTAGGCCGATTATTAACTGGTAGAGTTGAAACTGGCCGTTTAAAGGCTGGTGAAACAATTAAATCAATGTCTCGAGATGGTGAGTTGATTGAAAGTTTTCGAGTAACGAAAATCATGGCATTTCGTGGATTATCACAATCTGCAATAGAAGAAGCTGAAGCTGGTGATATTGTTTCTATAGCTGGTATGAGTAAAGCAACAGTTGCTGATACCCTATCGGATCTCTCAATTAATGAAGCTATTCCTGCTCAACCAATTGATCCGCCAACAATTACTGTAACTTTTGGTATAAATGATAGCCCTCTTGCAGGTAGAGACGGGAAAAAAGTTCAATCTCGTGTCATCCGGGATCGTCTTTTAAAAGAAGCAGAGTCAAATGTAGCAATCAAGGTTAGTGACACTCCGGGTGGTGAGGCATTTGAAGTTGCTGGTCGTGGTGAACTACAAATGGGTGTTTTGATTGAAAATATGCGTCGTGAGGGTTTTGAGTTATCAATATCTAGACCACAAGTTTTGTTTAAACAAGTTGATGGTCAACGAATGGAGCCGATTGAAGAGGCAACAATTGATGTTGATGATGAGTACTCGGGAAAAGTTATCGAGAAACTGACCGGTGCAAGAAAAGGTGAATTAATCGAGATGAAGCAGGTTGGGGCTGGCAAAACTAGAATTGTTGCTCATGTACCTGCTAGAGGATTAATCGGATATCACGGTGAATTTTTAACTGATACACGTGGAACAGGAGTATTGAATAGAGTATTCCACGATTGGGCACCATATAAAGGTATCATGCCTGGGCGTAGATCAGGTGTGTTGATATCAATGGAAAACGGACAATCAGTTTCCTATGCTATTTTTAACCTAGAAGATCGCGGTCGTTTCTTTATTGGCGCTCAAGAAGATGTATATCAAGGAATGATATTAGCTGAGCACAATCGTGAGAACGATTTAGAGGTTAATCCTCTAAAAGGTAAGCAATTAACAAATGTGCGGGCTTCAGGAACTGATGAAGCTGTTCGTCTTACAACACCTATTAAATTTTCATTAGAAGAGGCAATTGCTTACATCGATGACGATGAATTAGTTGAAGTAACGCCAAATGCTATCAGGATGAGAAAAAGATTTTTAGACCCACATGAAAGAAAACGCCAAGCAAAATCTGCAAAAGGCTAAATATTCCAATTATAATTAAATATTACTCAATTTTGGCGATTAACACGCCAAAATTATCATAATCAACATTCAACTGATATGAATAATCCATATTCTTTTTTAAATCCCAAAAAAGCATCCTGTTGACCTGAGATACTTATTATGAAAAGTTTTAATCTGTTTAATTCATGTTGGAGAGCTCAATGGATTTGAGTGAGTTAGAGAAGCAAAATATACTCGAAACAGCCAATAATATGGCTGATGCGGCGCGGCCAATTGCATTGTCATATTTTAGAACCAATTCACAAGAAATTGAAAATAAATTAATTAAAGGTTTCGATCCGGTTACAGTCGCTGACAAGGAAATAGAACTAATTTTTCGCAAGATTCTGTCTGAACAGCGTCCCGGTGATGGTGTTATTGGAGAAGAGTTTCCAAAAACTCCAAGTCAATCTGGTATTACTTGGATCCTTGACCCAATTGATGGAACAAGAGGTTTTATATCAGGGTCTCCTACATGGGGAATGTTGATTGGCGTAAATGATGGATTAAAAACAATATTTGGTGTTATTGATCAACCATATACTGAGGAAAGATTTATTGGAGGATTTGGATACTCAACTCTACATGCAAAGGATAAAATATCCGATATAAATGTAAGGGAATGTTCTAATTTAGAAGATGCAATTCTATTTTCTACTATGCCTCAGGTAGGCAGCCGATCTGAGACTGAATTATTTAATAAAGTTGCAGAAAAATGCAAATTAACAAGATTTGGTTTGGATTGCTATGCTTATGCTTTGCTAGCGATGGGTCAAATCGATTTGGTAATTGAAGCAGATTTAAATATTTACGATATTCAAGGCCCTTTAGCAGTAGTCGAAGCCGCTGGTGGAGTTGTTACCAACTGGCATGGTGGTCCTGTCGATGGGGGGGGGCAAGTAATTGCAGCTGGTGACCCAAAGATTCATTCTGCAGCTATTAAGTTATTAAATAATCTTTGAGCTATCTAGAATTTAATTTTTGAGCTAAATTTATTGCTGTAGAAATATTTCCTGTAATTTTTACTCTTCCAGACATGAATGCACCTGATGCTTTAATAGTGCCATTTATTATTCCTTCAAAAGTTTCCAGATCTGAGGTCATTGTACATTCTACATCTGAGGGTTCTGTAAATGCACCATTTTGAGTAATAAAAATTGTACCCTCTCCGATAATCTCAATCTTAAGGGAGTTATTGAATTCGTTGTTTATCAACTTTTCATTAATTTTAATCAAAGCATTCTCAATTATTATACTCATTAGAAATCCTTTATGATTTGAACTGATACTTTATTTTATAAAACATCGAGCTATTTAATATTTATGTATAAAATCGATTTCATACGAACACTACTTTGCTTAATATTAATTAGTGTCTTTTCTTTGTCTAGCCAATTTGGGTTTAGAAATCACGCATATGCGCAAAGTTCTAAAATCGATGATTTATTTATTAAATTACAAGATAAAGATACTAAAAACTACGAAGTTATAGAGGAGCAAATTTGGTCAGAATGGCGTAAGTCAGGTTCGCTAAAAAGCGACTTACTTTTAAAGCGGGGTATGAACGCCATGGCTCAAGGGGACTTCACTGCATCAGTTGAACATTTAACTGCTGCTATTGATTATACGCCTATGTTTGCTGAAGCTTGGAATATGAGAGCTACTGTTTTCTTTTTAATGGAAAAGTATGCGCTGTCGGTTTCAGATATTCAGCAAACTCTTAAGCTTAATCCACGCCATTTTGGTGCTTTAAGTGGACTAGGAATGATATTTGAGAGATCTGGTCAGCCCAAACAAGCTCTAGAGGTTTACAAAAAGCTTTTAGAAGTGCATCCAAGGTCAAGCAATGCAATAACGTCAGTCAATAGATTAATTAAAGATCTTGAAGGCACATCTCTTTAAGGTACATTATGTCCCATTATCAATCTCGATTAGCGGCTATTCTTGGCCCAACAAATACGGGAAAAACTCATTATGCTATCGAGCGCATGTTGGCTCGAAATTCAGGTATAATTGGGTTACCACTTCGTTTGTTAGCAAGAGAAGTTTATGATAAAGTTGTAGCCCTTCGTGGGCTGAGTTCAGTTGCTCTAGTAACTGGGGAAGAACGAATAGTGCCAGTGAAAGCACGTTACTGGGTATGTACAGTTGAAGCTATGCCTCAGGATATTGGTGCTGAATTTGTTGCGATCGATGAAATACAACTTTGTGGCGATCCTGAACGGGGGCATGTATTTACTGATCGGTTGCTAAATATGCGTGGTTCAATGGAAACACTCTTTTTGGGCGCTGATACTATGCGTAAAGTGATTGGCCAGTTGATACCAAACGTTGAATTTATTTTTCGATCAAGATTTTCAGATTTGGAATACACGGGAACAAAGAAAACTAGTCGAATGCCTTCAAGAAGTGCTATCGTTGGTTTTTCTGTTGATAATGTATATGCAGTTGCTGAATTACTTCGGAGGCAAAAAGGTGGTGCAGCAGTAGTTATGGGAGCGCTGTCCCCAAGAACCCGCAATGCGCAAGTTGAATTATACCAAAATGGTGACGTCGATTACCTGGTTGCAACAGATGCGATTGGGATGGGTTTAAATTTAGACATTAACCACGTCGCATTTTCCAGTCTCACAAAGTTTGATGGTAGGCGTATGAGGTATCTAATGCCAAATGAACTTGCCCAAATTGCAGGGCGAGCTGGAAGACATCTTAACTCTGGCACATTTGGTGTTACAGGTGAGGCTCCAAAACTTGATCAAGAAGTAGTCGAAGCTATTGAGAACCATAAATTTGCACCTCTTAAAAAACTTCAATGGCGTAACTCACGCCTAGAGTTTGGAACGACAAATTCATTAATAAATTCTTTGGATAAATCTTCTGAAGATATTCTTTTGATAAAAGCTCAACCAGCTGAAGATTTTCGCACTTTAACTACTTTAGTTGAGGATGGAGAAGTATCAGCTCGAGCAAGCGATGGGCCTTCTGTAAAATTATTATGGGAAACATGTGGAATACCAGATTTCCGTGGGGTAAGTTTTACAGATCATACATCGCTAGTTTCTAAAATCTTTAATTTTTTGCATGAAAAAGGAGAAGTAAGTGAAATTTGGCTTGCACAAAAGATTGCAAATATTGATAAAACTGGTGGAGATATAGATACTATATCAAAAAGATTAGCTTTTATACGAACCTGGACATACATTTGTCAAAGAAAAGGGTGGGTTCAGAATGAAAGCTATTGGCGTGAAGAGACTCGTGCAGTAGAAGATCGCCTATCTGATGCGCTTCACGGTGCATTAACACAACGATTTATTGACCGGCGTACATCATTACTTATGCGCCGCTTGAAGCAAAAGGAGAGCCTTGTGGCTGAGGTTGATACAAAAGGTGAAGTAACCATCGAAGGTGAATTCGTTGGTAAATTAAATGGTTTCCGTTTCCAAATGGATAAGGATGCAACTGCTGAAGAAGGTAAAACATTACGTGCAGCATCTATTCAGGCTTTGCAGCCAGAGTTCAATTTGCGGGCAGATCGAATGTACAATGCCCCAGATACCGAATTCGAATTTACCGAACAAGGTGGGCTTATGTGGGGAGAATATGGCGTTGGTAAACTTATTAAAGGTGATGACATCCTTTCTCCTCGTATTGACGCCTTTGTTGATGGTGAAGCTGGAAACGAAGTCTTAACCAAAGTTCAAAAGCGGCTTCGGCACTTTATGGACAGAAAGATCAATTCAGCATTTGAACCCTTACTAGCTATGAGAGATGATGAACTTGTAAATGGAATGGCTCGTGGTTTGGCATTTCGATTAGTTGAAAGTCTGGGCGTTATTCCAAGATCTGTTGTTGCTAAAGATGTGAAAGAATTAGACCAAGATGGGCGTGGATTGTTACGAAAACATGGTGTTCGATTTGGACAATATACATTATTTCAACAATTAATGTTAAAGCCAGCTCCGACACGTTTAAGGCTTGTACTTTGGTCTTTATTTGAAGACTTGGATGAATTCCCTGAAGCACCTCCACCTGGGTTAGTTACAATACCAGAAACAAAAGGTTCACCAAAAGGGTATTATCCAAGAGCTGGCTACAGATTAGCTGGCGATAGGGCAATTCGAATAGATATGTTAGAAAGGCTAGCCGATTTAACACGCACCCAAAACGTAAAAGATGGTTTTGAAGCTAATTCTGATATGCTCTCAATTTCAGGAACGACCCTTGATCAATTTTCAAATATGATGGAAGGCTTAGGCTTTTCAGTTGAAAAAAGTGAACGTGAAAAAATAAAGCCTGAGCCCCAAGACGGTAATGAGGTAAAGTCTGCTGAAGCTGATGAAGATATTATGGAAACTTTTTATATATTTAGGTGGGTGCCAAAAGTTCGTCCAATGCGTAAAGAGCACTCTCAAAAAGAACATAATAAGCCAAAGAAAAATAAAAAATCAGAAAATACTAAATTTAAAAAGCAGTCAGCGTCATCTGTGAAAAAAGACAAACCATTAGATCCTGATAATCCGTTTGCGGCTCTACTTGCATTGAAAGGTAAGTCCTGATTCCTGAAAGAATAGATAAATGGCTCTGGCAAGCTAGATTTGTAAAATCTAGGAGTTTAAGTGCAAAATTAATAAAAGAGGGTAAGATTCGAGTAAATGGGTCAAAAATTTCGAAGCCCTCTCACAAAGTTGAAATAGGAGACAATTTAGTATTTTCGTTATCTGAATGGATGAGAAAAATAGAAGTTGTGAAAATGGGGGTAAGGCGAGGACCAGCGTCAGAAGCACAGGAATTGTATTTAGACCACTCTGAACCCCGTCCAATACGGGAAAAAATACCTGAAAATCCGAAATATGAGGGAAAAGGACGCCCAACGGGTAAATGGCGACGTGCATTACATTCTTTTTCTAATAGCGGTCTTGATTGATTGGCCAACACCTCTTAATAGGCTGATGATTATAATTTTTGGACATAATAAATGACATATATCGTCAACGACGCCTGTATTGCTTGTAAATATACTGACTGTGTAGAAGTCTGCCCCGTAGATTGTTTCTATGAGGGGGAAAATATGTTGGTTATACACCCTGATGAATGTATTGATTGCGGTGTGTGTGAGCCAGAATGTCCAGCTGATGCTATATTGCCAGATACAGAACCAGATACAGAAAAATGGGTTGAGTTTAATAGAAAATATTCAGAAATATGGCCTGTTATAATTAGTCAAAAAACTCCATTACCAGATGCCGAAGCTCGTGATGGTGAAGAAGGAAAACTTGAGAAATATTTTTCTGAAAAGCCTGGTGAAGGTGGGTAAAAGAATCATATTTGTTGAATAAATTAAACAGCGATTTTTTTTACTTATCACAATAAAAATAAGTGCTTTTTGCCTTCTGGCATAAGGCTGAAATTTATGATATAATATATGTAAAGAACCAAGGAGCTTTTTTGGATTAATATTTGCTTTAAATTAATAATTTTAATTCAATATATCCCCACATATTTAACTTAATGTCGCTAAATTTTAGTGATTTTTTATGTGTTCATGCTCCATAAATAAAAGGATAGCTTATTATGGCTAAAGGAAAAAAATTTGGCGAATTCAGATTAAATGATTTTGTTGTTTATCCAGCTCATGGTGTTGGCAAAATTATGACAGTTGAAACTCAAGAAATCGCTGGAACGCAGATGGAATTATTCGTCATTGCTTTTGAAAAGGACAAAATGACGCTCAGAGTGCCAACTGCTAAAGCAACAGCAGTTGGAATGAGAAATCTGGCAAGTGAGGAACTTGTTGAGAAAGCTATGAAAACACTTAAAGGCCGTGCTCGCGTTAAACGTGCTATGTGGTCTCGCCGTGCACAAGAATATGAACAAAAAATAAATTCTGGAGATTTGATGTCTATTGCTGAAGTAGTTCGTGATTTACATCGAAATGATGAGGAAAGAGAGCAGTCATATTCTGAAAGACAGCTATACGAAGCAGCACTTGAACGTTTAACACGAGAAGTTGCAGCAGTAGATGGAACTGATGAAGGTGTAGCAGGTGAAAAAGTTACAGATATACTTGTGGCGCGAGCATCTTAATTATTAAAAATATAAGCTCTACTTTATTTTGATGGTGGAGCTTATAAAATTAAAGCTGTTGATAATGCAGCTATTTCTGCAAATTTTTGAGAAGCACCTAATACATCTCCTGTTTGTCCTCCAATTTTTGCTTTTGCTACCAAAAAAACTGGAAGAGCAAAAAGTAAACCAACTAAAGTTATTAAAAGACCGGATATTCCAAAACAAATTAATGCTATAATAAATGTTGTAATAATAGCTATATAAACAGAAATTAACTGAGGTTTTCCAACGGTTGCTGATAGGCCATTATTTCTTGAATTGGGTACAATTCTCATTGCTATGACCATAGGCAGTCTGCTGATTGCCCCAATGCCAGCAAGTGTAAAAATTGGATTTTTTGAAACCAATAATTCGAATAATGACCATTCTGCTATTAAGAATAATATTAATGCGCATGCTCCATAAACTCCGATAGAGCTGTCTTTCATTATTTCTAATCGGCGTATTGAGTTTTGACCTCCCCAGAAGCCATCGGCACAATCTGCTAAACCATCTTCATGCATTCCTCCAGTAATAGCAATTAGTACCAAAAGTGTTACTGCTGCAGAAAATCCAGTAGTAAGCCCCATTAAATTCAACCCAATAAATATAATGCCAGACACAGCCCCAATTAATGCTCCAACTATGGGATAAGCCCATGTTGCGTTGTTGGCTCTAGTGCCTGCTCTAGAATGGTCTACGGGAACTTTGAGCCGAGTTAATAAGCTTACAGCGGCCCAGATATCGTGTGCTTCAATTAAAGTATCTTTTTGATTGTCGTTCATTTGATAAATACTTCGCAAATGGGATTTTAACTTTCGTTAGATGGCGCTAAAAGTATCCAAAAATCAACAAAGAAATATAAAATTATGAATGAAGCAAAATTTACGAGCCTTAATGAATTCAAAGAAATATTGCTGTCTCTACCTATTGCAAGCTCTAATCTAAAAGATCGTGCATTAGAAAGAAATAATCAACTGACTAAGCCTCCTGGTGCATTGGGGCGTTTAGAGGAACTTTCAGTTTGGTTTGCTAGCTGGAATGGAAATGAAGCACCAATTATTTCTTCTCCTCAAGTGGTCGTTTTTGCTGGTAATCATGGTGTTACCTCTCAAGGAGTTTCTGCATTTCCTCAAGAAGTAACGGCGCAAATGGTTTTAAATTTTGAACATGGTGGTGCAGCTATAAACCAAATGTGTAAAACATTTGGTGCAAAACTTGATGTCGTAGCTCTTGATTTGGATAACCCAACAAACGATTTTACTTGTGAGCCAGCAATGTCCGAAACTGATTGTATAGATGCCTTAAGAAGAGGTTGGAATGCAGTTGATGAAAGTTCTGATTTATTCGTTGCTGGTGAAATGGGCATTGGGAATACTACATCTGCAGCCGCTATTGCAAATGCATTGTATGGTGGAACTGCGTCAGACTGGGTTGGTCGAGGTACTGGTGTAGATAATCAAGGGCTAAAAAATAAATCTCTTGTGGTAGCCGCAGGGCTAGAAAAAAATCCTTCTGCAATAGGTGATGGTCTTGAAGCATTAAGATGTTTAGGCGGAAGGGAATTAGCCGCCATAGTTGGCTCAATTGCAAGTGCAAGATCAAAATCTATTCCGGTAATACTCGATGGTTTTATTTGTACTGCTGCAGCTGCTTGCTTAGAAGCTACGGTCTCAGGTTCTTTAGAACATTGTGTTGCTGGGCATGAATCCAATGAGCAAGCACACAAAGAGCTATTGAAACGACTTGATAAGAAACCCCTATTATCCCTAGGAATGAGACTAGGTGAGGGTTCTGGAGCTGCGCTGGCAATTGGTGTTCTTAAAGCTGCAATTGCGTGCCATTCTGGAATGGCTACTTTTGCTCAAGCAGGCGTTTCAGAAGATTAACTTCAAGTCTTTATTATAAAATGCCTAGTTTAATAACTGGTTTATTCATTGATTAGTGCTAGTTATCATCATACGTAGGAGAGATGATATGGCTGATTTAGAGGTTTTGTATAATTCGGAATGCCCGATTTGTAGTAGAGAAATTAATCATTACAAGAAGATATCAAAAAATAATATTAATTTTATACCAATTTCTAATGAAACAGCAAAATTATGGTCTTTGAGTGAAGATCAAGCTGCAAAAAAACTTCATGCCAGGTTAAATGGAAAACAAATAGACGGAGTAGACGCATTCCAAGCAATTTGGAATAATTTACCTTACTATTGGGTACTCAGCAAAATTATAGCCATATGGCCATTAAAAAGTATTTCAAATCTAGTATATTCGAAAATTTTGGCGCCTTTTCTTTTCAAGCTGCATAAATACAGAAGCAAAACTTAGATAAGACTAGGAATTCTTGTATTAGATCTTATTTTAAAATTTTGGCTTCATCTCTTAATAGGAATTTTTGTATTTTACCTGTTGATGTTCTAGGAATATTTTTGATGATAAATTTCTTTGGAATTTTGTATGAAGCAAGAAATTTTTTACACCAAACCATCAAATCATTCTCATTTATACAATGACCTTCAGCTATTTGCACAAATGCACATGGCGTTTCCCCCCATTTTTCGTGAGGCATGGCTACAACGGCTGCAATTTCTACTGAATTGTGGCTATATAAAACTTCTTCTATCTCAATAGATGAAATATTTTCACCACCAGATATAATTATATCTTTTGATCGATCCTTTAATTGTAAGTATCCGTCTGGATGCATTACACCAAGATCGCCTGAATGAAACCAACCACCTTTAAATGCCTCATTAGTTGCTTTCGGGTTTTTGAAATATCCCTTCATAACGACATTTCCTCGAAACATAACTTCTCCAAGAGACTTTCCATCCCTTGGAACTGGTTTCATAGTTGCTGGATCTAATACATCGAGTCCCTCTAATGGAAGATATCTAACACCTTGACGTGATTTTAATTTAGCCTGTTCTTCTTCTGGAAGTTTAGACCAGTTTTCTTGCCAGTCATTCACAACTGCAGGACCATAAGTCTCTGTTAATCCGTATAAATGTGTAACGTTAAATCCGGATAGGTTCATTCCAGTTAATATTTTCTCAGGTGGTGGAGCTGCAGCAGTTAAAAACTCTACAGTATGGTTTAATTTACGTTTTTCAGATTGAAGAGCATTAACAATAACTGACATTACTATTGGTGCGCCACAAAGATGTGAAACCTTATGTTCTGAAATTAAATGCCAGATTTTATCTGCTCGGACTTGTCTTAAACAAACATGGGTTCCAGAGATTGCCGACATTGTCCAAGGAAAGCACCAGCCATTGCAATGAAACATTGGTAAGGTCCAAAGATATATTGAATGCTTAGGCATTGATATAGTTAATGCATTTCCTTGGGCCAACAAATAAGCCCCACGATGATGCGTAACAACTCCTTTGGGGTGTCCAGTTGTTCCAGATGTATAATTAATTGAAATAGCATCCCATTCGTTTTCGGGCATCAACCAATTGAATGCATCATCACCTTGATCTATGAATTCTTCATAATTTATAGATTCAAATTCTTCTTTTTTGCCTAAATACTCAAGGTCATCATATTCAATAATTATTGGTTTAATATCTATACTTTTAAGTGCCTCTTGAGCCAAAGCCATATATTCACTATCAATAATAAATACTTTAGTTTCTGCATGATTGAGTTGAAATGAAATAGTACTTGCATCAAGTCTTGTGTTTATTGAATGCAAGATTGCACCAGACATTGGCACGCCATAATGCGCTTCGAGCATTGCTGGAGTATTGGGAAGTAATACTGAAATGGTATCGCCACGCTTTATACCAATTTTATTTAAAGAAGAAGCTAATTTGACAGAGCGTCTATAGAGTTCTGAATAATTTTGCCTCAAATTTCCATGTATTACAGCTATTTGATCTGGAAAAACACTAGCAGCTCGTTCTAAAAAAGTTAGGGGTGTGAGTGGTTGATAATTAGCTGGGTTTTGATCAAGATCTTTATTAAATGGATTGGTCATTTTTATTTACTTATCTTTCCAAATGGGAGCTCGTTTTTCTATAAATGCGCCGATCCCCTCTTTTGCGTCAAGAGCTAGCATATTTTCCACCATAATTTTAGATGCATACTCATATGCATCTGGAAGGCTCATGTCACATTGTGTGTAAAATGCCTCTTTTCCTGTTGCTAATGTTATACTTGATTTAGATGCAATTTTTTCGGCAAGTTTAGTAACTGTATCTTCAAGCATAATGTTCTTTACTGACTGATTAACTAAGCCAATATCCACTGCATGATCGGCTGATATCATGTCCCCAGTTAAAAGCATTCTCATGGCATGCTTTTTTGAAACGTTCCTTGATAATGCTACCATCGGAGTAGAGCAGAAAAGTCCAATATTTACTCCAGGAGTACTAAATTTAGCATTATTATCTGCAATCGCTAAGTCACAACTTGCTACTAGTTGACATCCGGCAGCAGTCGCTACGCCTTCAACTTCCGCTATCACAGGTTTAGAACAGTTTGTTATATTTTGCATTAATGTGGAACACATATTCATTATATGGGAAAAGAATTCCTGACCTTTATCTGAATTTGACCTGGCTGATGTTAACTCTTTGAGATCGTGTCCAGCTGAGAAAGCTGGGCCGTTTGAACTTAGTACAATGACTCTAATCGAGGTATCATTATTAGCCGCTGAGAAGATTTTGTTGAGTGCTAAGAGCATTTTTTCAGACAACGCATTTCGTCTTTTTTGATCATCAAGTGTAATTCTTAGCACCCCATTTTCTTTGAGATCAGCTGTAATAAAATCATATTCACCAGTTGCCCAATACATAGCATTATTCCTCTAATTAAAACTTAGCTGTTTATATTTATCATAACACTATCAGCTAATGTGTTTGCAATAAAACAATAATTATGAGCTCGTTTCTGCATTTCCCGTAATATTTTCTTGTCTACATAAAACCCATCATCAAAAGTTACTTCGGGATTAAGATCAATTTGTGTTACTGACATTTGCCCTTTTGAGTTTTTTCCTAGGTGGGCAATAGCATGATCAGCGAAGCTTAAAACTGGCCATTTAGCTTTTGCAGAAAGAGCTAAAAATGTCATCATGTGACAACTTGATAAAGCTGCCGCAAGTGCCTGTTCAGGGTTTGTATGTTCGATGTTTCCCCCCCAATCTGGTGCTGCATCTACTATGACTTTGTTATCGTCATTATACATAATGCTATGAGAATTTGTATATTTCCCAGGAGTTAATTCAGCCTCTGTTCGCTGCCAATCTAACTTTATTGATAATTCATTCATATTTTATTCCTAGATAGTATTCGATGCAGTGATTTTTTTGTTTGGGTCGTAAAAAGGTTTGTTAACTACAATTGCTTCTTTGATCCCAGAAGGTGTTTCTATTTTTAGCCTTGTATCAATTTCAGAGTATTCAATTGACATCATGGCTAATGCGATATTTTTTTCTAAACGGGGTGAATAAATTGCTGAAGTAACCTTACCAATAACTTTATCGTTTTTCGTGATTTTCCAGAAGGTAGTATTTGGCCCTGCAAGTGGCTCACAATCTATGATGATTCCAACTTGTTTCCTTGATACTCCATTGGCTTTTATTTTACTTAAAGCATCATGGCCAATAAATTTTTGACCACTGTCTAAGTCAATGAGTCTATCTAAACCAAGTTCAAATGGGTTTGTCAAAATATCCATATCAGCATGATATGAAAGCATACCGCCCTCAATGCGTCTAATCGATGAAGTATGCCCAGGGCTGAGATTAAATTCTTTGCCTGCAGACATAATTGTATCCCAAAGTTCAGTTCCACGTGAACTATCTTGTAAGTAAATTTCATACCCTAACTCACTAGACCAGCCAGTTCTTGAAACCACTAAATCAATTCCATTTAGGTTAAGATGTTCTAGCCAATAGTATTTTAATTCTTTAATGCCATCCCCAAAAAGTTTTTGCATTATTTTACCAGACTTGGGTCCTTGCAATTGTAATGGGGAAACATCTGGTTCGTGTATACTTACATCTAAGCCAGAATTTATAGCCAAACCTTGTGCCCAAAATAGAATGTCACTGTCAGCTAAAGAAATCCAAAATTTATTTTCTTCTAGGCGCAATAAGACTGGATCATTTAAGATACCACCTTCAGCATTTGTAATAATAATATATTTGCATTGTCCAACAGCTAACTTAGATAAATCACGGGGTGTAAGTAGTTGAACAAATTCTGCAGCATCAGGGCCATTTATTTCAACCTGTCTTTCTACAGCAACATCACATAAGATTGCATCATTTACTAAATTCCAAAAATTTTGTTCTGGATCTCCAAAGTCACGCGGTATGTACATATGATTATAAACTGAGAAATCTTGAGCACCCCAACTAACTGTTGCGTCAAAATAAGGAGACTTTCGTATTTGTGTCCCAAAGCCAAAATTTTTTTTGTTTTCTGAAGGGTTCATTTATTTTCTCACAAATTGTTAGATTATGAGTAAATTATATTTAATAATTATTAATAGGTTGTACTAAATTATTTTTAAAAATAGTCCAATCAGACTAAAAAATTGAATTTTTGTTAAATATTTATTTTATTGGTATTAATTTTGATAAATTGGGGTGAGATGATTTGATCTCTTTTGTTATTATATATGTCATATATCTGTCTATTTTTAAATCAGTAGAAATTAATTCATTCATCAACTCTTGAAAGCTTTCCAAATTTGGCGTGATTACTTTCATTATATAATCAGTACCACCTCCAGTAGCTATGCACTCTGTTACAGTATCTATATCTTTTATATATGTTTCAAAGTTGTCAAAGTCATGTTTTCTATGACTTGACAAAGAAACTGTTACAATAACACTTGTAAAATCTATAATTTTTTTTATTGAGATATTAGCAGAATAACCGTCTATGAGGCCTGATTTTTTTAATTTATCTAGACGAACCCAGCAAGGTGTAGGAGAAAGATTTACAACTTCTGCTAATTTTGATTTACTTAGATTTCCATAGTTTTGTAATGCGCTTAATATTCGAATATCTGTTGCATCAAGTGAAGTATTTTTCATTCAGGAACTCATGAAGTTGTAATTTTATATATAAAAAATCTTTAAATATATAATATGGATATGCAAATTTATTTTACAATTATTTCTTTAACTTTAAGTATACCTAAAAAATAAATGCTATAAAATTGAAAAAAGTGAAAGTATTAAAAAATATGAAGAATAATATTGCAGTTATTGGGCTTGGATCGATGGGATATGGTATCGCCACATCCTGCTTGCGAAGTGGTCATTTAGTTTGGGGAGTTGATACAAATATTGATCAAGTAAAAGCATTTTGTAGTCAAGGTGGCCAAGCCACCACATTAAATTCAGTTATTGATAAAATTGATGTTGTTGTTGTTGTAGTATTAAATTCGGTGCAAACTGAGGAAGTACTTTTTGGTCAGGAAGGTCTTGTTGAAAATTTAAAGCCTGGGACAGTTGTAATTTCATGTGCAACAGTTGCACCAACTTTTGCAATAGACATGGAAAAAAGATGTAAGGAATTCGAAGTTTTCTATCTTGATGCTCCTATTTCTGGTGGGGCCTTAAAAGCTAAAAATGGTCAACTTTCAATTATGGCATCTGGAGTGAAAGAAGCTTTTCAACATGCTCGGCCAACATTGGATAGCATATCAGAAACTGTTTTTGAGTTGGGGGATGAGGCAGGTACCGGAAGTGCTATGAAGTCTGTTAATCAATTATTGGCTGGTGTACATATTGCTGTAATGGCTGAAGCATTAACTTTTGGAATTTCGCAAGGAATATCGCCTGATAAATTTGTTGAAGTTATAAGTAAATGTGCTGGAACAAGTTGGATGTTGGAAAATCGTGCTCCCCATATTGTAAATGGAGATTATAAACCGCATAGCTCAATAAATATTTGGCCAAAAGATTTAGGTATTGTTCTTGATGTGGCACTAGAATCAAAATTTAATGCGCCTATAGCAACTGCAGCTTTGGAGCAATTCAGGACTGCAGTTGATATGGGTTTAGGTTTTGAAGATGATGCCGCAGTAGCTAAAGTTTATGCGAAGTCAGCTAATTTATCATTACCTAAAAAAAATGATGTCTAATTTATTTTACGACACGGAGACTAAATAGCTATGGTAACATTTTTAGGATGTATTGCGGATGACTTCACTGGAGCTACAGACTTAGCAAGTATGCTGGCTAGATCTGGTGTAAATGTTTCACTTCGAATTGGTGTGCCTAGGACAGAGCCAAAAAATACTGCAGACATAGAGGTGATAGCATTGAAAACTAGATCCATACCCGCATCTGATGCAGTTAAAGAATCTTTATCTGCATTGAAATGGTTGAAACAGGCAGGTGCAAAAAAGTTTTTTTTAAAATATTGCTCAACATTTGATAGTACATCAAAAGGAAATATTGGACCTGTTTCGGAGGCATTAATGGGTCAGTTAGGAATTAACCAAACAATATACTGCCCAGCATTTCCAGAAAACGGAAGATCAATTTTTATGGGAAATCTTTTTGTTGGTCAAAAGCTTTTATCAGAAAGCTCTATGAAAGATCATCCACTAACACCTATGAAGGACAGCAATTTGGTACGCCTCCTAAGTGCGCAGGTCACTAATTCAGTTGGTTTGGCTGATCATATGATTGTTAATAATGGTGCTGACATATTAAAAGAAAAACTCATTGCACTTAAGAAAGATGGTGTTGCACATGTCATTGTTGACGCTGTAGCTGAAAAAGACCTAGAGATAATTGCAAATGCATGTGAAGATATGGACTTTATTACGGGTGGGTCTGCTTTAGCCATGCCGCTTGCTGAACTTTATAAGTTATCAGGAAAAATATCCGAAAATAATAACATTTATAGAAACCATGAATTAACTTTTGGAAGTGTGGTGCTGTCGGGAAGTTGTTCAGAGATGACTATCCTCCAAGTTAAAGATTTTATAGAACGAGGAGCGGTAGCATTCCAATTGGATCCTATTGATATGGCTGAAAATGGTACAAAGAAAGTTTTAGATTGGTTGACTGAGCAAGATTTTACTAAAAATATTATAATATATGCCACTGCTGATCCAAATATTGTTAGAACAGTTCAAGACAGGCTAGGTGTAGAAAATGCAGGTAGGATTGTAGAGCAGGGTCTTTCTGAATGTGCAGTAAAAGCTAAGGAAATAGGAGCAAAAAACTTCATTATTGCGGGAGGAGAAACTTCTGGTGCAATTACAAAAGCCTTAAATATTAGTCAATTAGACATAGGGATAGAAATTGCGCCAGGTGTGCCGTGGACATTTTTTGGTACAAAAAATAATCAAATGGCTTTATCACTCAAATCAGGTAATTTTGGTAAAGTGGATTTTTTTACTGAAGCATTAAGTAAATTGGAAAATTTATGAATGATGAAAATAAACTTCGTGAACAGATTTGTCTATTGGCCAAATCAATTTATGACCGTGGACTTACCGGTGGGAGTACAGGAAATATTTCTTCACGAACTTCAGATGGTGGACTTCTAGTAAGCCCAACTGGAACAAGTTTTGGTCGCCTTGACCCAAATAAATTAAGTAGGTTTGACTCGAAAGGAGTTTTTATTTCAGGCGACATACCTACAAAAGAAATGCCACTTCATTCTGCATTCTATGAAACTAGAAGTACTGCAGGTGCTGTTGTTCATCTTCATTCTTGTCATTCGGTTGCATTGTCTCTTATGCCTGATGTTGATGAAGATGATTTTCTGCCGCATCTCACACCTTACTCAATTATGAAACTTGGACGTGTTAAATTGTTACCATTTTATATGCCAGGTGATCCTGAGATGGGTAAAGCAGTCCGAGGGTTGGCTGGTAAGCGGTCAGCTATTATGCTAGCAAATCATGGTCCAGTAGTTGCTGGAAAAGATATTGAAGCAGCTTGTAATGCTATTGAGGAACTAGAAGATACTGCTCGACTTGCTATGATGACTAGAGGAATGAATGCAAGATTATTAAATGCCTCTCAAGTAAAGTCTATCGTTAAAAAATTTGATGTGGAGTGGGACTCATAAAATTTTCAGCTAATCTTGGATTTCTATGGACTGAATTAAACTTACCAAGTGCAATTCTAGCTGCCAAAGCTGCCGGCTTTGATGCTGTTGAATGCCATTGGCCATATGATACAGATCCAAAAGCAATCATTGGTGCACTTCAAGACACAAACTTTACAATGATAGGCTTGAATACTCGAAGAGGAGATGTGGGCACTGGCGAAAATGGCTTGAGTGCGTTACCTGGTAGAGAAGATGATGCTAAGGATGCTATAGATGAAGCAATTTTGTATGCTGCTGAGATAAAAGCAAAGAATATTCATGTCATGGCAGGATTCTCAAGTGGAGATGAAGCAGAGAAAGTATTTATAAAAAATTTAAATTATGCATGCAATAAAGCATTACTTCATGACATTACGATTTTAATTGAACCCTTGAATCAATATGATGCTCCTGGGTATTTTTTAAAAACAACCTCCCAAGCTCTAGGAATTATAAAAAAAGTAAATCAGCCAAATTTGAAACTTATGTTTGATTGTTACCATGTACAATTAATGGAAGGTAATATTGTGCATAAGCTCAAAAGTTTAATGCCATACATTGGACATATACAATTTGCTTCTGTTCCGGATAGAGGAAGCCCAGGAGATGGAGAGTTATCGTATGAATTTATTTTTAAGATTATACAACAGTTAGGTTATGAAGACCCTATTGGTGCTGAATATAAGCCAAAAGGTGATACTAATTCGTCTTTAAATTGGATGAAAACTTATATTTGATATCAAAACAATATAAAACTATAAAACTAGGAAGCTATTATATTTTATTTTTTCATAAAAAGAGAATTATAATTAATATATTTTCGCTCTATTATTAATTATGTATTAAGTATGAACATATCAATATTTTTTTTAGTATATATTAGATAAAATATTTTTTTTTGCATCAAACCTAAAAATAGTATAGTTATGATATTATTATGAAATCAGATTTTGTTAAAAAAATTATACTTTTAAAACAAATGCTAGATGATATGGAGCAAGATATTGGCTTATCATCTTTGTCAGGAGTTGAAAAAAATGTTTATCTAGCTGCCCAGGCTTCAAAATCTCAGGATGGTTTGGTTCAAACGAAACAAATTCTTAAGCACAGTTTTACACAAAAAATGTCACGCCCAACATTTTTCAGAGCATTAAAATCAATTGAAAAAAAGGGTTTTCTTTCTCATTCAGATGAAAAAAAAGTTGGTTTGTTTATTGTAGTTTAAGATATAATATAAGCCATTCTTTAAAGAGCCAATAAAAATTTTTCATAACAATATCTAATATAAATTCATTATATTTTTATTTTGTAAATAATGATCCTAAATCTATAATTACTATTTTTATCATGATACATAAGGTCGTAAGTAAGTTATTTGTACATACAAAATTTTTACTTAGAAAAACAAAATATACTAGGATATAGATATGTCAGAATTTATTTTACATCACTATTGGCCATCACCATTTGCTCATAAAATACGACTCGCATTTGGACTTGCTGAAGTTGAGTGGAATTCTGTTGAGATACCTAGAATTCCTCCAAAGCCCAATCTTATACCATTGACCGCAGGTTACCGACGGACTCCTGTATTACAGATTGGTGCGGATGTTTTTTGCGATACGCAAAATATTATATGTGCGATTGGAAATGAAGGCTTCAAAGAGCGTTTGTTTCCTGAAGGTTGTATGAATAAAGCATTAGTATTTTCGTCATGGATAGATGATACTGTTTTTGAACTTGCAGCAAGAATTGTTATTACTAATTCAATAAATGCAGCTCCAAAAGAATTCATTCAAGACCGTGGTGATTTGTATTTTGAAAAAGGTTGGAGCCAAGAAAAACTTTACCAGAAGCTACCTAGTGTAATATTGCAGCTTGATGCAAAACTAAAAATTATTGATGATATTCTAGGAGAAGGCAGTAACATATTTTCAAGTAAGCTATCTTATGCTGATATATCTGTTGGTTATTTGATTTGGTTTATAAGGGGCAGATGGAATGAGGGGGCAAAGATTCTAAGCAAATATAAAAACTTATTGAGAGTCGAAGAAGAGATAAACAATTTGAATTATAAGAACTGTAAAGACATGAGCAGTTGTGAAGCGCTAGAATTAGCAAATAAATTGAATCCAAAATCACCAAAAGGGGTGAATAGTAATGTTTATTCACACTTAGAAATTGGGCAAAATGTTAGGATAAAACCTTCTGGTGAATCATCAGATCCAATAGTTTCTGGAGATTTGCGATATTTAGACAGTATAACTATTGCAATTAATCATTATTCAGTTGAAGCTGGAAACGTAGCTATTCATTTCCCAGTTTCTGGCTATGAAATACTAGTGAATGAGTAGAACTAAAAAATTATTCGTTTGTATCAATTAAAATATTGAAGGATTGAATTATGTCTATGTCTGGAACACCAAAAGAAAAAACTGATCAAGCTTTGATTGATGAATTCTTAAAAAAAGGTGGAAAGGTCACAAAGGGTAAAACAAAGCCTATGAAACATGAATTAGGCCTAAGCAACAACGTATGGAATAATCCACTAACTAAAGATGAAAAAAAATCACTCAAGAAATAATCTTGTTCTAATTTTATAAGTTTCTTGATTTATGAGATAACTCCTTCATAATAATAATGCGTGTCTACTTGTTATTCGTAAAGAGTTATATCCATGCTCATAGTAGGCACGTTTTCGCTTTATATCATCTGAATGAATTCATTTATTGTAATAATCTGATTTATTATACAATTCTATTGATAACGCACTTGAGTTACTCCACTGCTTGAGTGCGTCAAATATATCTCTTTAAATTGTAAGTTTCTGCATTGAGATTACAAAGAGAATCTATCTTAAAAAAAAGAATTTCGAGTATTTGGAGGCGAGTACCGGAATCGAACCGGTGTACACGGATTTGCAATCCGCTGCGTCACCACTCCGCCAACTCGCCATCTGATGTGGTACACTGGGCTATACCAATCGGATGCATGTGGTGCAAGATGAAACATGGCCTTATATCAAGCTTTTAATAGTCAAAAATTAAATTTTAGTTTAACTGCAATTATATTATCTTATAAGCTAGTAAGTTTTGTAATATCGAGAAATAAAAATGGTTAAATCTATTATGATACAAGGTGCTGGCTCTAATGTTGGCAAGTCAATGATTGTAGCAGGTCTTTGCCGAGCGTTTAGTGCTAGAGGTTTAAAAGTTTTACCATTTAAACCACAAAATATGTCAAATAATGCATCTGTAACCGCAGATGGTGGTGAAATAGGAAGAGCTCAGGCGATGCAAGCAATGGCATGTAGAGTAAATCCTATTATTGATATGAACCCTGTGCTGCTCAAACCTGAAACAGAAGTAGGTGCACAAGTTATTGTGCAAGGTCAGAGGTTAACAACTGTGAAGGCAAGAGATTATGCTCAATTAAAGCCTACTTTAATGCCACGCGTTATGGAAAGTTTTAATAGATTAGCCAAGGAAGCAGACCTTATAATAGTCGAAGGTGCAGGAAGCCCAGCAGAAACTAACCTTCGTGCAGGTGATATCGCAAATATGGGATTTGCCGAAGCTGCAAATATACCTGTTATATTAGTTGGTGATATTGACCGTGGTGGAGTAATCGCACAGTTGGTAGGAACCTATTCGATCTTAGATTCTGAAGATTTAACAAGAATAAAAGGATTTATGATTAATAAATTTAGAGGCGATGTTACACTATTTGATGGTGGATTAGCTGATATTATTAATCACACAAAGTGGCCGTCTATGGGTGTTTTGCCATGGTTTAATAATGCGGGGTATCTGCCTGCTGAAGATGCATCAGATATAAAACCAAAATCTACGGGCAAAGGGTTTAAAGTTGTAGTGCCTAAACTTTCACGTATAGCAAACTTTGATGATTTAGATCCTCTTTCAGCAGATCCAAATATTTCTGTAGAGATAATATCTCCTGGGCAACCATTACCACTTGACTCAGATTTAATGTTATTACCGGGAACAAAATCAACAATTGGAGATTTAAAGTTTTTTAGAGAACAAGGCTGGGATATTGATTTGGCAGCATACGTGAGAGCGGGTGGGCAAGTTCTTGGCATCTGTGGTGGCTATCAAATGCTAGGTCAAGAAATAGTTGACTCTGAAGGGATAGAAGGGACACCTGGAAAGCATAAGGGACTAGGGCATTTAGATGTTGTAACTGAAATGCATGCTGAAAAACGATTAGCAATAGTTTCTGGCACTGATTTGATTTCTGGGGCTAGTGTTGATGGCTATGAAATTCATATTGGCCAAACAAGTGGTAATGATTGTAATAATCATTGGCTAATAATGAATAATAACAAGACAGGTGCTGCATCAGCAGATGGTAAAATCCAAGGATGCTATATTCATGGCCTTTTTTCTTCTGATGGATTTCGACAAAATTATTTAGAGCGAATTGGTGCAAATATTGCTAAAAGTGAATATTCAGTTAAGGTTGAAAAGACATTAAATGATTTAGCAATCCACATGGAAGAAAATTGCGATTTGGATCAGATACTAAGGATCGCATCTGAAAAATAATTTATCTATTTTTAAGCTTTTCTAAAATTCTTATTCTTGCTTTGCCCAAAGGTGAAGTTTGCTCAATTTTATTATTATTACTAAATGAATTGAAAGTTTGAACTTCTAAACCCAAGTTTGAAGTTGTTAATTGACCCATCTCTGACAAGACGTTGTAAGCTTGAACTTGTTCATCTCTAAGAGCTGTAACTAAGTTTGACCTTGCTGAAAGGAGTTCTTGTTCGGCATCTAATACATCAAGTGTAGTTCGAGATCCCAGTTTAGATTCTTCGCGCATTCCTTCAAAAGCTATTTGTGATGCTTCAATTTGTGCTTTGCTTGCTTTTATAGCAGCTACAGCGGCTAACCATGAAGAGTGATATATCTGAAGATTTGATCTTGTTGTGAGTAATGCAATATCTAATGCGTGCTTGCTAATTTTTTTATCATTTATGGCAGCGCGTTTTTTGCTTCTTAGATTACCGGAATTAAATAAAGGAATTGTTGCTTGTATTGTAGCTCCGGTAGAAGAACTAATGGATGTGCCAGTCTTTGACGTAATACTACCTATTATAGTTGGGTTAAAAATTCCTCGTGATGCATCAATTCTGTATTCGGAAACTTTCAACTGTAGTCTCGCTGCAAGAATTCTTGGGTGATTTTCTATTGCAATTTTTTCTGCTTTGGAAAATGTATTTGGAATTTCGGGATGTTTGGGGGGGGTAGATAAATTGCCATGGTTCTCGCCTACTACAAGAAGATAGGATGCGCTTTTTCCAGTCAAAATTGCTTTACGTGTTTCAACATTACTTACAGCTAGAGCAAGTCTTGCTTTTGTTTGACTTACATCAGTACGGGTAACTTCACCAACTTCGAAACGATTATTTGCTGCTCGCAATTGTTCCTCAATAACTTTAATATTATTTTCAGCTAATTCTAGATTTGCTTGGGCTTGACGCAAATCCATATAAACTGTGATGGCTTTTAATAAATTGTCTTGCTCAGCTTTAATTAATAGTTCCCTTTCGGCTAAAACAGTATACTTAGCCGCATCTACTAAGTTTGATGATTGACCACCATCATATAGTAATTGTTTAATAGTTATGTTTGCGCTGTTGTTATACTTACCATTACTTTCGTCAAGATTTTGTGACAAGTTTGCGCTTAAATCAGGTTTTTTAACTGATAACTGTTGCGTAACACTTTCATTATACTTTAATATTTTTTCACGCTGCTGTGCGATTAAGAAATTATTATTGTAAGTAGCCTCTAATGTTGATTTAAGATTTGTTTCTTTTGCGGATACAGGAAAAGCAAAGAGTATGATTATTGCAGAGCTAGAAAAAAATCTAAACATTTTGAACCTTGGTACGTTGTTTATAGTATATTTATCTTTATTTGATTTTAAATCAAACTAAAGAAAACGACTTTGTTTCAGAGAAGTCTTTGATGATTGGTGCTGTTGCATCAAATTCAGAGCGCCATGTGATATCAGAACCTCTTTTAATACCAAGAAAACACTGACCAATTGCACCATCTGTGAATATACAAATAATTCTTCCACCATCTTTTAGTTGTGTTTTTAAGTCTTCAGAAAGTTTTTGTACGCCACCTTCAATTATAATCACATCATAAAGACCATGTTTCTCATCACCATTTTGAAGTTCACCGTATATAACTATGGCATTATCAACGCCTTCGTCTTCTAGGGCTTTTTGAGCAAATTCCGCTAGTTTATTATCTGACTCAAGTGCAACTACAGCTTGAGCAAGTTTCGCTATAACTGCAGTAGAGTATCCTGTGCCGCAGGCTACATCTAATACTAACTCTTCTGATTTTATTGATACTGCATCTAACATTTTTGCAAATATTCGTGGATCTAAAATTATGCGGTTTTCAGAAAGCGTTAAATGTTCTCCCATGTAAGCTATAGATTGCTTTTCAATTGGCACAAATTTTTCTTTGGGAGTTTGTAATAATGCGTCAATAATGGGGTATTTAGTAACGTCAGAAGGTCTTACTTGGCAATCTACCATAGATTCTCGTGCAGTTTGAAAGTTAGTCATTTGTAATATCTTCTTTAGAATGTGAATTATTTTTGTTTATTGCCACAGCTTGGCTAGATCAGCAATAGCATGTTGTAAAAGTCCGGAGCAAATATTTTGCAATGAATTTATAAAAAAACTGGTAAATATAGTTGACCAATTTAAAACACATGCTACTCTCAATATATGTTGGTTACTGTTTATTAAATTCTTACAAAAATCGCTACTTGATTATAGAACGTTTTGGTAACAACTTTTCTGATTATGAGTAAAATCAAAATCATTAATCAAACTATATCCTTGGGAGGGGAATATGACAGATAAATTAAATCGTAGAAAATTTTTACGTGGAACAGCAGTGGCAGGTGCAGCTACTCTTGCAACACCGGCAATTGCTGACGGGCACGCAACCACTCTAAAAATGCAAGCAGCATGGGGTGGAGGCATATTCCTTGAAAATGCACAATCTTACGTAGATCGTGTCCACGCGATGGCAGGTAATTCATTGAAAATTGATTTACTAGCAGTAAATTCAGTCGTGAAAACGTCTCAAATGCAAGATGCAGTACATAGAGGTGTTCTAGATGCATGTCACTATGTGCCAGCATATTGGTATTCTAAGTCAAAAACAGCATCATTATTTGGCACAGGACCGTGTTTTGGTTGGTCATCACAAGAAGTGCTAGGCTGGGTGAACTATGGTGGCGGACAAGAGCTATTTGATGAATTAATGGGTGACCTAGGTTTAAATCTTGTTTCGTTTTTCAACTCACCAATGCCAGCGCAGCCATTAGGTTGGTTCAAGGAAGAGATTAAAAGCGCTGCTCAAATGGAAGGCCTAAAATACCGAACAGTAGGCTTGGCTGCAGACGTATTACTCGAAATGGGAATGTCTGTTGTTCAATTGCCTGGTGGTGAAATACAGCCAGCAATGAAATCTGGGTTAATTGATGCTGCTGAGTACAACAACCCTACATCAGACCGTGATTTTGGTATGCAAGATGTCTCAAAAGATTATCATTTGGCATCTTTCCACCAATCTCAAGAGTTCTTTGAGGTTTCGTTTAATAAAAAGAAATACAACAAACTTCCAGATGAGCTCAAAGCGATCCTAAAATACGCTTCTGAAGCTGAAAATTCAAACTTCTATTGGAATAACACAAAAAGATATTCTGATGATCTTGAGAAGCTACAAAGCGAGCATGGCGTAAATGTACATAGAACACCAGACAGTGTTATGCAGGCACAATTAGAAGCTTGGGATGTTGTTACAGATAGAATTGCTGGTGAAGATGCATTCTTTGCAAAAGTTATCGAAAGCCAAAAAGCTTATGCGAAAAATGTTATGGGTTATCTAAACCTTAACCAACCTGATTATAAATTAGCTTATAAGCATTACTTTGGGTAATTAGTATTTTAATGGGGGCCAGATTGGCCCTCATTTTTTTTATGATAGGGAGAAGATATTTGCTCAAAATTGTCCATGGAATTGAGGGTCTGAGTATTTGGGTTGGGAGAGCATTTGGTTGGTGTATACTGATTTTAACACTATCCGTGGCTTACGAAGTATTTATGCGTTATGTTTTAAATTCACCCACTGTTTGGGCTTTTGATATGATGATACAAATGTATGGTGCATTATTTCTTATGGCTGGACCATACGCGCTAGCACAAGATACTCACGTACGTGGAGACGTCTTATATAGATTATTTACAAAAAAATGGCAGGCTAGATTGGACTTTCTATTATACCTTTTGTTTTTCTTCCCGGGAATATTAGCTTTATTCTGGTACGGTTGGGAAATTGCATCAGATAGTTGGAGATATCAAGAAGTTAGTTGGAATAGTCCAGCAAGAATTCAAATCTATTTCTTTAAAACATTAATTCCATTAGCAGGTGCTTTGATGCTACTTCAAGGTGTGGCTGAATTGATAAGATGTTGGACAGCTATGCGAACAGGCGTCTGGATGGAAAGACTTGATGACGTACGAGAAACTGAAGATATGTTAACTGATTAAGCAATACATAACCTACATAACTCTTAAGTTTAATTACTTAAAATAAGCATTTACGAAAGTTACTAAAATGACAAATCCAGAAGTTGCAATTTTAATGCTATGCATGTTTATCATGCTAGTTTTATTAGGATTTCCTATTGCATTTACATTAATCGCAATGGGAGTAGGTTTCGGTTATTATGCCTATTACGATGGCCCACCAGAAATATTTTCAGAGATATTTGATAATAATATATTCTATTTGCTCAACCAAAATACATATTCGGTTATGGAGAATGATACTCTTGTTGCAATACCATTGTTCTTATTTATGGGTTATGTAGTAGAGCGTGCAAATATTGTTAATAGACTGTTCTTTTCACTATATATGGCGGCAAGAAATTTACCTGGATCTTTAGCAATTGCAGCATTATTGACTTGTGCTGTTTTTTCTACGGCTTCAGGAATTGTTGGTGCAGTTGTAACTTTAATGGGCCTTTTGGCATATCCTGCAATGGCGAATGCAAATTATAATAAAAGTTTTGCTTCGGGTGTTATTTGTGCTGGAGGTACACTGGGAATCCTTATCCCCCCTTCAATTATGTTAATAGTATACGCAGCAATTGGAAACCTTTCACCATTACGCCTTTACGCAGCAGCAGTTTTTCCTGGTTTGATACTTGCTGGATTTTATATAGTTTACGTTATTGCTAGAGTTTGGTGGAATCCATCCATAGCACCAAAGCCTAATTTAGACGATGTGCCTCCTAAAGGTCAGATTTACTGGGACTTGTTAGTTTCCTTTGTGCCTCTAACTCTATTGATTACAGTAGTTCTTGGCTCAATTCTTGGTGGATTAGCCACGCCAGCTGAAGCCGCTGCTATGGGTGCTCTCGGTGGTATGATTCTTGCAGTTTGTTACAGATCGATGACATGGGATAAACTTAAGGAAAGTGTGTTTTTGACAGCTAAAGCAACTGCGATGGTCTGTTGGTTATTTGTGGGATCTTGGACTTTTGCTTCTGTGTTTTCATATTTAGGGGGTCATGACTTAATTTCACATTGGGTCATTGGTATGGATTTAACCACAATACAGTTTTTGATTTTGGCACAATTGATTATTTTTATACTTGGTTGGCCACTAGAGTGGTCAGAAATATTAATTATATTTGTTCCAATTTTTCTTCCATTGTTAGAGCCTTTTGGAGTGAATCCTTACTTTTTTGCCATGTTGGTTGCTCTCAACCTACAAACCTCCTTTCTGACACCTCCTATGGCTATGTCTGCATATTATTTGAAGGGCGTTTTGAAAAATCAAATTGAATTGATAGATATATTTAAGGGTATAATGCCTTATCTTGGGATTGTTATATTCACAATGGTTCTAATGTATATCTACCCTGGAATTGCTTTATGGTTCCCAGACTATTTATTTGGTGAATATATACCATGATTAGAGAACCTAACACTTTAACAGCAACGGAGGCTGCCTCCTCCATTGCATCCGGGGTATTAAGTTCTGTGGACTTGGTGCAATCTTGTTTAGATCAAATATCTAATACAGATGATCAAATTAAAGCTTGGGAATATGTTGATAGTGACAAGGCACTTGAACAAGCAAAAGAGTGTGACCGGATACGTAGGCAAGGAAAGTCAATTGGGCGACTCCACGGTGTGCCAGTTGGTTTGAAGGATATAATTGATACGGTTGATATGCCAACTCAACTTGGCACCGCTGTTTTTCAAGGACGACAAACAAAAAAAGATGCAAGATTAGTCGAAAGGTTGCGTGAGGCTGGAGCTGTAATAATGGGCAAAACTGTTACTACTGAATTGGCATTTTTGCATCCAAGCAAGACACGCAACCCACACAACTTAGAGAGAACTCCGGGTGGATCTTCAAGTGGTTCTGCTGCAGCAGTAGCCGCAAATCATATTCCAATTGCTGTTGGAACACAAACCAACGGTTCTGTTATTCGTCCTGCCTCATTTTGTGGAACATATGGCTTTAAACCTACTGCGGGTATTATATCAAGATCAGGTATACTTCAAACTTCTGAGACTTTGGATCAGGTTGGATGTTTTGGCCGCTCTCTAGCTGATATTGGGTTGCTAGGCGATGTTCTTGGATCTTATGACCAGAACGACATAAATAGTTTTTCTAGGCCGCGACCTAAAATGTATGATGGAGCATTATCTGATCCACCTGTTACACCGAATATAGCCTGGTTAGATTTACCTTTTTATGATCGTTTAGCTTCAGAAACACGAGAAGGGTTAGATGCAATAAATGATATTTTAGGTGCACAAGTTTCTAAAATGACTGCTGCAGATCAGCTCTCAAATTTAGTTGCTGTACAAGCTAGGATACATGAGTATGAAATTTGTAAACATCAAAGTGATGTATTTGACCAAAGTTGGGATGGTTTAAGCGATACTCTTAAATTGGCGATTAAACGTGCACGTAAAATCAGCTCAGATGAATATTCTGATGCTCTGGCAGTTAAGTTATCTGCACAAGATTTCTTTGCTGATTTTTTTACAGAATATGATGCTATCATTGCACCTTCAGCAATAGGTGAAGCGCCATTTATCAGTGAAGCGACAACTGGTGATCCAATTTTTTGCACACTGTGGACTTTGGCTGGGCTTCCAACAGTTACGCTTCCACTACTTGTTGGAGAAAATGAAATGCCAATTGGTGTTCAATTAATTGGAGAAGCAGAACAAGATGGTCGTTTGTTAAGAACAGCAAATTGGTTACAACAGTATCTCAGTGAAGATGCCAAATAAAAGGGAATAACATGTCATATAATATTAAATTATTAGTTGGATTTATAGGTGTTGGTATCTTCATAATATTTATCGGAGGTTTATCACATTCAATTTCTACAGGATTTGCAGGGTTTTCAGGTGGATTACCATTTATGATTATTGCAATTATTGTTTGTGCTGCTGCTGTTTATGACTTTTGGTCTGAGTGTGTTCGAAAGAAATGAATAAACCGCGCATATGGATTACGCGGAAACTGTCAGATGCTACTTTAGAACGTGCTCAAAAAGATTATGATGTTGTAGTAAATTTAGAAGATCAACCTGGCACTAAAGAAGAAATAATTTCTGCAAGTTTTGAATTTGATGCTATTGTTCCTTGCCATTCGGAAGTATTTTCTTCTGACGTTGTCTCCAAATTTGGGCCAAGGTTAAAAATTATAGCAAATCATTCTGTTGGTGTTGATCATTGTGATTTAGCGGCTCTCAATGAAAAGAATATACTTGTAACAAACACTCCAGATGTTTTATCGGATGCGACAGCAGAAATAGCGATGCTGTTGATGTTAGGTGCAGCAAGACATGCTGTTTTAGGAGATGAAATTGTCAGAAGTGGAAATTGGAAAAACTGGTCACCCTCTTTTATGGTTGGAAAGCAACTTACGGGTGCAAGGATAGGAATTATTGGTATGGGGCGCGTTGGGCAAGCGTTCGCAAAAAAAGCCCGTGGATTTGATATGGATATTCATTATTTTAATAGAACCAAACTAAATGATAGTGTTTCTTTAGGTGCATCATATCATGACAATATAGAAAGCCTTCTGAAAGTATCTGATTTTTTATCATTACACTGCCCAGCTACGCCAGAAACAAAATTATTAATCGATGCTAAACGATTAAATATAATGCCATTTGGAGCTATTCTAGTAAATACAGCAAGGGGATCATTGATTGATGAAGAGGCTTTAATTGATGCTTTAACTTCAGGACGAATTTCGGGAGTTGGACTTGATTGTTATCAAGATGAGCCTGGAGGTAACCCTAAATTTTCAAATTTTAAAAATATTTTTATGCTTCCTCACATTGGTAGTGCTACTGTAAAAACTCGAGATGCTATGGGTTTTCGGGCACTTGATAACTTAGATTCGTATTTTGCAGGAAAAACTCCTGAGGACTTATTATAATTAAAAGGAAATAAAATGACAAAACTGGCTTTTCTTGGACTTGGAGTAATGGGATACCCGATGGCTGGGCATCTATTTAATGCAGGTCATAACGTTAAAGTTTATAACCGTACGGCAAGTAAGGCTGTTAAATGGACTAAAGAATATGGTGGAAATCATGGGAAAACACCTTCAGAGGCTTCAGATGGTGTGGATATTGTCATTGCTTGTGTTGGAAATGACGATGACTTAAGGTCAGTATGCTTAGGTGAAGATGGTGCGTTTTCATCTATGAAACCTGGCAGTTTATTCATAGATCATACGACAGTTTCTGCAGCTGTTACTAAAGAATTACACGATATTGCAAAATCTCATGGAATTTCATTTGTTGATGCACCAGTCTCTGGGGGGCAAGCTGGTGCAGAAAACGGACAACTTTCAATTATGTGTGGTGGATCAGAAAATCACTACATCGAAGCAGAAAAAATAATGAATATTTACGCCAAATTATGCAAAAGAATTGGCGAAAGTGGTGCAGGTCAATTAACAAAAATGTGCAATCAGATTGCTATTGCAGGTTTAGTACAAGGTTTGTCTGAAGCTCTTCACTTTGCCCAAAAAGCTGGTTTGGATGGGCGTGATGTAGTTGAAGTAATTAGTCAAGGAGCTGCTGGTAGCTGGCAAATGGCAAATAGATTTGAGACTATGTTAGATGATCAATATGAACATGGTTTTGCAGTTGATTGGATGCGTAAAGATCTAGGAATATGCTTGAATACTGCAAATGAAAATGGTGCAAGCCTTCCTATTACTGCATTAGTTGACCAGTTTTATAAAGATGTCCAAAAAATGGGTGGTGGTAGGTGGGATACTTCATCATTATTGAAAAGACTTAGTTAATATTATTTAACTTATAAAATTTTTCATATTTATAACTGTTAATGGTAAATGGGTATATGTTATATTTAAGGCCAAAAGTTTATCATTGAATATAATTTCCCAGATATGATCCAAGAGACTTTCCCTTGCTTTGATCGCACTGTATGAAGCGTACAATAATGTTTTAAAGGCAAGACAAATGGCTATGGAAAAAAACTTTGATGCAGCTTCTAAAGAAGCTATAATTTGGAAAAAATGGGAAGATGCAAATGCATTCAAAGCTGGTGCGAATGCCTCACCTGATGCAAGCGGTTACGCAATAATGATTCCACCCCCAAATGTTACTGGTGTTTTACATATGGGTCATGCTTTTAATAATACACTTCAAGATATTCTAATCCGTTGGCATAGAATGAGAGGATTTGATACGCTCTGGCAACCAGGCACTGACCATGCAGGTATTGCTACACAGATGGTTGTTGAACGTGAATTAGCAAAAAATAATGAGCCATCAAGATCTGAATTAGGGCGTGATGCATTCTTGGAAAAAGTTTGGAAATGGAAAGAACAATCTGGTGGTACGATTATTAACCAGCTTAAACGATTAGGTGCATCATGTGATTTTTCTCGTACAGCATTTACTATGGCAGGTGCGCATGGTGACACAAAAACAGGTCATGAAAATAGTGCTAATTTCCATGACGCAGTTTTAAAAACTTTTGTTGATTTTTATGACAAAGGATTAATATACAAAGGTAAAAGATTAGTTAACTGGGATCCACATTTCGAAACAGCAATTTCTGATTTGGAAGTTGAAAATATTGAAGTTGATGGCCATATGTGGCACTTTAAATATCCATTAGCCGATGGAGAAACATATACTTACATTGAAAAAGATGAAGATAACAACATAACATTAAGCGAAGAGAGAGACTATATTTCTATAGCTACAACGCGCCCTGAAACTATGTTGGGTGACGGGGCAGTAGCAGTGTTCACAAAAGATGAGAGATATGCACCTATAGTAGGAAAAAGTGTTCACTTACCTTTATGTAATAGAACAATTCCTGTGATTGTAGATGAGTATCCTGATCCTGATTTTGGATCAGGTGCTGTTAAAATAACGGGTGCACATGATTTTAATGACTACCAAGTAGCTAAACGTAACAGCATTCCAATGTATTCATTATTAGATACAAAAGGTGCAATGCGATCTGACGACCATGAAGATAATTTTGTGCCACTAAAATATCAAGGAATGGATCGATTTGAGGCTCGAAAAGCTGTTGTGGCTGATATTGATGCTTTAGGCTTAATGATCAAAATTGAAAATAAAAAAGTAATGCAACCTTTTGGTGATCGATCGAAAGTAGTTATTGAACCAGCACTTACAGACCAATGGTTTGTTGATACTGCTAAAATTGTTCAGCCTGCAATTGATGCGGTTAAAGATGGGACAACAAAAATTTTACCTGAAGGAGATAAAAAGGTTTATTTCCATTGGCTCGAAAATATTGAGCCTTGGTGTATTTCTCGTCAATTATGGTGGGGCCATCAAGTGCCGGTATGGAACGATCTTGAAGGTAATGCTTATTGCGCAACTTCAGAAGAAGAGGCCATTGAGAAGGCATTAAGTAAATACCAATCCAAATATCCAAATGCCAAAATTAAAATTTTGGTTGATGATAATCCAAATAACAATTCTTTAGATGAAGATGATGGACAGACAAAGACTATTGTCCTTTCAAGAGATCCAGATGTATTAGATACTTGGTTTTCTTCAGGTTTATGGCCTTTTGGCACACTTGGGTGGCCTGAAAATTCAAAAGAACTTGAACGCTATTACACTTCCAACAATCTCAACAGAACATTAATAACTGGTTTTGATATTATTTTCTTCTGGGTCGCCAGAATGATGATGATGGGTATTGAGACAATGGGTAAAGTTCCTTTTGAAACAGTATATGTTCATCCATTAGTACGAGATGAACATGGTAAAAAGATGTCAAAATCTACTGGAAATGTAATGGATCCACTAGATTTGATAGATAAGTATGGTGCTGATGCTGTTCGGTTTACTTTAACTGCTATGGCTGCAATGGGCCGTGACTTAAAGCTTTCAGAAAATCGTATTGAGGGATATCGTAATTTCGGAACAAAATTATGGAATGCAACTCGATTTGCTGAGTTTAATGAGGCATCTCCTAATAATGACTTTGATCCTAAATCTGTAAAGCAAACATTAAATAAATGGATAATAGGTGAAACTGCTTTGGTGCGTGAAGCAGTCGATAATTCTCTTGAGCAATATAGATTTAATGATGCTGCTAATGCACTTTACGTATTTGTCTGGAACAAAGTTTGTGATTGGTATGTTGAGCTTTCAAAGCCATTATTACAAGGCGAAGATCTTACAGCTGTGCTTGAAACTAAAGAAACATTAGCTTGGGTTTTGGATCAATCATATATCCTCTTACATCCGATAATGCCTTTCATTACAGAAAGTCTATGGGATGAAACTGGCTTGCGTAAAAAACTATTAACTCATGCTGAATGGCCAAAATATACTTCACTTGATTATGTAAATGAAGAAGCAGATAAGGAAATGAATTGGGTAATTTCTTTGATTGAACAAATTCGATCTGTACGATCTGAAATGCGTGTTAATGCAGGTGCAAAAATTCCAATGATCCAATTATCCTTGGACACCATTGCTCAAAAAGCTTTAGATAATAATAAGTTAATGATAATGCGTTTGGCTAGAGTTGAGAGCGTAACACTTGCATCTGAAGCACCAAATGGTGCTGTGACATTGCCTGTAGAAGGTGGGCAGTTTTGTCTACCACTTGCAGATATTATTGATTTAGAGGCTGAAAAAGCTCGCTTAAATAAAGCAATAGATAAGCTTGAAAAAGAATTGAATTCTATAAACCAAAAGCTTTCAAATGATAAATTTATTTCAAACGCACCCGCTGCTGTAATACTTGAAAATAGAACCCGTATAGAAGTTGGTGGCAAAGAATTGCTTACGCTTCAAGCTGCGTTAAAAAGAGTTATGGAAATGTTCTAAATCTTATATTCTATGATTTCATTTAGCCAGTTAATGTGGTTAATTTTACTTAAAGTTATAAATAAAATCATATTGGATTGAATAATGAGCAATAATAAAAATCTATATCCAAGATTAACATCATTGGCGAATTCACTCCCATCTAGTGTACCTTTTGTTGCGCCAGAAATGACTGAGCGCCTCTCAGGAATTCCGTTCATTGCACGGTTAGGTGCTAACGAAAGTAGCTTTGGACCATCGCCAAAAGTTAAGAAAATTATTGCAGAATCTACTTCTGATGTTTTTAAATATGGCGACCCTGACGCCTTTGATTTAAAAAAAGAACTTGAAAAACATTTGCAAATACCAAGTCAAAACATCATTGTTGGGGAAGGCATAGATGGTTTAATGGGGATATTATGCAGATTGATGCTTGAAGAGGGTGATACTGTTGTAACCTCAAATGGAGCATACCCAACATTCAATTATCAAGTCAAAGGTGTAGGAGGGGTGTTGGAAACTGTTCCATATTTGGCAGATTATGAAGATCCTAATGCTTTAATTGCAAAAGCTAAGCTTCTTAATGCCAAGATGATTTATCTAGCTAATCCTGATAATCCAATGGGAACACACCACAGTGCAGAGGTGATCCAGCGAATGATTGATTCTGTGCCTAAAGAGAGCTTATTGGTTCTTGATGAAGCATATATTGAATTGGCACCTGATGGTGTGGCGCCAAAATTAGATGTTTTAAATAAAAATGTAATAAGGCTTAGAACATTCTCTAAAGCTTATGGTTTGGCGGGTGCACGAGTTGGCTATGCGATTGGACATGTAGATTTAGTGAAGTCATTCGATAAAATCAGGAATCATTTTGGCGTTAATACTATTGGCCAAAAAGCTGCTCTGGCGGCATTAAAAGATCAAAAATATATTTCTCAAGTTCGCAATTCTATTGAACTTGGCCGTGAGAGAATTAATCAGATTGCGAGAGAAAATGGTTTGAAAACAATAGCTTCATCTACAAATTTTGTTGCTGTTGATTGTGGATTAGATGGCGATTTTACCCGTAAAGTTTTGGCTGAATTGGTTGGAATGGGTATATTTGTTCGTATGGCATTTGTTGCTCCTCAAGATAGATGCCTCAGGGTATCAGTTGGGATACCAGAAGATATTGAACATTTTGCAAAGGCATTTCCAAGGGCATTAGAAAAAGCTAGAAATCAATAGTTTGGAATAGGTATTGGCTTGTAGGGCATTATTTCGTTGGAATGGTATAACTGTACATGTATGTTTATGAATGAATCATTGCAAAGTAGATTTGATGGCTAAAAAAAATCCAAAAGTATTATCTGCACGAGATGCTTACAGTCGTCTATGGAGTGAATGGCTTAAGGAGCATTCCTTCGGTTTAGCCATAACATTTGTTCTTATGTTTCTCGTAGCAATTTCGGCTGCTGGTTATGCTAAATTTATACAAATAATAATATCTGCATTTGAAACGAATTCAGCAAGCGTTATATGGTGGGGTCCAGTTGGAATTATTTCATTAGCAATCATAAAGGGTTTGAGCCAATATAGTCAGTTATTGATGCAGAACAGAATTCTTTCTCGAGTGCAGGCAAACCTTCAATATAAAATGTTTAATTCGTTGGTACATATGGATTTAGCCAATCTATTGGCAGAGTCTCCGGCTGCCCTTGCAACGCGCTTTTCTGCAGATATTGAACTTATTAGAGGTTCCACGAATTCAATTTTAGGCTCAATAACTGCAATTTTAACAATTATTGCCACTTTTGGCGTGATGCTTTCAATCGATTGGACTTTAACCATAAGTTTGATTTTCATCTTTTTATTAGCTTTTGGCCCAGTTGGTATAGTTGGAGCAAAAGTAAGAAAAATTTCTGTTAGCACCCAAAAAGAAATTGCTCACATGACTGAGACTGTAAATGAGGGCTTAGCAGGCATTCGTATGGTTCGAACTTACCGTCTGGAAAAAAGATTGTCTGAAAGTGCATTTGCAACATTTGAACGTTTATTTAAATTACGCTTATCTATTGTTAAATGGCAATCAAGTGTATCTCCACTAATGGAGATTTTGGGCGCAATTGCTATTGGCCTTCTTTTGCTTCTTGTAGCTCTTAGAATGCAGGTAGGAGCTATTGATCTAGCAGGTTTTATTGGGCTTCTAACTGCACTTGGTGTTGCTACCAATCCTGCTAGGAAGCTAGGTGGGGCATATGCATCTGCATTGCAAGGTATTGCAGCATTAGAGCGGGTTTACGAACTATTTGATACGCCAAATAAAATTAAAGATGGGTCTTTCAGTTATAGTGGTAATGAAAAATCTGAAGGGAACTTAATTTTTTCCGATGTAGATTTCACATACCCTGATGGTTACCAAGCTCTACATAATATAAATTTAAATATTGAAGCTGGAAAATCATATGCGTTTGTAGGACGATCTGGAGCGGGTAAGTCGACAATATTTAATTTATTATCAAGATTATTCGACTCGACCAAAGGCCAGATTAGTTTGGATGGCAGATCACTTCTAGATTATAAGGTTTCTACTTTGAGGGATCAGATATCTGTGGTTAGCCAAGACAGTATTTTACTTACAGGAACAGTTTTGGATAATATTGGTTTTGGCAGGGAAGGTGCAAGTAGGGAAGATTGTATATCTGCAGCAAAAGCGGCTGCGGCTAATACATTTATTGCAAAACTTAAAGATGGTTATGATACTAAAATTGACCCTTCCAAAATTAAATTTTCTGGCGGAGAAAAACAGAGACTTTCTATAGCTCGTGCAATACTAAGAGACTCTCCAATCTTGCTTTTAGATGAGCCAACGTCTGCACTTGATGCACAGTCTGAAAATCAAATCCGTAAAGCCTTGGATGAACTTTCAAAAAATAGAACAACACTTATAATTGCTCACAGATTATCCACAATATTAGATGCTGATCAAATAATTGTAATGGATCAAGGTAAAATTGTTGATCAAGGAACACATGCAGAGCTACTTGAGCGAGGTGGTATTTATGCAGAATTATTTAATTTACAGTTTGATATGAGCCCAAAGAACACCAGTGAAAAAAGAAATAGATCTTTCTCTGGAACGAATAAAAGCAATTGGTCTAACCCACTATTTAGGTTGTCTAAATTCTTAGGACTTTAATTTTTATAATATGATTTAGCTAATTTGTATGGATTAGCTCCAAACTTAAATTTTATTAAAAAAATTACATTACTTATGCTTCTTTTAAACCAACCATCTCTTTTATATTTATAAGCTGAAGTTTTTATAGTTAGCGGAATTAATCGAATTTTTTTCTTGAGTGATTTTGCAATTTCTACATCCTCCATTAGGGGTAAATCGGGGTAGCCACCAACTTGGTTATAAAGTTTTTTTGAAATTAATAAGCCCTGATCACCATATGGAAGTTTAAATATATTTGATCTTAAATTTGCGCTGAAACTGATTATTTTTGCCATTATATTTGTGTCGTCAAAACTCAATTTACAATAGCCTGCACTTTCTTGATTGATCATATGTTCAAGGAATATTTGAGACCATCCTAGCGGTAATATTGTATCAGAATGAATAAAAAATATCCATTTTGCACTCGATTGGACTGCGCCTCTATGAAGTTGTTTTCCTCTTCCTTTTTCACCTTTAATGAAAACTGCGCCAATTTCTGCAGATAATTTTTCTATATCATCTTTTGAATTTCCATCAGAGATGATGAGTTCCTTTATGAGGCCAGATGTTATGCCTTCAGATAAAGACAATAAAGTATGATTAATTGTTTCAGCAGAATTAAGTGTAGGAATAACAATTGATAGAAGAGCTGGCATTTATATTGGTAATCCTGATTGATTGTGGCTAAGTATATACATCATATACATTAATATTGATTGAGTTAAGAAGATGTGTCCAGAAATTATAAAAAATAGAAGCATATTAAAGGTATCAGGCAATGACTCAGAAAGTTTTTTACAAGGTTTAATTACCAACGATGTTTCACGTGCAAAAACTGAATTAATATATACAGCGTTATTATCGCCAAAAGGCAAATATTTGTTTGATTTTTTTATTACTTCGCACTCGGATGGATATTTAATAGATATTTCATCTAATAACGCATATCAATTTATCCAAAGATTAAATCTATATAAATTACGTGCAGATGTAACTATTGAACAAACAGATATAAAGGTTGGTAGAGGTATAGGTCCAATATCAGAACAAGCATTCCAAGATCCTCGAAGTGACCAACTTGGATATAGGATTTACAACCCTACTCAAACAGAAGACTCATCAATAAATTGGGACCAAATCAGAGTTGAAAATTGTATTCCTGAAACTGGCATAGAACTTATAATTGATGAAACTTACATATTAGAAGCAAATTTTGAAAAATTATCTGGAGTTGATTTTCGAAAAGGGTGTTATGTGGGTCAAGAAGTGACAGCTCGAATGAAGCATAAAGTTGAACTAAAAAAAGGTTTTGTTAAAGTTCAAATTGATGGATCAGCACCTATTGGCACAGATATAATATCAAATGATAAAGTTGTTGGACAAATATTTACTCAGTCAAATGGAATGGCAATTGCCTATCTCAGGTTTAATCGAGTATCCAATGATATGAAAGCAGGTACTGCTAAAATTATTTATCACGAACTAACCTAGAAAACTTAGCATGTCCCTCACCATTTGCAGCTATAATTGTTCCGGTTTGCATCGGGTCTTCGTGCTCAACTATAGCTTGGCATAATCCACCAGCTTCTTGAACTAGTAGTAAGCCTGCTGCCATCTCCCAATGTTTCAGTTCTCTAGCCCAGATGCCATCGTATCGACCTGCAGCAGTGTAAGCTAAGTCTAGGCCAATAGCTCCCAAACTTCGGACACCACCAACACTAGGTGCAATTCTTGCAATATCTTTTAAGTGCGTAGGTAGATCACCTTTGTTACCTGATGGAAACTCGGTCGCAAATACCATTTGATCTAAAGCTGTACGCCCGGATACACGAACGCGTTGCTCATTTAACCAAGTCCCAGCACCTTTTTCTGCTAAAAATAACTCTTCAATTACCGGGCTTAAAATCACTGCTGCCACTATAGAACCTTTGTATTCAAGAGCTATCGATAATGACCAATGTGGTAAGCCATGAATAAAATTGTCTAAACCATCTAATGGTTGAGCTATCCAGCGACGTGTTGGATCTTCGCCCTTAGTTTCGCGTCCACCTGTGCCAACAAATCCATAATTAGGTCTGGCTTCAAATAACATTTCTTGCAGTATTTCTTCCGCACGTTGGTCAGCACGCTTAGCAAAATCATTCGGACCTTTTTTAGAAACTTGTAATTTATCCACCTCTTTAAAATCACGCATCATAGCACGACCTGCGACGCGAATTGCTTTCAACATTACATTAATATTTGCAGACCATTGTGCCATGTGAATTACCTCTAATATTCGGATTTTGAACCTATATGCTGTAGAGATGAAGATACCAAGCGGAAAATTAAATTCTTTGCTTAGTTGTTAAGCTAACAAAGTCTTTCATAAATGGTGTTTCAGACTCAGATTGTCTTATTGCAGCATATAATTTTCGCTTTAAGCCATTTACGGTAACAGGTTTTGTTACAAAATTATGTTTATATTTCTGATCCTTAACCACCCAATCAGGTAAAACTGAGACACCCCGTCCAGAGGCAACAAGTAATATGATTACTGCTGTCAATTCTGCTTGCCTGATGGCTGCTGGCTCAACATGAGCTGGAGTTAGTAGTTGAGAAAAAATGTCTAATCGATTTTTATCAACTGGATAAGTTATGAGTGTTTGTTCACGAAAATCTTCCGCATCTATGTATTCTTTTTGCGCATAGGGATGATTTTCTGCGCAAACAAAGGTTGGAGTATATTCAAACAGTGGTTTGAAAACTACGCCTTTTAATTCTTCAGGATCAGATGAGATTACAATATCTACTTCTTCGCGCTGTAGGGCCGGCAATGCATCGAACGATAGCCCAGGTTTAATATCAATATCAATATCAGGCCAGTTTTTACGAAAACTCTCTAGAACTGGAAATAGCCATTCAAAGCAAGCATGACATTCAATTGCAATATGCAATCGTCCTCCTAAGCCACTGATTAGTCCTGCAAAATCATCTTCAAGTTCTGATACTTGGGGTAATATTTTCTCTGCCAATATCAGGAGTTTATGCCCAGCCTTTGAAAGCTTTAAGGGTTTTGATCTACGGAGGAACAACTCCATTCCAACTTGATCTTCTAATGCTTTAACCTGATGTGATAATGCAGATTGGGATATGCAAAGAATATCAGCAGCTCTGGCAAGGCCCCCATATTCGTGGATAGCTTTTATTGTTTTTAAATGACGAAATTCTAAATACATTTTATACCTATATTAATAATTTTCATATTATTTATTAAAAATATGAATTTGATTCAAGTGTATTTTTTAAGTACAAAAAAGAAAAAGGTATTATTATGGACATAAATCATAAAGACTTTGGGCTTTCTTTTGAGATCTTTCCACCTCGCAATTTAAAGGCAAGTTTTAAACTTTGGCGTACTATAGAAGTGCTAGAAAAATTAAATCCTAACTTTATTTCGGTAACTTATGGGGCAGGTGGCTCAACTCGTGAACTGACACAATCAGCTGTTTCTGTAATAGCGAAAGAGTATAATATTGATGTGGCGGGTCATTTAACATGTGTTGGATCCTCAAAAAAAGAAATCATGGATATCGCTCTTGAATATGGAAAAGCTGGAGCAAGAAAAATAGTAGCTTTAAGAGGGGACTCACCAGAGGATCAAGGTTCTGAGAATCATGAAACAGATAACTTCTCTTCATCAGTTGAGTTAATTGCGTCTCTTAAAAAAAACACTAACTTCGAACTATATGTTGCGGCTTATCCGAATGTACATCCAAATGCTCAATCAGAAAAATCTGATTTAGATGTGCTAAAAGCTAAATTTGATGCTGGTGCTGATAGTGCTATTACTCAATTCTTTTTTGATAAAGAAGATTTTTTACGTTTTCGAGACAAATGTAATGCTGCTGGGATTTACCAGAATATTATACCTGGTATTTTGCCTGTTGAAAATTGGAGTAAAACAAAAATATTTGCAAAGCGTTGCGGCATGGACGCACCACAATGGATGAGCAAGGCTTATGAAAATTGTAAAAATAACGAAGAACATGATCTATTATCGCAGGCACTATGCACAGAGATGTGTGACGAATTAATGCAAGAGGGAGTAAATAATTTACATTTTTATACTTTAAATGACCCAAAATTAACACAAAAAGTTTGTGAAGCTTTAGGCCGTAAAGTTACTTCAACAAATATTACTAAAGTTGCATAAATAAAACATTGAAAGAATTAGGCTCTTTCAGAGTATTCCATTGTTTCGGTGTGAACTATAATATCTGTATCCTGTTCAATAAATGGAGGAACCATAAGGCGTAAACCATTATCCAGAACCGCAGGTTTAAAACTATTTGCAGCTGTTTGGCCTTTTACTACTGGCTCTGTTTCAATCACTTTACAAACTACTTTTGTGGGTAATGAAGCGCTAAGTGCTTCACTTTCGTAGTACTCTATTTGAATTATCATTCCATCTTGCAATAGAGGTCTTCTTTCACCAAGTATATCTGACGGTAGTTCAATTTGTTCAAAGGTGTCATTGTCCATGAATACCAACATTCCATCATTTTCATAAAGGAATTGTTGATCTTTTTGCTCTAAACGTACTTTTTCAACTTTATCTGCTGATCTGAAACGTTCATTAAGTTTTGAACCATTACGTAAATTTTTCATTTCAACTTGTGCAAATGCACCACCTTTACCTGGCTTAACATGGTCAATTTTTACAGCGATCCAAAGACCCCCATTATGTTCCAGTATATTACCCATTCGAATTTCGTTACCGTTTATTTTTGGCATTTTTTGGCACCTTAGGTGGTTGAAAATATAATTAACTGACTTATATGAATTTATGTGAGCAACGACAAGGCTCTTAAAATGCTTATAAAAGAGTTAAGGTATGCAAATAATGCATATTAGCTATGCGCAAAATGGGGTACCTAATTGTTTCAGAATAGTCATATTACAAAAACCTTATAAATTATAACAATATAAAGGACGACGAGATGTTTGATTTCGTTGACGACACGGCTTACACAAACGATCAAGGCAAAAGAGCCCAAAAGCTTTTTGCCGCTGTGGTGCTTGCTGCACTGGATGATGCCATTGCAGATGATAAGAAATATGGCAATGGCGTAGAGTCCATCGCACGCTGGGCACGCTCACGAGATGGGCGTGAGGTTTTGATGTGTGCTGGAATTGAACCAACAGAGCGTTGTGTGACTGGTATGATGGGTTTTGTAGAAAAAGGTGTGCGTACATCTGTTGCGCTATCTCGCGAAGAGAGTGAACGGCAGGCTGCTGCTAAAGAAGCTGCTTAACCAATACTAAGCAGTTGTGCGCCTCCATTATGGAGGCGTTTTTGCATTCAAAGCAAACAAAAACTTTATTTATTTTAATGGATGCCATTGGCTAATGAAAAAATCCAACATAAAAGCTGCTCTCTATTCCTTAACTGCATTTGCAATTTATGCGACACATGATGTTTTTGTAAAAATATTAGGAGCAGAATACTCCGCTTTCCAAATTGTATTTTTCAATGTTTTATTTGGAATGCCATTAGTAGCATTGATAATGATACAGGATTCAAGGCCTGGAACTTTGCTTCCTGTTCACCCTATTTGGTCAGGAATTAGAACTATCGCGACGATGATGACTGGTTTATTGGCATTTTATTCATTCTCTGTTTTACCGCTTGCACAAGTTTATAGTATTTTGTTTGCAATGCCTTTGTTGATTACAGTTTTGGCAATCCCTATTTTAGGCGAAAAAGTTGGATTTCACCGTTGGGTTGCAGTGTTAACAGGTCTGATTGGCGTTTTGATTGTTTTGAGGCCTGATGATGTCCAGCTTGGAATTGGACACCTAGCAGCACTTGGAGCCGCATTTAGTGGTGCAACAGCTTCAGTAATTATGAGGAAAATCGGGAAAGATGAACGATTAGTAGTTCTGATGATTTACCCAATGTTAATAACATTTTTCATAATGGGTTTTGCATTACAATTTAATTACAGGCCTATGCCAATTGAAGATATGCGTATTTCCTTTTTAATTGCCATCCTAGGCCTAGTAGCAACTTTATTTGTGATTGCATCGTACAGAGAAGGTGAGGCTGCAATAGTCGCGCCCATGCAGTATTCCCAGATTATATGGGCAAGTATTTTTGGATATTTTTTATTTGATGAAAAAATAAGTAGTTCTGTGATCGCTGGGGCCACAATTATTATTTTAAGTGGTCTTTACATAGTTGTTCGTGAAAGTGGTTCTAATTCTGAAAATACTCCTGTCTTACGAACACGATCAAGAGAATTGGGAAGTGGTTTGCGGGTAGGGGCAATGTTGCGAGCCATCAGGAGGCGTTAAGTTTTATTTTGCTTTTTTATTCTTCGAGTAGGCTCAGCATTCATTGGATCTTCAGGCCAAGGATGCCTTGGATAGCGACCACGCATGTCCCTTCTAACATCTGAGTAAGAAGTTAACCAAAATTTAGGTAAATCAGATGTAGTTTGAACAATTCTCATAGCTGGTGATAACAGTTCAACTAATAAAGGCTCGTTATTCTCGCCTATCGTTGGATGTGTTTTTAGGCCAAAAAGTTCTTGTAAACGTATTCTTATTTTGGGTTGCTCTTCCGAATAATTGATAATCATTTTTGTTCCTGTGGGGGCCAGTATAAATTCTGGTGCATTTTTATTTAGATATTCTATCTGCTTCCAACTAAATAAATTTTTTATAATATCTATCATGTTTAATTTTTCTAAATCTCCTTTTGACCGAAAGCCTACTAAATGAGGCAAAAGCCATTCATGTGTTTTTTTTGATAAAAACTCTAAAGAGCAGTTTGGTAAAAAATCACTTGTTTGATTTAATTTGTTTGCGCGAGCAAGAAAATTTTTAGTTTTAGAAGTCCAAGGTAATATATCTAAACCAATATCATTAATCCCCATTAAAAGTGCCTTAGCAATCAATTCGGGATTACAACTTGTCCATTTCTTTTTGCTCAATACTAATGATTGAAAGGTTTTTTCTTCTGAGGTTATCACTTTTAATTCACGTTTTGACCATTCACAAATTCGTTTAAACTTGATTTGATCATGGAATAATTCCATAAATTCAGTTTCTAGAATTTCAATTCCTATGCGTAACTTGGCTTCTCTTTTGTCACCATCAAGATTTAAGGCAACTATCATTTTAGCTGATGCAAGTTGATCTGAAGCGCTAATAAATGCACCTTTGCCTCCTGATAATAGAAATTGTCCACGGTTTTGATTTCTTGATAAGCCAATCCTATCTGGGTAAGCTAAAGCTACCATTTGTGCATTACTTAATTCTAGCTGACCTTTAGGATGAAGCCTTTTGGAAAGTTTAAGAACATTAGAACTGGCTTTTTTGTTGATTGCATACGGGTTATTATTTTCAAAACTTATGGAATTTTTCATTGCATCTATGCGCAATTTAAAATCAGTGGGTGAATTTGGGCCTAAAATATCTTTTGATTCAATTAAAGCTACAACTAGATTTGCATCCTGACCCCCAGAAATAAGAATACGTGCTAATCTTGGATGTGTTGGCTCACGTGATATTTTTTGGCCCAATGCTGTGATTTTTCCATTATCATTTAACGCACCTAAATCTCTAAGTAACTCTTGAGCAGTTTGAAAATCTGATGATTTTGGTTGTGTTAAAAAAGGCAAGTTCTTAGGATTACTTACTCCCCATGCGGCAAGTTCCATTGCTAATGGAGATAAATCACTAATGAGTATTTCAGGCTCAGGGAAAGGTTTTAATCCACCTTCTTCACCTTTAGTCCACAGTTTGTAGCATACGCCAGTATTAGTTCTGCCAGCTCTTCCCATTCTTTGAATTGCTTCAGCTTTAGTAACTCTCTCAGTAATTAACCTAGACATACCTGAACTTGGGTCAAACCTTGATCTCCTAGTTAATCCACTATCTATAACTATTCTTATATCTTTTATGGTAAGTGAAGTTTCTGCAATGGAAGTTGCTAAAATCAATTTTCTTCTGCAACTAGGTAATATTGCTTTTTGTTGTTCATCAAATGACATGGCGCCATAAAGAGGGTAAATATCTAAATCATTTGCTAATTTTGCTTTTAAAAAAGTTTGAACTTGTTTTATTTCACGTGCACCTGGAAGAAATGCAAGGATACTTCCTTCATTTTCTTCAAACGCTTTTATGATTAAACCTGATATTGCCTGAATAAAATCATTCTTAAAGGTTTTATTAAACTTCCATGGTTTTGATAAATAGTATGGACAAACATCATATGATTTACCTGAAGATGTTATAACAGGTGCATCCCCCATCAATTTTGCAACTGGTGCTGCATCTAAAGTTGCAGACATAACAAGAATTCCTAGATCTTCTCGTAGTTCAGATCTTATTTCTAAACAAAATGTAAGACCAAGATCTGCGCTTAATGACCTTTCATGAAATTCGTCAAAAATTATACAGCTAACATTGTTTAATTCTGGATCATTTTGAATCATTTTTATCAAAACACCCTCAGTAACGACTTCAATGCGTGTTTTATTTGATACTTTGCTTTCTCCACGCATTCTGTATCCAACTGTTTGCCCCAATTGATCACCATAATGCTGTGCCAATCTTTTTGCTGCTGATCGTACAGCAAGACGTCGGGGTTGAAGCATAATGATTTTTTTTTCAAATAAGTCAGACGCTAATAATGCAATCGGTATTCGTGTAGTTTTGCCAGCCCCAGGAGGAGCCTGTAAGACGGCATGATTTTTTTCACGCATAGCTTTTATTAGTTCATTTAGAACTTCATCTATTGGTAGTTTTTCTGCAAAATCATTCATGTAATATGTGATAGTGTAAAAAATAAAGAGTGTTTACATAAAAATAGAAAAACTATGTAAAAAAATAAGAAAAATTTTGTTAGATGCACCGAATCCCTTGACGTTTGTCCGGGACCAGCCTAAACACCGGCTCTGATATACATATGTTTTCTAGAAGTAATACTAGATAGCCCAAATCAAAGGAATAAAACATGTCACGACGCTGTGAACTTACTGGTAAAGGCCCTATGACTGGCAACAACGTTAGCCATGCTAAAAATAGAACCCGCCGCCGGTTCTTGCCGAACTTAAATGACGTAACTCTAGCAAGTGATGTTTTAGGCCAAGCATTTAAATTTAAAATATCTGCGGCTGCTCTTAGAACAGTTGACCATCGTGGTGGATTAGACGCATTCATGGCAAAAGCAAAAGATGCTGAGTTATCTGAAAAAGCATTAAAAGTTAAAAGAGACATTGCAAAAGCTACTGCCCCAGCTGCTTAGATATCAATTTTTTTTTGAATGAATAGCCTCACTTTTAGTGGGGCTTTTTTTTAATAAGATTATTAACTTATGGAAAAATATAAATGAAAAATTCATTAATAATTATTTTAGCATTTTTTGTTGGTATAAGTGTCTTCTTTTTGGGAAAGGAAAAACCACAACACAAGATGCATTTTCATGGTCAACAGATTGGGCATGAGAATTTGAAAATTGTACAACCTTACGCACGTGTTTCAAGTGCTTCTGCCAAATCCGGTGCAATATTTTTCATTATTGAAAATGGTACAAATCTTGAGCATAAATTAATTGGCGCTACTGCCGATGTCGCAAAAAAAGCTGAATTGCACACCCATTCAGTCGATGGAGATGGAGTGATGTCCATGGCAAAGATTAATGATGGTGTAAACATAGAACCCAAAAGTCGATCAATATTCAAGCGTGGTGGAAACCATGTTATGATTATGGGACTAAATAGAAGCCTTATGAATGGTGATAAGATTCATCTTGAGCTGATGTTTGAAAACAAAGTTTTGAAACTAGAAGTATTAGTAGATAATAAAAGATCTGAAAAAAAACATGACCATAAAATGAGCCATTAATATTTATTATTACAATTGCTTTATTAGGCGAGCTGCTTCTTCGCTAGGATGAAATAATGCTGAGCGGTCTTCACCAGGAAAAAAACGAGCCCTACAAGCTGTGGGCATTGGGTTTGGAGAAAAAACTAGAATATTCGGCCCTGTTTTAACTGTTTCGCTTGCCCAACTTTCAAAAAGTGCGCGTTGTGCAGCTTTACTTGACCCATAATTGCCAAAAAATTTGTGACCTGAAACCTTGTCGTCAATATGTATAGCTGTGCCAGAATTGGCTAAGAGCAAACTCTCTAAATTTGTAATAAGTCTGCCAGTTGCAGTTATATTTATAGCAATTGTTTTTTCCCAATCTTTTTCTGAAATATGGCTAACTGGTGATAATGGTGAGGCATGAATTGCACAATGAACCCATAAATCTAAACCACCCCAACGTTCATGAATTAAAATACACATACGTTTTACAGCTTCTTCATCAGTAATATCTAGTGGAACTAAGGTAGCAGATCCGCCTTTTGACTGTATGCGATCATCTAATTCTTCTAATGCTCCAGTAGTTCGAGCAATAGCAATTACATGATAGTTATTTTCTGCTAAAGCTTCAGATACAGCAGCTCCAAGACCTCTTGAGGCACCAGTTACCAAAGCAATTTTTTTGTTTTTAACTTCCATGATCACTCGGCAGCCATTTTAAAGCCTTTTGCCAATTGATCTGACGGAGCTACTGGATATTCTCCGGAAAAACAGGCGTCACAATATGCAGGGTTTGAGTCGTCTCTACCGGATTCTATACCACAAGCTCTATATAAGCCGTCCATGGAAATAAACTTTAAACTTGCTACATTTAAGTGTTGACGCATTTCTTCGGCACTCATGGTTGCTGCTAATAATTTTTCACGTTGTGGCGTGTCTACTCCATAGAAGCATGGCCACGCAGTTGGTGGTGAAGCTATACGAAAATGCACTTCTGCTGCACCAGCATCTAATATCATTTCTTTGATTTTACGACTTGTGGTACCTCTTACGACACTATCATCAACCAGAATAACGCGTTTCCCTTCAATTAATGCACGATTTACATTCAATTTCAACCGAACACCCATATTACGTATCTGTTCAGTTGGCTCAATAAATGTACGCCCCATATATGAATTTCTTATAATCCCCATGCCATATGGAATTCCACTTTCATGACTAAATCCTATTGCTGCGGGGGTCCCACTATCAGGGACTGGGCAAACTAAATCTGCATCAACAGGGCTTTCTTTAGCTAATTCAATACCGATTTGCCGTCTAGTTTCGTAAATTGATTGTCCACCTAAAATACTATCTGGTCTTGAAAAATATACTTTTTCAAAAATGCATGGCCGTGGTGCAGTTCTTTCAAATGGGAAAGTGCTTTTCAAACCTTCTGGGCCAATTACAATCATTTCACCTGGTTCAATTTCCCTAACATGTTCAGCCCCAACAATATCTAAGGCACAGGTTTCAGATGATAATACCCAGCCTTCGCCTAACTTTCCTAATACTAATGGCCGAACACCCCTTGGGTCCCTAATTCCAATTAGTTTTGTACGTGTCATAGCAACAACGGAAAACGCCCCTTCAACGCGTGATAATGCGTCTTTTAGGCGATTTATATGATCTTTATGAATAGATCGAGCCATTAAGTGAATGATACATTCACTATCTGAAGAACTCTGAAAAATTGAGCCCCTTTCGATTAGTTCTTTTCTTAAACTTTCTGCGTTTGTTAAATTTCCATTGTGAGCAATTGCGCATCCACCCATTGCAAATTCACCAAAAAATGGCTGAACATCGCGAATAGCTGTATGGCCTTTATTTCCAGCTGTTGAATATCTTACGTGACCTATAGCATTATGCCCAGGAAGCGTACTCATCAAACTTTCTTTAGTGAAATTATCACGTACATAGCCAAAACGGCGCGCAGAATTAAAACCATGATTTTCTTCGAAAGCAACTATACCGCCAGCTTCTTGACCCCGATGTTGGAGCGCATGTAAGCCTAAAGCAACAAAATTAGCTGCATCTGATACACCATTTACTCCAAAAATTCCGCATTCTTCTTTTAATTTATTATGGTCAAATGGGTGAGCTAAAAATGGCTTTGTATCAGACAGACGCATGGGTTGATTCCGTGATTTTGTGCAGCTGTATATCATATAACCTAGCTCATGCTATCTGTCACGCTATCGTAGCTGAAAAGTTAATAATAATTTAGAATTCTAAAGTATATTTGTTAATTAACCTTTAAACTAAAATTTAATTACAAGTTGTTGTTAATTCTTCGTATCTATTTTGCATCCAAGAAGTTAAACTTGCTTGCCCTGCATCACCATCTTGCTCAATTATAGTTTGTATGTAAGTTTCTGAGCCTGCCAAAATTGTTTTGGTTTTTGAGTTTTCTATCATACTCAAATCTGCACCAATGAAGTTATATACAACAAGTGCTACTAATATTAAAATTAATCCTCTCATTGCTCCGAATAAGAACCCTAGACTTTGATCGAAAGAACTTAAAACAGATCTTTGTATTATACCTGAAAATAACGGTGTAAAAATTGCTACAATAGCTAATGTTAATGCAAACACTGCTGCAAATGCTGCGATAATTGATAGTTCGCATCTCGCCCCAACAATATCGCTTATAATGGGAATTTCTCTAACAAGAGGTTCAACACTAGGAGCAAAAATAAATGCTGATACTGCTGCGGCAACCCAGCCAGCAATTGATAAAACCTCTCTCACTAAACCACGTGAATAAGCAAGAATGGCTGAGATCAATAGAATTGCTGCAGATCCACCATCTACTAATGTAAAGCTATCCAATTTATCGCCCCTTTATTCTTCATCAATACTACCAAAATGGTCTTCGACAAATACATCGATTGTATCATACTTTACAACATTCATTCTTGATTCTGAAGATAACTTCATCCTTGATGGTGCAAAAGCAGCTAAAAACCCAAGTTTTTTTGCTTCTTTCATCCTATTTTCGGCCTGAGAGATTGGTCGTAATGCGCCTGATAAACTTATTTCCCCAAAAATTACTGTATCAGATGCAATAGGTATATCTTGTCTTGCAGATATTAATGCTGCTGCAACAGCTAAATCGGCTGCAGGTTCTGATATTCTAAGGCCACCAGCTATATTCAAATATACATCTTTTCCAGCAAAGCTAATTCCACACCTTGCTTCTAAAACGGCTAATACCATCGATAATCTAGAGCTATCCCATCCAACGACCGTACGTCTAGGAGTTGCCAGAGGTGAAGGAGCAACTAAAGCTTGTATCTCAACTAGAAGAGGGCGAGTTCCTTCAATGCCAGCAAAAACTACAGAACCTGTTGTTCTTGCATCGCGTTCTGATAAAAATAACTCAGATGGATTACTAACTTGTTCTAGGCCCCGACCTGTCATTTCAAATACACCGATTTCATCTGAAGGTCCAAATCGATTTTTTACTGCCCTAAGTATTCTAAACTGATGACCCCTTTCACCTTCAAAGTGCAATACAGTATCAACCATATGTTCAACCACTCGTGGTCCTGCAATCTGACCTTCTTTAGTAACATGGCCTACTAACATTATTGCAACGCCTTTGCGTTTTGCGAAAGTTGTTAACTCATGTGCTGTTGCGCGTACTTGGCTTACTGAACCAGGTGAACTATCTACATGATCTGCCCACATTGTTTGTATTGAATCAATAATTGCAAGGTCGGGTTTTTCTTCTTCAAGTGTCGTTAGAATATCACGTAAATTTGTTTCTGTAGCCAAGTTTACTGATGCGTCCGTTAAATTTAAGCGTTGGGCCCTCATTCGAATTTGACTGCTTGCTTCTTCCCCTGATATGTAGATAACTTTTTTGCCAGTTCGAGCAAAATCAGCTGCTGCTTGAAGTAACAAAGTAGATTTTCCGATGCCTGGATCCCCAGACACTAATATTGCACTTGCGGGAACTAATCCACCGCCTAGTACTCTATCAAATTCATTTATCCCCAAAGTACTTCTTTTTAATGGGGCATCTACAGTCGTTAAATCCCCTAAAATTATTTTGCGACCTTTATTTGCGCCAAGAGTTTTTCCCTTTGGTCCTGATGCTAGTGGAGCTTCTTCCTTTATAGAATTCCATTCTCCACATGACTCACATTTTCCTGCCCATTTTTTATGAGTAGTATGGCAATTTGTGCATGTATAATTTAATGTTGATTTAACCATATAACTTTGTGCCTTAAGCATATTTTAAAAGCAAGTTTTGCTTACTTTATTTTGTGAGATAATTCTTGTTTTATCTAACAGCTTCAATTGGCCCTTCTGCGTTGCCCTTCAAGAATTGATTTAAATAAGGGTTTTGAGATTTTTCCAATTCTTTTATGTCACCAGACCATTGCACTCGACCATTGTGCAACATTATTACTTTATCAGCTATTGCCCTTACTGAACTCATATCATGAGTTATCGTCATTGCAGTTGCGCCCATCTCTACGACAATTTCACGGATTAATTCATTTATTACTCCTGACATTATTGGATCAAGGCCTGTTGTGGGTTCATCAAAAAAAATAATCTCTGGATTGGCTGCAATTGCTCTGGCTAATCCTACTCGTTTTTGCATGCCTCCTGATAACTCTGCTGGGAATTTATCACCTACATCAGGAGTTAGGCCAACTCTCCGTAATTTTTCAATTGCTATATCTTTTGCTTGTTTTTCTGGAATTTTATTAGGCCCTTGTGTTAATCTGAATGCAACATTCTTCCAAACGCTGAGGCTGTCAAATAACGCAGCATTTTGAAACAACATTCCAAAATTTGATAAAAATTTATTTTTGTCGAGTTTGCTAGACTCTTCTCCATTAATAAATATTTTGCCACTATCATGTGTTTCTAGTCCTAGAATACATTTTAGTAATACTGATTTTCCTGTACCTGAACCACCAATTATAGCCATGCTTTGGCCTTTTTCTATTTGCATATCAATACCATTCAGTACTGTATTAGCAGCAAATTTTTTATGTAAATTCTGTACTGTAATCATCAGAAAAAAGCCTCTGTTAAGACATAGTTAGCAGCCAAAATCATAACACTTGCTGATACTACTGCATTTATTGTCGCTTTGCCTACGCCTTGTGCTCCTCGACCAGAATTATATCCATGGTAACAACCCATTAATGCTATAATAAAACCAAATACAGCAGCCTTTGCCAACCCGCTGGTGATGTCTTCAAGCTCCATAAAATCAACCGTATTCTGAAGATAATTATTTGAATTGAAACCCAACCTTCCGGTTCCTACTAGATAACCCCCCAAAATTCCAATAGTATCTCCGACTGCAACTAATATTGGCATTGCGATAGTTGCAGCTAACACTCGAGGAGCAACAAGATACTTCATAGGGTCAGTCGATAGTGTCACCAATGCATCTAACTGTTCCGTAACTCGCATTGTGCCTAGTTCAGCTGCGATTGAAGATGAAACTCTTCCTGCAACCATTAAACCACCTAAAACAGGCCCTAATTCTCTCACCATTCCTATGGCAACTATAGAAGGAACAACACTTTCTGCGCTAAACCGTACGCCACCTGAATAAATCTGTAATGCCAAAGCGGCACCTGTAAATAGTGCGGTTAATCCTACAACAGGCAAACTATAAAAGCCAATTTGCATGAGCTGTGATAAAACTTCTCTTCCATAAAAGGGGGGCCTAACTAGATGTAATATTGCATTTAAAGCAAAAATAACAATTCTTCCAACTGATGAGCAAAAAGCTAAAACAGAGGACCCAATTGATCTTAATAGTTTATTAAATACCTTCATTTTACCCTTTTATATATTCTCGCGCATATCGAGCACCCAAACTTGTTAAAATTTCATATCCAATAGTATTTGCTGCATTAGCTATTATATCAACTGTTTGTATTTTGTTAATTAAATCAAGCGATCTTGGAGTATCTTCCAGTTGAGTTATGTCGACTGTAATCAAATCCATTGAAACTCTTCCTATCAAAGGACATCCAACATCACCATGGTAGAGTAAAAGTTGTCCATTACCTATTGCTCGAATTAAACCGTCTGCGTATCCAGCAGAAATTGTAGCGACACGAGTGTCAGTTTTTGCACGCCATTGACCACCATAACCAACCGTTTCGCCAGCAAATACCGTGCGCGATTGAATGACTGGTATGGATAATTTTATTACAGGGAGGGCAGTATCATAAGGTAACCCACCATAAAGTCCTATTCCAGGGCGGCATAAATCAAAATGATATTCTGGTCCTAATAAAATACCACCAGTTGCTGATAATGATTTACGTATCTTTAAGTCATCAGTGAGATGATGGAATGTTCTTAATTGTTTCAGGTTTTGAGAGTGGTTCGGTTCATCAGCACATGCTAAATGACTCATTATAAGACAAGCATTTGAGATATTTTTATCTAATGATGAAAATTCAATTCCTTCCATGCCTAGCCTATTCATCCCAGTGTCTAATTGAATACCAAATTTTTGATTTGGTGAATTTATTTGAAATTGATGATATTGGTCTGCGGAATTTAGCAATGGTATGAGATTATATTCTTTTATTATTGCAGCATCATTTTCCATTTGTCCTGAGAATACAAAAATGTCTGCATCATTTCCTACAGCTTTGCGAGCCTCGATTCCTTCTTCAGCGATCGCGACAAAAAAAGTCTTCACATTTTTAAAAGCTAAATATGAAGCAATATTTTTTGTTGATAATCCATATGCATCAGCTTTTATAACTGCAGCAGTTTCAACATTTTTGGCTGATTTTTTATCTAAACTCTGCCAATTATTGTATATTGCATTTGTATCTATTTTAAGAATTGACTGGCTCATGCCTCTTTTGGCCATAGCAAAGCCATATCGTCAATAGCACAGTGATTATTTATGAAAATTTAATATCGTTAAATATAGAAAAAATCTTTAAATTATAATGGTTATCATTGGCTAAATTTGTATATCTCATCAAAATAAAGAATTTGTTAGTTTCGACAGTGATAGATAATAGCAAATCCCTTGACCGCAAGTTCAATCCGTATCATATCCTCCATTATGACAGACATTAACAAAATTCGTAATTTTTCAATTGTGGCACATATCGATCATGGCAAGTCAACGCTTGCTGATCGGTTGATACAATCTACAGGTACAGTAGCTGACCGTGACATGGCGGCTCAATTGCTTGATACCATGGATATAGAACGTGAACGTGGCATTACTATTAAAGCCAATTCTGTTCGAATTGAATATAAAGCAAATGATGGTGAAATATATATCCTGAATCTTATTGATACGCCTGGCCATGTAGATTTTGCTTATGAAGTCTCTCGCTCTATGCGGGCGGTTGAAGGTTCTCTATTGGTTGTTGATGCATCTCAAGGTGTCGAAGCTCAAACTTTAGCAAATGTCTATCATGCTCTTGAAGCTGATCATGAAATTGTTCCAGTACTAAATAAAGTTGATTTGCCGGCTGCTGATCCTGACAGAGTATCAGAGCAAATTGAAGATGTGATTGGAATTGATGCAACTGATGCAATACACATATCTGCAAAAACTGGAGTTGGTATTCCAGACGTACTTGAGGCAATTGTTACAAGATTGCCTGCACCTGAAACTACCGCAGACGCCCCACTTAAAGCCATGTTGGTTGATAGCTGGTATGATGCATATCTTGGTGTTGTTGTATTAGTTAGAATTATTGATGGGCAGCTGAAAAAGGGTGATAAAATTCGTATGATGAATACTAATGCAACATACCCTGTTGATAGAATTGGAGTATTCACACCAAAAATGACGCCCATAGATGTTTTGTCCGCAGGTGAAATGGGGTTTTTAACAGCATCAATTAAACAGGTTTCAGATACAAGAGTAGGTGATACTATTACTCATGAGAAAAAAGGTTGCGAGAAGGCACTGCCAGGTTTTGCACCAGCGCAACCTGTGGTATTTTGTGGTTTGTTTCCTGTTGATAATGCACAATTCGAAGATTTGCGTGAGGCTATATCAAAATTATCATTAAATGATGCTTCATTTAGTACTGAGATGGAAACGTCTGCAGCTCTAGGTTTTGGCTTTAGATGTGGATTTTTAGGTTTGTTACATCTTGAAGTCATTCGTGACAGACTGGAACGTGAATATGATATTAATTTAATAACTACTGCACCATCCGTTATCTATCATATCCATATGCGAGATGGTTCAATGATAGAGCTGCATAACCCTGCAGATATGCCTGACCTTACTCATGTGGAACATATTGAAGAGCCACGTATAAAAGCTACAATTCTTGTTCCTGATGAGTATTTGGGTGATGTACTAAAATTATGCCAGGACAGAAGGGGTATACAAATTGATCTTACTTATGCAGGTACGCGAGCAATGGTTGTATATGACTTGCCACTTAACGAAGTTGTTTTTGATTTTTATGATAGATTGAAATCAGTAACCAAAGGGTACGCATCATTTGATTACTCGATGGAAGGATATCGTGAAGATAGACTCCAAAAGATGCAAATTCTAGTAAATGAAGAGCCTGTAGATGCACTATCAACAATGGTTCATACCGATCGCGCTGATACACGAGGCAGAGCAATGGTGGAAAAATTGAAAGAATTAATACCACAGCATCAATTTAAAATACCTATTCAAGCAGCGATTGGTGGAAGAATTATTGCTCGTGAAACTTTGTCAGCATTGCGAAAAGATGTGACAGCAAAATGTTATGGTGGGGATGTTTCACGTAAGCGTAAACTATTGGACAAACAAAAGGCTGGTAAAAAGAGAATGCGCCAATTTGGTAGTGTAGATATCCCACAAGAAGCTTTTATATCTGCATTGAAAATGGATAGTTAAATTTATTAATGTGCTGGTTTAATAAAGGTTCCATTTTTCAATTCATCAAAAGCCTGAATTAATTCTTCCCGAGTATTCATTACAACCGGGCCATGCCAAGCAACTGGTTCTTGAATTGGTTTGCCAGATATTAACAAAAAACGAATACCTTCTTCACCAGCTTGGACAGTAACAAAATCACCAGTATCAAAACTTACTAAAGTTCTATTTCCCGACATATCGCGAATGTTGAGCTCTTCACCTCTAACTTCTTTTTCCAATAATATTCCTTTTGGTATTGATGCAGAATCAAATGCTCCAGATCCATCAAAAATGTACGCAAACGTTTTTCGGTAAGTATCGACCGGAAAAGTTTTTTTAACTCCAGGTGGAACATAGATATCTAAATATTGGGGGTCTGCTGCTATACCATCGACAGGCCCAGTCTTTCCCCAAAAAGAACCAACAATTACTTTAACTATAGTACCATCGTCTTCAACTATATTTGGAATTTCAGTACCGCTAACATCTTGATAACGTGGATCAGTCATTTTCAACTCACTGGGTAAATTAGCCCATAATTGGAAGCCGTGCATTTGACCTTTTGAATTCCCTTTTGGCATCTCTTGATGAAGAATACCTGAACCAGATGTCATCCATTGAATGTCTCCTGCTCCCAATGAGCCAGAATTGCCCAAAGAGTCTGCATGATCTACATTGCCCTCGAGAACATATGTAATAGTTTCTATGCCTCTGTGTGGGTGCCAAGGAAAACCTTTTTCGAAAGACTTTGGATTATCATTGCGAAAATCATCAAATAGTAAAAAAGGATCTAGCTCTGATGGATCTGTAAATCCAAAAGCTCGATACAACTCCACACCAGCGCCTTCCATGGTTTGAACTGCTTCTCTTATTGATTTTACAGCGCGAATTGACATGATTGAACTCCGTTTTTTCTAACATTAAATTATTTTACTATTTATCCAATATGATTATCAGAAATTTATTGTTTCCACCTTTTAATATGGAATAAATTTGATGAATATTATTTTTAAAATCAAAATTTCGGATGTGAAAAGTTTAAATTGATGTTACAAATAGCTAAATTAATATAATATTAAGGAATAATTATGAAGTTTTTACATACAATGGTCCGTGTCAGTAATATTGAAGAAAGCTTAGATTTTTGGTGCAATAAACTGGGTCTCATAGAAACAAGGCGAAAAGATTTTGAGAAGGGTAGGTTTACGCTAATATTTTTGGCGGCTTCAGATGATCAGGAGAGTTCTAACGAAACCAAGTCTCCTGAATTAGAATTAACTTACAATTGGGATGGTGATGAAGTTTTGGAAACTGGGCGTAGTTGGGGACATTTGGCCTATAAGGTAGATAATATTTACGAAACTTGCCAAAATCTGATGGATAAAGGTGTTATTATTAACCGTCCCCCACATGATGGCCACATGGCATTTATTAAATCACCTGACAATATTTCCATTGAACTAATTCAAAAAAATGAATCTCTACCACCTCAGGAGCCATGGGTGAGTATGCAAAATACTGGCAGTTGGTAAGTTTCCAAGAGCAGTTCGTATGAAAAAATCAGTTAGATATATCCTAAATGGACTCACTTTACCTGTGTTTGTCGTTGACCCTAATCGTAAAATTAGTTTCATAAATAAATCTGCCAAAATGAGATACACTGAAGCATATAGCGGTCAATTATTTAGTGAATTGATATCCTCAAAAAAATGCATTGATGCGTTAGAAGCAGTCTTAAATGGTGAACCAAATGCTACTGCAAATGTCATTCTGCAAGAGGTGGTTCCTACATCATTTAGGGTATCTTTATCTAGATTAGATGCAGATAGTGAGCCCTTGCCAAGTTGTGTGCTAAGTTTTGAAGATGTTTCACATATTCAAGAAGCTGAGCAAATGCGCCATGATTTTGTTGCGAACGTAAGCCATGAATTACGTTCTCCCCTGACTGCTTTGTCTGGCTTTGTTGAAACGCTTCAAGGTAATGCCGCGAACGATAAAGAAGCAAGAGAACGTTTTTTGGAAATGATGTCAAATGAAGCTGACCGTATGGCCCGGTTAATTGGTGATTTGTTATCATTATCCAAACTACAAGCAAGCGAACGAGTTGCGCCTACAGAGCAAGTAGATTTGTTTAAAATATTATCAAGTGTATCATCATCATTGAGCGGTTTAGCTGAGCGAAATTCGATAAAATTAAATTTAAATTTTTCAAATTTTATGCCATTAGTTACAGGTGATGCTGATGAACTAACACAAGTTTTTCAAAATTTGATAGAAAATGCTATTAAATATAGTGGCAATGGTTCTGTTGTTTCAGTTTCTTTCAAACCACCAAAAGAAGGGAAGAGCCATCTTTGTATTTCTATTGAAGATACAGGTGAAGGCATAGATCCAGCTCAAATTCCAAGACTTACTGAAAGATTTTATAGGGTAGATAAAGGTAGGTCTCGGGCACAAGGTGGAACTGGATTAGGACTTGCTATTGTAAAGCATATTTTAATCAGACATCGTGGATGGTTAAAAATCTCTTCTCAGTTAGGAAAGGGCAGTGTATTTGCAGTTTATTTGCCTGTATTTGCATAAAAAAACTGTCTCAAGCAACACCTGCTTGAATTAGCATTAGCATGCTTATCAAGCCAAGTGGTTTTCCATTTTTTAATACAAAGGCTGAAGAAATATTTTTCTGTTCTAAAACACTCAAAATTTTTGCACATGATTGATTTTCTTCAAATGAAACAAAACTTTTAGTCATTATTTCTTTTCCAGAGGTTCCAAACATTACTTCTTTCATGGAGCCATCAGTATTTTTGGTAATATATCTACGAACATCTCCATCAGTAATTACGCCAGACATTTCACCTATGTCATTCTCGAGGCCCACAATACCATAACCTTTTGAACTGATTATATTCAAAATATCTGAAAAAGGAGCATCTTGAGATATGAGTGGTAATTTATCATCAGTATGCATTAGATCTTTAATAGGCATTAGTGCGGCGCCTAATTTACCCCCAGGGTGAAAATTGAAAAAATCCTCCTCTGAAAATCCTTTTTCTTTCAGCAACGTTATTGCCAAAGCATCTCCAAGTGCCAATTGTATAAGTGTTGATGATGTAGGGGCTAAATTATGTGGACAGCTTTCTTTTACCTTTGGCAGTTGTAATAAAATATCAGCAGCTTTTCCTAGAGTGCTATTAGCATTTGCAGTGAATGCAATAATTGGAACATTAAATCTCTTACTATACCTTATTATATCAATTAATTCGCGACTTTCTCCTGAAAATGACATAAGTAACAATACGTCATCTTTGCATAACATACCTAAATCTCCATGGCTTGCTTCAGCAGGATGAAGAAATAGAGATGGTGTGCCAGTGGATGCAAATGTAGCAACTAATTTCTTGCCTATGATCCCGCTCTTTCCCATTCCAGAAATAACTAATCTTCCACTTGTCTTGCATATTACATTTACTGCAGCCTCAACTTGCTTGACAAATTTTTCATCTTTCAAGCTATCAGTTAACGTAACCATTGCATTCGTGCCTGTTAACAAACAGTCTTCAAATGTTGATTTTATTGTCATAAAACTGTTCCATAGATTGTTTATTCTTCATTATCACAAAAGCAAGATATTGAAAATCAGTGAATTATTAATATTCAACTGTTTATAGATTACTTATTTTTATAAACATAATGTGAGAATTATTACTAATAGTATAAAAGTGGTGGAGCCTAGGAGGATCGAACTCCTGACCTCTTCGCTGCCAGCGAAGCGCTCTCCCAGCTGAGCTAAGGCCCCACTTATTGCAAACATAGATGTTTGCATCTAGTTCTCCACACTTAGCTTGCCAAGTGTGGAAAAGAATTAGCTATCGTCATCAGGTGATGCAACACCAGCAACTTCTTCAAGTGGAACTGTGTCGCCATCATCATCATCATCCAACACATCATCACCAAGATCTACGTCTGATACGTCGTCATCATCTAATACATCAACGTCATCAACTAAATCGTCATCAGTTGCTTCTTTGATTGATGCTTTATCTGCTTTATCAGAAAGAGTTGCCTTTGATTTATCTTCAGTGAAAAAAGATAATGGGTACTCTGTCCCAGTGTATGGGCTTACTATTGGATCTTTATTTAAGTCATAAAACCTTTTACCACTTTCAGGGCAAAGACGTTTTACGCCCCATTCTTCTTTGGGCATAGGATGTCCCCTCTCAAAAAATTCTCGAAATTCTGTTGGCGAATTGCCACATCAGGACAAGCTTGTCAAAGGTCTATATTAAAAAAAGAGAACTAATTGGCATTGCATTGCTTAATTGAGTGAATATTATAAAAAAATGAGTGATTTTTTTACAATTGGTAACCCACCCATTGAAATATATTTGCGAAAAAATTCGCAAGCTAAGAGATATTCACTTCGAATTTCGAATAAAGATAATAAAGTTAGTTTAACTTTGCCAAGATGGTCAAACCTTAGAGAAGCAAGAGAATTTGCTCAAAGCCAAGAGGGATGGATGCGAAAACATTTGGCTCAGCAATTAAAGCCAATTATCGTGCATTATGGACAGCATATATTATTGGATGGAAAAAAAATTCTTATTCAACATGGAAGTGACAAAGCTGTAAGTGTTATAAATGGTGAGTTATTTGTTTCAGGAAGTGAAGATGAGTTATCTGGAAAATTAAGAGCTTTTTATAAAACTTTAGCTCGTGAAAGATTGATGACCTCTTCAGATTATTTTGCAAAGTTATTAGGGTGTAAAATTAAATCCATTACATTACGAGATACAACTACGCGCTGGGGGTCTTGCACTACTAATGGTAGTTTAATGTATTCTTGGAGATTAATGATGGCTCCTCGTGAAGTGCAAAATTATGTTGCCGCTCATGAAGTCTGTCATTTAATAGAGATGAATCATTCTCCTAATTATTGGAAATTAGTTGAAAGCGTTGTTCCAACTTATAAAGCAGATAGATCATGGTTGAAACTAAATGGTAATTTATTACACCAATATAAGCTTTAAACTTTGTCAGATTTGTGATCACATGAAGTATGAATGAACTTGATCAATCATTAGCTAGTCACGAAGCTGTTTATAGAGCTCTCAGAGTGTCTATTATGCATGGAGAACTAGAACCAGGCCAATCAGTCACTATTCGTGGATTAGCATCAAATTTTGGTGTGTCTATGACGCCTGCAAGAGAAGCAGTTCGTCGTTTAAGTGCTGAAGGAGCATTAAGTATTTCGTCTACTGGAAGAGTTGCAACTCCTGAGCTATCAAACGAACGTATTGAAGAGTTAGCTTCAATACGCGCACTCTTAGAGCCTGAGCTTGCTTCACGAGCATTGCCTCGAGCTCACTTAAACTTGTTGGAAAGACTTAGTAATATTAATAGCTTAATTGACCAAGCAATTGTTAAAGATGATGCTGTTGATTACATAAGGCGCAATCTAGAATTTCATCGAACATTGTATTTGCGCGCTCAAGCCCCTGCAATGTTAGCTTTAGTTGAAACCGTATGGTTACAATTAGGTCCTACGATGCGCTCTCTATATTCACAGCTACAAAGGCGAGAAGCATCTCATAACCATCGATTGGCTATTGCCGCATTAAAGGTAGGTGATGAACCCAGTTTAAAATTAGCAATCAGGGCAGATGTAACTCAAGGATTAAGAATGCTCACAAATGATTAGACCTATATACATTAGATAACACTAACTTATATTTAAGCATGAATTGCACCATCTCCACAGGCAAGAGCGGCCTCTCGCATAGCTTCTGAAAATGTTGGATGTGCATGGCATGTCATTGCTATATCTTGAGCAGAGGCACCAAATTCCATTGCAACACAGATTTCATGGATTAAATCACCTGCTGCAGGACCAATTAAATGACAGCCCAATATACGATCTGTAGTAGCATCTGCTAATAATTTAACAAAACCTTCACCCTGAAAAACTGCTTTTGCTCTACCGTTGCCCATAAAGCTAAATTTGCCAACTTTGTAATCTATCCCAGCGTCTTTTAACTCTTCTTCAGTTTTACCAACATTGGCAACTTCTGGTGTTGTGTAAATTACTCCAGGAATTACGTCATAATTTACATGACCATGTTTGCCAGCAATTACTTCAGCTACTGCCATGCCTTCGTCTTCGGCTTTGTGTGCTAACATAGGGCCAGCAATTGCATCACCGATTGCATAAATACCTTCAACAGATGTCTGCCATTTATTGTTTGTCTTAATCTGACCTCTTTCTGTCAATTCACCACCAATTTCTAGAAAGTTTAACCCATTAGTAAATGGCTTACGCCCAGTTGAAACTAATACTATTTCAGCGTCTATTTTTATTTCTGCATCAGCTTTTTTATAAATAACATTTGCTTTGGTTTTAGTGCTGTTAGCGGATTTAACTGCTGCACCCATTATGAATTTCAAGCCTTGTTTTTTCAATGTTCTTTGAAAATTCTTTGAAATTTCCAAATCCATTCCGGGAGTAATATGGTCCATATATTCAATTACGGTAACGTCTGTGCCTAAACGGGAATAAATGCTTCCCATTTCAAGTCCGATTACACCTGCACCTATTACAATCATAGATTTTGGTATTTTTGACAATGATAAAGCACCAGTTGAATTAACAATGCGATTTTCATCAATTTCCACATTAGGAATAGTAGAAGGCTCTGATCCACTTGCAATTATAATATTTTTTGTGTCGTGGGTGTTTTCACCAACAGTTACTTGATTTTTGTTAACTATCTTGGCCCATCCTTTGAGCCAATCAATTTTATTTTTCTTTAATAAGAATTCAATACCTTTTGTATTTTGAGATATTACATCATTTTTGTAATTTTGCATTTTATCAAAATCAATTTTTGGATTATTTATAATTAATCCCATTTTATCAAAATTATGAGTAGCTTCATGATATGAATGAGAAGCGTGCAATAGAGCCTTTGAAGGAATGCAACCCACGTTCAAACATGTTCCTCCTAAAGTATCTCTACCCTCTACAATTGCAGTTTTAAGGCCTAATTGCGCACATCGAATGGCGCTAACATAGCCTCCTGGTCCACTACCAATCACTATTACATCATAGTTTGTCATTGAGGGTTAACCTTTCGCATTTTGAATACAACTTTGAGTTATTTAAAATTATTTATTTGAATATAGTTACTTATTTAAAGGTCCATCAATAATCTGCGTGGATCTTCTAACGCTTCTTTCACGCGAACTAGGAAAGTAACTGCACCTTTACCGTCTACAACACGATGATCGTATGATAATGCTAAATACATCATTGGCCTTATAACGATCTCATCGTTGATTACTATTGGTCGTTTTTGAATAGTGTGCATGCCTAATATGCCTGACTGAGGTGGATTAAGAATTGGAGAGGACATGAGGGAACCATAAACACCTCCATTTGATATTGTGAATGTACCACCCTGCATTTCTGCCATAGATAACTTTCCACTTCTCGCCCTTGCCCCTTTTTCTGCGATTGATTTTTCAATATCTGCAAAAGACATTTGATCAACATCATTAATTACGGGAACAACAAGCCCAGTTGGAGTGCCAGCAGCAATCCCCATATTTACATAATTTTTGTATACGACATCATTCCCATCAATTTCTGAGTTTACTTCAGGAATTTCGTTGAGGGCATGACAACATGCTTTTGTAAAAAATGACATAAAGCCAAGCTTCACACCATGTTTTTTTAAAAACATATCTTTATATTCTGATCTGAGGTCCATCACCGCGGACATATCAACTTCATTATATGTGGTTAACATGGCGGCAGTATTTTGACTTTCTTTTAACCTGCGAGCAATGGTTTGGCGCAAGCGTGTCATGGTTACGCGCTCTTCACGTGGATCATCTTTGCGAGGCTTAGCTGGAGCGCCAATGTTTTGTAAAGGAATAGGGTTGGCGATTGCATTTAAAACATCACCCTTCATTATTCTGCCATCTCTTCCAGTGCCAGAAACGTTTGTAATATTATTCTCTTCCATCAATTTTTCAGCGGATGGTGCATTTTTGACGCCACTTTTTTCTTCCAAAGAAGGAGCTTTTACATTTTGTTCAACAGGTGTTTTTTTAGTTTCTGCATTAGACGTTGCCCCTTCTGAAATTTGTGCAAGGAGAGCGTCAACACCTACGGTTACGCCTTCACCAGCTACGATCTCTGAAAGCGTGCCACTTACAGGAGCTGCAACTTCAACAGTGACTTTATCTGTCTCTAATTCACATATCATTTCGTCTTGAACTACCAGATCCCCAGCTTTTTTAAACCAAGTGGCTAGTGTCGCCTCTGTCACACTTTCACCTAATGTCGGTACGCGTACTTCAGTCATCGAATTATCCTTTCAATGTTAACGCTTGATCAATCAGCGTCATTTGTTCTTTTTTGTGAGTGCTGGCTAATCCAGTCGCAGGTGCTGCAGCAGCTTTACGGCCAACATATTTTGGCCTAGTTTGTTTTGAACCTACTTCTATAAGGTTGCGCTCGATATGTGGGTTAATAAATGACCACGCACCTTGGTTCTCAGGTTCTTCTTGGCACCATATTATTTCAGCATTTTTAAAACGTTTTAATTCTTTTTGTAATGCAATATTTGCCACTGGATATAGCTGTTCCAACCTCATTAAATATATGTCATTAATATTGCGACCGTCACGTTCAGATAAAAGGTCATAATAAACTTTGCCTGAACAAATCACTACACGTTTTATATTTTTGTCTGCTTGTAGTTTAGTTTTTGAATTTCCTTCTTCTGCATCATCCCATAATACGCGGTGAAAACTAGATTTTCCTACAAAATCGTTAATTTTTGAAACTGCATGCTTGTGTCGTAAAAGAGATTTAGGAGTCATTAAAACAAGTGGTTTTCTGTATGTACGATGCATTTGGCGCCGTAAAATATGAAAGTAGTTTGCAGGTGTTGTCACGTTTGCAATTACCCAATTGTCTTCTGCGCAATTTTGCAAGAATCGTTCAGGGCGTGCAGATGAGTGCTCTGGACCCTGACCCTCCATACCATGAGGAAGCAACATAACTAAGCCTGACATTCGTAACCATTTTGACTCACCAGTGCCAATAAATTGATCAAACATAATTTGAGCGCCATTTGCAAAGTCACCAAATTGTGCTTCCCAAAGTGTCAGTGCATTAGGTTCTGCTAGGGAATATCCGTATTCATAACCTAGTACAGCATATTCTGAGAGCATGCTGTCAATGACTTCATAACTTCCTTCTTGATCACTGCGTATATTATTTAATGGATAGAATTTTTCACCTGTATTTTGATCTAAAATACCTGAGTGTCGATGGCTGAATGTTCCACGTGTGCAGTCTTGTCCAGACAAACGAATTGGGAATCCTTCAATCTGTAGTGAACCGAAGGCCAAAGCTTCACCAGTTGACCAATCAATATTTTCTCCAGATGAAATCATTTTAGATTTTGCATCTAGAATTCTTGAAATTGTCCTGTGTGTGTTCCAACTATTTGGTAAGCGAGTTAAGGCTGATCCAATTTCATTAAAACGTTTTTTCGTAATTGCTGTTTTACCACGTTGATACTCAGGGTCTTTAGATTGTAAATGTTTCCATCGTCCATCCAACCAGTCAGCTTTATTAGGTTTATATACTTTCCCCGCCTCAAATTCTTCATTCAAGCGCATTTGGAATGCTGCTTTCATATCCTCGATTTCACCTTCAGGAATTAAACCATCTTTTACGAGACGTTCTGTGTATATTGATAATGATGTTTTGTGAGTTTTGATTTTTTTATACATTTGAGGTTGAGTAAACATAGGCTCATCACCTTCGTTATGCCCAAATCTTCTGTAGCAAAATATATCTAGTACAACATCTTTGCGAAATTTTTGCCTAAATTCTGTTGCAACTTTTGCAGCGTGAACCACAGCCTCTGGATCGTCACCATTAACATGGAAAATTGGAGCTTCAACCATCAATGAAATATCTGTTGGGTATGGTGATGAACGACTATCATGTGGAGAAGTTGTAAAACCTATCTGGTTATTTACAACAATATGCATGGTTCCCCCAGTTATATGACCTTTCAGACCTGATAAGCCAAAACATTCTGCTATTACACCTTGACCAGAAAAAGCTGCGTCACCGTGAAGTAGTACAGGCATTACTGCTCCACGATCTCGGCCATGTTGATCACCTTTAGCTCTAGCTTTGCCCAGAACTACAGGATTAACAGCTTCTAAATGTGATGGGTTCGCAGTAAGCGAGAGGTGAACTGAATTTCCATCAAATTCTCTATCTGATGAAGCGCCAAGATGATATTTTACATCTCCGGAACCTTCTACATCGTCAGGTTTGTATGACCCACCTAAGAACTCGTTAAATATAGCGCGATATGGTTTTGACATAACATTAACCAAAACATTTAAACGGCCACGATGTGGCATTCCAACGATGATATCCTTTACGCCTAATGCACCACCTTTTTTGATAATTTGTTCCATTGCTGGAATTAAAGATTCAGCTCCATCTAGACCAAAGCGTTTTGTTCCTGAGTATTTAACATGACAAAACTTTTCAAAACCTTCAGCTTCAACCATTTTATTTAATATTGCTTTTCTGCCTTCTTTTGAGAAAAAATGCTCTTTATCCCAAGACTCTATTCTCTCTTTTAACCATGTAGCTTCATCTGGATTAGATAGGTGCATATATTGTAATGCAAATGTACCGCAGTAAGTCGCAAGCAATTTATCAACTATTTGACGCATTGTAGCAGATTCAAGACCTAAAACATTATCCAAATAAATAGGCCGATCCATGTCAATTTCATTGAATCCATAAAATCTGGGATCTAGCTCTGGGTGAGGATCTTTTGTACGTAAACTCAATGGATCTAGATTAGCAATTAAATGCCCTCTGATACGATAAGCACGAATAATCATTAAGGCTCTCATACTATCGAGAACCGCTTGCTGGATATCAGAATTTGAAAACGATTTTCCATTTTCTAATGCATTTTGTTGAATTTTCTTTCCTGCAATGTTTGGATCTTCAGCCCATTGACCATCAAGTGCTGAGGTCAAGTCATCATTTGGAACTGGAGGCCAATCAGGGCGTGACCATGAGGGCCCAGATGCTTCTGCTACTACATCAGAAATATCATCGGCTAATTCTGAAAAGAAATCCTGCCAAGATGAATCAACTGAACTGGGGTTTTCTACATATTGTGCATAAAGCTTTTCTACATATTCAGCATTATGCCCTTGTAGAAATGAAGAAGCATGTAGTTGTTCGTTTGTCAGCCTATCAGTCATTTGTTTCACCTAACCAAAATTAATTTTCTGCAAAATCTATTTGAATACTTGGCCCATAAGGACCAAATAAATTATTTTCATCCAATTGCTTTTAAAACAGCTTCACCTAATCCAGCAGGACTATCGGCTACGACAATTCCAGCTTGACGCATTGCTTCAATTTTTGAGCCTGCATCACCTTTGCCTCCGGCAACGATTGCTCCCGCATGGCCCATTCTTCGACCTGGAGGTGCAGTGACACCTGCAATAAATCCTGCAATAGGTTTTTTGCGACCTTTTTTTGCTTCATCAATTAGAAATTGGGCAGCCTCTTCTTCCGCACTACCACCAATCTCTCCGATCATGATGATTGATTGTGTTTCTTTGTCAGCCAAAAACAATTCAAGTATGTCAATAAATTCTGTGCCTTTTATTGGGTCGCCGCCAATTCCAACAGCGCTTGATTGGCCTAATCCAGCATTGGTTGTTTGAAAAACTGCTTCATATGTCAAAGTCCCAGAGCGAGATAAGACACCTACAGACCCTTTTTTGAAAATCGACCCAGGCATAATTCCAATTTTGCATTCATTAGGTGTCATTAGTCCTGGACAATTACCACCTATTAATCGTGAATTTGAATTTTCTAGTTTGTTTTTTACGCGCACCATATCCATCACAGGAATACCTTCGGTTATGCATGTTATCAAATCTATTCCTGCGTCAATGGCTTCTTCTATTGCGGCCGCTGCACCTGCTGGTGGAACATAAATCACTGACGCGGTTGCGCCTGTTGCGTCTCTACCTTCTTCAACACTTGCAAATATTGGTAATTCTTTTCCATTTGTTGATGTCCAATTAGTACCACCTTTTTTTGGATGAGTTCCACCGACCATTTTTGTGTCAAAATATGATAATGCTTGTTCAGTATGGAAAGTGCCTGTTTTGCCAGTTAAGCCTTGAACAAGAATTTTTGTTTCTTTGTTTATGAGTATAGACATCCGGTTACCCTTTCACGGCTTTGACAATTTTAGCGGCTGCGTCATCAAGGTCATCTGCAGCAATTACGTCAAAAGGGCTGTTGTTGATTATATCCTTGCCTTCTTGAACTTTTGTACCTTCTAGTCGAACAACTAAAGGAACGGTTAAACCCACTTCTTTAACGGCTTCAACTACTCCTTCAGCAATAACATCACAACGCATTATGCCTCCAAAGATATTTACTAGAATGCCTTTTACCTTGGGGTCTGAGGTAATAATTTTAAATGCTGCTGTTACTTTTTCTGCTGTAGCGCCACCTCCAACGTCTAAGAAATTTGCAGGTTCAGCACCTTTTAACTTTATGATATCCATTGTCGCCATAGCTAATCCGGCGCCATTAACCATACATCCAATTTCACCATCTAATGCAATATAGCTAAGATCATATTTTGATGCCTCTAACTCTTTGGCATCTTCTTCTGTTTCGTCACGCAATGCTAAAATATCTGGTTGGCGAAATAATGCATTACCATCAAAAGCCATTTTGGCATCAAGGCATTTTAAACCGCCATTTTCCATGACTATTAAGGGATTGATTTCCAGCATATCCATATCTCTTTCAACAAACATACGATACAAATTAGATGTTAATTCAATGCATTCATCAATATTATTACCTGTCAATTTTAAAGCATTTGATACTTCTATACCGTTTTCTTTTGTAAAGCCAAATGAAGGGTCTATTGTTACTGTAATGATTTTTTCAGGAGTTTTCTCTGCTACCGCTTCAATATCCATACCGCCTTCTGTGGATGCTACAAATGAAATCCGAGAAGTGGTGCGATCTAATAGTACAGCGAGATAGAGTTCTGTTTCAATATCTGAACCATCTTCAATATAAATTCTATTGACTTGTTTGCCAGCTGGGCCGGTTTGATGTGTTACCAATGTATTACCAAGCATTTTTTCAGCTTCTGAAGCTGCTTCATCGATTGAAAATGTTAACCTAACACCTCCTTTTTCTCCTGCAGCTGGTTCTTTAAATGATCCTTTGCCTCGACCCCCAGCGTGAATTTGCGCTTTAACTACCCACAGTGGGCCACCAAGTTCGCTTGCTGCAGATCTCGCTTCTGAAGCCTTATAGACTGGCCGTCCCACAGATACTGGGCATCCGTATGACTTCAATAATTGTTTAGCTTGATATTCATGAATGTTCATCGCAAGTAGCTCCCTAGGGCGGTGAAGTGTTTATTTTTTAATACAGTAAAAAGTGCATTCTAAAAGTTAAAATGTATAATAATGGGTAAATATATTGTTTTTTTACTATTTTGTGATCACATAATAAATTACTGTGATCACAAAATCAAGATCGTACTTTGAAATTATATTATATTTAGACTACTCAAAAAAAAACACGCCTCGCAAGGCGTGTCTTTCAGAATATATTTTGATATTTATGCAAGTGAAGCGTCAATCGCAATGCAAGCCTCAACGAGGCCCTTAACGGCATTCACTGATTTATCAAATCCTGCTTGCTCTTCTTTATTGAGCTTAATTTCAACAACTCGTTCAACACCACCAGCGCCAATGACTGTAGGAACGCCCACATAGGTATCCTTCAGGCCATAACCATTTGAAACGTGAGCAGCACATGGAAGTAATCGTTTTTGATCCTTTAAAAATGCCTCTGCCATTTCAATTGCAGATGCGGCTGGCGCATAATAAGCTGATCCAGTTTTTAATAATCCTACAATTTCTGCTCCACCATCGCGTGTGCGTTGTACTATTTCGTCTAATTTTTGTTGTGAAGTCCAACCCATGTCAATTAAATCAGGTAAAGGAATACCGGCAACTGTTGAGTATCTAGTTAGAGGCACCATTGTATCTCCATGCCCACCTAAAACAAATGCAGTCACGTCTTTAACAGAGACATTAAATTCTTCTGCAAGGAAATGACGGAAGCGTGCACTATCTAATACACCGGCCATGCCACATACCATTTCAGTTGGAAGGCCACTGAATTTTTGAAGCGCCCAGACCATTGCATCAAGAGGGTTAGTAATACAGATCACAAATGCATTTGGAGCGTGTTCTTTGATTCCTTCGCCAACTGATTTCATAACTTTTAGATTTATGCCAAGTAAATCATCGCGTGACATTCCAGGTTTTCTTGCAACTCCTGCAGTTACGATGCAAACATCTGCACCAGCAATATCAGAATAATCCGTTGTACCTGAAATTTTAGCATCATATTTATCTACTGGGCCCGCCTCAGAAATATCTAAAGCCTTACCTTGTGGTATGCCATCAGCAATATCAAATAAAACTACATCGCCTAGTTCTTTTAAGGCCGCAAGATGAGCGAGTGTGCCGCCGATCATACCTGAACCGATAAGTGCAATTTTTGAGCGTGCCATTAGTAATCTCCATTTTGATAAAATTTCGACCTCCTGCTAGTAGGAAAGTCCATCAAGAGCAAGTAACATATTAAGTTTTTTAGATATACAGTCTTATTTTAGTATATTTGTTGTTGAATATGACAGAATTTGTTCTAATTAAACCTTAATTGAATCATATAAATCTCAATTGGAAAGTTCACATCATGATCGCATATCGATTATTAACACATGAAGACACATCAGCGTTTTGTCATAAGGTGACCAAAGCGATCTCTAACGGGTGGGAATTGTATGGTGATCCACAATATACTTATGATGAAAAGTGGTGTGTTATGAGATGTGCACAAGCAGTAATAAAGAAGAATGATATCGAATACAAAAGAGAATTAAAGCTAAGTGAATTGTGATCACAAAAAGAAAAAATATGTTCACATTCCGAATAAAACTAAAAAATGTCCTATTTGTGCTGTGATATTTAAAATAATTAATATAACGAATGACTAATTCTTGATTTTTATGGGAGCAAAACATGTCAAAACGAGTTAAAGGCAACCGGCCTCTATCGCCTCATTTGACTATTTATAGACCTCAAATGAGTTCAATCTCATCAATTTTAGTTCGTATAACAGGTGTATCGCTTGCATTAGGATTTATACTTATAATTACATGGCTTTTAGCAGCTTCAACAAATGTTTACTATTTTGACTGCATAAACAGTATTCTCACAAGCTGGTTTGGTATAATAGTATTGATCGGTTCAGTATGGGCACTTTGTTATCATTCTCTAGGGGGTATAAGGCACCTTATTTGGGACATGGGTTTTGGCTTTGATTTAAAAATTGCAGACCGATTGGGGTGGATGGTAATTATAGGAAGTTTTGTCCTAACTATTTTTGTAGTATATTATAGTGGGCTATTGTTATGACTTTTAGAACTGATAGAGCAAAAGTATTAGGTTTAGGATCTGCAAAATCAGGTGCGGATCACTGGTTTGGTGAGCGATTGAAATCTGTGGCGTTAATACCGCTTACTATTATTTTTGTTTTAATAGTTGCACCACTTATTGGCAAAGATCACGCAACAGTTATTGCATCATTTCAAAATCCTTTCGTGAGTATTTCTTTAATCCTCTTCTTTTTGGTTTCATTCAAGCATCTTGAAGAGGGGCTTCAAGTTGTAATTGAAGATTACGTTCACTCAAAAGGAAGCTTATTATTATTGATTATATTTAATAAATTATTTTGTTGGACGTTTGGTCTAGCTGCTGTTTTTGCAATATTAAAAATTACCTTTGCAGGTTAACTGGAGAAGTTTGAATGTCATCATATGAATACATAGACCATGAATATGACGTAGTCGTTGTTGGTGCTGGGGGTGCTGGATTGAGGGCTACCTTGGGTATGGCAGAACAAGGTTTAAAAACAGCCTGTGTGTCTAAAGTGTTTCCAACTCGTTCGCACACAGTTGCTGCTCAAGGTGGAATTGCTGCTTCATTAGCAAATATGGACGTAGGTACATCTCCTAATGATCATTGGCAGTGGCATATGTATGACACTGTTAAAGGATCTGATTGGTTGGGTGATACTGATGCAATGGAATATTTGGTTAGAGAAGCACCAAAGGCTGTTTATGAATTAGAGCATTATGGAGTTCCATTCTCCAGAACAGAAGAAGGAAAGATTTACCAAAGGCCGTTTGGTGGACATACAACACAATTTGGAGAAGGCCCGTCTGTTCAAAGGACGTGTGCAGCCGCAGATAGAACTGGGCATGCAATTTTACATACTTTGTATGGCCAATCATTAAAACATAACGCTGAATTTTACATCGAATACTTTGCAACAGATCTGATCATGACCGAAGATGGCAGGTGCCAAGGTATCATTGCTTGGAAGTTAGATGATGGAACAATCCATAGGTTTAACGCCAAAATGGTTGTATTGGCTACTGGAGGATATGGTAGAGCATATTTCAGTGCTACATCAGCTCATACTTGCACAGGAGATGGTGGTGGTATGGTTGCGCGTCAAGGTTTAGCACTACAGGATATGGAATTTGTGCAATTCCATCCGACTGGAATTTATGGCTCAGGATGTTTGATAACTGAAGGTGCACGTGGAGAGGGTGGTTACTTAACAAATTCAGAAGGTGAACGATTTATGGAGCGCTATGCTCCTACATATAAAGATTTAGCATCTCGAGATGTTGTTTCACGCTGTATGACCATGGAAATTCGAGAAGGTAGGGGCATAGGACCAGATGGAGATCATATACATTTACATTTAAATCATTTACCCCCTGAAACACTTGCAGAAAGATTGCCTGGGATTTCAGAAAGTGCAAAAATATTCGCTGGGGTGGACGTTAATAAAGAACCTATTCCTGTATTGCCTACAGTCCATTATAATATGGGTGGAATTCCAACAAATTATTGGGGTGAAGTCTTAGATCCAACAGATGGTGATCATGATAAAATTTTACCTGGCTTAATGGCTGTTGGGGAAGCTGGTTGTGCTTCTGTTCATGGTGCAAATCGACTTGGTTCTAATAGCCTAATTGATCTAGTTGTATTTGGTCGTGCTGCGGCTATCAGAGCAGCAAAAGTAGTAGACCCTAACACCTCCAATGAACCCCTGAATGAAAAATCTGTTGAGAAATCAATGGCACGTTTTGATGGGATCAGGCATGCTAATGGCTCTGTGCCAACTGCAGAGTTAAGACTTGAAATGCAAAAAAATATGCAAGCTGATGCTGCAGTTTTCCGCACAAATGAAACACTTTCTGAAGGTGTTGATAAAATGGTTGAAGTCGCTAAAAAAGTTGCAGATTTGAATGTTACAGACCGTTCGTTAATATGGAATTCTGACTTAATGGAAACGTTGGAGTTAACTAATTTGATGCCTAATGCATTAGCAACAATTGTTGGTGCTGAAGCTCGCAAAGAAAGTCGAGGTGCACATGCTCATGAAGATTATGCTGAACGTGACGATATTAACTGGCGAAAGCACACGCTGTGTAGAGTTGACAACGAAAAAGTAGATATATCATATAGAAATGTACATCTTGAGCCACTAACAAGCATTGAAGAGGGTGGGATTGATATGAAGAAAATTGCACCAAAAGCGCGAGTTTATTAGTATTCAAAGTATTTTGGTTTTGCATGGCCTGATATAAGATTAAAATCACTGGATATATGATTAAACTAAATGAGTTGAAGAATTAAAACGCTAGTGGTAGATAAAAAAATATAAATAAAACTGTCATTGGCAGAAAAAAAGAATAATATATTAACAAGCAAAATAAATTTGCGAAGGTAACCAAGGAAGGATACAAAATGAACGTTTTGAAAATCACTGCAATCATAGCAGTAGCACTAACATTAACAGCATGTGCGGCAGATCAAGCTGCAAATACTGCTGTAACAACAGACTCAGCGTCTAGCAAACTTTAAGATACAAATTTAAAGTCTCTTAGAGGCCGAAACCCAATAATCGGCCTCTAGAAAAACTGTAATATCTAGATTAATTATAAGACGGTAAAATAATGGTTGAACTTACACTCCCTAAAAATTCTAGAATGACAGTTGGTAAAACATGGCCAAAGCCGGAAGGTGCAACAAATATACGCGCTTTTAAGATATACAGATGGAACCCCGACACAGGTGAAAATCCATCTCTAGACACATATTTTTTAGACATGGATAAATGTGGTCCAATGGTATTGGATGCACTTGTTAAAATAAAAAGTGAAGTAGATCCAACTCTTACGTTTAGACGCTCGTGCCGTGAAGGTATTTGTGGCTCATGTGCTATGAACGTTGATGGTATCAATACTCTTGCATGTATTTATGGCTTAGATGAGATAAAAGGCGATGTGAAGATTTATCCATTGCCACATATGGAAGTTATAAAAGATCTAATTCCTGATTTAACGCATTTTTATGCACAGCATGCTTCAATTATGCCTTGGCTAGAAACTAAGACGAATAAACCTGCTACTGAATGGCGACAATCTATTGAAGATCGTAAAAAATTAGATGGTTTATATGAGTGTGTGATGTGCGCATGTTGTTCAACGTCTTGTCCATCTTATTGGTGGAACGGAGACAGATATTTAGGGCCAGCGGCACTACTTCATGCATATAGATGGATTATAGATTCACGTGACGAAGCTACAGGCGAAAGACTTGATGAACTTCAGGATCCTTTCAAACTCTATAGATGTCATACAATCATGAATTGTGCAAAAACTTGTCCCAAAGGATTAAACCCTGCTAAAGCAATCGCTGAAATTAAAAAGAAGATGGTTGAAAGAACTATATAAATAATAAGATTATTTATATAGTTATAGTTTAATTACTTTAAATTTTTTCATTAACTCTATTAGTCATTATTTAATAAGATTGACTGTTTGTTCATAGTGCTTATTTTTAAAACTATGTCTCGCTTGATATCTACATTTATTACATGCTTATTTATATTCAGTGTTCCAACATTAATCCGTGCACAGGATTGTGAAATAACTCTTGAGAATATTTTATTTAATAGTTGTGATAAACAAGCTGTTATTGCTTTGGAATTTCATCCTTTAGAATTATCTTACGATACAAATAATTTACTTTCGGTAACTGGTGCTTATTCTAGTGGAGATAGATTTGGTGTTGAAGGCCTCGCCTTTGATGGAGCTCGACTTGTAAGTAACCGCTTCCAAAGGTGGGATGGTGTTTTCTTAGTATCACCAAAAGGTATTCCTTATATATTTAGTGCTAATAATATTAAATTATGGGATAAAAATTTTGATTTAACTATAAAAAATGAACGGGTAAAGTTTGTTAAACTTGCGCAATCAAAAGGTTGGAGCATGATACAATCTCACTTATTAATACTAGATGGGAATCTAGACTTATACGATGTTGATAATGCACGACGATTTATAAGGAGGATGTTTTTTATTAAAAAATCAGTTTGGGGAGTCTATCAAACTAAAACAGCCTCAACTTTATATGAGGCTGCAACTGAAATTAAGTCTATGCTTGATCCTGATATGGTAATAAATTTAGATATGGGGGCGTATAATTATTGCCAAGTTTCTACTGAATTAGGACCAAAAGCATGTGGAGAATTACTTACAAAATCTGAGAACTTAACGAATTTAATAACGATACAATTGATAGAAAAAAATTAACAATATGTTTCTGGCCCAACATATTGGCTAACTGAATATCGATCGCCATAAGCCCATCCAATTGGAAGTATAGTTTCAATCTCATTTAATTGATCTTGGGATAATGTAATTTCTGATGCATTCACCCATTCCATTAAATGTTCACTTGTTCGTGTTGCAGGGATTGGGATAAGGTGTTGTCCTCTGTTTAAGACCCAGGCTAGTGCTGCAGTTGCAGTTGTCATTTTATTATCTGATGCCCAAGATCTAAAATCTTTTAGTATGGCTAAATTATCTGATAGGTTTGGTTCCATAAAACGAGGATTGTTAATTCGCAGATCTGGTGATGCCATATTTTCTCGTTTTGCAGGTTGATCTGTTAGCATTCCCCTACCTAATGGAGAAAAAGGAACAAATGAAACATTCAATTCTGCACAAGTTCTAATCAAGCCTAGATCTGGCAGTCTTGACCAAAGCGAATATTCGTTTTGTACTGCCATGCATGGATGAATCTTATGGGCTCTTCGAAGGGTCGTTGGAGAAACTTCAGATAGGCCATAGCCTCCAATTTTTCCAGATTTGATAAACCCAGTTAAAGTTTCTACTACTTCTTCAATTGGGCGGCTAGCTTCACGGCGATGAATGTAAAATAAATCTACGTAATCAACACCCAATCTATGCAATGATTTATCAAGTGAGTCAGATAAATATTCATTTGAATTGTTAAATTGCCTAATAGGTTCAGTTTGAATTCCTGATTTAGTTGCAATTTTTATTTTTGCTTTTGTTTCTTTTAAAAACTGACCAATTAATTTTTCAGATGATCCAGATCCATAAACATCTGCCGTATCAAAAAAATCAATCCCATTATCGTATGCGCTGGCTAGGCACTTTTGAGATGTTTTGTCGTCTGTAGGTCCAAAAAAGCCAGTAATACTCATTGCGCCAAAGCCAATAGCACTCACATTTAAACCCTCATTGCCAAGTTTTCGAATTTTCATGGAGATCTCCTTTTGTGTAGATTACTGTAAGTGCAAGTTATTACAATATAATGTTTATAACATTCTGATTCATACATATCCTAATTGTTTACACAAACGAATTGCATGATATAAGGCCATAATTTCAATATGAAGAGAGAATAATGATAAAAGTTTTTGGACACAAAGCACCTGATACAGATGCAACAGCCTCAGCAATTATTTGGGCATGGTACTTGGAGCAAAAGGGAGAAACTGCTATTCCTTATGTATTGGGTGAACCAAATACTGAAGCAGCATTTGTTGTAAACTATTGGGGTTTTGACTCACCCGAAATTCTCAAGGATATTGAGCATGAACAAGATGTAATAATTGTTGATACAAACAATACTGCGGAATTACCTGAGAATATAAATAATGCAAATATCATTGAAATAATTGATCATCATCTCTTAGTTGGAAATTTGAAAACGAAAAATCCAATATCAGTTACCATTAAGCCTTTAGCATCTACCGCATCAATTATGGCTGGAATGATGGGAGATGATTTAATTAATGCACCTAAAGAAATTAAAGGACTAATTCTTTCTTGCATACTATCTGATACTTTAGAATTCAGGAGTCCAACAACAACTGAAATTGATATTAATTTAGCTAAAAACTTATCCAATGAATTGAACTTAAGTATTTCTGAATATGCACAAAAAATGTTTGAAGCTAAATCAAATGTATCTCAGTTCTCTGATCAAGAACTATTGCGAATGGATTCAAAGGAATACGAAGTAAATAACGTAAAGATGCGTATTTCAGTACTTGAAACTACAAGTCCTGCACTTATTTTATCACGAAAAGATAGTTTAATGAATAAAATGGAACATGTTGCAAAAGAAGACAATGTTGACCAAGTGTTACTTTTTGTTGTTGATATTCTTAATGAGCAAGCAACCCTTTTAGTGCCAAATGGCCAAGTAAAACAAATCGCAGAAAAATCATTCAAGGTGACTGTGGAGAGCGACGTTATTGTCCTGCCGGGGATAGTCTCTCGTAAGAAGCAAATTATTCCTAATTTAGTGATTTAAAATATATATTATTAAAATAGATACTTTTATTTAGCTGGTATTCTATGAACGTTTTACTGATAGTTATTTTAAGATGATTATTTTTATAAAAATATTTAAGGCTTTCTAGTGGAATATTCAGATGATCAAGCTGTAGCCTTTGACGCTGTAGCTGAAGCTTTATTGTCAGCTGGCATTGACTTAAAAAACGACAGTTTGTTACCACAAAGTGATAATAAAAATAAAATTTTAGCAATCTTAGGAAAAGCTGGATCTGGAAAAACCTTATTGTTAGCAAACTTAGCTGAATCTCTTATTAATGCGGGGGTAGAGTTAATTTCTGGCGATTATGAAGGTAAGCCAAGGAAAGACAGAAGAACTCTTGCAATTCTTGCACCTACTAATAAAGCAGCTAGTGTTTTGCGCAATCGAGGTGTCCAGGCGACCACTATTCATCGAATTTTATATACGCCTATGTATGATCCTGAATATGAAAAGTTTTCGGAATGGCTCAATGGAAATGATGACCGTCCAGTAATTGAGGGTCTAAACGAAATTGCTCTAGATAGAGCAGCATTATTTTTTAAGAATAATAAATCTATTCCCGGAGCTTTAGCAGCAGCTGGCTTGCGTGGTTCAGATTTCATAATTGGATGGAAAAGACGTGAAGAACCATTGGATATTGGATTTATTGATGAAAGTTCAATGTTAGATGATAGGCAATTTGAAGATTTAAAAGAAATATTTTCAACCCTCGTCTTGTTTGGGGATCCAGCACAGTTGGCTCCTGTTGGCCAATCAGGTGCAATGGCATTTGAGAACGTACCAAAATCACGTCAATGCCACTTAACGAGAGTACATCGTCAAGCAGGTGATAGTCCTATATTAGATTTGGCTCATTCATTATCAGATCCTAAATTATCTTTCCAAGAATTTGAACGTCAAATTGAGGCTATTTCTTTAAAAGATGATAGAGTTGTTTTATCTCAATCAGTGCAATGTGATTTAATGGCGAGATCTCCAGTTTTAGTTTGGCGAAATGCTACAAGAATCCGTTTAATTCAAGCATTTCGTAATGCATATGATGCACCAGTTGATCGGTTGTTATCCGGTGAACCTTTGATTTGTGATGGTATAGAATTACCGATGAAACACAGAAAAAAGCGCATAGATTTGGAGGCCCGCGGATTAATTAAAGGAGCGCAATGTGTATACCTTGGAGATGGGCGAAAACCAGGTTTTTCTAGATTACATGTGATTGGTGCTGAAGATCCACAAGTATCTGCTGCAAGCATTATAAAGATAGAGGCGCCAGATCAGGAAGAACCTTTCATACCTTTCGCGGCTCATATGGGTGCTGCATTTGTACATGGATCAGCTTGTACAATTCATAAAGCTCAAGGCTCTCAATGGAAAGATGTTCAAGTATTTGCGCCTGATCTGTTTGTGGCTGCTAAAATGGGGCGAGAGGAAGCTGGAATTCCATTGTGGAAAAGATTAGCTTATGTAGCAATCACAAGAGCTATTGATAGATTGTATTGGGTTAAAGCATATAAACTAGCACGCCCAACAACACCTCTACATACAGATGATTTGAGAAGCCAAGTATCTAATGAATTAACTTTAGAGCCCTTAGAATAATTTGCTTCTAAAAATCTATATATTTAGTGAATGCATTAATTAAAAAATAAGGTTCATCATGACCATAGAAACTATTAAAAATAAGATTGTCATAATTCCGCCAGTCTTCACAAAATCAGCAACTCTATAGCCGGCTGGTCCCATTATTAAAGCATTTACTTGATGAGTAGGTATCAAGAAAGAATTTGATGTTGATATCGCAACTGTCATTGCAAATATTGCGGGGTCACCACCAGATGCTACCGCGATTGATACGGCCAATGGTACTAATAATACAGTAGCGCCTACATTAGACATTATCAAAGTAAATACAGTAGCTAAAATAGCAATTCCTACTTGAAGTGCCCAAATTGGCCAGCCGTCTAAAATTGTAAGTACACCTTGGGCAATCCATTCTGCGGTACCAGTACTTTGGACTGCATGGCCTAATGGAATTAATCCAGCCAACAAGAATACTGTATTCCATCCAACTGCTTTATACGCTTCATCAATACTTATTACTCTAGATAGAATCATTCCAACAGCACCCACTAAAAGGCACAAAGATAAGCGTAACGGTGAGAATAATATTAATGCAAGTGCTATGCTGAAAAACAAAACAGCCCATCCAACTTTTTGAGGCCGAAGTTCTTCTTGAGGATAATCAGAGGTTACAATTACAAAATCTTTATCTGATTTTAAACGTGTTAAGGACTCCCATTGAGTTTGAACAACAAGCGTATCTCCTGCATGTAACTCCATTACACCTATTCTACTTGGTTGGTGCTCTTCAGTTTCTACATGACTGTATGTTTCTTCGCTTCTATAGATAGCCAAAAGTGCCATGCCATATACTTTGCGAAATTGCATTTCTCTAGCCGTTTTTCCTATAACAGATGAATTTGGAGGAATTACAACTTCAGCAACACCAGCTTTAGTTGGAACAAACTCTTCAGCAAAAATATCTAATTGAGGTTTAACTTCCAAACCATAATCTTCACACATTTCTTGGATAACTTTTTTCCGACCTAGAATTGCCAACCTGCATGGTGGTGTGATTTTAGTATCTAATGTTGGACCAACCCATCTCTTGGCATTATGATATGTGCCGATTACATAAATGTGGTGAGCATCCATTAGGTCACCTAATGTTTCACCCATTAATATAGAACCCTCTGGGACAACTACTTCGACAATATCAGCTTTTAATCCATATATTCTCTTTAGGTAATCTTTCACTGATTGACCTGCAGAACCGGCTGATCTGCCTCCTGATCCAGGTAATACCCACCGCCCCAAAAGAACAAAATATAATATACCTGTAATAACTAATGCCAGTCCAATTGGTGTAACAGAAAATAAGCTAAATGTTTCCATTTTTAGGTCTGTAGGTAATTTTGCATTAGAAGTAATAATTAAATCATTTAGTAAGATTAAAGGCGATGATCCAACCATAGTCATTGTTCCACCTAAAATAGCACAAAAGCCCATAGGCATTAATAATCTAGACATTGGTATTTCAGTTCTTGCAGATATACGACTAACGACAGGCAGAAATAATGCAGCTGCGCCAACATTTTGTAAAAAACTTGAAATAAAGCCGACTGTACCTGATACAACAGGAATGATGCGTTTTTCAGTTGTGCCGCCAAATTTTAAAATACGTGCTGCAACTGTATTCATTAGTCCTGTTTTATCTAGCCCAGCTCCAATTATCATAACTGCGATTATCGAAATAACAGCATTAGAAGCAAAACCATCAAATAAATGGTTTACATCTGCAAGGCCATTTAATGCAGGAATATAGCTTAGTGCACCCAATAGAACCATCACTAGAAGCGCTGCTAAATCAACTCGTACAATTTCTGAAACAAATAAAAATATAGTGAAAGCCAAAAGGCATAATACAGCAATCATTTCAATGTTAAGTACTATTAAATCCATTGATTTCTCCAAGAGGCTTTTATCGTATTATTATGCCTTATCGAAAGTTGTTACGTTTAGCATCACAAAAGCGTAAAATTTTAAAAATATTTTACGCTTTTCTTATTCATCTATTTAATTGTGCCAATATGCACATCATCTCGAATACAATTGAAATTCCAAGCCAGGAGGTTGCTCCTGACTGATCAAATGGAGGTGAAACTTCAACTAAATCCATTCCAATTAAATTTACACCATTTAACTCTCGAACTACCTGAAGTGCTTGGAAGCTGTTTGGTCCACCAACTTCAGGGGTTCCTGTGCCAGGTGCAAAGGTTGGGTCAATAAAATCAATATCGTATGAGCAGTAAGTCTTCTCATTGCCAACAATACTACGTGCTTGCTGCATGATATCTTTTATCCCACGATCAAATAATTCTTCAATTTGAATTATTGTAACACCTTGCTTTCTGCCCCACTCAATATCTTCTCCATCATACATACTTCCTCTTATGCCAATTTGTATGACGCGTTCAGGGTCAAGTAACCCTTCTTCAATGGCGCGTCTAAATGGGGTGCCATGTGTATATTTGTAACCATCAAAGTAACTTTCAAAAAGATCAGTGTGGGCATCAAAATGTATCATTCCAACGGGCTCTTCAGAAGCAAGTGATCTCAAAACTGGTAAGCTTGTTAAATGATCACCACCGACCGTCATTGGGATAATCCCTTTTGATTTAACTTTGTTGTAAAACTCTGTAATACGATTCATACAATCTTGGATATCTGCTGGATTGACAGGAGCATCTCCTAAATCTGCAAAGTTTGCTAATTCAAAAGGTTTTATGCGTGTTGCTCCATTCATAGCTCTTATCATTGTTGATAGATCTCGCATTTGGCGAGGGCCATGGCGTGGGCCGGGCCTGTTTGTTGTTCCAGCATCCCACGGCACTCCAATTAATCCAAAATCAACATCTTTTATATTCTCATCGTTTAATTCTAGATGGGGTAGGCGCATAAAGCTTGGAATTCCAGCAAAGCGAGGTAACTCCATTCCATCTACTGGTTGGAAAAATTTATTTTTTGGTGCACTCATTTGTATTCTCCTTGATTGCAAGAATGTTTGCATTTTTTCAAAAACTACGCCAGTATTTTAATCATATCTATTAGGAAAAACTATGGCCAAAACAATTCTAATTACCGGTGCAAGTAGTGGTATAGGCGCTTCTACAGCAAAACTATTTTTAAGCCGTGGCTGGAATGTTGGGTTAATTGCCCGAAGAGAAGACAAACTTGCAATAATTGCTAATGATCATGGAAACTCTTTGTGTGTAAAGTGTGATGTTTGCCAAGAAAATCAGGTTAAAAATGCTTTTCAGCTGATGGTTGATCATTTTGGTGCAGTGGATGTTTTGTTCAATAATGCTGGAATTTTCACCCCACAAGCACGTATTGATCAAATTGATATTAATGATTGGCAGAAGTCTATTGATGTGAATCTGACGGGTATGTTTCTCGCTGCACGCGAAGCTTTTAGGCATATGACTAAAAGCGGTGGCCGCATAATTAACAATGGTTCCATCTCAGCACATACACCTCGTGAAGGATCTGCGCCTTACACTTCAACAAAACACGCAATTACAGGTCTAACAAAAACCATAGCTTTAGATGGTCGGGATCTTAACATATGCTGTGGACAGATAGATATAGGAAACGCACATACAGAGATGGTTGCAAATCTTAGTCATGCAAATGGAGTTGTTGAAACTATGGCAGTTTCAGATGCAGCAGAGGCTGTTTGGAATATGGCTCAACTCCCACTAAGCACTAACATTCTGACAATGACTATAATGGCAAATAAGATGCCATTTGTTGGTAGGGGTTAAATAGATTTGGTCATTATAATGGCATCGATTTTTTTGCCTTCGGGTGATGAATAATAATCTCTACGTTTACCCGTAATTTCAAAATTACAGCTTTCATATAATTTTAACGCTGGATTATTATTTTTTGCAACTTCGAGAATAATTTTATTTATTTTTTTTTCCAAACATCTATCTTCAAATTCATCCAACATTTTTTTTGCAATACCTAGTCTTCGTTTCATTGGATCCACTGCTAATGTTAGAATTTCAGCTTCATAATCTGTTAGCATTCCAAGTAAAAACGAATTCTCACTTGATATTAAAAATGTAGAATCTTTAAGTAACAATTCATCAAATTCTGCTTCTGACCATGGTCGAGGGGTAATGAATGATCTGCCATGTATGTCTGCTAGAGCATTTGATTTCATGGTATTATTTTTGGTGGCTGTTCTTTAGGTAAATCGGCATTTGGTTCTTGCAAATACAATGGTGCTGGGCGTGAATTTTTCAAACCAATTTTATCTATAGCTAAACGCGCTACTGCGCTTGGAAGGATACATATTGGAGACTTAGAATTTTTGAATAAATCAATATTTTTATCATCTTCACTCATAATCGTATTTATAGAATGATCTATACTTTTAATATTTATGATACTGGGTTTAGTTAAAGCAGTTCCATCTAAGAAATCTTGGAGATATACATTTCCCCGCCTTGCATCCATTATAACTGATACTTTACCCTTTGAGTCTAACGCCATTGCCTCTAATCTTGAAATACCAATAGCAGGTTTTTTGAGTGATAATGAAAGACCTCTAGCTGCAGAAACCCCAACGCGAACACCTGTAAAGTTCCCAGGTCCTACACAAACTCCGATTGCATCTAAATTTTGCCAATTTATGCCTGCTAAATTCAAAATTTCTTCACACAATGGAAACAATCTCTCTGCTTGACCTTTATTCATGGGTTCAATGCGTTGATCAAAACATTTGCCATCTATAAATAAAGAGACCGCGCAGTGCGCGGCCGATGTATCAAATGCTAATACAAACTGATTAGGCGGCAACAGGACGAACCTCTGTTACTTCAGGTATGTAATGGCGTAGTAAATTTTCTATACCCATTTTTAAAGTAATTGTTGAAGATGGGCATCCAGCGCAAGCACCTTGCATATGCAAGTATACTATGCCCCTTTCGAAGCCATGAAATGTAATATCTCCACCGTCTTGAGCGACAGCTGGGCGTACTCTTGTATCTAATAGATCTTTAATTTGGTTTACAATGTCAGAGTCTTCACCAGTATGTTCTGCATGACCACCAGAATTATCTTCACCTTCAATAACTGGCTGCCCAGATTGAAAGTGCTCCATGATTGCGCCAAGCAATGCGGGTTTTATATGATCCCAATCAGCATCTTCAGTTTTTGTAATTGTTACAAAATCAGGACCTAGAAAAACTGCAGTTGCACCATCCACTGCGAAAATTCTTTTGGCCAACGGAGAAGATGACCCAGCTTGAGGTGATGGGAAGTCAGCTGTGCCCATATTCATCACGGTTTGACCAGGGAGGAATTTTAATGTTGCTGGATTTGGAGTAGATTCGGTTTGAATAAACATAAAGACACATCCTCGTTTAAGTTATACATTATTTACTTTTTTATATAATAAAGTCAACATTTAGAATAATTCTAAATTACACCATATTCATTTAATTAAAGATTAATTTGTAAATTTATCCATCAATTTTTGAATTGCTGAGCGGCTATCAAGTTCGGGTATATCTTCTTTTATAATTCGTTCTTTATTGGATTTTGTAGGTTTTTCACGTTGTGGTACAGTCCTCATTGCCACAGCGTTCATAAACTTACCTGCATCATTGTTTGCAAGATATATAGCGCCATCACTTATTCCAAATAATAAATCTTGAAGCCAATTTTGATCATTTTTAGCAAAATCACTTAAAACATAATTAGCAACTCTGTCTTTATGGCCAGGGTGACCTATGCCCATTCGAACTCTGTGGTAGTCTGCGCCTATATGTTGGTGAATAGATCTTAGTCCGTTATGCCCAGCGTGACCCCCTGATATTTTTACACGTAGTTTAGCTGGTGCAAGGTCTAGTTCATCGTGAAAAACTATTATGTCTTCTATTTTAATTTTGTAAAATTTTATAGTTTCGCTAACCGACTGGCCGGATAGGTTCATAAATGTCTCAGGTTTTAGTAGTATAACTTTTTCATCACCTAATTTCCCATCAGTTATCTGGCCTTGAAATTTATTTTTCCATGGTGAAAATGAATGATCATTTGCGATTTGGTTTAATGCCATAAACCCAATATTATGTCTGTTATTAGTATATTTTTTGCCTGGGTTGCCTAGGCCAACGAACAATTTCATAGTTTACCACTTTTTAAAATTGAATTGAATTTAATACACCCAATAATAAGTTGCAATTAATCAAGATGTTTAAATGAATTTAAATGTAACATACATCAATAAAAAAGCCCGCGCAAATTGCGCGGGCTCAAATATTCTTTTAGTGAGAATACTTATGCTTCTGAGTCAGCTTCTGGTGCTTCACCTTCTGGTGTTTCGCCTTCTGCTGCATCTTCTGCTACATCTTCATCTTCGTCATCAGCTGCGCCACCCGGTGCGGCAATATTAGCAATTACGAAATCACGATCTGCAATTACAGGACGTGTATCTTCTGGTAAAGTTATGTCTGAAATATTTATAGTTTCACCTATTTCAAGATTTTCTAAATCAGCTTCAATATAGTCAGGGATGTTTCCAGCAGTTACCATTAATTCTACTTCTGCACGAACGATAGTTAATGTGCCACCTTTTTTCAGACCAGCACTTGTTTCTTCGTTCAAGAAATGAACTGGGATATTCATGTTAATTCTACTGTCACGTTTCAATCTTAGGAAATCGATATGTGTTGGTAGGTCTTTAACCACATGTCGTTGAACGCCACGGCAAACTGCACGCACATCATCTGAACCTTCAACTTTTAAATTGAAAAGTGTTGACATGAATCCGCCATCTTTGAGCTTCTTAAATAATATATTGAAAGGTATTGTAATAGCTTGTGGTTCTTCACCACCACCATATACAACTCCAGGTACTAAGCCATCACGTCGAGCTTGACGGGCGGCTCCCTTGCCTGTCCCCGCGCGCGGCGTTAATTCTAGATCAGGAATTTTTCCTGCCATGATAATTCTCCATAAATTAGGGCCATCCTCCAGGGTGTATGGCCATTGAAAGCGCCGTATAGGACAGTTTTATGCTGATGTGAAGAGATTTATTGTTCTAAATACAATAAAATGTTTAATTTTTTGCCTGTGTTTTATACTTTATTAATGGGTAAAATCTTTTACTTTTCCCAGTCACCTCTAAAGTCCTTTGGGATTAATAAATTGTCACGGGACATATTTGTTATATTTCGTTCGCCACATAGAGCCATGGTTGTATCTAATTCTTTGTGTATAATGTCTAATGCTTTTGAAACACCCTTTTGGCCCATTGCCCCCAAACCATAAATAAATGGCCTGCCAATCATAACCCCTTTGGCTCCTAGTGAAACAGCTTTTGCTACGTCTTGACCTGATCTAATCCCACCATCCATCCAAACTTCAATTTGATCACCAACTGCATCTATTATAGAGGGGAGTGACCTTATCGATGAAAGTGCACCATCAAGTTGGCGTCCTCCATGATTTGAAACAATGATAGCATCTGCACCTGTTTTTACAGCCATTTTTGCATCTTCGACATCTTGAATGCCCTTTAAAATAACTTTGCCTCCCCATCTTTTTATGATCCAATCCAAATCATCCCAGTTTAGGGTACGCATAAGTGTTTTTGCTGACCAATCTGATAAACTAGTTAAGTTTTCAACGCCCGTTGCGTGACCAATGATGTTAGAAAATCCATGCCGTTTTGTCTGTAGCATTCCTAAGCACCAACGAGGTTTTGTTGCCATATTTAACATGTTTTTAATCGTAAGTCTTGGTGGTGCTGTCATTTGATTTTTTATATCTTTGTGGCGTTGGCCTAAAATTTGTAAATCAAGTGTTATAACGAGTGCAGAACAATTTGCACTTTTTGCACGATCAATAAGGTTTTCTATAAATGGCCTATCATTCATGCAGTAAAGCTGAAACCAAAATGGTGTTGAAGTATGTTTTGCGACATCTTCAATTGAGCAAATAGACATTGTTGACAAAGTAAATGGAATGCCAAATTTTTCGGCGGCTCTTGCAGCTTTAATTTCTCCGTCAGGGTGTTGAAGTCCAGTCAATCCAACTGGGGCCAGTGCAACTGGCATTTTAACATTCTTTCCAAGCATTTTTGTGCTGGTTGTGCGATTTGAAATATCTACTGCAACTTTTTGTTTGAAGTAAAGTTTATTAAAATCACTTACATTTTCTCTAAATGTTTGCTCTGACCAAGATCCACTTTCAGCATAATCATAAAACATCTTTGGAACTCGACGTTTGTAGATTGGCTTAAAGTCATCAATTGAAGTTATGATTTTCATAAAAAATCTCTATTGGTAATATTACTTTACCAATTTAGCAGAGTGGCGTGTTTTCGTCAATTAAGTTATTTTTTTGCACTATGGGCACCATCAGATAAGCTTTTTACAAATTTTAATACATTTGTAACTGTTTCACCTGCAGCTATTTTTGATACTATTGCAGACCCAACCACCGCTCCGTCAGCATGCAAAGCCATATCATGTGCTGCTTGAGGGGTATTTATCCCAAATCCAACAACAATAGGTAAATCAGTGCTTTCTTTAATGCGTTTAATTTCTGCACCCACCTTTGCAGCATTTGCGGAGCCAGCCCCTGTAACGCCTGTTACAGCTACATAATAAATAAAGCCACTCGTGTTGGGAAGAAGCTTAGGCAAACGCTGAGTATCAGTAGTAGGAGTTGCAAGCCTTATAAAATCCAAACCTAAATTTTTTGCTGGAATGCATAATTCGTCATCTTCTTCTGGGGGTAAGTCAACTACTATAAGACCATCAACACCTGCATTTTTAGCATCTGAGATAAAAACCTCAACGCCATGGCTATAGATTGGATTATAGTATCCCATTAAAACAACAGGCGTAACATTGTCGGTTTCTCGAAAGCTTGAAACCATTTTCAAAGTTTTCTTTAGGGTCATTCCACCTGCCAATGCACGTTGTCCAGCTAATTGTATCGTTGTGCCGTCTGCCATTGGATCAGTAAATGGCGCCCCAATTTCTATTATATCTACCCCTGCATCAGGAAGGCCTTTCATGATTTCTAATGTGGTATCATAATTTGGGTCACCTGCCATGATATATGATACAAAAGCTGACTGTCCTTTTGATTTTAAATCTGCAAATTTTTTGGCAATTCGTGACATTATAATACTCTTTCTTAGTTTAAAAAAACCTTTGCTGTAAAAATGGAGTAATTTCAAGTCCTGGATTACTTGACCTTTGCCCCAATCAAACGATAGATGCCACAAACATTAATTTAAAGGTTGAAAATCATGGGTTTTAAAACTGGTATAGTCGGAATGCCGAATGTTGGTAAATCAACACTCTTTAACGCGCTAACCCGAACTGCTGCTGCTCAAGCAGCTAATTTTCCATTCTGTACTATAGAGCCAAATACAGGTGAAGTATCTGTTCCAGATGAGCGGTTAGATCTGTTATCACAAATTGCTAGCTCTAAAACAATTATTCCTGCTCGTATGACATTTGTTGATATAGCAGGTCTTGTTAAGGGTGCTTCGAAAGGTGAAGGATTAGGAAATCAATTTCTTGCAAATATTCGTGAATGTGATGCAATTGCGCATGTATTAAGATGTTTTGATGATGATGATGTTACCCATGTTGATGGTCGGGTTAATCCAATAGAAGATGCTGAAACTATTGAAACTGAATTAATGTTGGCTGATTTGGAAAATATTGAGAAGCGTATGCAGGGTTTGGTTCGTAAAATCAAAGGTGGTGATAAAGATGCAGTTATGCAGAATGATTTATTAAGCCGTGCTAAAGAAGCATTAGAAGCGGGAATGCCTGCAAGAACTTGCGTTATTGATAGTGATGAAGAAAAACAATGGAAGCAATTAACACTGCTTACAGCAAAACCAGTTTTATATGTATGTAATGTAGAAGAAGATAATGCGGGTAAAGGTAATACACATTCGGATGCGGTTGCAAAAATGGCTGCTGATCAAGGTGCGGCATCAGTCGTAATATCGGCTGCAATTGAAGAAGAAATTAGTCAGCTAGATAGTGATGAAGCGGAAATGTTTTTGAATGAACTTGGCCTGAAAGAGGCGGGTTTGGATAGATTGATTGCCGCTGGATATGATTTGCTTGGACTTCAAACTTATTTCACTGTTGGTCCAAAAGAAGCGCGTGCGTGGACTATTCGTAAAAATACTTCTGCACCGCAAGCAGCAGGCGTTATACATGGTGATTTTGAGCGTGGATTTATCAGAGCTGAAACAATTGCTTTTAATGATTACGTAGAATGTAATGGTGAGCAGGGCGCAAAAGAAAAAGGAAAAATGAGAGCAGAAGGAAAAACTTACATAGTTTCTGAAGGTGATGTTCTTCACTTCTTGTTTAATACTTAATTTTTCAGCAGTTAAAAATTTTACTTGTTTAAAAACTAATTGACAAATTAGGTGATAATAACGCACGTTTTGCATTATTATCACTTAATATATTTAGGATATAATTTCATGAATGGTGGCTAGAGTTTTTTTGGGAGCCGACCAAAGAGGAGTGCTTACATGAATAAAATAGTTAATCATTTACCAACAAAAGATTTGCAAGCTTTAGATGCAGCACATCATATGCATCCGTTTACAGAAAATGCTGAATTAGCAAAAAAAGGTGTGAAAATTATTACTGCCGCTGATGGTGTTATGCTTACTGATTCAGATGGCAATCAAATCTTAGATGGGATGGCAGGACTTTGGTGTGTAAATATCGGTTATGGTAGAAAAGAACTAGCGGATGTTGCTTATGCTCAAATGCAACAACTACCATATTATAATACTTTTTTTCAGACTAGCCATGTACCTGCAATATCGCTTTCAGCAAAATTAGCAGAAATATCTCCTGAAGGATTTAATCATACCTTTTTTGCCACTGGGGGCTCTGAAGCGAATGATACAAATATTAGAATGGTCAGACATTATTGGGCTGCAAAAGATAAGCCGAACAAAAAGACAATTATCAGCCGAATAAATGGATATCATGGTTCAACTATGGGTGGAGCATCACTTGGCGGCATGAAAGGCATGCATGCTCAAGGTGGGTTACCAATTGCAAACATTACTTATATTGGTCAACCGGATTGGTATAATGAGGCTGGAGACCTATCCCCACAAGAATTCGGTCTTTTAAGAGCCAAAGAGTTAGAAGAGAAAATTCATGAATTGGGTGAAGAAAACGTCGCAGCATTTATTGCTGAGCCAGTTCAAGGCGCTGGTGGTGTAATAGTCCCCCCAGAATCTTATTGGCCAGAAATTCAAAGGATTTGTGATGAATATGATATACTACTAATCGCAGATGAAGTTATTTGTGGTTTTGGTCGAACAGGGCATTGGTTTGGCACTGACTATTACGGTATCCGCCCACATATAATGACAATTGCGAAAGGATTATCCTCTGGCTATGCACCAATTGGTGGTTCTATGGTTTGCGATGAAGTTGCATCGGTAATTAATAGTGCGGGTGATTTTGCTCATGGTTATACCTATGGAGGACATCCCGTTGGAGCGGCAGTTGCATTGGAAAATCTGCGTATAATTCAAGAAGAAAATTTGATAGAAAAGGCAGCTTCAGACACAATGCCATATCTTGCAGAAAAATGGCATGATTTAAGCAACCATCCTTTAATCGGTGAGGCAAATATGGTTGGATTTATGGGGTCGCTTGTGATGACACCTGACAAGTCCTCTAGGGCTAAGTTTGCTGCAGATGTTGGAACAGTTGGTTTAATTGCGCGTGGGCATAGTTTTGGAAATGGGCTTATCATGAGGCATGTAGGAGATCGCATGATTATTTCACCACCAATTACAATAAGTCGTTCTGAAATAGATACTTTAATTAATTTGGCATCAAAGTCTTTAGATGAAACTCTAGCGGATATAAAAGACCAAGGGCTATATAAATAGTTGTTATATTCATGGGTGCATTTTTAAGGTGCACTTATTTATGCAGCTAAACGGTGAAAATAATGACTGATTTTATGACTGAATATGATTTGTATTGTACTCAACATGGGGTGCCAGAACGAATAGATTTAATGTTATGTGATATAAATGCAGTCCTTAGAGGTAAATGGTTACCGTCATCAGAAGTATCAAAGCTTTTAGATAATCAAGTTCGGATTCCACTTTCGACTTATGCACCAAATATATTTGGATTTGAAATTCCTGAAACAGGTCTAGGTATGATCCAAGGTGATCCTGATGGTATTTTAAAGCCAATTCTAGGAACTTTGAAGCCTGTCCCTTGGGCAAAAGGTAATGTTGCTCAGTTGATGGTTGAGATGCATGAGATGAATGGTGAAATATCTGAATTATCACCTAGATTAATTCTTCAAAGGATTGTTGATAAGTTTAAAAACAAAGGATTAAATCCTGTCGTAGCTTGTGAATTAGAATTTTATATAATTAATAAACGAAAAAACGTTTCTGACCCACCAACACCACCTGAAAGAACTCCTGATGCACAGAACTACGATCTTGAAGTGTTATCTCGATCTGAAGAAATGCTACGTGCAATTCAAAAAGCATCTAAAGTTTTAGGTCTTCCAATTGATTCAATAATTGCAGAATTTGGTCCTGGTCAATTCGAAATTAACTTCCATCATACTGGCGACGTTTTGTCAGCGGCTGATACAGCTGTAATTTTCCGACGTCTTGTTCGAGGGGTTGCAGATGAATACGATATGGAAGCCACATTCATGGCTAAACCATATGCAGACCATCCAGGAAATGGAATGCATTTACATACTTCAGTTCTTGATAATGAAGGTGTAAATATATTTGAATGTTCAAATGAAGAGATTGCGCCTGCACTTAGATATGCGGTTGCTGGTGTTTTGAATACAATGGAAGATTTTCAAGCTATTTTCGCACCTCATATGAATTCATACCGTAGGTTTTTCCCAGGCGGATTCGCACCCTGTGCGCCAGATTGGGGTCTTGATAATCGCAACGCTGGTATTAGATTGCCTGTAACTAAAGGGCCAGCTTCACGACTAGAGCATCGAATATCCGGTGCAGATATAAATCCATATTTAGCATTTGCGGCCATATTAGCTGGAATTTTGCATGGTATTGAAACAGAAGAAGAACCACCTTTGCCACTTGAAGATGCAAATTCGTCTCCAGCAATGCCACTAACTACTAATTGGAACCAAAGCCTAGATAATTTTGAAAATTCAGAATTTGCAAAAGCGCTTTTGGGTGAAAATTATTGTAATATTTACTCCGTATTAAGACGAAACGAAATTTCACAGATTACAACTGAAATTCCACCCATAGAATATAAAACTTATTTAAGTAGATTGTAGGAACAGATATGTCGGATAAAAAAGGGGATTTTGCATTTAAATCGAAGGATACTATGGGAATGTATCATGAAATGACTTATGGAGGAGCATTATCTTTTTTAAGGCGAAAATATAGTCAAGATTTAAATGGTGTTGATGTAGCTGTCAGTGGAGTACCTTTTGACAACGCTGTTACTTACCGCCCAGGCTGCAGGTTAGGTCCAAGAGCTATAAGACAGGCATCAGTTCAATTAGCAGAATTAGATGCATTCCCATTTGGGTTTAATTTATTTGAAAATCTTTCAATCGTAGATTATGGCGATTGTCATCTAGATCCACACCACCCAGAAACTATTGTGAAGGCCATCCAAGATCACGCATCAAAAATAATTTCTCAGGATACCAAAATGTTAACTTTTGGTGGTGACCATTTTGTTTCATACCCATTAATAAAATCACATGCAGAAAAATATGGACCTGTTACATTAATACAATTTGATGCTCACTGTGATACTTGGGAAGATACTGGTGGAATGGATCATGGTTCAATGTTTGCTAGAGCAGTTTCAGAAGGTGTAATAGATGCTTCTAAATCAACTCAGATTGGGTTGAGAACATATAATAATTCTGATCATGGGTTTGAAATATTAACATCTCCTTGGGTTCATAGGAATGGTATTGATGCTGCACTGGAGGTCATTAAGAATCGTGCAGGTGATAGTCCAGTATATATTTCTTGGGATATTGATGGATTTGACCCATCATATGCTCCAGGAACAGGCACTCCAGTTGTTGGTGGGCTTGCAACGTGGCAAGGGTTAGAATTATTACGTGGCCTAGAAGGTTTGGACTTGATTGGTATGGACATCGTAGAAGTTTCCCCAGCTTATGATGTTAGTGAAATTACAGCTATTGCTGCTGCAACTATTGGTCATGATTTTTTGTGTTTGCTGGCAAAACAAAAAGGTGCAAAAGGAAATATTATTGGACGTATATAATTCTTGAAAAGCATTGTTTGTTTTGCTTTCAACAATTTTCTGGTGCAAAAGGAAAGATGTGATAGCATTTTTATAATAAATATACATGAAGAGGCCTTATGAGTAACGATGATGAAAAAAGTTGGGTAAAAGAACTTCCAAAAGCATTTAAGGCTCATAAAGGTGCACGAAAACTAGAGGAAGTAGAGAGTATTATTCCAGATATTGCTGGTATGTCTCGCGGTAAAACTATGCCGGCACATAAGTTTTCTTCAACAGGGACTACTTTCTTACCTGTATCATTATTTTATCAAACCATATCAGGAGAGTATGTGGATATGGATGATATTGAAAATCAATGGACAGAGAAAGATATTGTATTGCGTCCTGATATGTCTACGGCGGCTGCTGTCCCGTGGTCTGAAGATGCATCTGTTCAGATAATCAATAATATCGAAACTCGAGAAGGTGAAGATCTACAAATAGCACCACGTAATGTTTTAAGAAGAATAATAAGCCTTTATGAGATAAAAGGTTGGCGCGCTGTAGTCGCTCCTGAATTAGAATTTTACTTAACTAAACCTAATACTAATCCATCAGAAGAAATACAGCCACCTGTTGGACGGACAGGGCGCATTGGAGCACGCCAGCAAGCATTTTCCATGGTTGCAGTGGATGAGTTTGGAGATGTGATTGATACAATTTACGATTATACCGAGGCACAGGGCTTAGAGATTGATACAATTATACAAGAAGGTGGTGCAGGGCAGATCGAGATTAATTTGATGCATGGAGACCCACTGGCATTAGCAGATCAAGTGTTTTATTTTAAGCGTACAATACGAGAGGCAGCATTAAAACATGGTGTATTTGCTACCTTTATGGCAAAACCAATGCGGGATCAGCCGGGTTCAGCAATGCATATTCACCAATCAATTGTGGATATAAAAACAGGCCAAAATATTTTTTCAAAGGCTGATGGTTCACCAACAGATTTATTTTATAATTTTATAGGTGGCTCACAAAAGCATTTACAAAATGCAGTACCTTTGCTTGCGCCATATGTGAATTCATACCGTCGCTTGGCAGGTGCCTATTCTGCGCCTTCAAATTTAGAGTGGGCTGCTGATAATCGCACTACAGGGCTACGCATTCCAAATTCTGGCCCGAATGCACGTAGGGTGGAAAACCGCGTAACAGGTAGTGATGCGAACCCTTATCTCGCAATTGCTGCTAGTTTAGCTGCGGGATATTTGGGTATGGTTAACAGTATAGAACCACGTGGTGCTGTTAATGAAGAAATCTTTGAAACCGATACTGGATTGCCGCATTCTCTGTTTGCTGCACTTACATTATTTGAGGCAGATACAGGTCTTCAAGAGGTATTAGGAACTGAATTTTGTAATTTATACCGTCAAATCAAACATGCGGAACTTATGGAATACCAACGCGAGATTTCACCTTGGGAACGCGAACATTTATTGTTGAATGCTTAAAAGATGGATTTGTTGACGGCAAACGATAAGCAAGGGAAATACCCGCCATCATATTATGCAGAGCATGCAACTCAACTTGAAAAATTTCCATGCCTTAAAAATGAAATACAAGCTGATGTTTGCATAGTGGGCGGCGGTTTTACGGGCCTTTCTACTGCATTACATTTGGCTCAATCAGGTTATAAAGTTGCTCTTCTTGAGGCGCAACGTCTTGGCTTTGGAGCTTCGGGGAGAAATGGTGGCCAAGTCTCTGGTGGCCAACGTATGGATCAAGAGGGATTAGAAGCAATGTTGGGTGATGAACACGCCAAAGCATTGTGGGGTATTTCGCAGCAGTCAGTTGATTTGGTACGTAATTTATCTGCAGATATGGATGATTGTGGTGTTGTTGATGGTATTATTCATACAGCACACCGCAAACGTTATGTAAATGAGGAACATGCATATACTGATCATCTACGTAACAAATACGGCTATGATAAAATTCGCAATCTTAGCTGTGAAGAAACTCGTGATCTAATTAATAGCCCAGCATATTTTGGCGGCACACTTGATATGGGTGCTGGCCATATTGATCCTTTGCGATACGCTTTGGGGCTAGCTCGAAAATGCGTTGAATTAGGTGTTATGCTTTATGAACAATCTAAAGTCATAGACCTGAAATCGGGTGATCCAGCACAGATTAAAACAGAACATGGATCTGTAAGTGCAAAATTTGTTGTACTTGCATGTAATGGGTACTTGGGGCGTTTAAACAGTCGGGTTGCCGCACGAGTTATGCCAATTAATAATTTTATAATCGCAACCGAACCTATGAGTGAGGAGGCGCAAGAGGCACTTATTAAAAATAATCATGCTGTGGCAGACAGTAAATTTGTTGTGAATTATTTTCGTTTTAGTCCTGACCGGCGTTTATTGTTTGGTGGATCTGAAAGTTATGGATATAAATTTCCTAATGATATTGCAGCGGCGGTACGTAAGCCAATGTTAGAAATTTATCCGCAATTAAAGAATACTCGCATTGATTATGCATGGGGTGGAACATTAGGTATTACGATGAATCGTATGCCACACTTTGAACGCATAGATGGTAATATTCTGTCTGCTTCAGGATATTCAGGTCACGGTGTGGCAATGGCTACTATGGGTGGAAAAATGGCTGCTGATGCAATTCGTGGGCAAGCCGAACAATTTGATTTCATGGCTTCTGTTCCAACACCCCGTTTCCCGGGGGGTGCTATGTTGAGATCACCTTTATTAGTATTAGCAATGTTGTGGTTCTCAATGCGTGATAGGTTATAATTCATATGTGGTTAAAAAAAAGCCCACCTTTAAATAAAGGTGGGCTTTTTGATTATATGATTATTTATTTATCCCGCCATAACTCTTGGCAACCAAAGAACGAGTTGTGGGAAGATGAATATTAATGCCAGTCCTAATAACTGAACCAACATAAATTGCATCATACCAATGTAAATATCTTTTAGATCCCAATTAGGTACGACACCTTTTAAGAAGTAAGCTGACAAGGCCACAGGTGGACTAAGCCAAGCAGTTTGTAAATTGACAGCAACAAGAATACCAAACCAAACCATAGTATCATAACTGCTCAAACCATGAAGTTCCAAAGATTGAACTGTTGGCAATAGAATAGGTACAACGATCAATACGATAGGGACCCATTCCAATGGCCAGCCCAGTAAGAATATTAGCGCCATCACCATGAGCAAGATCAAGTATGGTGACATTTCAAGGCCAAGCAACATTTCTGTCATTAACTTAGGGGTTCCTAATGCACTAAACTCGGCTCCAAAGAAGTTTGAAGCTGCAACTAAGAACATAATCAGAACTGTAATTTCAAGTGCTTTCATTAAATTATCGAAGAAATTTGAAAAGGTGAATTTACGATATCCTATAGCCAGCAAAATTGAACCAAATGCACCCATTGCAGCTGCTTCCGCAGGTGTTGCGAAGCCAAGAAGAATTGAGCCTAGAGCAAAGGAAATAAGGATTGTTGGAGGCATTAACCCAGCAAAGAATTCATCCCATAGATTAGAGAAGTAAAAATCTTTGTCTGCTTCTGCACTATAAATAATGCGACCCAAGTAGGCTAAGAGTAAAATAAACGCGCCCATTACAATTGACATGATTGGCAAGCTACCATCTTCACCAATGTTTGCGAAAATCATATACAGATGAAACAGAACTGCGATTGGTAAAGCTATTCGAAGAATTGATAAATTCCGGTATGCTTTGTATGCAATTGTACCAATTATGATTAATGCAAAAAGTCCTCCAAATGGAATAAACCCTCCAAATGTACCACCCAAACCAAGGCCAAAAACACGGCAAATAGTAAGAACTCCAAGACAGATTAATGCGACTTCTGCTCCATAGAAACGTGATGTATCTGGTTGATCCTCATCTGATAGGATTGGACCTAAATCTGGGTTTATCCAGCAACGTCCAAGCGTATATAGTAAGTATAGAGATGCGAGAAGGGCGCCTGGAATAAATGCACCTCGGAATAGATCAAGT